>Ga0209100_1000192_pt1 | contig 66919 bp, 63 predicted proteins | sample lystaG_FD_185480 | JGI IMG/M metagenome (GOLD analysis project Ga0209100, IMG submission 185480) | Glacier valley bacterial and archeal communities from Borup Fiord, Nunavut, Canada, to study Microbial Dark Matter (Phase II) -... | ecosystem: Environmental > Aquatic > Freshwater > Ice > Glacier ... | reverse complement strand
GTACTTGGAGAGCTACCTGGGCTGGCGGCGCATGCTGGAGCGTTACCGCCAAAGCATCTCTCCTACGGCTTGCCTGCGTGAAGCACTGGGAAGATTCCAATCGCAACAGCTAATTCAGACATAGCCTCTAAAACACCCAGAAGTCTACTCAGAAGACTGCTGCAGCGCCCACATCTCTGCATACCGTCCATTCGCCGCCAGCAACTCCGCATGCATCCCCCGCTCCAGAATGCGCCCGGCGTCCATCACCAGGATTTCATGGGCATCGACCACGGTAGACAAGCGATGCGCAATCACCAGCGTGGTCTTGTTTTGCGCCACGCTTTGCAGCTCGGCCTGAATCGCGCGTTCGTTGGCGGAGTCCAGCGCCGAGGTGGCTTCGTCAAAGATCAGGATCGGCGGGTTTTTCAGCAGGGTGCGGGCAATCGCCACGCGCTGCTTTTCGCCACCCGACAGTTTGAGACCGCGCTCGCCGACCATGGTGTCGTAGCCCTTGGGCGTGGCGCTGATGAAGTTGTGAATGTGGGCCGAGCGCGCGGCCTCCTCTACCTCGGCGCGCGTGGCGCCGGGTTTGCCGTAGGCGATGTTGTATTCCACCGTGTCGTTGAACAGCACGGTGTCTTGCGGCACGATACCGATCGCCTGCCGCACACTGGCCTGCGTCACCTGCTTGATGTCCTGCCCGGCAATCAAAATCTGGCCGCTCTGCACGTCGTAGAAGCGGAACAGCAGCCGCGCCAGCGTCGATTTACCCGAGCCCGAGGGGCCGACCACCGCCACGGTTTTTCCGGACGGAATCTCAAAGCTGATGTCATGCAGGATCGGGCGCGCCGGATCGTAGGCAAAGTTGACGTGGCTGAAGGTGACATTGGCGCCGTCCACCTTGAGCGGCTGCGCGCCCGGCACATCGGCAATTTCGCGGTTGCGTTCCATCAGGGTGAACATCTTGTCCAGGTCGGTCAGGCTTTGCTTGATTTCGCGGTACAGCACGCCCAAGAAGCCCAGCGGAATGTAGAGCTGAATCATGAAAGCATTGACCATCACCAGGTCGCCCAGCGTCATGCGGCCATCGACCACGCCTTGCGTGGCGCGCCACAGCATGGCGATCAGGCCGGTGGCGATGATCAGTTGCTGGCCGGTATTGAGCAAACTTAACGTGCGCTGGCTCTTGAGCGCCGCCTTGCGGTAACGCTCCAGGTTTTCGTCGTAGCGGTGCGCCTCAAACTCTTCGTTGTTGAAGTACTTGACGGTTTCGTAATTGAGCAGCGAATCGATGGCGCGGCTGTGGGCCTTGGAATCGAGCTCGTTCATGACCTTGCGAAATTCGGTGCGCCACTCGGTCACCAGCACGGTAAAGCTGATGTAGAACACCAGCGCAATGAGGGTGATCCAGGCAAACCAGGCGTCAAACTTGACCGCCAGCAGCGTGAGCACCATCGCCACTTCAATCAGCGTGGGGATGATGCTGTAGAGCGAATACGAGATCAGTGAATTGACAGCCCGCGTACCGCGCTCAATGTCACGCGTCATGCCGCCGGTCTGGCGTTCCAGGTGAAAGCGCAGGCTCAGGGCGTGCAAATGGCGGAACACTTGCAGCGAGATGCTGCGCGAGGCGCCCTCCGTGGCCTTGGCAAAAATAAGCTCCCGCAATTCGGCAAACAGGGTGGTGGACAAGCGCAGCAGCCCGTAACCAAACAGCAGCGCCACCGGCACCACCAGCAAAGTGCTGGCGTCGATGCCGCCTTTGGGGTTCATTGTGTCAATGAGCTGCTTGAGCAACAAGGGCACGCTGACGTTGGCCGTTTTCGCGCCGACCATGAAGGCCAGCGCGGCCATCACGCGGTACTTGTACTCCCACAAATAGGGGAACAGGCGGCGCAAGGTGGCCCAGTCGGAGCGGGGAGAAGGGGTGGTGGACGCCGAGGCGACTTCGTGGTGAGAGCCAGAGCGGCGCATGGGGGACAATCGATTAGCTTAAACAACCTTGATTGTGCCCATGTCTGCAAACCCTAGCCCGAACCCCGCTGCCAAGAGCCACTCGACCGGCGTTACATTGCCGACCGACCAGGAGCTGGTGCTCAAGGTCATTCCCATGCCCGGCGACTGCAACGCCAATGGCGATATTTTTGGTGGCTGGGTGATGGCACAAGTGGATATGGCGGGCGCGGTCGTGCCGGCACGCTATGTGAAAGGGCGCATGGTCACAGTGGCGGTGAATGAATTTGTGTTCAAGCATCCGGTGCGGGTGGGCGATATCCTGTCGTTTTTCGCCAAGCTGACTCGCATCGGCCGCACCTCGATCACGGTCAAGATCGAGGTCTTTGCCGAACGTTTTGGCTCGGAAAACGAATACACCAAGGTGACGGAAGCATCACTCACCTATGTGGCCATTGACGAGCATGGCCAGCCGCGCGAAGTACCGCAAAAGCTGATTTGAGTTTGCTACTTTATTTATAGCTACTTGCGCATACAGGACGGGGGCTACAAGTCAACTTCATCATTATTTTCTTGAAGACGGCCGTGAACACCGCGGCCACCCGCAGCCAGCAGCGGGGGACAAAGTGTGGCGACATTTGATTTTTATCTATAGCACGCGAATTTGCATAACGACACGCCCGCCGTTTTGTGTTCGACTCCCTGAGTCAACTTCATCTTCGTGGAAATAAATGATGCGATTTATGCACTGGAGCCACCTTCTCGCCTGCCTCGCCTTGACTGCTGCGCATGGCGCGGCGCAAGCGCTGGATGCCACATCCCTCGAACTGGCGGTTGGCGAAAAAGTGAAAATGGTCCGTTTTGGGGCGCAATGGGACTGGGAGCGCCGCTGGTTTCAATCCAATGGCTCCCACATTGGCGGTTACTGGGATTTGTCGTTGGCGCAATGGCGCGGCACGCATTACCAGAACATCGAAGGACAAACCCAAAACATCACCAGCATCGGTCTGACGCCGGTCTTGCGCTTCCAGCAAGACAGCAAAAAAGGCTTTTACGTGGAAGCAGGGATCGGCCTTCATCTGCTGTCCGAGCTTTACGACAATGACAACAATCACCTCTCGACCCATTTCCAGTTTGGTGACGAAGTGGGGGTCGGCTATGTTTTCAGCAACAAGCTGGACATGGGGTTAAAGCTGCAGCATTTTTCAAATGGCGGCATTAAAAAGCCCAACGACGGGGTTGATTTCATGGCGTTACGCGCCAGGTACGCTTTTTAGACCCGTCTCTTTCTGATCCACCAGACGATCAAACCGCAGCCGCCAGACCGAGCAGAAGCCAGATTTCAATATGCCGGAGCTTGCCCCGCACCCGCTCTGCGGCCTGGCCGAACACCCAGTAGCCGTGTGTTTCGCTCCGCAAGCGATGACACGGATAACCCGGCCGCGCCGGTGTAAGCGGTACATCAGTCATGTTTACTTCTGAATTGATAGCTTCTTATGCAATGACTGCGGGGGCTAGAGGCTGATTTGATTAGCAGGCAGCGGGCCAGCGGGATCTCTGCAAAGACCGACCGCTAACGTGGCTATTCTTGCCGCGTTTGCGAGCCACCCCAAGTCCATTTATAAATCACACATGGGGGTTCCAAGCGCCTGGGCCATTTCTTGGGAGATGCACTATGACGACGATCATCGGAATTTCAGGCAGTCTGCGTGTCGGTTCGCTCAATGCCGCGCTGCTGCGCGCCGCGGCCACCCTGATGCCGCAGGGTGCCCGCCTGGACATTGCGAGCATCCGAGGCATCCCGCTGTATGACGGCGATGTCGAAGACGCCGACGGTATTCCGGCCACGGTGACGGCGCTGAAGAACCGGATCGCGGCAGCGGACGGATTGCTGCTGGTCACCCCGGAGTACAACAATGCCATGCCCGGCGTCTTCAAGAATGCGATCGACTGGCTGTCGCGACCTCCGGCCGACAGTGCGCGCGTCTTTGGCAACCGCCGGGTAGCCCTCCTCGGCGCCTCGCCCGGCGGCTTCGGCACCATCCTGGCCCAGAATGCCTGGCTGCCGGTGTTTCGAACGCTGGGCATGCAGCCCTGGTTCAGCGGCCGTCTGATGGTGGCCCGCGCTGGCAATGTGTTCAACGAGCAAGGTGAACTGGTTGACGAAAAAATTCGGGCCTCGTTGCAGCAATTCCTGAATGGGTTTGTCGATTTTGTGAAATCGTAATCCGCGGACCAGAGAAAGAAGGAGGCAACCATGGTTAACCCCACTTTATTAGCTCCGCACGAAGCCGACTCGCCACCTTGGCCCAAGCTGGACTATGCGGACTGGAAAGATACCTGCACCACGCTGCAGTTGTGGACCCAGATCGTCGGCAAAATCCGGCTGGCGCAGACGCCGTGGCTTAATCACTCTTGGCATGTTCCCCTGTATGTCACCACGCGCGGCTTGAGCACTTCGCCCATGCCTTACGGCAAAAGCACATTTCAGATTGATTTCGACTTTATTGACCATCTGCTGCGGATCGAAACGAGCGACGGCGCGGTGCGGACGATGCCTTTGACGAGGCGCTCGGTGGCCGACTTTTACGTGGCCTTGTTTGCCCTGCTGGGCACCCTCGGTATCAGAGTCAGGATTCAAACAACACCGAATGAAATCGTCGATGGCATCGCGTTCGATCAGGACCATCAGCATGCGTCGTATGACCCCGCTTATGCCCATCAATTCTGGCAAGCGCTGGTGCAGACTGACCGCGTGTTCAAGCAATTTCGCGCCCGATTCATTGGCAAATGCAGTCCTGTGCATTTCTTTTGGGGCAGTTTCGACCTGGCCGTGACGCGTTTTTCAGGGCGCACTGCGCCCCAGCATCCCGGTGGCGTACCGCATTGCCCGGACTGGGTCACGCGCGAGGCTTACTCGCATGAGGTCAGTAGCTGCGGCTTCTGGCCGGGCGGCGAGATGTTGCCTTATCCGGCGTTCTACTCCTACGCCTATCCCGAGCCGCCAGGTTTCAGCACTGCCGCGGTGCGGCCGGACGGGGCCCGCTTTGAGATCCGCTTTCATGAGTTCATCCTGCCCTATGACGCGGTGCGACTGGCCGCTGAACCGGATGCCCTGTTGCTTGAGTTTTTGCAGAGTAGTTATGAGGCCGCCAGCAACTTGGGCCAATGGGATCGCGCCGCCCTGGAGCAGACGCTGCCACCCCGCTGATTTTCAGGAAACGATATAGGCCGCCGACCCAGTGGACAGCAGCTTGCCATCCGCCCCCAGAAACTCCATGCGGGTGGAGGCCACGCGCGAGCCCAGGCGCATCACCTCGGCGCGCAGCTCAAAGTACTCGCCAATGCCGGGGCGCAGGTAATCGACGCGCAAGTCGATGGTGCCGAGCTTGCCAAAGCGGTGCAGGCGTTGCGTGGGCGTCTCGTCCATGTGGCGCGCGCCAATGGCGGCCATCACCGCCAAGCCCCCCATGGCGTCCAGACCGGCACTAATGACCCCCCCGTGGAGCCGGTTGTAACTGAAGTGGCCAACCAAATCGCGCTTCATGTCGATACGGGCCCGGACCTGGGTCGATTTGAGGGAGGTGATCTTCAGGCCCAGCACCTGGTTGAACACAATCATCTCCTCAAAGACTTTGGTCAGTCCGGCCACAAACTCTTCTTCAAATTCAATTTCGGCCGGGACGGCGAGGTGGTGGGTCATCAAGATTCCTTAAAAAACAAAGCGAGTGCGGCGTCGGTCAACTCGTCCAGCGACGCCTCCTTTTGGGGGTCGAACCACTGCACCGACCAGTTCAACGCGCCCAGTATCAGCAGCCGCGACAGCTTGACTGGCGCGTGTAAGCGGCCACTCGCGTGCAAGGCTTCCAGCACCGGCGTCCAGGCCGATTCGTAGGCCACTTGCAGCTGGGCCAGCGACGCTCGTTGCGCAGGACTCAGGGAGCGGCGCTCATAAAGCATCACGGGAACGAAGTCGTTCCCTGGCCCCAGCAGGGTGTCAAAGTGGGCGCGGATCAGCCGCCGGAGGTGCATCAAGGGCGCCTCGGCTGTGGGTACAGCGCCGGCGTCCACTGATTCCAGCTCAGTCCCCTGCAGGGCCCGGGCTTGCCGTGCGATGGCCGCGTGCATGCCCTCCTCCATCACGGCGTAGAGCAGCGCGTCCTTGCTTTTAAAGTGATAAAACGGGGAGCCACTGTGCATGCCGACGGCCGCCGCGATGTCACGCGTGCTGGTGGCGTCAAAACCCTGGTCGCGAAACAAGCGGGCCGCCGCGGTGATCAATTCATGCCGGCGGTTGCCGTCGTCGCGCTCTTCTTCGGTCTTGCGTGGACGGCCGCGTGAGCGCTTGGGCGCCGAGTCAAGCGGCGACTTGGCGGGCAAATGGAGGGACGGAACGGGGACAGTCATTGCGTCGAAGCATACCCAGATTGCTTATTTTTAGCAAGCGGACGCTTTGTAAAATAAAGCGCCAAAACCTTGTGTGTTTTGGCGCTGGTCCGCCAGGGTCAGTGCGGGCGGTTTTTTCTGATCCACCAGGTGATCATGCCCACGGCGGCCAGACCGAGCAGGAGCCACATTTCAAGATGCCGGATATTACCCAAGGCGACTTCGGCCGCTTGACCGAACACCCAGCCGAGGCCTGCGACCAGACTGGCCCAAAGCACCGCGCCCAGCGCATTAAGCAGGCCGAAGCGCACCCTTGATATCGGCGTCATGCCGATCAGTATGGGTCCCGCGATGCGAAGCCCGTAAGCAAAACGTACGCCGATGATCACGGCCGTGTGATAACGGTCAATCAGACGCCGGAGCCGATCCGTCTGTCGCCCGACCGATGGCCAGCGGGCCAGAACGGCGGGGCCATGCCGGCGCCCAAGCCAAAAATAGAACTGGTCACCGAAGAATCCGGCCGTCGACGCAACGCCGACGACCGCAAAAGGGTCAAGGTAGCCCCGGTGCGCGGCGAAGCCGGCCAGCACCAGGACCGTTTCACCTTCCAGCAAACAGCCGACCGCCAGCACCCAATAGCCATGCGTTTCAATCAATGTGCTCAAAGTCATAGGATGCGCTTGAGGAGCCTTGTTTGCCTTGTATCACGGGGATAATACAGGGAGGATTCTGAAATGTTTGAACAGCAGGAGTTTGAAATTTTGACCAAAGCAACTGCGCACTATCGGGCCGTCATTGATGCACTGACCGCCCATGTGGCCTTACTCGATGAGTGCGGTGGTATTGTTGCCGTCAACGAAGCCTGGCGACAATTTGCCGACGCTAACGGCAGCCAATTACCGAACTACGGCGTCGGCTGCAATTACCTTGACATGCTCCGGCACTCTGCCGAATGCGCCCCCGACGACATCACGCCAGACGAAAAAGAACCGGGGTTCGCCACCACCGTGGTGAATGGCATTGGCAGCGTGCTGGACGGCACCTGTGCCAAATTCCAGCTGGAGTACCCCTGCCACTCGCCGACAGAGGAGCGCTGGTTCCTGCTGACGGTGACACCGTTTACACCGGGTGCGCTTGTCAAAGTGGTGGTTTCCCACGAGAACATCACGCCCTTGAAGCTGGCCGAAAAGCAGGCGATCGCGCAGGGCATCCGGCTGGCCGAAGCCTTCAGCAGCATGGTGGGGGCGATTGCCCTCGCCATCGAAAAACGCGACCCTTACACGGCGGGCCACCAGCGGCAGGTCGCCACCTTGGCGGTTGAGATTGGCCGCGTCATGCAGCTTGGCGAAGAACAGCTCTTTGGACTGCACCTGGGCGCCAGCATTCACGACATCGGCAAGATTTCCATTCCGGCCGAAATTCTGAATCGCCCGGGCATCCTGTCCGAACCTGAGTTCATGATCATTCGCTGTCACCCGGCGGTCGGGCAGGAGATTTTGGGCGGGATCGAGTTCCCCTGGCCGGTCACCGACATGGTCTGGCAACACCACGAGCGCATGGACGGCACCGGCTACCCGCGGGGCCTGAAGGGTGATCAAATCTGCATGGAGGCGCGCATCATCGCCGTCGCCGATGTGTTCGACGCCATTGTTTCCCATCGGCCCTACCGGGCAGCGCGGAACATGGAGGTGGCACTGACGGAACTGCGCCGGGGACGCGGCACGATCTATGACGCGGCCGTGGTCGACGCCGGCCTGACCTTCCTGGCCGAGGTGGACAGCGACTGGCATCACTCACACCAGGTGCACGCGCAAGCCCTGCATCCGCTCGACCAGCGCTGAAAGCGCAGCCCACTTAAGGGCCCGCGTCGCTGGGCTTATTTGCGCTTGGCCGTCTTCCAGTCGCGAAACACGTCAATGTCAAAGCCGTCGGGGTAATTCAGCAAGCCGGGAGTGTGGCCTTTTTTACCTTTTTCACCGTACTGCCAGATGATTTCCTTGGTCTTGCGGTCGATCACCATGACGCGGTCGTTCAAATCGTCCACCACCAGAATGTCGCCGGTATCGGGCAGTTCGCGGGCAATGGAGGAGTGGTCAAGCGCCTTGTCGCCGTCCTTGACAAAGTACTCCCAGCTGACTTTGCGCGTCAGGGGATCGAAGATCACCACGCGGCCGGGCTTCCAGAAGTCGGCCACGATGATTTGCTTGCCGTCCACGGTGGGAAAGGCATCCGACGGGTAGTGCATATTGGGCGCCTTGACGCTCCACAGCACCTTGCCTTCACGCGTGATGCGCGAGATCCAGGCGTCGGTGATTTCGGTCACCAAAATGTCGCCGTTGGCCAGCGGTGTTGCGCCATTGGCATGGGCCAGTTCATGCGGCGGGTTGTGCCGGCACTTGCCCGGCGTGCCCCATTGGGTGACGACCTTATTGTCTTTCGGATCGATGATGACAACACGGCAGTTGCGGATGTCGGCGGTGATGAACTTGCCATCGGCCAGCAGGTGCGCATCATCCGGGTAATTCAACAGGTTCGGGCCGCTGCCGCGGGTATCGGGCGTGCCGTAGGTCCAGGTCAGGGCGCGCTTTTCATAGTCCACGATATGCACGTCAAAGTTGTCTTCTTCGCTCACGGCCAACTGCTTACCGTCCATCGAAAAGTTGACGTCTTCGTTGCCGCGGTAGACCTTCAGGCTGGGCGAGGGAAATTCCCACACGATGCTTTTGTCCGGGGCGATTTCTATCAGCCGGTTGTTGCGCCGGTCGGCGATGACGATCGGGTACGGCAGGGGCTTGCCCCAGGACGCCACCGGCTTGGTGCGACTGCCCGTCACCGGCGGAATGGGGGGGAGCGTGACACCGCTGGAGACCATGCCGGCGCCGGTCATCTCGGGCGTGACCTTGACTTCGATGCCGGCTGACTTGGCGACTTTCTCCGCGGGCGGTGCGACCGGTGTGGCGGCCAAAACAGGCAGGGCCAGCGTGAAAGCGGCCAGACCAGCGCAGACGGCGCGCAGCGGGGCCTTGCGGCGTAAAGGGGGTTGCGGATGCATGCGGATTCCTTGGATAACGATGACGATAACAATCTGCCAGCAGGGGCAAAGGCGGCATTATTCAGCAGGTGTGCCCAACCGACCTTGACCTGCGGCAAGGGAGCACCGTTCTGCGCGCCTGATCGGCGTCAATGCAGGCTACAGACTTTCCAGCACCGCGCGCTGATGCAGCGGCTGCACCGCCCGGGCGTTGTCGGCAAAACGTTTGCGGTAGCGCGCCAACTGCGCGGCCGAGAGTTCCAGCGGCTGCTTCATGACAATCCAATCGACGCCCTCGGTGCAGGGCGGCGCGGTCACCGAGCCTGGGTAACGGTAGTAGCCATGACGGGCCGGCAGCAGAGCGCGAGCATCCACGGTTTTGCCGGGCAGCGTGTGGTCGCCGTCAGCACGGGCGGGAATCAGCGGCAGCAGCGCTTCGAGCAGCGGGTTTTCGGCACCGACACGAAACAGCACCACCAGCGCCAGCAACTGCCCGGATTGACTCTTGTGCAGCAGGTGTGCCGCCATCGGGAAATTCTCACCGGCAATGCGGTCGCCACCCGGGGTGTGGAAGTGGAACTGCTGCAGCGTGTAGCGCTGGGGGCCAATGTGCAACTGGCTGCCGTTGACAAAGCGCACGCGCACCGTGTGGCCATCGTCCGCCAGCTTGAGCGGTGCCGCGCGGTAGTCAAAACTCAGCTCCGGCAGTTGTTGCCGCGTGCTGGCAGTGATGTCAATCGGCGACTGGCGCAGCCCACTGTCGCAGGTGGAGGCAAAAACGGTGGCGGCAGAGAGCAACAGGGGCAAGAGGAGAAGCTTCATGCGCTGAGCATAGCGCTAACCATGCTACATAAATAATAGCTTGCTGCGCTTATGGGACGAGGGCTAGCGCCCGAATTAACAAAACTTCTTGGAGAAAGCATTCAGCTATGTGGGAAATACTGATGGTGGAACCCACAATGTCGCGCAACTGAATTCCATGTGAAGCTATAAGGCTCGAGTGAGGTGAACGCGGTAAAGCGTCCTCGCCGAGATGCGCTGCCTCACGGCGGCTCGCCAATACAAGGAAACAGGCGCATGAAAATCTTTGCAAGAATGAAAATTGGCAAGCGCCTCGGACTCGGCTTTGCCGTGGTTTTGGCCTTTGCGGTCCTCATCACCGGGATTGGTGTCTGGCAGTTGCACTCCATCGCCGAAGCGACCCGGCAGATGATGCAGGTACCACTGGCCAAGGAACGGCTGATCAGCGACTGGAGCCGCAACATCAATGTTGCCGTGATTCGCACCACCGCCGTTTCCAAAAGCAGCGACCCCAGTCTCGTCCCGTTCTTCGCCGCCAATGCGGCCGACATCACCCAAAGCACTTCAGCGCTGCTGAAAAAGATTGAGCCACTGGTTTCCAGTCGAGAAGAGAAAGAATTGTTTGCCCAGATCGCCGTTGTCCGAAAAGCCTATTTGACCAGCCGCGATCATGTGACCCAATTGAAAGCGGCGGGCCAGGCCGATCAGGCCAATAGCGTTCTGGAGAATACCTACATACCGGACGCCGATCGCTACATGAAGCTGGTTGCCGAATTCCTCAGTCTGCAGCGGACCAATCTGGATGCCAAGGTCAGTGAAATTTCCGAGATTGAACGCACCAGCCGGAATTATCTGGTCACCCTGGCCGCCCTTGTATTGACCTTCGGCCTCCTTTGCGCCTGGCTGCTGACAACCGGCATTACGGGTCCCTTGACCCGCGCCGTTGCAGCGGCCCGCCGGATTGCGGAGGGCGACCTCGCCACCGACTTTCCGACCGAGGGCAAGGATGAAACCGCCCAGCTGTTGCAAGCCCTGTCCGCCATGCAGGGCAACCTCACCCGCATCGTGGGCAACGTGCGCCAGGGTTCGGAGGGCGTGGCGACCGCCAGTGCCGAAATCGCCCAAGGCAACAACGATCTGTCTGCCCGCACCGAACAGCAGGCCAGTTCACTGGAGGAGACCGCCGCCTCCATGGAAGAGCTCAGCGCCACCGTCCGGCAAAATGCCGACAACGCCAGACAGGCCAACCAGCTGGCAATCAGTGCCTCCAGCGTGGCCGTCCAAGGCGGCGACGTGGTGGCGCAGGTGGTGGACACCATGAAGGGCATCAACGACGCCTCCCGAAAAATTGCCGACATCATCAGCGTGATCGACGGCATTGCCTTTCAGACCAACATCCTGGCGTTGAATGCGGCGGTGGAAGCGGCGCGGGCCGGCGAGCAGGGCCGCGGCTTTGCCGTGGTGGCCTCCGAGGTGCGCAGTCTGGCCGGACGCTCGGCGGAGGCCGCGAAAGAAATCAAAACCCTGATCAACGACAGCGTGCAACGGGTGGCCCAGGGGACCACGCTGGTCGATCAGGCCGGTGTCACCATGACCGAAGTGGTGAGTTCGATCCGCCGCGTGACCGATCTCATGGGCGAGATCAGTGCCGCCAGCGTCGAGCAAAGCCAGGGCGTGTCACAAGTGGGCGAAGCGGTCACGCAGATGGACCAGGCCACGCAGCAGAATGCCGCGATGGTGGAAGAGATGGCGGCTGCAGCGAGCAGTCTGAAGACCCAGGCACAAGAACTGGTCGAGACGGTGTCAGTTTTCAAGCTACCGACAGCTATATAAATAATAGCTGCGGACGCTTACAGGACGGGAGCCAGAGGCCAATTCGCTCCGTATATTCAACGACAAACTGCATCAGTCGGCTGTTTACCTGGTTGCCTTTTCTGGCCATCCAAAACTTCGTCGGCGATTGATAGCCCAGCCACTTGCGCAGCCGGTGGTTAAGCTGCTGCACCGCCTCATGGACCTCATCCATGGCTAACCTTAAATTGGTTGATCTTCTTGGGGAAGAACTGAGCCCCCGCACCCAACCGCAGTCCAGATACGCCAAACACAGCTTGTGGCAGATTGACGGTGGGCGATGAATTCATGTCGACAATCTCTTTGTCGCTATCAACGGGCATCTCGGCGCTACCTTTTGTTACATCACCATGGGCAACTCTTAAGAAAACCATAAGGAGGGGTGCTTATGGTTCTTGGAAGATTTGCCACGCAGCAAATCCAACCCATGAAAGTTCCAACATGAAAATTCGTATTCTTGCGGCCAGCGTCGCATTGGCGGGCGTCAGCATCGCCTGGGCGGCGATGGACGAACCGATCAAGCCGATTCCGGCGGCCAAGGTCACCGACCCGGCGCTGGTAGAGCTCGGCAAGAAGCTTTTCTTCGATCCGCGCCTGTCGAAATCCGGCTTTATCTCCTGCAACTCCTGCCACAACCTGTCAATGGGCGGCACCGACAACCTGAAGACGTCCATCGGCCACAACTGGAACCAGGGTCCGATCAATTCCCCGACGGTGCTGAACGCCAGCCTGAACGTCGCCCAGTTCTGGGACGGTCGCGCCAAAGATTTGCAGGCCCAGGCCGGCGGTCCGATTGCGAATCCGGGCGAAATGGGTTCCACCCACGGCCTCGCCGTCGAGGTGCTGCAATCGATTCCCACTTATGTCACCGATTTCAAGAAGTCCTTCGGCACCGACAAAATCGCCATCGCGCAAGTCACCAAGGCGATTGCCGCTTTCGAGGAAACCCTGGTCACGCCGAACGCCCGCTTCGACAAGTGGCTCGAGGGTGACAAGAAGGCGTTGTCCACGAACGAACTGGCGGGCTACAAGCTCTTCAAAGACAGCGGTTGCGTTGCCTGCCATAACGGCCCGGCCGTCGGCGGCAGCTCTTTCCAGAAGATGGGCGTTGTCACGCCTTACAAGACATCTAACCCCGCCGAAGGCCGGTTCGCCGTCACCGGCAAGGATGCGGATCGTTTCAACTTCAAGGTGCCAACGCTGCGCAATGTGGAAATGACCTATCCCTACTTCCACGATGGTGCCGCCAACACCTTGACCGAAGCCGTCGACACCATGGGCCGCATCCAGCTGGGCAAGAAGTTCACGGTCAACGAGAACGCCAGCATCGTCGCCTTTTTGAAGACCCTGACGGGCGACCAGCCCAACTTCAAGCTGCCGGCGCTGCCACCGTCTTCTGACAGCACGCCCCTGCCACAGCCGTTCGCAAAAAAGTAAGCGCTTCACCCGCGCAGGGCGAGCCGCACGGGTGAGTGCGGCTCGTTATCTTTTTACTATTAAATTAATAGCTGCCAACGAATATTGGACGGGAGCTACAGGCCAATTCGACTTAAACCCTGGAGAAATCCGGCTTGCGCTTCTCCATGAAGGCCGTGAACGCTTCGCGTGCCGCGGGTTCGCGCAACATGCGGCCAAAGCTGCGGCCCTCCTCCACCATGCGTTCAGCCACGATGCTGGCCTGGCCTTTGCGCATCAGGCGCTTGGTCTCGATCAGCGAGGCCATCGGTTTGGCCGCCAGCTTTTGCGCCTGGCGTTGCGCCAGTGCCGCTGCTTCAGCCGGTGGCACGATGCGGCTGATGAGCCCCATCTCCAGCGCCGCCTCGGCCAGGAACGGCTCACCCAGCAGCAGCGCCTCGGCCGCCCGGCCATAGCCCATCAACTGCGGCGCCAGGTAGCTCGACGCCGCTTCGGGACACAGGCCCAGGTTGACGAACGGCATGGAAAACGCCGCGTTGTCGCCCGCATAAACCAGGTCGCAATGGAACAGCATGGTGGTGCCAATGCCGACCGCCGGGCCACACACCGCCGCCAGCACGGGCTTGGTGAAGGTGCTGATGCCGCGCAAAAAGCGAAACACCGGCGCATCCAGCGTGTCGGGCGGCGCACCGAGGAAGTCCGCAATGTCGTTCCCGGCGCTGAAAATGGTCTCGTGCCCCTGGAACACCACCACGCGCACCGCGTCATCGGCTTGCGCCAACGCCAGGGCGTCCGCCAGGGCGGCGTACATCGCACCAGTGAGTGAGTTCTTCTTGTCCACGCGGTTCAGGGTGAGGGTCATCACGCTGGCACTGGTGTCGATCAATATATCGGTCATGCGGTTTACTCAATTGAAGGGGGTGGACCCCGGACTGCGCCGGGATGACAAGCCAACAGGATAACAAGCCCCATTGGCCAAGTGGGATTACACCCGCTCGAAAATGCCGGCCGCGCCCTGCCCCATGCCAACGCACATGGAGACCATGCTGTACTTGAGATTGTTGCGGTGCAGCGCGTGGATGGCGGTGGCCGCGCGGATGGCCCCGGTGGCACCCAGCGGGTGACCGAGTGCAATGGCGCCGCCCATCGGGTTGACCTTGGCCGGGTCCAGCCCCAGCGTGTTGATGACCGCCAGCGACTGCGCGGCAAACGCCTCGTTCAACTCAATCCAGTCGATGTCATCCTGCTTCAGGCCGGCGTAACGCAGTGCCGCCGGAATGGCCGCAATCGGGCCAATGCCCATGATGTGCGGTGGCACGCCTTTGGCGGCAAAACTGACGAAACGCGCCAGCGGTTTCAGGCCGAATTGCTTGACCGCTTTTTCGCTGGCCAAGATCAGGGCACCGGCACCGTCCGAGGTTTGCGAGCTGTTGCCAGCCGTCACCGAGCCGCGGGCGGCAAACGGTGTTTTCAGCTTGATCAGGCCTTCCATCGAGGTATCAAAACGCGCGCCTTCGTCCAGGCTGACCAAGCGCTTTTTCTCGATGACTTCGCCGGTCGCCAGATTGGGGGAACGGTCAATCACTTCGACCGGCGTCATTTCATCGGCGAAGTGACCGGCTTCCATGGCCGCCAGCGCCCGTTTATGCGACTCCACGGCGAACGCGTCCTGCGCTTCGCGGCTGATCTTCCACTGCGTTGCCACCTTCTCGGCGGTCAGGCCCATGCCGTAGGCAATGCCGATGTTCTCGTCGTTGTTGAACATGGCCGGCGACAGCGACGGCGTGTTGCCCATCATCGGCACCATGCTCATGCTCTCCACGCCGGCCGCAATCATCACGTCCGCTTCGCCGACGCGAATGCGGTCGGCCGCCATTTGCACCGCGCTCAAGCCCGAAGCGCAAAAGCGGTTCACCGTGATGCCGCCGACGCTGGTCGGCAAGCCGGCCAGCACGGCGCCGATGCGCGCAATGTTCAGACCCTGCGGCCCTTCGGGAATGGCACAGCCGCAAATCAGGTCTTCGATCATGGCCGGATCGAGCGAGGGCACTTGCGCCAGCGCCGCATGCAGCGCCTTGACCAGCAGATCATCCGGGCGGGTGTTGCGGAAAAATCCGCGGTGCGAACGGCCAATGGGCGTGCGCGTGGCGGCAACGATATAGGCTTCTTGAATTTGTTTCATGGTCTTCTCTTGATCAGTTGCGAACCGGCTTGCCGGTGGACATCATGCCCATGATTCGCTCTTGCGTTTTGGGATGAACCAGCAACTCGCAGAACGCGCGGCGTTCCAGCGTCATCACATAGTCCTCGTCCACCAAACTACCTGCATCGATATCGCCGCCACATACCACGTTGGCGATCAGGCTGGCGATATGAAAGTCATGCGCGCTGATGAAGCCGCCGTCGCGCATGTTGACCAGCGAGCCCTTGATGGTGGCAACACCGCTGCGGCCGGCGACCGCGAACAGGCGCTTGTGCGGTGCGCGATAGCCGCCGTTGAACAGGGCCTTGGCCTCGTTGATGGCGACAAACAGCAACTCGTCCTTGTGCGGCACGATGACGTCGCTCTCAAGCAGGAAACCGAGCTTGCGCGACTCCAGCGCGCTCGTTCCCACCTTGGCCATGGCGGCAGCGGTGAAGCCTTCGGTCAGGAACGGCAGCAAGTCCTTGCCGGTCGAGGTCGCGGCATTTTCAGCAGCCCGCCGCGCGATGTAGGTCAGACCACCGGCACCGGGCACCAGGCCCACGCCGACTTCGACCAGACCGATATAGCTCTCCATGGCGACCACGCGCCGGGCCGAGTACACAGCCAGTTCACAGCCGCCGCCCAGCGCCAGACCGCGCACGGCCGACACCACCGGCACGTTGGCGTAGCGCAGCTTGAGCATGGCCTGCTGCATCTCGGCCTCGGCACCGTCAATCGCCGACACGCCCGCGGCGGCGAAGCCCATCAGCACCGACTGCAGGTCGGCACCGGCCGAGAACAGCTCGTCCGGCGACCAGATCACCAGGCCCTTGAAGTCGGCCTCGGCCAGCGCCAGCCCGTGCATCAGGCCTTCAACCACAGCGGGACCGATGGCGTGCATCTTGGTCTTGATGCTGGCAATCAGCACGCCACCGGAGGGGCTGTTGTGATCCGCGTCCAGCGTCCACAGGCGAATCGCATCGTCCTCGTGCAGCGTCTTGCCGGCGGTTTCGGCCTTCGGCGCATCGGCTCCCAGCACGCATTCGGGGAAGTGTTGCCGGGCATAGACCGGCAGGCTGCGCGGTTGCACAAATTGTTGGGTGGTCGGGTTCCACGACCCTTGCGCGGTGTGCACGCCACCGGCCTCGGCGACCGGGCCGTTGAAGACCCAGTCCGGCAACGGTGCGTTGCACAGCGCCTTGCCGGCGTCGATGTCTTCCTTGACCATGTTGGCCACCGCGCGCCAACCGGCTTCTTGCCACAACTCAAACGGGCCCTGCTTCATGCCAAAACCCCAGCGCATGCAGAAGTCGACGTCACGGGCGTTGTCGGCAATCGAGGCCAGATGGACGGCGGCGTAGTGGAAGCTGTTGCGCAGAATGGCCCACAAGAATTGGCCCTGGGCGCCTTCGCTGTTGCGCAACAAGGCCAGGCGCTCGGCGGCCGGCTTTTTCAGCATGCGGCCATAGACCTCATCGCCCTTTTGGCCGCCGGGCACGTACTCTTTGGTTTCAAGGTCAAAGCGCAAAATATCGCGACCTTGCTTTTTGAAGAAACCGGCCTTGGCCTTTTGGCCGAGACTGCCCATCTCCAGCAAGGTCTTGAGCACGTCAGGCGTGGCAAAACTCTCGTAAAACGGATCGGTTTCCAGGCTCAAAGTGTCCTGCAGCGTCTTGATCACATGCGCCATGGTGTCCAGCCCCACCACGTCGGCGGTGCGGAAGGTGCCGGAACTGGCGCGGCCCAGCTTTTTGCCGGTGAGGTCATCCACCACGTCGTAGGTCAGGCCAAAATTCTGCACCTCTTTCATAGTCGCCAGCATGCCGGCAATGCCGACGCGGTTGGCGATGAAGTTGGGGGAATCTTTGGCCCGCACCACGCCTTTGCCCAGGCTGCTGGTGACAAACGCTTCCAGGTCATCCAGAATTTGCGGCTGGGTGGTGGGCGTGTTGATCAGCTCCACCAGCATCATGTAGCGCGGCGGGTTGAAGAAGTGAATGCCGCAAAAGTTCGGCTTGATCTCTTCCGGCAGCGCTTCACTGAGCTTGGTAATCGACAGGCCCGAGGTGTTGGAGGCGATGATGGCGTGCGGCGCCAGAAAGGGGGCGATCTTTTTGTACAGATCGAGTTTCCAGTCCATGCGCTCGGCAATCGCTTCAATCACCAGGTCACAGTCCTTGAGCAGGTCGAGATGCTCTTCGTAGTTGGCCTGCTGGATGAGACCGGCGTCTTCCGCCACGCCCAGCGGCGCCGGTTTGAGTTTTTTCAGGCCGTCAATGGCCCGGGTCACGATGCCGTTCTTCGGCCCCTCTTTGGCGGGCAGGTCAAACAGAATGACCGGCACTTTGACATTGACCAGATGAGCCGCAATTTGCGCCCCCATCACGCCGGCACCTAGCACGGCGACTTTTTTAACTTGAAAGCGGGACATGGTTGTTCCTGAAAATTAAATGGGAAACCCTTGCGGGACAGACCGCTGCCGCGTGGCGGCAAGCGCTGTCCTCAACGGCTTAAGGTATGCGGATCCAGGTTTGGTTTCGAAAGAAGAAGGCGATGTAGCCCCGGACTTCGAGCTTTTTGCCGTCCTCGATCGGGGTCAGGCGCAAGGTGTATTCCTTGCCGTTGTCCGGGTCCAGAATTTTGCCGCCCTCCCAGACCTCTTTGCCCTCGGCTTTTTTGGCGCCGCGGATGATCTCCATCCCGAGCTTGGGCTTGCCCTTGCGATCGTCGGCGCACAGGTCGCAATTGGGCTCGGCACTGGGCTTCAGCGCCTTTTCGACCACCCCGGTAAGCACGCCGCCGGCGTCCGCACTGATGCGAATCTCGGCCTTGGGCTGCCCCGTCTTGTCGTCAATGCTGCGCCACACCCCAACGGGCGTCATTTGCGCCAACACGGGGAATGTCAGCGCTCCTAAAACAATAGCTATCAATGACCTGTACATAAGGGCTCCTTGGCTAAAAGACTAAAACTCCGGGGACCGGGGGCTGCACTCAGGCCAATGCGGCGTCAGTGTCCATCAACACCTTGCTGCCAGCGCGGGCCGTGCGCATCAGCGTGGCGGTTTCCGGGAACAGTTTGGCAAAGTAAAAACGGGCCGTCTGCAGCTTGGCCAGATAGAAGGGGTCAGTGTTGCCCGCAGCAATCTCCCGCAGCGCCACTTGCGCCATGCGGGCCCAGAAGTAGCCAAACACCAGGTGGCCGGCGACGCGCAGATAGTCGACCGCCGCCGCACCCACTTCGTCGGGGTTTTGCATGCCCTTGAAGCCGATTTCGGTGGTGAACTTCGGTATCTGGTCGCCCAGAATGGCAATCGGCGTGATGAACTCGGACATCTTCTCGTTGACGCCTTCCTCATTCACCAGTTGGCTAATGAGCTTGCCAAACTTCTTGAGCGTGGCGCCGTTGTTGCCCAGGATCTTGCGGCCCAGCAAATCCAGCGACTGGATGGTGTTGGTACCCTCATAAATCATGTTGATGCGGTTGTCGCGCACAAACTGTTCCATGCCCCATTCCTTGATAAAGCCATGGCCGCCGAACACCTGCATGCAGGCATTGGTGGAGATGTGGCCGTTGTCGGTGATGAAGGCCTTGACGATCGGTGTCAGCATGGCCAGCATTTCGCCAGCGTCTTTGCGCACTTTTTCATCTGGATGGTTGTGCTCTTTTTCCAGCAACATTGAGCTGTAGCACATCAGAGCCCGGCCGCCTTCGGCGTAGGCTTTGGCGGTGAGCAGCATCTTGCGCACATCGGGGTGCACGATGATCGGATCCGCCGGCTTGTCCTTGGCCTTGGTGCCGGACAACGAACGCATCTGGATGCGGTCTTTGGCATACGCCAGCGCATTCTGATACGCCACTTCGGTCAGCCCGAGCGACTGGTTGCCCACGCCCAGACGCGCCGCATTCATCATCACAAACATGGCGTTCATGCCCTTGTTGGGCAAGCCCACCATCGTGCCGACCGCGCCGTCGAGCACGATCTGCGCGGTGGCGTTGCCGTGGATGCCCATCTTGTGCTCCAGGCCACCGCAGTAAATGCCGTTGCGCGCACCCAGCGAGCCATCCTGGTTCACCAGTACCTTGGGCACGATGAACAGGCTGACGCCCTTGATGCCGATTGGCGCATCCGGCAGACGGGCCAGCACCAGATGAATGATGTTGTCCGCCATATCGTGTTCACCGGCACTGATGAAAATCTTGTTGCCGGTGAGTTTGTAGGTGCCGTCCGCCTGCGGCTCGGCCTTGGTGCGCATCAGGCCCAAATCGGTCCCGCAATGCGGTTCGGTCAGGCACATGGATCCGGTCCATTCACCGCTGGTCATCTTGTGCAGGTAGGTCTGTTTTTGCTCTTCGGTGCCGTGGGCGTGCAGCGCGGCGTAGGCGCCGTGCGTCAAACCCGGGTACATGGTCCAGGCCTGGTTGGCGCTGTTGAGCATCTCGTAAAACATCTGGTTCACCACCAGCGGCAAGCCCTGGCCGCCAAAGGCGGGGTCGCAACCCAGCGCGGCCCAGCCGCCTTCGATGTATTTGGCGTAGGCTTCCTTGAAGCCCTTGGGCGTGGTGACGGCATGGGTGGCCTGGTCGATGCTGCACCCTTCGGTGTCTCCGCTGATGTTCAGCGGGAAGGCCACATCAACGGCAAATTTGCCGCCTTCTTCCAGCACGGCATTGATGGTGTCAACATCCAGGTCCGCGTGCTGCGGCATGGTCTTGAAATCGGCGACGACATTGAGCACTTCGTGCATCACAAATTGCATGTCGCGCAGGGGTGGGGTGTAGGTAGGCATGCTTACTTCTCCTTGAGGGCGGGGTTTGATTTGATGGGGGGTGTTGATGCGGCAACAGCAGACTTGCCATAGCGCGCGAGAATGTTTTCGAAGCCTTTGTTGGCGCGCTCGGTCGACACCGGGTTTTGCAAAAAGCGGGCTTCGTAATGCAGGGCCAGAATGAGGCCGTGAATCTCAAAAGCCATTTGTTCTTCGTCGGCATCTTCATTCAGGTGGCCCGCCTCTTTGGCCTGCACCACGGCGCGGTACAGCGCCGCCAGCCAGGTCTTGACCGAGCTGGCCAGCGCGTCACGCACCGGCCCCGGCCGGTCGTCAAACTCAACGGCACCGCTGATGAAGATACAACCGGACTGGAGTTCGACTGCCACGCGTTTCATCCAGTTGTCAAACAGTGCCCGCACACGGGGCAAGCCACGGGCTTCATCCATGGCCGGAGAAAAAACCTCGTCGGCAAAACGGGCGTAATACTCGCGAATAACGGAAATCTGCAGCTCTTCGCGCGACCCAAAGTGGGCAAAGACCCCGGATTTACTCATCTGGGTCACTTCGGCCAAGGCGCCGATACTCAGGCCTTCCAGCCCGATCTGCGCGGCCAGTCCCAAGGCGGCATCAATAATCGCCTGCTTGGTTTGTTGCCCTTTTTGCAAGGCACGCCCGCCGCGCGAGCTTGGGCGCTGGCTGGAGCGAATGGGTTTAACGGATGAATCAGAAATAGACATAAGGCACGAAAAAGAACGATCGTGCTATTTTGCCGTATTTTTCTCTGATCACGGCGCACCGCGGCCAATTTTTAGAGCTATTTTTCTAGAGGTCACAAGGGTTTACCCGATGACATCCGTGTTTAACCAGCGCGCTATTAGCGTTATTCCCTATTGAATATCGCTTTTTTTAAAGCATCAGTGCCAGGCTGGCTTCGAGATGTTCCGAGGGCAGACGCTTGAAACCCGAACGCGCAAAGCGCTGCAGACGCCCCACCAAAAAAGCGGTCAACACGGACGCCTGCACCTGCGTGTCCACGGTGGGCGTGGCCGAACCGCTCACCTCGGCCGCACCGCGCAGGCTTTGCTTGAGGCTGGACTCGATCTTGTCAAAAAACTGGTTCATGCGTTGCTGCAGGCGTTCGTTTTCAAACACCAGCGCATCGCCCACCATGACACGCGTCATACCGGGATTTTTCTCGGCGAACTGCATCAACATGGCCACCACTTTGCCCGCCTGGCGCGGGCCTGCGGCGTCGCCCTCCCGGTTGGCGATCTGGTTGATCAGCAAAAACACCGTCTGTTCAATGAAGTCAATCAAGCCCTCAAACATCTGGGCCTTGCTGGCAAAGTGCCGGTACAGCGCGGCCTCGCTCACCTCCAGGTGCGCCGCCAGTGAGGCGGTGGTGACGCGCTCGGCACCGGGCTGCTCCAGCATGGTTGCCAGCGCCTGCAAAATCTGCACCCGGCGCTCGCCCGGTTTCGGGCGCTTGCGGACCGGGGGGGTGATCTCAAGGCCGGATGTGGGTTGAAAAGAGGAAGACTCGACGTCAGACATGGTGCGGCGCTCAGTGCGAACGAATCATCGTGCCGAAAGCCTGGTCGGTCAGGATTTCAAGCAACAACACGTGCGGCACCCGGCCATCAATGATGTGCACCGAATTCACGCCGCTTTTGGCGGCGTCCAATGCACCACTGATCTTGGGCAGCATGCCACCACTGATGGTGCCGTCGGCAAACAACTCGTCAATCTGGCGTGCGCTGAGGTTGGTGAGCAACTTGCCCTGCTTGTCGAGCACGCCACTGATGTTGGTCAGCATCATCAGCTTTTCCGCCTTCAGCACCGTGGCCAGTTTGGCCGCGACGACGTCGGCGTTGATGTTGTAGCTCTCGTTGTTTTCGCCAAAGCCGATCGGGCTGATGACAGGGATGAAGGCATCGTCCTGCAGCGCCTTGACCACGCTGGGGTCGATGCTGACGATATCGCCGACCTGGCCCACGTCATGCTCTTTGCTGGGGTCCTGGGTGTCCAGCAGCTTGAGCTTTTGGGCCCGGATCATGCCGCCATCGCGCCCGGTCAGGCCCACCGCCTTGCCGCCCGCCTGATTGATCAGGCCGACGATGTCCTGCTGCACTTCGCCCGCCAGCACCCACTCCACCACTTCCATGGTTTCGGCGTCGGTCACGCGCATGCCCTGGATGAACTCGCCCTTTTTACCCAGTCGCTTGAGCGCCGTTTCAATCTGCGGGCCGCCGCCGTGCACCACCACCGGGTTGATGCCGACCAGCTTGAGCAGCACCACATCTTCCGCAAAGTCAGCCTGCAAGGCCGGATCAGTCATGGCGTTGCCACCGTATTTGATGACCATGGTCTTGCCATGAAACTTGCGGATATAGGGCAGCGCCTGCGCCAGTATTTCGGCCTTGTCGCGCGGGGGAATCTTGGAAACGTCGGTCATGGGGTCTTGCTCATAGCGTGAGAAATATCAATGGGCAAATTGTGCCCCATGTTAGAGCGTCATCGTCATTGCGGCGCAGCCCCATATCCATGCACACAGATCTGCAGCACCGCCTTGATGGCGGCATCATCATTGTCGTCAGCGGCTTGACGTAGCGTTTGCAGGTGCAACGCCAGATCCGACCAGGCCAGGCAGTCTTCGTGCGCTTTCATGATGCGGGTGTGCGCCGTGCGCTCGGGGTTGTCGCCAATCAACAATTCTTCGTACAGTTTTTCACCCGGGCGCAGACCGGTGATTTCAATGTCAATGTCGCCACTGGGTCGGTGCTCATCCCGCACCGTCAGGCCGCTGAGTTGCACCATGCGCCGCGCCAGATCCATGATCTTGACCGGCTCGCCCATGTCCAGCACAAACACGTCGCCCCCCACCGCCATGGCCCCCGCCTGCAGCACCAACTGCGCCGCCTCAGGAATCGTCATGAAATAGCGGGTGACGTCGACGTGCGTGACGGTGAGCGGCCCGCCAGCGGCGAGTTGCCGACGAAATAGCGGCACCACACTGCCACTCGAATCCAGCACGTTGCCAAAACGCACCATCGTGAAGCAGGTTGGCGAGTTTTCTGCGGCCAGCGCCTGCAGCACCAACTCGGCCATGCGCTTGGTGGCGCCCATCACATTGGTGGGCCGCACCGCCTTGTCGGTGGACACCAATACAAAGCGTTTGACACCACTGGTCTGTGCCGCACGGGCCATGTTCAGTGTGCCAAACACATTGTTGGCCACACCTTCACCCGCGTTGTCCTCGACCATGGGCACATGTTTATAAGCGGCGGCATGGTAGACCGTGGCCGGGCGGTACATGGCGCACACCGAGAGCAGGCGCGCATAGTTGGCCACACTGCCCAGCAGCGGCACCAACTCGACAGCCAAGCCACTGGCGGCACAGATGCCCTGCAACTCCTGGTGAATGCTGTACAGACCAAACTCATTGTGGTCCAGCAGCAGCAGTTGGCGAGGCTGTTGCAGCACAATTTGCCGCGTCAACTCGCCACCGATGCTGCCGCCGGCCCCGGTCACCAGCACCACCTGGCCCGCCAGGTCGCGCGCGATCAGCTCGGCATTGGGTGGAACGGGATCCCGGCCCAGCAGATCTTCGACATCCAGTTCGCGGAAATCCTGCACCGTGACACGGCCACTGGCCAAGTCCGCCAGCGCCGGCAGCGTTCGAATATGCACCGGTAGCTCGCGCAAACTGTCAATGATGCTTTTGCGGCGATCTCTTGACACGCTGGGTAGCGCTAGCAGAATGTCCGTCACGCCTTGCTGAGTCACCACATCCGGGACTTCTGACGGCGCAAAAACGGGTACACCGTTAATGCTGCGGCCGACTTTGCACGGATCATCATCCACAAAACCCAGCAGCGCAAACTGCCTTGAGACACGCAAGGCTGTGGCCGTTTGCACGCCAGAAGTACCAGCCCCGAATATCAACAAGCGCCCTTCGTCCTTGGCCGGCGCATTACCCAGATCAGCCAACCAAAATCGGGCGACGGCCCGGCTACCCCCCACCAAAAACAAAAACACCAAGGGTTGCAGCACGCCCAAAGTACGCGGCACACCAGGCCACTGTCGCCACAACAGGATGCCCAGCAAAATCATGCCGTACACAAACACGGCCTGACCCGTCGCCTGCAATGCCGCCTGCCCGGTGTACCTAAAGATCGCCCGATACAAACCAAACTTGACGAATATAGGCACCGCCAAAATCGGCGCTAACCCATACACCCACCATTGCGCGCCCTCTGGCCAATGCGGCGTATCCAGCCGGAGCGTGAAAGCGATCCAGGTAGCCACCAATGCCAAGACGACATCAAGCGCTACCACCACCAGACGCTTTACGGCGCGCGGCCAACCCAAAACCCTGCTTTGCATTTAATACCTTTGACTCAACCGACCTAGCTATCAGTCCTTGATGGCAAATTCAGCTTTAGTTTTTCCTTGTGCTACCAATGCCGCCAGCCAACGCGGCATCAGTCCGCGGCCACTCCAGGTTTCGCCGTTGGGGCCCCGGAATTTGGCAGCCGCCGGCTTGGTGGCAAGTGAAGTCGCCTTGCGTGCACGCCCTTTGACCGCATCCAGGTCTTTCAGGGTGATGCCAAAAGCAGTCATTTTGGCCAGTATTTCTTGCACCGTTTTATCAAACTCCTGCGCCCTGATTTCGTTCGCCTGCTTCTGCAGTTTTTCTATCTGGTTTTGAATCTCGATCAAATTATTCATGACAAATACCTTACTAATAAATTTAACGATCCCTGAACAGACCAACTTCTAATATTTTTAATAGATCACATTATCTCTTCACAAAACATTCAAAAACGAGAGGAATATGCTTTATATAAAATATATTCTTTGCCTATTTTCAATATCACGCAGGATTCGCCAGCCGATACACTTCAAGCCTTCGCCGAGACTCTGCACATCAGCCCAATCACAAAGAAATTAACCATGAAAACCTACGACCTTTACGCCATCGGCAACGCTCTGGTGGACTCTGAATACGAAGTATCAGACACCCAACTCCAGGCCATGGGCGTGGACAAGCGACACATGACCTTGATCGACGCCGCGCGGCGTTCTGAATTGCTGGGCCACCTGCAAACAAGCACCTCGCGGCGCACTGGCGGCGGCTCGGCGGGCAATACCGTGGTGGCACTGGCGCAACTAGGCGGCAAGGCGTTTTACTCTTGCCGTGTGGCGGATGATGAACTGGGCGCGTTTTACACCCAAGACTTGATCGCTAACGGCGTGGCGACCAACCTTACCCACACCCAGCCCGCATCGGGCCAGACCGGCAGCTGCATGGTGATGGTGACGCCCGACGCCGAGCGCAGCATGAGCACTTTTCTGGGGGCCACGGCGGAGCTTGACTACACATCCCTGCACGAACAAGACATTGTCAGCGCCAAGATTTATTACATGGAAGGCTACCTTGCAGCCTCGCCCACCGGGCTGCAGGCGGCGCTGCAAGGCCGCCAAATCGCCCACGATGCGGGCGTTGCGCGGGCCACCACGTTGAGCGATGTGAGCATGATCAACTTTTGCCGACCGGGCCTGGACGCCATCATCGGCCAAGGACTGGACTACTTATTCTGCAACGAGGAAGAAGCCCAAGTCTGGTGCGGCTCGCAAGACATGCAACTGATCTGCCAGCAAATCAGCCAGCTGGCCCGCACTGTCTGCCTGACACGCGGCCCCTTGGGTTGCGTGTTGCTGGAGGGCGTACAACAAACCACGGTACCCGCCACCCCTGTCAAAGCACTCGACACCAATGGTGCTGGCGACATGTTTGCCGGCGCGTTTTTGTACGCCGTAACGCACGGCCACAGTCACACCCAAGCCGCTTGGCTGGCGAATCAGGCTGCCGGGCAGGTAGTCAGCCAATATGGGAACCGGCTCACGCGTGAGTCCATGGGCAACATCAAGGCCCGCTTCGGGGAACATGTAGCCGGTTAATGCGACACCCCGTCGCGGCGTAGCACCTTCACAAAAGTGAGCCACAAGATGCGAATGTCAAACCACAGCGACTGGCGCTGCAGATAATCTACATCCAGCTTGACCTTGCCGGGAATGGGCAGTTCATCACGCCCATTCACCTGCGCCCAGCCCGTCAAACCTGGCAACAGCTCATGAACCCCGCTGCGGGTGCGTAATTCAATTAGATCATGCTGATTAAACAATGCCGGCCGGGGCCCGACAAAACTCATATCACCGTTAAGAATGCTCCATAACTGTGGCAATTCATCCAAACTGCTTTTGCGCAAAAAACTGCCTATAGGTGTGAGATAAGCATCGGGATTATTTAGCAAATGGGTCGCCACTGCGGGCGTCCCTATTTGCATACTCCGGAACTTGGGCATTTTAAAAATCGTGTTGTCGCGCCCTACCCGATCAGACCAATACAGCACCGGACCTTTAGAGGTCACGCGCACCAATACCGCGACCAGCAACACCGGCATCAGTAAAAGAATACCAGCCAAGACCGCCAGTACCAGATCAAATATTCTTTTCATAGCCCACATGAAATTGGAATCTGACGGATAACAAGCAACGTCATGTCCAAGGCCCCCGCACCAGACAGTAATATTGACAACTTGTCGAACCCATTCAAACTACTGGCGCCACACAGTTCGATTGATATATCCGGTATAGCTCATCACCAGACGCACGATCTTGCGGGACACCTCAGGCGCCGCATAATCGGCCACTGGGCGCATGGGGCCACGGCTTGCATGCTGCTCGCACACGACTTTCACAGCCGCCAACACATCCTGAGGTTTAAGGCCACTCATGATCAATGTGCCTTCGTCCATGCCCTCGGGACGCTCATGTGCGTACCGGATGGTGACGGCAGGCAGATTAAGCAACGACGCCTCTTCCGTGATGGTGCCGCTATCGGAGACCACGCAACGCGCCTGCATCTGCAGCTGGACAAAATCAAAAAATCCAAAGGGTTTGGCAAAGTCAACCAAAGGGTTGACGTCTGTCAGACCCAACGCGTCCAAGCGTTTACGGGTACGCGGGTGGGTGGACACAATCACCGGGTTGCCATACGCCTGCGCTAAAGCATTGAGCGTTTCCACCAGATCCCGCAAGTTCTGCGGGGTATCCACATTTTCCTCACGGTGGGCACTGACCACAAAAAACTCCTGCGGCTTCAGGCCCAGACGAGCCAAGATATCAGACGCTTCAATCTGCGGCATGTAATGGCGCAACACCTCATCCATATGCGAGCCGGTCTTGATGATCGTTTCCGGCCGAATGCCCTCAGCAATCAGATAACGGCGCGCGTGCTCAGTCAGCACCAAGTTCATGTCGCTCAGGTGGTCCAGCACCTTGCGGTTGAGTTCCTCGGGGACCCGCTGGTCAAAGCAGCGATTGCCAGCCTCCATATGAAACACCGGAATCTTGCGCCGCTTGGCAGATATCACGGCCAGGCAGGAATTGGTGTCGCCATAAAGCAAGACCGCATCCGGTTGTTCCTTCTCGAACACCTCATCGGACTTGATAATGACCTGGCCAATGGTTTGTGCGGCCGTCTCACCCACTGCACCCAAGAAATGATCAGGCTTGCGAATCTGCAAATCATCAAAAAAGATCTGATTCAGCTCGTAATCGTAGTTTTGACCGGTGTGCACCAACACATGGTTGGTGTGCTTGTCCAGCTCTGCAATCACACGGCTCATTTTGATAAGTTCGGGGCGCGTACCGACAATCGTCATTACTTTAAGCATTAAGTTGTTCCTGAATAAAGTCTAATTTTTTCAATAAAGTTTTTATCTGCGTCACATCCAGCTGCTGCGTGTTGTGCGACGTGTAATCGTCAAGGCTTGAGATTTTCTCTTCGCCATCGCTGAAATATTTGGCGTAGTTGAGGTCCCGGTTATCGGCAGGAACGCGGTAGTAGCCACCCATGTCATCCACCCGCGCCATTTCCTCGCGCGATACCAATGTTTCATAGAGCTTTTCGCCATGGCGGGTGCCGATGATGCGAGGGGGCATATTCGAATCAAATAGCTCAGTCAAGGCCGCAGCGAGATCAGCCACGGTAGAAGCGGGGGCTTTCTGCACAAAAATGTCGCCCTGCTGACCATGTTCAAAAGCATGCAACACCAAATCTACCGAGTCATCAAGCGACATCAAAAACCGCGTCATAGCGGGATCGGTAATGGTTAACGCTTTGCCTTCTTTGATCTGCGAGACAAACAGCGGAATCACCGACCCGCGCGATGCCATCACGTTGCCATAACGGGTAGCGCACAGGAGAGTCTCCCCCGCCTCCTGCATTCTCGCCTTGGCCACCATCAGCTTTTCCATCATGGCTTTGGATACGCCCATGGCATTGATGGGGTAGACCGCCTTGTCGGTACTCAGTACCACCACGCGCTCAACTCCTTTTGCAATGGCAGCATTCATGACGTTCTCCGCCCCCATCACATTGGTTCGCACCGCTTCCATCGGATAGAACTCGCACGAGGGCACCTGTTTAAGTGCTGCGGCATGGAAAACATAGTCCACGCCTTTCATCGCCTGAAGAATGCTGTCGTAGTTGCGGATGTCGCCAATATAAAACTTCAACTTGTCGTTGTTCAAGGCGATCCGCATCTCCTCCTGCTTTTTTTCATCCCGGCTGAAAATTCGAATTTCGCGCACATCGGTGGACAAGAAACGCTTTAGAACAGCATTCCCAAAAGATCCGGTACCACCCGTGATCATCAATACTTTGTTATTGAACATGATTTGAATTGTGCGTTACCGATACGCATACATTGATTGAATTAACTCTGGCCAGGCGGGTGCAACATACCCTGTCGCCTGATGAAACCGCCCGGAATTCAACGAACGATCGATCACAAACTGGTCATCCAGGGCAATGTCGATGGATTTGCCGTACACATCGGCAATCAGGCGCAACAGGTCGTACTTGCCGATTGGACTTGCCCCAACATGATACAAACCCGACAAGTCTGGACGGGGAATCACAATATCGCGCACGACCTGTGCAAAAACCGTATTGGGCAAGCCAGAGAAAATGGCGCGACTAAAGCCTTTGCATTGCCCTTGCTGGGACAGAAACCAATCAAGTAAACCATAGGTGCTTTGCAGTTCATGGCCAATGGTTGAGGTGCGTAGGGTAATCGCGTGCGGATAATTCACTTCACCCAAAAACTTTGCTTTGCCGTAGACGTCTTTTGCATCCGATGGATCATCTTCGACATAGCAGCCCTTCGCCCCGGAAAAAACACAGTCCGTGCTGACATGCACCAGCCGGGCACCGGCTACAGCACACAGTTCCGCCATGCGGTGGGGTAACAGCGCATTGACGGGGATCGCCAATAGGGGGTCGTCAGCCTCTTTGTGATGTTTGGTCAAACCAATGCAGTTGACAACCACATCCGGGCGAATCTGCGCGAATACACGCACCAACGTATCATGCTTGTCCACGTCAATACCGGCTAACAAACTAGCGGCAATCGCCTGCGAAAAGAAACGCTTTGCGTTGTCAGATCGCAGGGTTCCAAAAACCTGCCAATCCTTTTTCTCACTGAGCACACGGATCATGGCGCTGCCAATCATGCCACTCGCACCAAATACAAGAAGCCTCATTATTTTTCCCTCCCAACTTTCGAAAATGATCGGAAATGTTCTATCAGCTGATCAGTCAACTGCTCATGGTCAAAGTGCTCTTTAAAGTAGCGACGCCCATTGGCACCCAGCGCCGCCCGCTCTTCGGCAGACATTTGATACAAGCGCAACACCGCGGTTGCCAACCCCTGGGCGTCCTCTGCCGGCACCGTCAGACCCGCACCCGCCTCAGCAACCAAACGCGCACCCTCTCCATTCAAGCACGCCAAAATCGGTCGGCCGGCGGCCATATAGGCCTGCACCTTATTAGGCACAGTGGCGGCAAAAATCGGCTGATCAGCTAATGTCACCAATAACGCGGCCGCCTTTTGCATCAGTCCCGGCATCGTCTCAATCGGATACCTGCCCGGCAAATGCAAATTGGTCAGCCCACGCAGTTGAACCTGCTCGCGCATCCAGTCCCAACGACTACCTTGACCAAACACAACAAAACGAATGGCGGGGTGGTCTTTCAGCAAGGCGGCGGCCTCCACAATCACCTCAACGGCCTGACCTGCGCCTACATTACCGGCAAATACGACCGCAAAACCATCGTCCAGTGCGGGGATTACCGGCAGCGACATGTCGGATGGATCACAGAACATGGAATCGACAGAATTGGGGTAGTAAACAACCGGGTTACCGGGAGCCAGTGCCGACACGCGCGCCTCAAACCCCTTTGATTGAACCAGTAATAAATCGGTGTGACGATAAATAAAACGCACAACCTTCTCAACCCAGCCAAGCATTCGCGTGTTGCGGACGTAACCCGTCGCCTCCAGACTTTCAGGCCACAAATCCTGAACCCAGACAATCACTTTCAAGCGCTTTAGCCATCCGATGAAGAGGGCAGGGATTGCTTGTAATATTGGAGACACCCCATAGACAAAAACGACGTCATAACGCTGCCGCCGAAGTATCCAGGGCGCAAAAAGCAAACCAGAAATAACGAATGACACATAATTGAGGGCAAGCCGCCAAGCACTACGCTTGCCGCGTGCTACCAGTGGCAGCCGGTATACCGTCGCCCCCCCCCAATATTCAATCTGGCAACCCCAGGCCCGGTAGCCAGGAAAGAACGCCCCTTCAGGATAGTTGGGCTTACCGGTCAATACATCGACCTTGACACCCTTATCAACCAAGGACCGTACGACATCATTGATGCGAAAACCTTCAGGCCAAAAGTACTGGCTAACTATCAGAACGCGCACAGTTATTCACACTTTTCCAAAACGTTTTTCAAGAATTCAGCAGCATTCAATAAGGGCAACGCCTTTTCATCCAAGCCCATGAATCGTTTTACCGCTCTGGCAATGGATACAGGCGATTGCGGATCAAAGACCTCCTCCGGATCAAGCACATCACGCACGAAATCGAGCTCTGAAGCTACTACCGCGAGGCCGGCTTGGCGCGCCTCAATAAGCGGAAGGCCAAACGACTCGAAAGTCGATGGATAGATTAAGGCCTGCACTTGAGTATAAAGATGCTTAATCTGTTCTTGGGGTTGGACGCCCAAATTTTTGAGACTCAACCCGCACTGCAGCTTCTTTTTGTCAATCCAGGTACACAAATCAGTGTTGACACAGGCGTCCAGCGTCAGCCACAAGGCCGGGAACAGACCTTGCTCGGCCAGCAGGCACCAAGCCTCAATTAGCTGGCGGTGATTTTTGTGAGGCTCTCCAGACGCCACATATAGAAATGCCCCGTTCGTTCCTGCTTTGTACCCTGACAGATCAAGTGCTCGTTGGTAGCCGTCGCTCAAACTGACAAAGGGCAAAACATAAATAGGTTTTCCCTGAGCTCTGCCGGTTGACTCCAGAGCCATGCGCATGGAGGGGGTCTGTACGGCAAAAGCATGGGCATTTGTCGATTTCCATGAAAACCACCAACGCTCTGCTTGCAGTCGTAACCGGGTTTTAAGCGGAAAACTCTTCAGACTAACTGCATCAATCAAATACCTGTTTTGGAGCAGCACAATTACGCGCCCGGCTGTTCTGAAAAGCGGAGGCAGGTTGCCGAAGCACAGAACCGCATCTTGCGGCCGCATCGTTTTTGCCAGCCACCACTCGGCGCGCAGGCGCTGCAGCACGGAAGGCCTCACGAGCCTTATCTTCAAATTATCGGCCAAACCCGGTGGCAACTCCACCCTTGCGTCCAACTGGGCGCTCACCAGTAGGTTGGGAATGCGAGCAAGAAGGAGCCCACGCAGCAAGGTTGCCCCGCCGCCTTGATGGACATTCGTCGCATGAATAAAGAACTTGGCGCCGTGTTGCATCACGTTGCAGAGCTCTTGAATAGGCCCATCGTTTCGAGCGCCCGGGAAAATAATACTGACTGAATGAGCCAGATTATAAAAACCCCGCTGAATATCATCAGAAAATATGGCAAATCCTGCCGCGGAGTGACACCCAATTGAGCGACCGTATTTGCGGAGGCCAGCCCTATCAGCGAACAAAGAAGCGGATTGCCAGTAATCCGAAAAATCACATATTCACTAATCAAGACCCACAAGGACAATACACCCATACCGAGTAATACCACCCACATTGAACCGCTGAAATAAAAAAAAGCGGCGGCTCCGGGTAAGCTGGCGAATTGCCACACGTTCGAGTCTGTCCAGCGATAGTGTGACTTGCTGACATCCTGATAAAACGTGGTTTTTCCAATCTCTCTTTTCTCTTTGGCCGCTTTCAGCAGAGTGTCTGTTCTTTTGTCAGGATACGCCTGGACAGACATGACGCCCTCCAATCCTATCCAGCGGCCAATGGCCAGTTGCAAAAATCGGGTCACTATATCTTTAGCTTGACTGCTCAGACTGACAAAGGGAGCAACTGTCGGGTTCGGGGGCGGCGCTGCTACAACAATTCGCTGAGTAACTTCGGACTGGGTCGCCGACGGTTGCTCCAGGCGCGATTTCTCCTCATAGAGGCCACTCAAGGTCTTGTCGGCTGGCTGGCCGGGCTTCTTACTGCCTTCTTCGCGGGCAATGGCGCCCTGCAGCACCTCAAGACGCGTCAAGCGAATTTGGTTGGCCGTGGTGGTGTAACGGACGTCCGGGTACAAATAAGACCGGAGCAGATCAACGGCGACAAATGAAAGGGTGAAAAAAGCGGCGAACAAAACAATAACCAGAAGCTTCTGTCGAAAATTCTGGATTTGCCCCGACCTATTTTTATAGAGCGCCAGCAAAGTTGGAATGGCATGAAAGATAAATACGCCACGACTCAAAAGCGTCGTAGTTGAAATGACGGCTTCCGCAAGGACAACATAAACAGGGACGAAACCGCTTGGGCTTACGCCCTTTTCCCACCATACAAGTGTGGCGACCCCCATCGCCAACCCCATACTGACCATCCATCCAATAACCGCATTCAACGGCCAGGGCAAAAGGGTTCGCGGTACCAAGCCAATTTGCATAATCCCATAAATTGAATTAGCAGCCGGCAGTCCGATCAGGCACAACAACATCAGTACCCAAAGCCATTTCCGTGCCGCGGGATACCACGCTGGAGCTGGCTTATTCGCGACAGCCAAAATAGTCGACTTGCCTATTGCAAACCTGTATAACACCCACCCGAAAACCACCCCAATGTGTGCGGCCAAGCCAACGAGCAGCACTTCATCCCACGATTGCGTTGACCGGTTAAAGGCGCCGATCGGCTCTCCATACGGAATATCAAGAATGGAGTGAACTGTAAATTTGAGCCAGAAACCCAACCAAAGAAAAATAACCAGAAAAAGGTAACCGTAGCTGACCTGCTTGTAGATTCCACTTGCGAGCAGGAGGAGCGAACTCACTGAAAACAGAGCGTAGACAAGTTTGCTTCCGTCATACGACGTCAACCCATAGATAGCCAGCACCAGCCACAGCAGGAAAGCTGTCACGGTGGCGGTCAGCAGATACGGGCACCGTGCCGCCGGCACAGGCCTAACAGTGGCACCGCAATCTTTCAGATGCATAACATTGATATTTGAATTTCACAAAAACAACATGGATCTTTCCCGACTACACCAGCTATCCCACTCATGACGTGGACGTCCTGCCTAGATGGATCGATGATCGGAGTTGAATTAGCCAGATGAGAAAAATGCTAGCGAAAATCATTCCAAAGTGAATCAATAATTGACGCGGTACTATCCCGAGTTGCGAAATAGCATTCGCGGCATTCATTCCAACCAAAGCGCACAGTATTACATTACGAGTCAGGTAGTGCGTCAAATGTTCTGCAGCAAGTAATAGCAAGACCAGTCCAAACATTCCCCAAAGTACAAACCATAGGGAGCCAGAAAAATATAAGAAAGCTGCTGCACCGGGCAGGCTTGCAAACCTGTATTTTTCGGTATCACTGGCTTGATAGATCGATTGACTTATCGTTTGGTAGAGGGATGTATGATTTCCTTTTGAGTTCTCAGTCAACGCCCCCAGAAATAACGCACTGTCTTTGCCGGGGTAAGATGAGGCCGACATAGCACCCTCCATGCCGATCCAGCGGTCTACCGCCAGAGCGGAGATACGGTCTAAAAATCCGCCCGTCATTTGATAGGCGAATTCACTCAAAATCAGGCGCAACTGGCCAGAGGGGGTATTCAACATGCCGGCCGTCTTTTCCCGCTCCTGAAGGATGGCCTGCTCAAGCGCTGCTTGTTCCCTCTTCAAGGTTTCGACCTGAACAGGGAGAGGGATGTCTTTTCTTAACCCATGGCTCTTAATGTCTGGAAGTTGTTTTTCCAAGGGCTCATTCTTTCGTATCATTTCCACGACCGCCGGAATTTTTCCCTGCAACACCTCAAAGCGGATCAGACGCTTCAGAGTTGTTGTCCTGAAGTCCTGTCCCTGCTGGTAAAGATAACTTCTGGCAGTGCTAACCATTGAGATCGAAATGATGAAAAACACAGTTAATACAGCCAGAATTCTGATAAATTGCTTTTGCGAACTCCAGTTAAGCAAGTTTTTGTTCTGAAACAGTGCGACCAACGGAGGAATAAGATGGAACACGAAGAGTCCGCGACTCAATAGCGACATCGTGCTTAGAAATGCTTCTGTAAAGACCGCATAAATGGACCATGAGATGCTTCTATTTAAACATACATCCCACCAAAGAATGGTGGCGATCGCCATGGATAACCCGGTACTCAGCAACCAGTAAATTAATGCATTCAGCGGCCACATAAGAATATTTCGCGGAGTCAATCCACTTTGCTGAATGCCGTAAATAATGTTAATGGCAGCCAAACCAGCCGTGGTGACCATGAGAAGCCCCCAGATTGTCCGTCTGGCTGAAGGGTACCAGCAGGGAACCCTGGAGCTGTCGGCGGTGATTTTTCTGACTGTTCCAACCTCTACGAAAGAATACAACCATCGGCCCAGCAAAATGCCGATGCCAGCGATTGTGGGTACCAACAATGCTTCGTCCCAAGCGGTCGAACTCCCGTCAAATCGTCCGATGGGCTCAACATAGTCGTATTGAAATAAGTTGTGAACCGTGAGCTTGAGCCAGAACCCCATCCAAAAAAACACCACCAGAAAGAGGTAACCATAGCTGGACTGGCGATAGAGGCCGCTGATCAGCACAATGGTAAGAACAGCGGAAAAAAGAGTGTAAAGAAATAGAGATCCTTGATGCCCGATCATTCCGCCTGTAAATAGTGCGAGCCAGATCAAGATGACGAATATTTTTAGACGTTGAAAGGTCGCTTTATTCTTTTTTTGGGGTTGCCCGAATAGATGAAACATGAGTGAGGTGGCGGGCTAAGGAAGCTTCTATAAATCGAGTTTAAAAAGATATTGTGTGGTGTGTTTATGTCGAGATTTTGGATCGAAAAACCCAGCGATAGATTCCAGCCAGAGTCGACGATTGAAGAAGCCAGAGGATAAACACGGCACCGAAGAGCATGCCCAAATGAATCAGTAGCTGTCTGGGCACGACGCCAAGTTGGGCAATCGCATTGGCAACATTCATGCCGACCAGGGCACACAACAACACATTGCCAGTCAGGCAATACACCAGATATTCGCAGTATATCGCCATCAAGGTAAGAAATAACATGCCAAGGAGCACGGCCCACAGTGAGCCGGTGTAATAAAAGAACGCGGTGGCGCCAGGCAGGCTCGCGAACTGATATTTGCTCATATCGACCATTTGATAAATTGACTGGCAGATTTTTTGATACAGCGGCACGCCCCCCATACCCGATCGCTCAGTTAACGCGGCAAAAAACAGGTTGTAGCTTTTTTGTGGATACGAAGAAATTGCCATCACGCCCTCGATACCGATCCACCTGTCCACCCCGAGGGCGAAGATACGGCTCCCCAGCCCGGTTGTAATTTGATAGCCAAACTCATCAAGAAGAAGCCTTGATTTCCCTTCCCAGGACACCGTCGCTATGGCAGTTTGCTTCTTCCGCTCCGCAAGAGCTTGTTCGAGTTCGGCTTTTTCAATGACAAGGTCTTGAAATTGATCCTCAAAAAATTTATCTTCTTGGGGCGTGAGACTGTCGATTCGATGTTGACTTTTCGCGATAGCCGCCTGGATTGCCAATTCTGGAAGATGCTTTTCCAACCAGGCTTTTTCTAGAACGAGCGTTCGCAGCTGAGCTTCCATTGGCACATTTGGCTTTAGCTTGTGAAGTTTGATTTTCCGCTGTCTCTCCGCTGGATCCATTTCCGTTGAAGTGACCAAGGTCTCTACAATCGGGACGAGGGCCTCAAGTACCCCGAGACGGGAGATGCCTTTTATAACAACTCGTTCGTCCAATGTCGGAATTACCGCCTGTAATATCTGCAGGCGCGTGATCCGATTCTGCGTAGTGCTTCGGAAGTCCTGATTGGATTGATAAAGATAGCTCCTCAGCGTGCCGACTATTGACAAAGACACGATAAATAAGATGCCTAAAACCATAATGATGAAAAAGAACTTTCGCTGATCTTTCCAGACCAACAGTTTCCTATTCCTGAGAATGGCCAATACCGGAGGAACAATGTGAAATACGAAAATACTACGACTCAAAAGAGACATCGTTGAGATAAATGCTTCGCCAAACACTGCGTAGATCGAAAGCGAGATATCTTTTTTTAGGCAGATATCCCACCAAAGAAGTGTCGCGACACTCATGGACAAGCCGGTACTTAACAGCCAGTAAATGACTCCGTTCAGTGGCCAAACGAGAATTGTTCGTGGCGCCAAGCCGCTTTGCTGAATGCCATAAATACTATTGAGCGCGGCCAATCCCACCGTTATCACAACTAGAAGAACCCAGATTATTCGTCTGACTGATGGATACCAGCCAGGAACCCTCGAACTGTCTAGCGTGATTTGCATGCCGGCTCCACGCGTCATGAAGGTGTATAGCCAACGCCCCAGAAAAACACCCATTCCCGCTACCGTGGCTACCCATAAGACCTCATCCCAAGCGGCCGAACTCCCGTCAAACCGACCGATAGGTTCCGCGTAGTCATATTGAAATATGTTGTGCACCGTCAGCTTTAGCCAGAACCCCAACCAGAGAAATACGACCAGAAAAAGGTAGCCATAGCTGGTCTGGCGATAGATGCCACTGAGCAGCACCAAGGTAAGGACGACCGAGAAGCTGGCATACACCCAAGGGGATCCTTGGTACCCCATCAGCCCGCCAAAAAATAGTGCGAGCCATCCCACAATGGCAAAGTCTTCTAAGCGTTGGGTAGCGGTTTTATTCTTGCTGCTGAATTGACTGAATCGATGAAACATGGGTGAGGCAGTGGGGCAATACGGACCGGCATTTGAGTAAAGAGACATCAGTTCACGGGTTTGGCGAAAGGCCAGGTGAAAAACCTAGACTGAACAAACCAGATTGCCAAAATAGCGGTGTATATCATCAGATACTGCGGGATTTCTTGCCGCGGCGTCATGCCGAATTGCGCAATGGTGTTGGCCAATGTCATGCCATAAAGAGAGCAAAGTAGCGGATTGCGAGTAAGCAAGAAAATGATGCGCTCGCTGGCCATCGTAAAGACGGCCAAAGCGGCCAAGCCCAAAACCACCAGCCATAATGAACCGCTGTAGTATAAAAATCCGGAGATTCCCGGCATGCTGGCAAACTGGTTTTTGCCGTCGGCTGACTGGTATCCAGAATTGCTTATTTTTTGATAGGAACTCACTTTGCCCGCTTCACGTTTTTCCGTCAGCATCTCCCAAAATAGGGCACTGCTCTTTTCGGGGTACGAGGAGACAGCCATGACGCCTTCAAGGCCGAGCCAGCGATTGACTACAAGTTGACGGATTAGCTGGAGTCTGAACGAGGGAGTTTTACTAGCCGGTGCAGCAGATGGTTCCGGGGCAATCGCTGTGATTGCACGTCCTGCTGAACCTGCATCAAAATTCGGGATGAGTATGGAGGCCGCCTTGCTGCTCACGTACTGAGAGTCTCGCAGGATTGAGACTGCGGCAATTGAAGTCAGGAATAAAGCTGTAAAAGTGGCGAGAAACAGCAGAACCTGCTTTTGTGAGTATCGACGTGATGTTTCTTTTCTTCCGCTGAGGACGAGCATTTGCGGAACCGTATGAAATAGAAACATGGAGCGGCTGATTACCGATACAGTTGATAAAAATGACTCACCGAGCATCGCGTAGAACGGCGACTGCGCACTTTCCTCCGCGGCCATATCCCACCATACCAGCAGCGCAACGGCCATTGCCGACCCAATGTTGAGCATCCATGCGACGAGCGCATTGAGGGGCCAAGGCAATATGGTTCTGGGAGTTAAGCCTACCTGATGAATACCCAGAAGAATATTAGCGATGGCCATGCTCATGGTCGTCAGCACCACAACCGCCCACAACCAAATCCGCACAGTTGGGTACCAAGGCGGCGCCTCTGGTTTTTTTGTTCTATTCGTAGGCATTAGTCGAAGCATCCCATAAATAAACCGCCCCAATATTGCACCGATGCTTCCGGCTATCGCAATCCACAGTACCTGATTCCAGGCATGAGCAGAGTTGTTGAAGGCTCCAATCGGCTCTTCCGCAGAGAAATAACCAGATAGCAGAAAGCTTGCAGTAAGTTTGAACCAGAAGCCCAACCACAGGAACACGACCAGAAAAAGATAGCCATAGCTTGCCTGCCGGTAGACGCCACTGAGCAGCATGGTCAAAGACGTGATGGAGAAAAGCGTGTAAACAAGTTTGGATCCGGCAAAATTGAGCAGCCCAGCGAAAAATAGCAAGAGCCAAAACAGACCCAGCACGATTTTCAGCTTGTGCGACCATAACCATTCCAGATGCTTGATCATTGCCGGCTGCTCGCGGTTTCCTCGAATATATTCATCAGCGAGTCGTGATATTTTTCGCCCTCTGCGCTGCGAATGAACAACCTGCCGTTTTCGCGCATTTGCTCGATCTCACCCCTCGGCATTTTTTCAAGCGCGCCATACATCGCTTGCCATGACGAAAACTTTCGGCAATCGATATAAACATCTCTCGGGATCAAATCTTCGATGTCCGGTGCGCCTAAATACAGCGGCACCGTTCCTGTATAGAGGCAATCGAATATTTTTTCGGTGACATAACCTTTCATGGCCATGTTCTCGAAACAGAGGCAGAACTTGTATTTGCTCAATACTTCGTATTTCGAGTCGCATGCTCCCTTATAGATTGACATCAGCGTCTTGCGGTGCTTCCAGTAGGGCCACCACATCGAGGCACGGGACCACCACTTGGCCCAGCCGCGCCCGTACAAGTCCACTACACCCATTTGGGCCAGGCTTGCCATTGCTTCAATGCGTTTGCTGTACAGCTCATGGGGGACTTTGCGCGGTATGTGATTGCCATTGATCACGACGATGCGGTCAAGGCGTTCTGTCCGCTCCCAATACTGACAAATGACTTCGTCACGCGGTTGTGGCCAGTAGAGTTGTCGAAGTCTGGAGGCATCAACACCTTCCAGGCTGTAGCCATCTCCGGTGGTGTTATGAACATACACACGTTCAAAAGCCGCTGTCAGCTCTGGCAAAGCCTTGTAAAGGAGTGGATCTACAACAGGTGGTTCGAAAATTACAAAGACCTTCAAACACACGTCGGCTCGTTGAAACAGTTCCTTGTAGTTATCGAGAACACCCAGCGAATAATAGTTGCTGATCGCCGCACCCGCCGGCGCTTTCATGAGGTAGTCCGCAGTCCGCAGCTCTTTACCTACCGCTCTGTAGGCTTGGCGCACGCGTGCATACGGCACGAGGGAGTCGTCCCGGTTGAGTGTCGCATTGGAAGTGTCGAACAGTTTGTCTTCGTAGTAGGCAGGCGAAGGAGGATCAACGTATGTCGTATCGGAAGCGTTGTCAGGAATCACTTGTTGGCCATCCTCTTCATATGGATCAATGACGCCTTGGCAAGGCGATGACATCGCAGCGAGAGCATCATTTTCAAATACAGGCCCAACGCCAGCACGGCCATTCCACGCCGCGTCTGCCAGGCGGCCTTCAGCGCGCTCATGGAAAAAATGTCAGGACACAATGTCGCAGCTTGTTCAGGCTGATCCTGCAGCAGTGCGTTGATGGCTCGCATCACCTGGTCCCTGCGTTCCAGACGCTGGTAATTCATCAGGTCATCCGCAGTCAGCAGGCTACGTACCCCTGCTTGGGCCAGATAGTGATCGACGACTTCGAAAAAAGCGGCACGGCCGATATCGACGCGCACATTAGCCGACCACTGGCTCCGGCTGATCCGGTAACGCATTGTCGCTTTTGGAAGGATGCCTACGGGCCCGCGTTGCAGCATCCTGAGCCACACGTCGAGATCAGCGCTCGAGCCGAACAGTTCGCCACGCCACGATTTAATTTCGTTCTGGTAAACGCTAGTCAACGCCATCACGCTGGGGCAGATCAGGAAATTTGAATGCGCCAGGATGGCCTTGAACACCTCTGGAAAATGATGCAACGGGCCACTGGCCACAAGATTTTTCGGTTGACGCATCGCACCGATTGGTTGGTCGAACTCATCGATCAGCAGCGCTTCCGTGAACACGGCGCCGGCCTGCGGGTTCCGCTCAAGAAACGCCACTTCAGTGGCCACCATCTGTGGCTCGTAAATGTCATCCGCATGGTAGATAGCCGTGTACTTGCCTTTGGCAAGCGCAATGCAGCGGTTGAAATTGCCTTCGCCGCCCACATTAACCGGATTGCGGTGCAACGTGATGCGTTCATCGGAAAAACTTTCCACGACAGCGACGGTGCCGTCGGTGGAGTGGTTGTCGACGATCTGGATATTCAAATTCGGATAAGTCTGACCAAGCACAGAACGCAATGTGGCCGAGATTGTTTTTTCCGCGTTGTAGGTTGGAATGCAGATGCAAACCGGAGGCTCGGTCGGGTCAAACATTCACCAGTCCCATGCGTCCGAACACCTGACAAAAACGGGTTTTGAAAGTATGGTCAAGCATCGTGCGCGCATAGCCAGCCGCGGCAATGGTTTCCCGCAGCGTTTCATCTGCCAGATAGAGCTTTACTTTTTGAAGCAGATCGTCTGGATCAAGATACACCGCAATCTCGCTCCCAATCCCGTAGAGTCTCTCCAGCCCTTCAACATAATAAGAAAGCTGGAAGCCACCGCAACCATTTATCTCGAAGTGACGGGCCTTTAGCTGTTCGACCGATTTGGGTGACCGAATGCGGTTGATCAGCCCGCGCGGGGACGCGGCCAGGTAGCGTGCATCCCACGAAGCGGAGTTGGACATATTCAGATTAATGCGGCTTTCGTTGAACAGCGCCACCATCTGCTCGTGGGACACAATGCCGCCAGGCCACCGGTAGCCGGCCGTTTCAACCATGAATCCGGCCTTGCGCAAGCGTTGGATGAGCCATTCCCGGTAAGGGTGCCACGCGCCAACGAACGACACGTCATACTTTTTCGGAACACCTGTTTTGCGGTAGAGCTTTTCATTGCAGCCGAACGGGAAATGGATGGCGTTGGGCAGGCCTATAGCCGCATATTTTCTTTCGCCATACACATCCGGAGTGGTAAAGAAGTCAAAATGGCGCGCCCAGAATTGCGAGAACTCAACGCGCCAAGTGTCGTCATGAAAAAAGCACAGCGTACGCGTATAGGCGCTCATCTGTTTTACCGTGGCGGGGTCGAGCTGCTCTGTATAGAGCGAAAACATTGCAAGGTCAGGCCTTGTAGCTTGAACCAGGTCTAGAAGCTTGCCGTTCATCTCGGCCTTGCCCAGGCGTTTGAGCTCGGCCATGTAGTCAAACAAGGTGACCTGATGGCCGAGGTCCCTCAGGCTTTGGTAGAAGTTGTAGTACTCATAGGAATGTCCGCGTGACGGATCGCCATAGTCGTACTCCATGCAAACGAGCAGGATTTTCATAGGGGCTTATCGTGTCTTGGTAAAAATGGATACAGCAACCAGAAGAACATGGGCAGGAACATCAAGCCAGTCACCACGATCAGAAAACCGGCACTGCTCAGACTTTCCGTGCCACCCATCGCCCAACGGCCCGTCGCGGCAATCAGCAAAAGGGCCAAGCCCATGACTGTTCCGTTCAGGAGCAGCCGGTAAGGAAGCTTCATTTCAAGCACCACGATCATCATGTAGTGCATGGCCACCACCATGCCAATACCAGCCAATGCCCGAGCGAGACCGACACCATGAGCACCAAGTTTAGGTGCCAGGGCCCAGATCAGCGCAATGCAGATCACTGCGCCCAGCAAATTGGGCAACAGCAGCAGCCGGGTTTTCATTTTGGCATGCGCCGACATGCTGTAGACGCCGGCAACAACCCTGGCACCTTCAGCCAGAACGCCCCAAACGACAAATTGGGAAGCGGATTGATACGCTGGACCCACCATGAAACGTGTCAACTCGGGCGCCAGACCCGCAAGCAGGAATGTAACAAGCATGAGTGAGGGCAAAATGGCGCCAGCGTATTTGTTCCAGGCCAATGACTGGTCGGCCATATTGTTGTTGCTGACCCGTTTGTAAAACCGGGGCTGAAAATAAGTAGTCAAGACGGACTCGAATGCTGCTATCAAACCCGCACTGATGCCGTAGCCCGCAACAAAAAGACCGAGCGCCACCAAGCCAAGAGAATCCGCAACAAAAAATCGGTAACCCTGGGTTTGCAGCCAGTTAAAGCCGACCGAGATCGCGACCGGCCAAGCAAAGTCGAAAAGCAGCCGAAGCTGGGGGCGAGAGATTTTTGTAAAAGGGCCTTCGGGGCGCAATTTTTCAAAAAACAGTTTGACCCCGATCACAGCAAACACAGTTTGGCCGATGAGCAGACCCAACAACCAATACTCGGCTGTCGGCTGAAACATTTCAACCAGAACGAACGAACAGGCCAAGCCGGCGCCTATGGTCGCCAGAGTCAACGCAATAAAGCGGCCCCGGAATTCCAGTAGATTAAGTGAGGGTATTGCGGTCTGATTGACAGTGTTGAACAGCAAAGATCCTGAAACAAGTACCAGCAGCCATGCGGTATTGAATTGAAAGCCAAAGGCGTGAATGAGGTTGAGCGCCGCAAGCGTCAGCGCGGCGATGACACAGACGCCGAGCAGATAGACCCAATGCAACTTGAGGTAGTGTTTGGCGCGCCCGAGCTCGTCCCACGCATGGAAGCGGCGATTGATGAACATGCCGATCGGATTAACGAGGAACAGCGCAAAAAAGGCCGTCGCCGCAGTGATCAGCGAAAGCCGGCCCATCTCACTTGGCGGCAAATAGGTTGTGGCCACCCGCATCACGAACAGCAGCAGGATAAACTGGGCCGCGCGGCCAAAAATGATGGTCAGCAAGTGGTAGCCCTGCCTGTCGGTTGGATTGTTGTAAATAACAGTACAAACCGGGTTGCACGCCCAAAAATAATAAAGAACAAGCGTCAAGCCCCTTTGCTGTTTGGCGATCGATTGAGAAACCGGTTTACCTGAGCGGGAAGACTCTGGTCATAGGTAAGATCCTGCAAGGTAATGTTGGACGAATAATGCGGGCCGACCTCGCCCAAGTTTCTGATGAAGTTGTAGTTCAGATTTTTGAGCAAAAACTCGTAAACGCCAAACTGCTCGGTATAGGGCATAAGGTGATACAGAAATATGGGCTGACAACCTCGCAGTAGCGCTTCGAACAAAGCTGTGCTCATGGTTCCGGCGACCTGTCTAGGCCGATATTTGTTCAGTGTTTCAAGCACCGACATCGACTGCGTCACTATGCTAATTGTGCCACTTTGAAGAGAAATATAAAAATCGAAATTTTTGTTTTTCGCGATCCAGTCGGATGGATGAATTTTTATATAGACCTTAGAAAACCGGGTGGCCAGTACCTCGATGGCCTTTCTCGACAGACTGCGCTCCTCGCTTTCGAGTCCGAAACATGCGAAATTCACCGCAAAGAAAACGATGCCATCCGATTCCGACATGTCATTGTCGCGGACGCTATCCGGCAGGGCTTGATAGCCAACGACCGGAATATTTCTGTCAATCGGCAATTTCATGCCGGAGAACACATGGTCTATATATCGGTCATTGATTCGGACATGCATACCTTCCTGGCCGGCACATGCATGCGCTGGTATTCCCATCGTTCGGAAAATCAGAGTGAACACCTGCATCACAAAAAAGTTGCGAAATCTTTCGTGCTTCTTGTGAAAGGGACTGTTGTTGAAATAAAAGCCGATACCCTCGTCAAAAAGGAGAGTGCGCCCTCCGGCCGTCTTCATTTTTTGCGCAAACAGGGCATTGTTGAGTTGATACTCCGTGATCAGGATCAAGGTGTCTGCCGGCTTGAAGGTGAAACGCTTGGCCAACGATCTTTGATGCAGGAATGCCCGGATGTACGAGCGAATGTTTTTATATCCGCTGCCACTGCATAAAGGATGGCAGTTGATTTCCTCGACCTTGAAGGCTGATTGAGATATCAGCGTATTTCTTTTGGAAACATGCGACAGGAGTAGGACTTCGGAACGTTCAAATCCACACTGACTGATGATCGAAAGTGCAAGCTGTCCATGGTAGTCGTTATCGACCGATATGTAGATCATGTGTTGATCTATGTTGTTGATCCGTATCCCGCCATTGAGCAGGGGGTGGAATTATAGGTGTGTTGAAGGGGTGTCACAAAAGCTAGCCGGCGAAGGTTGAAGCCTTGACGACAAGGCGAGCGCATTTTCAGATCAGGAAATCCTCTTTCTTGCGCCCGCTGAAATTTTTCCGCCAGCCAGCGCGGCAGCTTTCCGCGTCCCGCCCAGGTGCTGCCGCTGGCCTGATCCCGGTACTTCGGCATTACCACGCTCCTGCCCGAGCTCTCCGGTGTGGGCTTCTGCTTTCGCGCCGTTTTGTCCGCGTCCCACAGCTCGGCCGGCTTGATCTGATAGGTCTTGACGAGATCCTTGATCGAGACGATAGCGTTGGAGCGTTCGTTCGTCAGCTGTTCGTCCATGGCCTTTCTCAAGGTCTCGAGCTGAGACTCGTCGACTTTGATTTCCTGCTGCAGCTCGGCCAACGTATTCATGATCTGTTCGCGTTACCCGTGGCCTAGGCGACCAGTTCTTCATCCTCTGTCACTGCATGGTGTTGATAGGTGAGGCGGCCCCGTTTTCGTCCATACCAGACAATGTTACGCGAAAACAGCTCCAGATTGCCGGCGAAGTTGTACGGCCTCTTGATCAGGTAGCGGACGTTTCTCTCGACCAGCTCCTTGGTCAATCCGTTACGGTGCGCCGAAACGAAGTCGGGGATGTCGTATTCAAAAACCATTTCCGCATCGTCGACGTCGTGCTGGTTCGCAATGACGATCTTCTGGTAATTCAGGAGGGCTTTGACGATGTTGGCATTGACCGGGGTCTTCTTTTGCGCCAGAAGCTCCAGCGTGAACTGGTGAAGCTCGGCATATACCTCATCCTTGCATTTCGAGAGCCGCAAAAACGTGGCCTCCTCGGCTGGCCAAGACACGTCGGAGTCTTCCGGCAGATACTGGCCATACTCGCGGCCGTCAAGAACGCCGTCTAGAAGGCCATTCAAAATCGCGATCTCCTGCCCGATATGGCTTTCCGTATTGGCGTAGGCATATTGCAGCAATCCCGAGTAGATGTCGTGATAACTCACCTTGGCATAGTTGCGCAGGAAGATGGCTACGCCCTGGAACAAGCCAAGCATGTGAAAGCACTGGATAATCCATGCGAAGTGGTGCATCGCGCGCCAATCGCCCTTGTCCATGGTATCCGTCTCGACGATGATGCGGTCATATTCCACAATCGCATCGGAATCGTCTTTCTTGGAGTGCGCGGTAAAAATCGGAATCGCCACCGTCTTTATCCGGAACATGTCTTGGTAGACCTTGCCGCCCATTTCCGCATTGGGCATGATCGAGCAGTTGTAGATGTATATCTGGCTGTGCTGGCCATTGTCCAACAAGGTGCAGATGCCTTTCGCAAACGAGTCGCGAGATTCCCCCGGCAGTCCCAGGATCAATTCGGTGAATGTCGTTATTCCGGCCTCGTTGTATTTGGACTGAAGTTGCTTGAATACCTCAAGCTTGATGTTGTCGCGCTTGATCGACTTGAGCGCGCCTTCGTCCAGACTCTGCATGCTGATCGATACGGCTTTTAGCATCTCGCCGGCATGCAAGATTTTGCCCACGCCAAAGATGGCTTCGGTGCTGTTTTTCGTGAAGCACACGGCAAAATCCTTCGGATAACCGGTGTTCTTCTTGGACGCGACCAGCGCGGTGGCAATATCGATGTCCCGTTTGCGAATGCCGAAATTCGCATCGCAGCCAAGAATGTAGCCAATCTTGTTTTTCGAAAACCATTCGATTTCCTGGGCAATCCGGTCCCCCGGAAATTCATTCACCTTTGATGCGATCGACGACCCCCAATCACAGAAGGTGCATTGAAAAGGGCATCCGCGATTGGTTTCCCATGGCGCCATCCACTCCACTTCCGGATTGTCCGCAACCAGCGCATCAAACTCGCCATCGAGATAAGGCGACGGCAACTCCGCATAATCCTTCATACGCGACGGCTTTTTGTTGGTGATAACTTCGCCATTTTTCCGGTCGTTGAAGGAAATACCAGGCACCTTCCGAAAACATTCCTTGCTCAGATACTTGGTCAGTATTTCATCGAAGATTATTTCGCCCTCGCCGTGGACCATTATGTCTATGAAGCCATAATGGTCGAAGAACTCGGGGCGGGAATCCGGCACGTGAGGGCCGCCGAATATGATCAAGGCATCCGGATTGACTTCCCGAATTCGCTGCGCGACTCTGACGCTCAATTCCCAGTTCCAAGTATATGCGGATACACCGAACACGTCGACAAACCCGATCGCCTCCACAATCTCCTCCACGGCGGCCCGCTTGTAGAGGAAAGGATTGAACTTGAAGGCCTCTTTCAGCTTCTGATTCTTTTTGACGTACGCGGCCAAGACCCCAATACTGTAAGGAAGATAATATTGATTCCCGTAGTTGTTATTGAGCTGCATGAGCTGAATGATGGGGGGCGTATTCGTCATATTTTTGAAATTCAATTCTATATTATTGAGCCATTCGATCGCAAATTCGATTGATTGAATTCCGATTTATATCGTCACGTCTGTCGCTACACATTGACTAGTCCGAGAGTGACCAGCTGTGGCGGGGTGGTTTCTTTGCCCGAATTTTCGTTGATTCCAGGGTGGATTGCAAAGTCATGGATCGCGGCGGCTGCATCGGACCAACGTTCGGCCTTCACATGATGTCGGATATCGAGGTCCTCAAGCCCTGCTTGGTGTCTGGCTTTCATGAGGCTGAGCGGACTTTTGAAAAGACTTTCGAACACTTCGTCGTCGTATTGCACCATTCGCAAATCCACCGTCGCCAGGCCCATGTAGTTTCCGGCCTCCGTGGTCATGATCGTGCAGGATGCATTTGCGCATAACGCAAATTCATCTGCGATGCTCATGCTATGAGTCAGTTCTTCATAGTTCGCATCGGCAATGTCCAATGGCAACGCCGGCGTTCCAATGTTGATGACCTTGCAGTCGAACTTCAACAGTTCAATGATCAGTGGCCGCAGAATTGATTTTTTTGAATTGTGAACGACCGCCTTGTTCTGGAAATTCCTTGTTCTCAAGACAACAACAGGTTTTTCCTTGGCTTGCAGGTTGACATCCCTGGCTTTGCAGTAATCGCCAGATGCAATCATGTCCTGTATATATTCAAGATTGGTAATGAACCATTTTGTCAGGTCTGGCTCCACCGCTTGACCGGTGGAGAGATCGAAATAATCCGACATTCGAATGTATTTCTGGGCTCCCAGTTTTTCCCTACTTTTTTGCAGTAATTTGCCTTCCAGCCCGCTTTTGATATAAAAAACATTCTGCCGAGGCGTTCGCCGGAAAAGGTGGTAGCTCATGGCGCGGGTGAGCTCGAAATTATAGAAAAATTTATGCAGCCTTTCCAGAACGGAATACCACTTGAGTTCCATTCTGGAAGGATGATATTCGGAAATGGTCGAATATTTCTGTATATTGGTTGCCCTGAAGGTTATGGTCGTGTCGGCATGAAAATACAAGCCGGCAAATATATCGGGGACCAGAACCGCTATTTTTTCATTGCCACCCATCACTTTTTTATAGCGCCAGATCTGGGCGTTTCTAATGACGGCCTCATTGACCTCTTCAAATCCAAAACTTACCAACATACAACGAATATCCCTTGACTATTATAAAAACTGCCGTTTTCCCAGAATATCGGGCGGTTACGCAACGTGTTGTAATTACCACGCCGATCGACCGCCATCCATGACGATATTCTGTCCATTCATATATGCCGAAGCATCGGAGCAGAGAAACTGGATGGCTGCCCTGTATTCCTCTTTGGCGGCCATACGGCCAAGAGGGATCAGCGAAGTCAGACGCGTGACAAATTCGTCTCCCTGGCCAGTGTAGACCCCACCGGGAGAAAGGGCGTTGGCGCGCACGCCTCGTTCCGGCCAGTAGGTGGCTAGGTAACGGGTCATCCCTACCAAACCAGCCTTGATGACCGAATAGGTGATGGGTTTGACGGGTTGCAACTCGGGAGGCAGTCCGTCTTTGCGGTACAGGCGCTGGTCGGGCGAGAACACCGAGAGATCCGACGCGATACTCAGAATCACACCACCTTTGCCGTCGGCGGCCATGGCCGCACCGAAGGCCTGGCTGCAGAGAAACGCGCCCGTAAGACCAACCGCGATCTGCAGGTCCCATTGCCCGATCGGGAAATTCTCGAGGCGCGAACTCTCGACGATGCCCGCGCCGTCTGTGACTTTCGGGTCGATCGCCGCGTTGTTGACCAGAATGTCCACACGCTGCCCCTGCGCCGCGAGCCGCGCGGACAACGCCGCGACCGAAACGGCGCTCGAGACATCGAGGATCGCCGTGTGGATGCGGTCGATGTCCGCCATGCCCGCGAGAAATTCCCTGGCCGACGCGAGCGCGCCCTCGCTGATGTCAGTGAGCACTACGCTGGCGCCGCTTTCGAGCAGGGCCACGGCATGCTGCTGGCCGAGCAATCCGGCGGCGCCGGTGATCAAGGCGGTCTTGCCGCTGAGGTCGAACTTGCTGAATGCCGTGGTCATGAGTATTCCTTCGAGTTGCCGCTAGGCTCGGACTTACCCGCCGTCCAAGTCGCGCCGGTCGCCAAGCCCGAGCGCGGCAAGGCCAGATAAGCCGAGAGGTTCTTTTGCCAGAAAAATCTGTCGAACACGATATTGCACGATCGCCGTCCTGAGTCTGGACTGTCTGCGTGATGCCGTTGCCGCGATAGCCGGCTTTGGCGAACGCCGCGAATACGGCATCGAAGCTGACGCTTCGAGTCAGGCGGTGCTGTTGTCATTAGTAATTGACTGTCGGTAAGACGCCAGGATTTTTTCAATTCCACGATCGATGGAGATTTTTTGCTTCCAGCCGAGTTCCCGCATCATTTTGATGTCAGCCTTTGATTGCATGATCTCGTCTGGACGGTATGGAATATCGCCGAACCCGAGTACGGTTTGGCTGCCAGACGCGAGCTTGATTTTCGAGGCAAGCTCTCGTATCTCCAGACAGGAGGCCGTGCCGATCTCAAAATTGCGAAACGAAAAATTATGAGTATCCGCATATTCGATCAGGACCAGGTAGGCTGCGATGACATCGTCTACATAGATGAAATCGCGTTTTTGGTGGCCGTGCGTGAGGCTGACACGGTCCGCATGTTTGACTGCGATTTGCTGGAACAGCATTTCAACAAATTTTGATTCGCTGTCGTTTGGACCATAGAGATGCTCCAGGCTGGCATTCATGATTTGGATCTTCGACGAAAACTGCTTCAGCCATATCAGCAGGCTTTGTTTGGAGAGGGAGTAGTTAAGAAGATTCGAGTAGCGGTAGTTTTCCTTGTTGAAGTATGAATCAGTGTTCAGGAAGTTTTTTACGTTGTACTTGATGCCCATTTCGATGAGTTTTACCGGCAATATTACGTTTGCCTCGAGGATCTTGTGTATCGACTCTTCGTTTCTGCCATATTCGGTAGCGGTATGAATGATGATCCTGTAGTTCCGGCTTGCAAATGCATCTTCGATATCCACCCGGTCAATGTCGTAAAACGACAGTTTGGGATGGCCGAGCTCGGGTTCGATCCGCGAGCAGTTCGAAAATGAGCGTTTGATGATGCTTACCTCGTTGCCCTCCGCCAGCAGTTTTTTGAGCAGATGACTGCCGAGAAAACCGGTTGCGCCTGTCAGTAGTATTTCCATAATTACATGCTCTCTTCGAGTATTGTGGGCTGCGGATGGAATGAATAGGCGGCATATAGCCTGCGGTGCAACCTCACCGCACCGACCGCCCTGCATCCATCACGACATTCTTTGCATTCATATAGGACGACGCATTCGAGCCGAGGTGGAGCTTCCTGAATTGCGGTGGTCATGGGTATTCCTTCGAGTTGCCGCTAGGCTCGGACTTGCCCGCCGTCCAGCGTCCAGATCGCGCCGGTCGCGAAACCCGAACGCGGCGAGGCCAGGTAGGCCGTGAGTTCGCCAATCTCGCGCGGCGTGCCGAGCCGCTGCAGTGGCACATTGGCCTCCAGCATGGCCCGCACGCCGGCCGCATCGGCCGTGACCTTCTTTTGCCAGATCGAGCCTTCGAACACGATATTCCCCAGTGCGATCGCGTTGATGCGCACGCCCTCCGCGCCGAGCGGGCGCGCGACACCGCGCACGTAGGCATGCAGGGCCGCCTTGGCAACCGAGTAGGTGACCGGGGCTCCCGGCACGACCTCGAGGCCGCAGATCGACGAGATGCAGACCACGGCGCCGCGCGAGGCCGCGAGCGCGGCGCGCGCGGCCTCCACCATGTGGGTCGCGCTCCAGAGATTGAGCGCGAAAACGCGCTGCCATTCGTCCGGCGTCTCGGCGCCCGGCGCGACCGAGCGACCGCTGCCGACATTGCAGACGAGGATGTCGAGATGGCCGAGCAGCTTGAGGGCCTCATCAACGACGCGCCGAGCTTCGTCGGCGCGCGTGACGTCGCCGACTATCGCCGGGCTCTGCAGCGCCGCAGCGGTTGCGTTCAATTCATCGGGATGACGCGCGTTCAGCACGACCTTGCAGCCTTCGGCTCGCAACGCTTCGGCAATGGCGCGGCCGATTCCGCGCGAGGAACCGGTGACGAGGGCGGTTTTGCCGGCTAGTTCAAGCTCCATGGCGCTCGATCCAGTTGATCGCCATGTCGCGGTAGCGGCAAAGCGCGCCCGCATGATCGCCGTCCTGCGCCCGGGCCGTCTGCAGGATGTAGTTGCCGCGGTAGCCGGCTCTGGCGAGCGCCGCGAATACCGTCTCGAAATCAGCGCTGCCCATTCCTAGCGGCACGGTGGTACCGCCGAGTACGCGGTCCTTGATATGCACGTTGACGATGCGATGGCCGTAGGCCGCGATTTCGTCGGCGGGCCTCATGCCGAGTCCCGCGCTGTTGCCAATGTCATAGTTCACCCCGAAAAGTGCCGGGTCCAGCCGCTCGATGAAACGTGCGAGTTCGGCCGGCTCGAAGTCCGACTCGAAGACCACCTGCACGCCGAGTTCTTTCAGCAGCCGCGCGTGGGCCTGCAGCACGGAGACCAACCGGTCCTCCTGTGCGCGTGTCGTCAGGCTGCCGTTGTCGACCAGCGGCAGGACCATCATGACGATGCCGACCGCGGAACAGGCCCTGGCCACCGCGCGGAAATCCTCCTGCAACTGTTCGGCCTGCCCCGCTTCGGCCTTCCAGAATGGAATCTGCATGAAGCAGTCGCCGGTCAGCGAGCCGATGCGTACCCCATGCTGTGCCCGCAGCGCCGTGATCTTCGCGCTGCCGGCCTCTGTCAGCAGCGGGTTGCTATAGAGCAGGTCCTGATCGAGCGTCCACTCCATGAGACTGAAGTTGTGCTGGCGGGCCAACGCGAACTCGGCTTGCCAGCACTCCCAGGGAAAGGCCTGGATGCGGCCGTCCACCAGCGGCGATAGCCGCCCTTGCATAAATCCCAGACGTGTGTTTATAGGCATATCAACCGGCCGTTGTTTCAAGAGGTTTGGTGGCGCTGGAGAGCAGCATGATTTCCTTGGAAAACCTGACCCATTTGCTTTGTTTTCTCAAAAAACCTGGCACAAGCAGACGAGTGAGTTCGGCGAAGAGCAGCAGCCAGGAACCCTGGCCCCAAAGAACCGGCAACTGCCGAAAGCGCTCGACCTCGATGTTTTCGAAGCCGTGAATCAGCTGGATGTCGCGCAGCGAGGACTGCATGAACGGCGTTCGATGCGTGTAGTCCTCGAAATAGATCCGGTAGTTGAACTCCCAGTCGGGACACAGCGTGATCACGATACCGCCCGGTTTGAGCACCCGATAAATTTCCTGAACCAGGCGCTCGGGGTAATAAAAATGCTCGATCACCGATTTGGAATAGATCACATCGAAGAAATTGTCTTCGTAAGGAAGCGACTCCTTTTCCAGATCGGCGGTGCGCAAGTCGGCATCGGGGCAGTATTTTTCGGCGGAGCGCGAGCGATCAACCCCATGGCCCAGAACGCCGCAGTCGATGAAGCCACCGAGAAACTCGCCGCGGCCGCAACCGATGTCGAGCAGCTTCTGGCCGGGCTGGATCTGATAGCGATCGAACAGATAGCGCGCCAGCCGGGCAGGGTAGTTGGTGAGGGGACGGTCGGCTTCGTTGTAGACGACATCGACATAGTCGCGTTGGGTTCTAGTCATGTTCTCAGCATTTCCACAAGTTCCAGAAGCACTCCGTCGGGAGCCTCGCAATAGATTACTTTCACGGCTCCGTCGGGAGAGTACTGCGGCGCGGCCTTGAAACGGACCCCCGCGGCGGCGAGCTTCTCATGGGCTTCGTCCATGTTGGACACGGTCAGCGCGACATGCGTGAAGCCTGTCGAGTAGGGCGTTCCGGTCCAGCGCGGCTTGTCAGGATGCGAATGAAAATACAGCAGCTCGATCATGCCCCCGTCGGGTGTGGTGAGCTTCGAGGTCGTGACCCGCACATCCTGCAGGCCCATCATCGCGTCGATGTGCGGGCCCGACTCGTCCATTTGCCGCGCCACACTGAAGCCGAGCAGGTCGCGCCAGAAGCGCAACGCCGCATCGAGGTCGGCAACGACCAGGCCGGTATGACGGATCTGCGTGATCATTTGGCAGCGATCTCGGCGATAGCCTCGCCGAGCACATCGACGCCTTCGAGCAGCGCCTCGTCGGTGATCGTCAGCGGCGGGCCGATCTTGATTGATTCGCGCCCGGTATGCACCACCAGCAGGCCCTTCTGCATGCAGAGTTCGGCCACCTGACTCGTGAATGGGCCGTCGGCCGCGCCGGTTTCGGGGTGTTTGAAAAGCACTGCCGCGATCAGGCCGCGACCGAGCAAGTGCGAGATGCGGTCGGGGAAGCGCGCCTGCAGTCTGTTCAGCGCGGCGAACAGCAGTTCGCCCTTGCGCGCGGTTCCGGCGACGAGGTCGCGATCTTCCATCTCCTCGATCACGGCGAGCCCGGCGGCGCAGACCAGGGGGTTGGCCGAGTGCGTGCTGCTCATGTTGCCAACATCCGGCAGGTCCATGATCGCGGCGCGGCCGATCACGCCGGACAGCGGCACGCCGCCGCCCATGCCTTTTCCGCAGCAGATCAGGTCGGGCGTCACGCCGTAGTGCTGGAAGCCGAAGGCCTTGCCGGTGCGGCCGAAGCCGGCCTGCATCTCGTCGAAGGTCAGCAGGATGCCATGCTTGCGGCAGACACGCTCGATCGCCTGCACATATTCGGGCGGGTAGAACACCGCACCCCAGCCCTGGAAGGTCTCGAGCATGATGCCGCAAACGTCCTGCGCGATGTCGATACCGGCCTGCTCGAGCCTAGCCAGGCTTTCGTCGAGAAATGCTTCCGGCGTGCGTCCGGCCAGAGTCCATGGATAGGGGAATGGGATGTGGTGGATGTCCGCGTCCTGGTAGCCAATCCATTCCCTCTGGGCCAAGTTGCTGCTCATCATCTGCGCGCCAAGCGTACGGCCATGCCAGTTGCCTTCTATGCAAATGATGCCGCGACGCCGTTTGCCTGCTTTTTGCCCATTCATGCGCATGAGTTTTAACGCTCCTTCGGTGGCCTCCGTGCCCGCAGAAAGCAAGAACGCCTTTTCAAAAGGAGGGCCTGCAAATTTAACGAGTTTTTCGAGGTAGCGCGCACGGCCTTCATTGGCATAGGCATAGCAGCCATATAGGGGCCGATCCAGCGCAGCTTTTATGGCGGCGGTTACGTGCGGGTTGGAGTGGCCGACATTGGCAACAAAAATTGTTGAGGTGAAGTCAATCCAGCGGTTGCCTGCAGCATCAAAAACGCTGTAGTCCTCGGCCCTGTCCCAAACCAGCGGCAACTGGCCATGCATGGAGCGGGACTCGCAAGCTTCCAGTCGCTCCAGAACTTCACGCGTTCCCGGTGCAGGGATCGCCGTTTTGATCGTGCGGTTTGCCGTGGCGACGAAGGGAACTGGCTGCGGTTGAAGAGAAAAAGAATGTGCGGCCATAAAAATTCTCAATTAAAAAGTTTTTGGAGGATGCCTGGCATCCGTGTGAGCTGGAATTCCAGATGTGCAAAGTCGTCTTCCGTATCGACTTCCACCACCGAAGGCGTCACAAATGGAATGACGTGGTCACCATGCATCAGCCCGGCTTTGCGGATGAATGCAGTAGACAGCACATCGACATAGCCATTGGCCTGGTAGGTGCTCGGGAATTGCTGGCGGGCATTATTGGCACTGTCCAGCGCGGTGTTGTCGGCCCCGAGGCGCTTGAGCTGGCCGCCTGCCGCCATTTCGAAAGTTTTGTAAGCAGACTCGGGCATTTCGTGGACGGACCGCAAAGCTGTCGCGTAAGGCGCGCCCATAAAGGCTTTCACCGCGTCGTCAATCAGTTGGGGGGCGCGCAAGGGGGTTGTAGGCCGTATGTGAACCAGATAGTCGGGCTCGCCCTCTTCTGCTGCAAGCCAGTCCAGCGCGTGAACGATGAAGTCATAGTCGGTTGAACGGTCGCCAGAGATCGCTTCAGGACGCAGAAAGGGCGCTTCGGCACCGAGCTTGGTCGCCAGCGCCGCGTACTCTGCCGAATCAGTAGAAACAATGACACGGTCAATCGTGGATGACTTGAGGCACGCGGCTATGGACCAGGCCAGCAGCGAATGGCCTCCCAGCAAGCGCACATTCTTGTTGGGCACGCCCTTGGAGCCGGCACGCGCCGGAATAAGGGCTACGACTTTGGCCATCTTCAATTCTCCTTCGGGAAATAGCCGGCTTCAACCAAGCCGCAGACGACATGGCCGATCAGGATATGACACTCCTGAATTCGCGCTGTCTCGGTTGAGGGAATACATATGCAATCGCACATCTGGCCGAGCCGACCACCGCTCGCACCCGTCCATGCAACGGTGGTGACGCCAAGCACTTTAGCAACCGACACCGCCGCCAGAATATTGGCGCTGTTGCCGCTGGTGGATATGGGAATGAAAACATCTTCCGGTTTTGCAATGGCCTGAAGTTCCCGCGCGAAGATCTGTTCGTATCCATAGTCGTTGCCAATTGCGCTGATGGCTGAATTGTTAGTGGCTAGAGCGATTGAAGCGAGTGGCGACCGATCAAAGAGGAATCGCGAAGTGAACTCTGCTGACAGATGCTGTGCGTCGGCAAAACTGCCGCCATTGCCTGCAAAGATAATTTTGCCCCCGGACCTCAGGGCTGCAATGCAGCTTAGTGCCAGCTGATGTATCTGGTTCAGCAACTGTTCATCGGCCAACAGTTTTTCTTTAACGGCAATAGACGCGCGTATTTGTGCCTTTAATTCACCCAGCGTTTGTGCTGTTGCGTGCAGTTTCATGGGCGCGTTCACAGCGTGCCTTCCAGTTTTTCCAGCGCAATCCAGAAACCTTCGCCGCCGTTTTTGTGGCCCTGCCAGATTTCGGGGATGAAGGACGCCTTGGGGCAACCTTTGCGAAGAATTTCTCCGAGTCGTACAAAGTCGATGTCGCCTTCACCGATCTGCAGTCCCTCGCCGTTCAGACCTTCTGCGTCGCCGAGGTGAAGATGAGCGGACACCGGTGCGATTTTCTCGGCGAAGTCGTAAAAGTCGATGCCGAAATGGTTGCAGGTCAGACGCGTATGCGAGATGTCGAAGCACATCCGCAACTGCAGGCGCTGGCACCAGTCGACGATTTCTTCGATGCGCACAAAGATGTTCTGGAAGCGCTGGCCGCCAAAATGCCAGGGGAAGGGCGCCATGGTCTGCGGAATCAGCTCCACACCCTCCATGTCCAGTTCGGCCAGGCTTATTGCAAACCGCTCGTAGTAGGCCTGAATCACCGACGCGGGAAGTGGCTCGTCCATGGTGAAGCCGCCAATGTTGGCGACGATCATGGGGCGTGTGGTTTGTGGAAAAAACCGTTTCAAATCGCGTGTGATGTTGATGACACGCTGGGTTTCCTGCACCGACTGGGCCCGATAGGCGTCGTCAGGTGAGGCCAGATCCATCAGCCGGCTGTTTGCAAACAGCTCTGGTGCATGCACCACAAAACCACAGGGGTAAACGCCTTTCAGAAAATCATCGGGCTTGAGCTCCATGTCTGAATAAGACAAGTGAAACTCAAACAGATCGGGCTTGATGCGCGCGTTGTATTCCTGGAAGTCGTGGTACCTGACCGGTACACCCCAAGGGCGCTGGAACGAGTAAGGGCGCGGCTCGATGCGCTCGTCCTTGAGATCCGAGGGGTAAAAGAAGTCCTCAAGGTTCAGGTCATGTTGAAGGGTACGTCCCAACAACTTCTCATAGTGCTGGGGGGAAAGCCCCTGACCCGGACTGCGCACTTGCACGTGTTCGGGCTTGATGACCGTTCCCTTCGTCAATGCCATCGCCGCCACCAAGCTTTTCCCCAGGTTTTCGCGGTTGATCATTTCGCCCTGGGAAATTCGGCGTTCGCGCCCGTCACCCAATGCCTGTTCGATCTCGCGGATGCCATCGATGAGGCGCTTGAGCTCTGCATGTTCAAGGCTGGCAGCATGGTCCGGGCCTTCCATGCTGCGATCCAGCGTAAAGTGCCGTTCAACGACGCAGGCGCCCAGGCCCACTGCGGCCAGAGTCACGGCGGTGCCGCGCTCGTGGCCCGAGTAGCCGACCAGCGGATGAATCTCGCGCAGCTTTTCCATCCACCTGAGGTGGATGTCATGCAGCGGTGCCGGGTAGGTGCTGTTGCAATGAAGCAATACAAACTCGGCTTTACGTTTGTTCAGAAAATCTGCGGTGATCTGCACTTCCTCGCGCGAGCTCATGCCGGTTGAAAGAATCAGCGGCTTGCCGGTGGCGCACAGTTTTTCCAGCAGGGGCAAATTGGTCAGGTCGGCTGACGCCACTTTATAAGCGGGTACCTGGAGTCCTTCGAGCACATCGACGCTTTTTTTGTCCCAAGGCGTGCAGAGGTAGAGGATGCCCTTGGCCGCGCAATACGCGGCAAGTTCGCGATGATGGTCTATCGAGAGTTCGAAGCGCCGCAGCAGGTCCAGCACATACTCGGTGCCGAGATCTTCGCCGTCCTTGCGCAGGGTGCGCTGGCGATAGACCTCGTCAAGGTTGCGCATCTGGAATTTGGCGCAGTCCGCGCCCATCTCGACCGCGAGGTCGACCATCTGCAAGGCGCGCTCGTAGCTGCCGTTGTGGTTGTTGCCAATTTCTGCAATGACGAAAACCCGGCTTGCGCCGATCTCGTACTGACCGATCTTGATGCTCATGTATTTTCCGTTTGCAGATGGTTTTTGCGCTCGCGGGCAGACCAGGCGCGCAGGCCTTCCTGCTCGAAGCGGAACGGCCTGACGTTCAGGCCTGAAGCCTCAAGTTTAACGATGAGTTCGTGTTTGCGAAACGGCGTGACGTAGAAGAGGAAAAATCCACCGCCACCAGCGCCCAGCAGCTTGCCGCCCACCGCGCCGTGGCTGAGGGCATCATCGTAAATCTGGTCCAGTCTGCTATTGGAAATTTTGCTGCTGAATTGGCGCTTTAACTGCCATGCCTCATGCAACGCCTGTCCAAACTGAAGCAGCCTGCCTCGCAAAAGATGATTTCGCATGCGGTAAGTCAGCTCAACGTTGGTCTGCACCTTCTGCCGGACGTCGTCTAGCTGCATCTGGTTGCGCTGGTCCCGATGAATGTCGCCGGAGTCGTGAGGTGTTCCTGTATCGCAAAGCACCAGGCTTTCTTCGAGCTCAAGCAGGATATCCGTGGGTACTCGTAGCGGATGGACAATGTTTTGGTCCATCCGGAATTCCATGAAATTGAAGCCGCCAAACACGGTGGCGTATTGGTCCTGCCAGCCCCCGGCAATGCCCAGGTAAAGACGCTCCGCCTGAAATGCGAGCTCTGCCAGCTCGTGCAAATCCCAGCGGTCCTGACGAAACTGGTTAAAGCATCCGAGCACAGCGGCCGACACCACGGCCGACCCGCCGAGGCCCGAGTTCATCGGGAAATCCGAGTGCAGGTAGAGCTCGAAGCCAAAGTCAGGGTGAATCGCTTTGAGCAAGGCCTGGATCAGCCCGAAACGGCCTTTCTGCGCCAAGGCTTGTTGCAGATCGGGTGCGTGCAATGAGGCGCCGAGATCACGTGAATGAATCGCAATTTGTGCATCATCGCGCTTGCGCAAGGTGGCGTGGCTGTAAAGTGAAATTGTGGTGTTAATCACTGCCCCACCTTCCCCTGCGAAGAAATGTGTGAGGTCTGAGCCCCCGCCGCCAAAACTGATCCGGACCGGTGAGCGCGCACGGGCATAGATAGGTTCTTCTATCTGCGGCGGAAGGTGGTCACGACTCACAATGCCCGTCAGGCGCCGATTTTCATCCAGCAGCGGGATAACCTGTATGCGGTGGTCAAGCTGCTTGAGCAACAGCTCACGAGAGCTTGCGCTGTCGGCCCAGACAAAGTTGGGGTTGGCGCATGACGCTATGGCGTCTTCCAGAGTCGCGCCTTCCAGCAGCTTGCGGCGGACGTCGCCGTCGGTAGCCAAGCCCGTCACCATCCCGATAACATTTGTGGTAAGTACAAAACTGTGTTGGTTTGCTTCAATTTGCGCAAGCGCATCGCGCAACGAGGCCTTCTCGGGAATTAAAAATAGATCAAGGTTCACAGGGTTCCCGCTTTCTGAGACTCCATCCATCGGCAAAACCGGAAGTAATCGTCCGGAATGCCAATATCGACAAAGTCGGTTTCCAAGGAAACAGCTGTTAGTTGGTCCGCACTCACCAGTGCAGGGAAGAGTCCTCGCTCCAGCGAGAACGGCTGGCCGTCCCAGTTTTTGAACATGTCCGCATGCAGATGGTACAGCCCTGCATTGATCATTCCGGGGCCGCAACTGTTTTGCTTTTCTTCAAAAGCCGTTATTTTATGAGCCTCGGTATGGACACTGCCATATCTTTCCGAGTTTTCAACACGAACAACCGCCATGGCTGGCATTTTGGCTGCAGATATTTGGGCGATACCGGTACCCAGCCAGGTATCCGCATTGGTCACCAAAAAAGAATGCTTGATTCTCAATTGATTCACTGCGTAGGCAACGGCGCCCCCCGTGCCCAAAGCTTGCGGCTCAATCAGGATCTGCAAATTGCATCCTTGCAATCGGCCTTCATTTTGCAGTTCTGAGAGAAAGTCTTTGATCATCTCCGCTTGGTGGTAAAGCAGAAAGCTCAGCGAGCTTACCCCCTGTGCAAGCCAACTCTCGACCAGATATGCAAGATAAGGTCGGTTCATCACTGGCGCCAACGGTTTGGGAACATCCGACACTGCTGTGCGAAGGCGCGTTCCAAATCCTCCCGCAAGTACAAGAAGATGAACGGGCTTCATCAGCTTGCCTCACTACGGGCCAGCAGGCTGTCCACCGCTTCGCCAAAGCTCGCGTACACAGGAAAATGCTCAGCCAGCCCCTGAGCGGCAAGCTCTCGGTGCAAGTCGTGCACACCCGTGTTAACACCTAAACCTTGACAACCAATATTTTTTGCGGTTAAAAGGTCGGTGACGTTATCTCCCACATAGCAGATATCGCCTGCATTTTTGCCATACCTCGCTAGCATCTCCTGCCCAAATCGTGGAGAAGGCTTTCTGTACTCAATGACTTCATCTGGTGCTTCGGGGCAGACACAGACTGCTGCAAAAAGCTGGTCGCCGAACCCGAGCTGCCGGAGCATTTCATCGTTACAGCACATGGCTACTTCCAACGCGAAATAACCGCGGCCTACACCTGACTGATTGGTATGCAGAAAAAGCAAACAACCTGCGGCTTGCAACCTCGCCAAACCGTCGCGGACCGTAGATAGAATTTCAACCTGGGTCGGTTCACAGAGGTAGGGTATGTGACGGATCAGAGTACCATCTCGGTCGATCACGATCAATTTTGGAGTCAGCATTATACTTAAACAAGGCCTTTTACAATTGCGCCCATCGAGGGTTGCCATTCTTACTTTATGAGTTTGGATTGCTGATCATGTGCTGGCTACAGCCACGAGCGTGTCGTTGGTATCCAGTTTGGATAATGCTTCTGCATACGCACTTTCAAGCGCGGGGGTCTCTAAAATGGATAGATTTGACTTGTGCCCCCCCGGCGCTTTATTTCTTAACCAGTGCAAATGATTGGCAAGACCAAATCGTTGGACGCCTTCGATAATTACAGACTTGAATCCGGCATCATGCAGAAAAGCTTTGAGGGATTCCCGAGTATGCAGTATCAAATGCTGTGACCACAACGTAAAGTCTACAAAATCTCGACACGCTAAGCCTTCGATTAAGAAGTCGCGAGCGTGTGGAACCTCAATGATTATTTTTCCATCCCCGTCAGCCTTGAGCTTGGATTTAATGCTGCGTAGTATTTTCGATGGATCCGGAAAATGTTCAAATGAATGAAACAAAAAAACGGACTCGAAATCCTGATCGGCTTGTTCAAAGTCTGTCAGGCATGGAATTCCTTCGTCCTTCAGGTGGTTCACAAAGTCGCTTTGCAACTCAACGCCGCAAACACTGCTTGCCAAAACTTTTGATTTTTTTAGGAATGAACCGGCCCCGCAGCCGAAGTCGCAGACTTTTTTCCCTGCAATAAACTGCGTGTATTTTTTCAGCCTTCGTTTGGTGTCTAGGTGATCTTCCAAATTACATAGCTGGCTCGTCCGATTTATTTTAAATTCCGAATTTTGTCTGTACGCTCCGCTTTCGTAGACGTCATCGCCGACGTAATGGTTATCGATAAAAATGACACCGCTAATTGAGTCACGATACACGGTCAAATTTTCGACATCGCGCGTATGACTAGAAACAATTTGTCTTGTGCTTTCGCGAGTCAATCCAAGGCGAGTAAGCGCTTCATAGATTGACTCATCGGCCATCGAATCGCTATTAACGAGCATTTTTTTGGATGAGGTTGTCATTGGTAACTTTCTTCAACATGACGAAGTCTTCTAAGCAGAGTGACTATTTACTCTGCCGCATTAGCCATTCTTTTGAAACTCGGGCTTTGCAATAAAAGTTGATCGTATGTACCCTGCGCTACTATCTGGCCCCGGTCCAACTCAAAAATCGTATCGCAGTTACGAATAGTGGTGAGTCGATGTGCTATCAGAAGGATAGTGAGGTCACGGTTAAGCCCCTCAATAGCCTTCATGACATCCTGCTCGGTCTCGTTGTCGAGAGCGCTGGTAGCTTCATCGAAAACCAGTACAGCCGCTTTCTTGTAAAGAGCTCTGGCTATTCCGATACGCTGCCGTTGCCCACCAGACAGGTAAACGCCTCGTTCGCCCAATAAAGACAGGTACCCGTTCGGACGACTTTCGATAAAACTTGCAATTTGTGCCTGATTAGCCGCTTTCCGTACGCGATCCATGTCAATTTCTGGAAAAGGCACCCCAAAGGCGATGTTTTCTGCAACCGTCGTGTCGGTCAGATAGATAGTCTGAGGGACATGAGCAATAATCCGTTGCCAAGATTGCCTACGCAGGTCTGTTATGGGCAGGCCATCAACAGAAATCTCTCCTTGAGTCGGTTCAAGCAGTCCCATCAAAAGATCAAGCAGTGTGCTTTTCCCGCTTCCTGTACTGCCCACTATTCCGACGCGGTAACCTTTAAGGATGACAAGGTTCAAATCATCCAACACTGGGACTCCATCGTTGGTGTAACTAAAGCTTACGTTACGGAAGTTAATAGATTTTCGAAATTCTATTGAGGGCAAGTTCGATTGAAAGGCATGAACTGGAAACGGCTGATTAAGCAACTCAACAATGGCCACTAGGGATGCTTGACTTCCCAGGATATTTGTTCCAGAACTATAAATTTGTTGCAAAGCCGGTAGCATGCGTTGTGCACCCAAGGCCAATGCGCCAAGTATCGGTAAGGCTGTAGAAACACCACCAGCTTGGAGGCTAACTTGGTAGGCCAATGCTGCAATAAGTACCATACCTAATGCTTCCATAGCGTAGCGGGGGCTCGCACTGATGAAGAGATTGCTACCCTGCGCCCTTCTGAGGGGAACATCGGCTTTACGGTACACATCGCAGAAGACCGACTGTGTACCATCGAGAAGAACATCGCGTATGCTGCCCAACCCCTCTTGAAGAGCTTTAATGATTTTTGTCTGCTCCTGAGATATTCGCTGACTGTCTCTTCGGAGTCGGCGTCGCGACATAAAAGCAATCAAGCTGTAACTGGATCCAAAACCGAGGGCCGCCAAAGACGCTACCATCGGATCGATTACTACAAGCGTGCAAAGTATGGCCCCCAGCAGTACCAACGAGCTTATCAGCGTCGGCAAAGACTGTAGGACTCCAAACGCCACTTCATTAACTTTGTAAGTCACGCTACTAATTACTTGGCTACTATTGCGTGCAAGGTGAACAGGGTAAGGCTGGTAAAGCGTTCTGCGATAGACGTCAATGCTGAGATCGGAGGCGCTGGCGTAGGCCACTCTTGTGCTGACCCATAGCAGGAGAATTCGAATCGCTCCCGCGATTAATGCTGCTAGTCCAAACCCAATAGTAAGGGGCAATACCAATTGATCGGCTGATGTTATTTCCCATGACTGAGCTAGATTTACCACAATTGGATAGGCGAATACCCGCTCAGGCGCGGTCAATACGGCCAGAAACGGCAACACGGCCCCCAGACTGACCACCTCCGTGAAGGCGCTGACCAGCATCAAACCCAACAGAGCGATGAACTGGTGCTGCCGGCGCCTGCTCAAGTGCAGCCACAGACGTTGTAGCAACTTGGGAAGTTCTTGGGTAGACGTCATCAAGGTTACAGGCCGTTGTGGATGCCGACAGTTTTCGCCGGAAGCCAGGAGAGGAAGCACTCAATGCGATGTTTTATCGAAGGCAGATCGAGTCGATGCTCTTGCAATAGGTAGTCCCAGGTTCCACAATATGCAGAGAAACGATCTTCTATACCAATGCGGCAAACCGGTAGCGGCCGGTGAGCTGCGACCTCTTCAGCCACACAAGCACCCAGGCCGCCCATTACCGAATGTTCCTCAAGCGTGATCACGCAATCAACACGACTCGCAACCTCAGCCAGTTGTTGTCGTCCTATGGGCTTGATGGACGGCACACTCCACACTTCTGCCTCAAGGCCCTGGGCGATCAAATCCAGCGCCATCCTGACCATGGAACCAGTGGCCAGCAGTGCAATGCGCTGTGTGCTTTTTCTGAGTTGCAGCATCTCGCCAGCCTGCAACTGGACCGGACCGGGATGCACGTCACCGCGATCGCTTTTGCCCACACGCAGGTAAACCGGTGAAGCCAGTTGCAGCGCGAGCTGCATGGTGGCCGTCATCTCAAAGCGGTCGGCCGGCGACAACACAGTCAGCGCGGGGATGGCCCGTGTACAAGCAATGTCTTCGGTGCACTGGTGGCTGATGCCCAGATGGCTGTAGACAAGGCCGGCTCCGTCGCCAATCAGAATAACGGGCAGGTTCTCGTAACAAACATCAATTTTTATCTGCTCAAGCACACGCACGGGGACAAAAGCGGCTAACCCGTAAACAATGGGTTTGAACCCGGCCTTGGCCAAGCCAGCAGCCACGCCCACCATGTTCTGCTCGGCAATGCCGCAGTTGATGTACTGCTCTGGTCGAGCTTTGCGGAATGCATCAAACAGTGCATAACCGTGGTCGCCCGTGAGCAGCAACACTTTGGGGTCGGCCAGCGCAGCGGCTACCAGTGCGTCGGAAAATGCGTTTCTCATGCTGTGTACCCCAGCTCGGTGATGGCGGCTGCGTAGGTTTCGGATGTAAGGCGTGTGTAGTGCCAGATGTTGTTGTGTTCCATGAACGACACGCCCTTGCCCTTGACGCTGGTGGCCACAATCGCTTTAGGCCTGCCGTTGCGGGCTGTTTTCATGTTGTTGTAGGCCGCATCGATGGCCGCTTCGTCGTGCCCGTCGATGGTGACTGCCTCAAAACCGAAAGCCCTGAATTTTTCTTCGATATTTCCCAGCACGATGACGTCGTCGGTAGCGCCCATGGCCTGAAAACCATTCTTATCGACAATTACCACGAGATTATCGAGCTTGAAGTGAGTGGCAAATAAGGCCGCCTCCCAGTTGGCTCCCTCGTTGAGTTCGCCATCTCCGACCAGCACATAACAGGTCTGGTTTGTTTTGTTCAGCTTGGCCGCCAGTGCAAGGCCCGCTGCAACCGACAGCCCGTGCCCCAGCGACCCAGCGGTGGCTTCAACACCGGGCACATGGGCGTCGGCCAGACCTTTGAGACGGGTGCCGTTTTTAAAGTACTGGAGGATGTCATCGTCGGTGAGCCAGCCTAGTTCATGCAGGCAGGCGTATTGAGCCATCACACCATGCCCTTTGCTGAGCACCATGTAGTCGCGGGTTGGCATAGCCGGATTGCGGGGGTCAAGTTGAAGGTGCTTGCGATACAGTACAGCCAGCAGCTCCACAATAGAAAATGCACAGCCGATATGAACCGTGGCGCCTGAGTAAGCCATATCGAGAATGACTTTGCGGATGTGATTTGCGTTGAACTTTTTCATTGTGCCGTCGCAGAACGACTCCAGTGGATGGTTTTGAGCAGTGCGGTTTTGAGCGGGGTGTACTCGGCTAGGCCCAGCCCATGTCTTGCCTTGAGCGTGTCGGGCACATAACGTGGTGCTGACGTATGGGTCGCAGCTGACGTTCGCACTTCAATGGGCACATCCGTGCCCGCCGCATCAACGACTTGTCGAGCCAACGCAGTAATTGACACCGCATTTTCGGAGCCGACATTGTAAGCTTGGCCCGCTGCGCCTGTACCGAGGATGCGCAAGAGCCAGACGCAGAGGTCGGCCATGTAGAGATAGGAACGTAGCGGGCGTCCATCACCCTGCACGTTAATAGCCTGCCCGGCCAGCGCGTCACGCACGAAGTTACCAGCGGCAAAAGGGCCATTGAGCGGCAAACCTGGTCCAATCAACGCAAAGATGCGTGCGATACATGGCTCGAATCCAGCTTGCAAAGCATGGGCGGCATAGGCAGCGGCTAGCCACTCGGCCGCGCGTTTGCCGTTGCCATAGGCGGCGTCCGGCTGCAGAGGGTCAGGCGCTCCACCATAAGTTTCGGCCACGCGCTCCATGCTTGCAGGCTGCGGTCCATACACGGCGCCGCTTGAGGTAAGTAAAAAGCGTGAGGCGCCGTTTGCAAGTGCCAGGTCAAGCACGCGCCGCGTTCCCAGCACAATGGAGTCAAACACCTTGAGCGGGTCACCCGCCTTGAGCGGATCACCGACATCCGTGGCGGCGTGAATGCAAAGGTCCAGCGTCCCAACCGGGCCTGCAAAGGTACTGACGTCGCCTGCGAACAACGAGGTGTCTGGTCTGCTGAAGACATGGGGAGCCCGCTGCCGGGTGCGCTCTGGATCACGGGTCAGCACAACCAACTCGATTCTGCTGCCCAGCCTGTCATTGGCGCGCTGCAGGGCCTGCAGTAGCCAGGCTCCGATGAAGCCGGAACCGCCGGTTATGAAAAGCCTTGCCCCGCCAAAGCGAGACCAGAACTCCGGGGTTAGCGACAGCACCAGGTCAAGATCGTCTTGGGGCAAGGGAACGCGCATCGGCAAATCAGAAGTTCACGCCGAGATAGGTCTCGATCTTGCTGGCCGCGAACTCCAGCATCTCGCGCGTCAGCGCCGGCTGCACCCCAATCCAGAAGGTGTTGTTCATCACGTTGTCGGTGTTGGTCAGGTCACCGCTGATGCGGTAGTTGGCGCCAATCATGTAGGGCTGGCGTGTCAGGTTGCCGGCAAACAGCAGACGGGTACCAACCTTGTTCTGGTCCAGGTAGGTCAGTAGATCCAGCCTTGTGACCGGGCAGTTTTCTTTCAAGGTGATCGGGAAACCAAACCACGAGGGGTCGGAATGTTCGGTCGGCTCGGGGAGGC
>Ga0209100_1000191_pt1 | contig 67334 bp, 43 predicted proteins | sample lystaG_FD_185480 | JGI IMG/M metagenome (GOLD analysis project Ga0209100, IMG submission 185480) | Glacier valley bacterial and archeal communities from Borup Fiord, Nunavut, Canada, to study Microbial Dark Matter (Phase II) -... | ecosystem: Environmental > Aquatic > Freshwater > Ice > Glacier ... | reverse complement strand
TTGGATTTTAGCTTTCACCGGGAAAAGGGGACAAAAAACGAGGAGCTTATCAAGATTTTTAAAAAGACACAAAACGTGTTAGAAAAAATGAAGTGTGTACTCGAAAAATGTACTGGTTCTGTATCGAAAAAAGAGATTGCCTTAACCAATTGGACAAGAACTTGCGAACTTAAACCCAACAAAACCAACATGATAAAACTGACAAACGCTCAAAACATTTACAGTAAGGTTAGCGAAGAACACAAACAATATGCACAAGATTTGACAGTCAGACAAAAGGAATTTGAACAGGCAAAAAAGAAATTGAAACAGTTCTACCTAAAAGGGAAAATCTTTGGATTGACAACCAAAGAGCGAAAAGAACAATTCAAAAAAGATGTAGTCAACGGAAGTTTTGGACACACTAGGCGCAGAGAGGCTAATAAAAGTAAAATCGATATGACAATAGAAATGCTCTCTAGGAGTGTAAAGCATGGATTTATTCCTGATTATGTGCTTATTGACAGTTGGTTTTTCTGTTTTGAGATACTGGAAAAGTTATCCACGCTAAAAAATGGGGCAATCAAATTGGTTTCAATGGTAAAAATCAACAATCAAAAATTCTTTGATTGTAAGGCAAACAAAGAATTGCCAATAAAAATGATTTTGAAACGATATGAAAAGGAATCAAAAACTTGTAAGAGCATGAAAGCAAAATACATAAGAGTAACATGTAAATACAAAGGTATCAGGGTCAATTTGTTTTTCGTAAAGATGGGAAGATCGCAAAACTGGCATCTGTTACTTACTACCAACCTGACATTGAACTTTATAGACTTAATGAAAGTGTATCAGATTCGTTGGACTATAGAGGTATTTTTCAAAGAATGCAAACAATACCTGAACCTTGGCAAATGCAAATCAAGCTGTTTTGATGCCCAGATTGCTGATACTACAGTGACTATGTTGCAGCACATAATGCTCAGTTACTATAAACGGATTAACTGCCAACAAACCTTTAGCGGACTCTTTGCAGCTATCAGTAAAGAAATGGTTGAACTGGATTTGGTGTCCAGAATGATAGGTTTAATTTGGGAACTAATTGAAGTGATTTGTTCGATTGCCGGATTCGACTTTATGGAAATGCAAGAACAGCTACTCAAAAATGATCAGAAAATGGCCATTTTTTTAAGAATGTTACCCGAAAGAGTACTCGATAAGGCAGCGTAATCCACTAAAATCAGAAATATGATTGTAAATAATTGTATGACAGTAATATAAATTAACTTTGAAGGTAGATAATCTGATTTTAGCACTCTGGAAACCCGCATGAATCAAGAAAAAACTCCTCCGAAATGTTAGTTTATACTTTTCTTTTGCTTTGTTCTTCAGTCCTATTCACAGAAATACGTAAAGGTGTGGAGCGATGAGTTTAATAAACCAGGACTGCCCGACAGTACCAAATGGACTTATGAAATTGGGAAATTACGCAACGCAGAATTGCAATATTACACCTATAAACGGAGCGAGAATGCTCGTATTCAGGATACCGTTCTGATTCTTGAATGCCGCAAAGAAGCCTTTCAGGGCGCTGCTTACACTTCGGCAAGTTTAATTTCGAAGCTTAAAGGCGACTTTCTTTATGGCAAATTCGAGTTCAGTGCACAGGTTCCAGGGGGAAATGGCACATGGCCGGCCATCTGGATGGTACCAATCGATGAAGTTTACGGGGGTTGGCCTAAAAGCGGGGAAATTGACATCATGGAATACGTAGGCAAGGAGCCAAATAATTTATATTATACGGTCCATTATGAAGGCGCCAATGGTTCAGGACATCAGAGTTCGGGTACCCATGCCATCATGAATGCTCCTTTCAACAAGTTTGTCAATTTTACCCTTATATGGTCACCCACTTCACTGGAATGGTGGCAGGATGGTGTCAAAAAACTCACTTACAGCTACACCAAACCAACTCTTGACTCGCGCGTCTGGCCTTTTAATAAAATGTTCAACATGATTCTCAACCTGGCTTATGGTGGTGCATGGGGTGGAACACCTGACGATACGAAACTACCCCATAAATTCCTGATCGACTATGTCAGGGTTTACCAGTTGCAGGAATCAGCCGGTCCATTTTCGCTAAAAATTGAACCCTCATCCGGTGGAACGGTAGAAGTGACACCAAAATTGGATTCTTATCCTGAAGGAACATTGGTCACTGTAACAGCCAAACCGGATGCAAAATACGAATTCGATAAATGGTTACATGTGGGTTCAGCCAATCCAATGCAAATAAATGTTTCGAAAGAGACCACCCTGATTCCTCTATTCAAAAAGAAAAATGAACTGATCCTTAACGGCGATTTCAGTCAGGGATTAAAAAACTGGAGCAACGTGTATTTTTACACCTCAGTCACACCGGTAGCTGCTCCTTCGGTTGTTAATGGTGTATACGTTATGAATGTTACCAAGCCTGGCACAGACAGCTGGCACATTGTTGACCAGCAATTGAATATTGCCGTTGAAAAGGGTGCAACTTACCTTATTACCTTTGACGCATGGGCTGATAACCCCAATACGATGGAAATCATTCTTGCTAAAAACTCTGACCCATATACCAACTACTTTTCAATAGTTAAAAGTATTACAGGAGTTATGCAACATTTTAGCTGGACCGTTAAAATGATACAGTCCAGTGATCCCAACTGCCGCTTTGGATTTGGATTCGGTAAATTTACAGGCAATGTCTATCTCGACAATGTCTCAATCGAAAAGCAAGTGCCTACTGGCTCGGAAGAGCTCTCAGGATCAGCGGATGAACTCTTTGAACTGTTCCCCAATCCGGCTAGTGATTACCTGGATGTGACCAATAAATCAACAAGAACTTTACAGCCAAGCATCAACCTTTACAATCTTCAGGGACAATTGATTACAAATTTATTGAAGGATCAACCCCTGTCGTCAGGGCAACTTATGCGCATCAACCTGAATAATATTAAAGTTGAAAATGGCGTTTACCTTGTAAATATTACAACAACTAATAAATCAATAACCCGTAAACTGGTCATCAACAGACCTTAAATCCAACGTACTATGAATAAAAAATACAACTATCTTTTTTGCCTTATGGCAGGACTTTTATTTTCTATCGGCATCTGGGCACAAGCCCCCTACAAAGCCACCTGGGAGTCGCTTGACACGCATCAAATGCCGTCATGGTACGATGATGCCAAAATTGGCCTGAGCATGCACTGGGGCATTTATTCAGTCCCCGCATGGGCTCCGCGTGAAAAAGAGATTTCGTATGCCGAATGGTACGGCAGCAGAATGCACGAAAAGGGTAATCCAACTGTTGAATATCATAAGGAACATTACGGGGATGCCACCTATGATGATTTTATCCCCAAGTGGAAGGCCGAATCGTATAACCCAACCCAATGGGCAAAGTTCGCCAAAAACATGGGTGCCAAGTATATGTTTATCACCTCCAAACATCACGATGGGTTCTGTCTCTGGCCATCCAAATACACCGATCGCAATGCCATGAAAATGGGTCCTAAAAAAGATATCCTGGGTCAGTATTTTACTGCCGCACGTAAAGAAGGATTGAAAGTTGGCCTCTACTATTCTCTGTATGAATGGAATAACCCGCTGTACACTGGCAAAGACGTCCCTTATGCAGGTTTGAAAAAGGTAAATAACTATGTTGATGATTTTATGGTTCCGCAAATCAAGGAACTCATCGAATTGTACCATCCAGATTTTTTCTTTTTTGACGGCGAATGGGATCATCCTGAATCGTTCTGGAAAATGAAGGAAGTAGTGGCCTATTATTACAACCAGGCCGCCAAACGAAATCAGGAAGTGTTTGTAAACGACCGCTTTGGAAAGGACGATCGTGGTAAACATGGCGATTTATACAATGTTGAATACAGTTACAACGATGGTAATTTAGGCCTGCTGACCCACAAATGGTCTTTCTGGCAAGGCATCGCCAAGACCTTTGGATACAATCAGGATACCGATATGGAAGATTGCATGAGTCCCAAACAGTTTATTGATAAAACCATTGACGGGGTGAGCCGCAATGGTAATTTTGACATCAACGTGGGTCCAACGGCGGCAGGTATCATACCTGAATACGAACAATATCCATTGCTGAAATTGGGTGAATGGCTGAAGGTTAACGGTGAAGCCATCTATGGAACACGCATCTGGAAAACACAGATCGAAGGCGACGTAAGGTATACTGCAAAAGGCGATTACGTGTATGCTACCTTCCTGAAATGGGCCGGCGAAGAGTTCAAAGTCAAGGCTGCAAAACCTGTTGAAGGATCAAAAATAACCATGCTGGGTGTTCCCGGTAACCTCGACTGGACCTACGATGATTCGAATAAATTAACCATAAAATATCCAAGGTCTAAAGCGCGTCCTACTTCATGCAGTTACGCCTGGTCTTTTAAAATTCAGGTAAAATAAGGAACCCATTAATCCGTCAGGATCACTTTGCGAACGACCTTACCTGAATTGCTGTTTGCGTTTAAAATATAAGCACCCGGCAATTGTTCAGAACCAAAAGTATAATGGTGAATGCCCTGTTCCATCAGGCCGTTCACCATTGTTTTTAATAGCTTACCGTCAGAAGTGTAGGCCGATAAGTTGATATTTTGCTTTTCAGGAACCAACATCGAAATCTGCACTTCCTGATTGGCAGGATTGGGATATACATTCAACTCGAAAATACTTTTAGGTTGAACAATTGAACCAGTATTGTTGGCTGAAACTACCACGAACTGAGGAGTTTCAGTCAATATTACCTCTATTGTATTTTCTGAAAAGACAGGTATAATGGTGTCTCCATCCATATCTTTATCAGCCGGAATTACAGAATAGGCATTCTCAATTTTGAACCCTGTATTTAACTTATAGTTGGAAGTGGTGCCGCTATCCGTTTTCGAACCGGTCGCCCTGGTCCAAAGTGCATATACCTTTTCTGAAGTGACCGGATTGTTAAATTCAAAACAGTAAACTTCATTCTTTCCAGAAATTTCTTTGTATGAAATGGCCTTCGTATAGTCAGTTTTGCCCAACATGTTCTGCATCGTTGCCAGATAATAAAAGGATGTTTTTTTGATATATTTTGAATTTCTATCTGTAAGCAATCCGCTTGTAGAATATTGAAGTACGTCTGTACTGTTGAAATCTGTATCCATAAACAGGAACGATTTTTCGAATCCCAATTTAAGGAGTACCATGTAGGCGCGCAGAATATAATTGGCCTGCTGAAGTGCTGGGGCATAAGCATAAGAATGTTTATTGTCGGGAGCAAGATAGGTATCCCAGCCAAATTCAGTCATCCAAACAGGAATATTGGACAACACCCTGTTCTTCCATTTGAAGAAGTTTCGGTAAGCCACTTCATAACCATGTTTTTCATTCTCAGGCGAATAGGCATTGGTCATGTCGGTACAATACCAATGAACATTCAGTACATCGAACGGAACACGTCCCGGGGAAGCCTTCAACACACTGTTAACGTACACAGTATCAGCAGATGACATACCGGCCAACACATGTTTGGCATCGGGATCAACCGATTTGATACCCAGCAGCGGATGTTGGGCATCTGTCTGAACACCAAACCCATCGTGTACCGCATTACAGTATTTCGCATAATTTTCAGCCGTCCAGCGAGGTAATTTCCAGTTAAAGTCAGGCTCATTGTCGTCTTCGTAGTATTTTATATAATTCAAACCCGTCACTTTATCAGTCGTTTCGAGAAGTGAAGCATCTATTTTTTTAGAACCATAACGCGCCACAAGCTGACCGATAAATTCAAGGCGTTCGATATAATCAGCAGCATTGGCGCCCGTTCCCGTATTATTTGGAATAGGTGTTGAACTTACCCAGGATGGCTTATCCAATATGTCAATCAGCACATTGATGCCGTATTTTCGGCATTCATTCATAAATAAATTATGCTCAGGCCATGTATTTCCACCAGGCTCTTTGGTCATATTGTCCCATTTATAATAATTATTCACCGGCTCATATTGACCCCAGTTATGGTATTCCCTGATCCATTTTACGCATTTCGACAGATCAGCCAGAAACTTATTGTCATAGGCAGCCACATTGGTATTGATGCCCATATAATCTGCCATCGTAATTTTTGGAGAAGTTTGAGCCCTAAGTCCATTAGACAGTAGTAATATGATCGCAAGTAACAATATTGATTTCATCATTAGGTTTGATAACTCTGTAAATGTTTACCAAAGATAATAATAAAATGAATACCCCTACCCTCTTGTCATTCAAAATCAATATTTTGCCTATCACAAGTATTTATTCAAACCATTAAAATTCAATATATTGAATAATTTATTTACCATCAAGTACCCAGTAATGATTTGCTGATGTGACATTTAGGCTTTTAATGTTGGATTGCTTCGTTCCTCGCAATGACGGTCTGCGGAGAGTGGCCCGTCATTACGAGGCACGAAGCAATCCCACAATCAAAGCTTTAAGACAATGCGACATAAAATTTTTGACACGCTACTACATTATTACTGAACAATATCTGCTCATTATTTTACAATTACCCTAATCCTACCTATTTCCTATTACTGTCTTACCTCTGTCTTACCATTGTTTTATTAAATTCATATATAATACTAATAATATACTAATATAATACATATATTATTCGTACTTTTACCTATTTGATTTGTATTCGTTTTGTATTAGATTTGTATTTAATAAAACAATGGCAAGACAGAGGTAAAACAAAGATAAAAAATAAACCCTTCTCAGATTAGGAGAAAACCATTTTATGCATATTGGATAATCAGTTGGATTTGTAATTTATTTAGAAATATGGAGAAGGATACTCCCCAGTGTTTACTTTTTTCAATCCAAATATTGAGAAAAGGATTCATTATGCTGATAGTTCTAATATTTGTTTAATCCTTTATCCATAACCATCACTAATTTTTTACCTTTATGGCCAACTAATTACCCAGGTTACTATGCCTCTTCTCATTGTTGGAATCGGAATCCTGATCTTGCTGTTGCTGATCAGCAAGTATAAATTCAATGCCTTTCTGGCTTTGTTAATTACCTCATTCGCCGTTGGACTGCTGAGCAATATGAACCCGTTGGACATCCTCGATTCGGTATTAAAAGGCGTGGGTGACACAATGGGTAAGATTGTATTGATACTGGCCTTTGGAGCCATGCTTGGTAAAATACTGGAAGAGAGCGGGGCGGCACATACCATAACGTATAGGATGATTGATTTGATGGGTCTGAGAAACATTCAGTATGCCCTGCTGATCACAGGATTCCTGGTGGGACTGCCCATGATGTACAATGCCAGTTTCCTGGTATTGATTCCATTGATCTTTACATTTGCCGCAACGACGGGTCTACCTATTATCTGGCTGGCTCTCCCGCTGTGTTCAGCCTTGTCGGTGGCCCATTGTTTTTTACCTCCCCACCCAGCGCCTACTTATGTTTCCTTTATTTATGAAGCCAGCGTCAACAAGGTATTGCTTTACGGATTGATCCCAATGATACCGGCCTGTTTGATTGGAGGGGTCTGGTTATCGCGCTTCACAAAAAACATAGAAGTGAAACCTCCCCCCGGTCTGTTTCAGGAAAGGCAGTTTACAAGAAGCGAACTTCCTGGTCTGGGTATCAGCATATTGTGTGCAATAACTCCCATTATACTGATGTTGTTGGGCGCATTGGCCGATATGTCATTCGGGCCTCCACCCGCAAAAGCTGAACTGACCCGTCTTGGTATAGAAAACATAACAGGTTTCTACCAGCAAATATTTACCCAAAAAGGTTTTAATGCTGAATCAGCCACACTTATATCCGCTATACTGACCTTTTTCAAATTCATGAGCGATGCCAATATAGCCCTGTTCATGGCGGTGATAGTGGCCATATTTACCCTGGGCACCCGTAAAGGAAGGAGCATGGATGCGGTAATGAACAGTTCAGCAAAATCAATAGGGGCCATCTCCATGATCGTACTTATCATAGCCGGTGGTGGGGCTTTCTCTCAGGTTTTGAAAGACAGTCATGTAATTGAATATATTCGTACCATCTCCGGATCGATCCAAATGAACCCGCTATTGATGGCCTTTGTGATCGCTTCCATTTTCCGGCTCGCAGTAGGTTCTGCCACTGTAGCGACCCTTACTACGGCTCCCATCATGCTTCCTATTGTTCAGCAGACAGGTGTTTCACCCGAGCTGATGGTTCTGGCAACAGGTGCGGGAAGTGTAATGTGGTCACATTTCAACGATTCGGGATTCTGGATGTTCAAAGAATACTTCGGACTGAATATCAAACAAACTTTTCAAACCTGGACGGTTATGGAATCCACTGTAGGAATTGTGGGAATCATTACTGTGCTGATTATGAGCGTGTTTATTTAAGTCAAAGTGTTAAAGTTATCTTAAAACTTCGTAAGGCATTAAACCTTTCAATTTCAGAAGCATCCAAAGAGAAATTTAAATAAAGTTTCAAAAAACAATTTCTAAAAATTAAAGGTTATGAAAACTAAAATTTTAATGCTCGTAGTGTTAATGAGTTGTTCGGCCGCCTTGATCGCTCAAACGGCAGACAAAGATTCAAAGAAATCAGATCGTGTTCAGAATAAAGAAATGAGAATGAACGACCATCAGATGGGTCCTAAAAACGGAATGAATCTCACTGATGCACAAAGAGATGCATTTACGAAAAGTAGGTTGGAGATGCAAAAACAATTGCAGCCATTGCGAAATGAACTTGGGGAAGTTAAAGCCCACCAGAAGACACTGATGACAGCAGATAAGCCTGTTATGAATGACATCAACAAGAACATCGAAAAGATGGGAACTTTAAGAGTTGAAATGGCAAAAATTCAGGTAGAGCACCGTCTTGCCATGCGCGCACAACTAACTGACGAACAGCGTCTAAAGTTTGATATGCACAAAGGCAAAATGATGCAACAACGTGGCCAACAGGGGATGAGACATGGTAGAGGAATGTACAACGATCAGGCGATGAACTAAATCACTGCTGAAATTATAAACAAAGGCTGCTTCTAAAGGTTTATCTTTAGGGGCAGCTTTTTTTTATGGTTGAAGGTGAATTCTCTGAATGGCAACCTTTATTCAAACAAAAAAAGCAGTAACTTTAACTAACAGTTAAGTTCGAAGAATTTATTTATCAAACCATTGAGTATGAATGATTGGATCTTAAATTTGAACTATGAAACTTATTCCCATACAAGTAAATTATCAATTCCTGGACAACGCCAAAGCTTATCCAATTAATTTTTATTGGATGAATATGAAATACGAAATTAAAGAAATCGCAGACCGCTGGTATCAGGCGCAAGCAACCCCTGAGACGCCGTTAGCCGATTATTTTAAAGTACGGACTGATAGTAAAAGTATTTTCATCATCAAACATGAATTAGTCAGCGACCAATGGTTTTTGGTTTCACCTGATGAGGCTTTAATTTCCTATTCGGCCAATTAAGATTAAGCAGATAAATCAACGCTCTCATAAAAGGTGCAGAGCACCGCAATAATTGTAGAAAGCATATAAATCAATGCCCTTAAAAGGTGCAGAGCACCTCTAATATTTGTAGAAAGCATATAAATCCTCGCTCCCACCAAAGGTGCAGAGCACCGCAATATTTGTAGAAAGCATATAAATCAACGCAAGTAAAAGGTGCAGAGCACCGAAATATTTGTAGCAGGCATATAAATCAGTGCAGAGCACCGCAATATTTGTAGAAAGCGTATAAATCAACGCAAGAAAAAGGTGCAGAGCACCGGTAATATTTTTAGAAAGCATATAAATCAACGCAAGTAAAAGGTGCAGAGCACCGAAATATTTGTAGCAGGCATATAAATATCATCGGTGCTCTGCACCTTGTGTGGGAGCGTTGAATTATATGATTGCTACAAATATCATCAGTGCTCTGCACCTTTGGTGGAAGCGATGATTTAAATGATTGCTACAAATATTAAGGGTGCTCTGCACCTTGTACTATTTCCTCCACCAGCTCCTTTAGGTTTTTACCTGAAAAGTTGCCTGAGGTCATCAGTAACAAATTGGCATTCACCCAACTTTGCGATTTCAGGAAGGTGAAAAGGATGTCTGCATCTGTAAAAACCATCAGTCCGGGTGAGTCAAAAGCTTCTGCCACTTGTTGTTCAGTAAGGGGTTCAAGTTGCTTATGTTCTAATGTTTGGGGATTGAAATACACGATGGCCAGATCGGCTGCATCCATGCTGTTTTTATACTGTGGAAGAAACTCTTTATTTAATGAACTGAAAGTGTGCAATTCAAGACAGGCCAAGAGTTTACGCTGTGGAAACTGTTTCTTGACCGCATCAGTAGTGGCTTTCAGCTTCGAGGGAGAGTGAGCAAAATCATTGTAAATTACACAATCTGCAGTTTCGGCCAGCACTTCCAAACGGCGTGCGGCCCCTTTAAATTCTTCTATTGCTGAATAGAACTGGTCATCTGTCAGGCCAAGCTGACGGCAAACAAGTTGTGCTCCTGAGATATTTTGCAGATTGTGATCGCCAAATATCTGAAGTTTTATCCGTTTGTCGTTGAATAATAAATAGGTAATTTCGTTTTCGATCACCGAATCGTGCGACTGATAAGGCAATTTCTGAATATCATCGCGGCTTCTGGATGCAATCCCTTGAAGATTATCATCCTTTTCATAATATATTAAGGAACCGTTAGGTTGAATCATTTCAGCAAACCGTTGAAACTGTTCAACATAAAAAGGGAAGGTAGGAAACACATTGATATGATCCCATGCAATACCGCTCAACAGGGCAATATCGGGCAAATAGAGATGGAATTTGGGGCGCGAGTCAATAGGAGACGAAAGGTATTCATCGCCCTCAAAAACAGCAATTTTAGCATCTTTGCTTAGCGAGACCATGGTATCAAAACCTTCCAATTGTGCCCCAACCATGTAATCGAACTTGATTTGATTAAAGCGCAATACGTGCATGATCATTGAAGTGATGGTTGTTTTACCATGACTCCCGCCAATTACCATGCGTATCTTGTCTTTGGTTTGCTCGTACAGATATTCAGGATACGAGAATATTTTAAGTCCAAGTTCCTGAGCCTTCAGCAATTCAGGATTGTCGGCACGTGCATGCATGCCAAGAATAACAGCATCCAAATCGCGACGTATTGTTTTAGGAAACCAGCCTTCACGTTCGGGCAGTAAATTATATTTTAGCAACCTGCTTCTGGAAGGCTCAAAAACTTCATCATCTGAACCTGTTACATTGTACCCTTTTTTATGCATGGCAATGGCCAGATTGTGCATGGCACTTCCCCCTATAGCGATAAAATGTACATTCATTTCTATTGATTTAGACCTTGAAAAGTAAGCAAAATAAATTACATTTCAGGTAAGACTGTTCCTATTTTAAGAGGTTTCCAAAGGAATTTTAAAAGTAAATACCGAACCTTTGCCCACTTCACTCTCCACAGATACCGTTCCATTGTGAGATTCAACGATCTTTTTGACGATTGCCAAACCGAGACCCGAAGATTTTTCATTGGCAGTTGGCTTAATTGAAGTTTTTTGAAATGGATGAAAAATTGTTGCGATTTCATTGGCAGGAATTCCTAGTCCTTCATCAACAAATCTAGTAATCAATTCATTACCTAAAATTGAAATAAGAACTTTAATTTTGGTATTAAACCTAGAATATTTGATGGCATTGCTCAGAAGGTTGTTAAATACCTGTTCAAACTTGTTTTTATCGAATGATAACTGCAACTCCTCAATATTTGATTCTACAAGTATTTCCTGTGATTTATTTTTTGCCAGTATACCATTTTGTTTCACGTTTTCATGCACAAATGAAATATAGTCTTGCTTAGTAAGGTTAAGGTCAAAAATGCCCGCTTCTATTTTTGAAACATCTAAATAATCATGGATAAGGTTCATTGAAAACGAACAGTTTTTATTAATTATCTTGATTAAGTGCAACTTTTCTTCATTACTCAGCGTGTCGAAGTCATCCAATAATAAGTACGAGAAATTCTCTGCGCTTCCAATAGGATTAATTAGGTCGTGTGCCACCATACCTACATAGCGGTTTTTCTCCACATTGAGTTCAGTCAACCTTTTGTTCAGTTTTTCAAGTTCAGTAGTACAAATTTTCACTTTATTCTCAAGAAGTTGATTGACATCCTTGAGGTTAGACATTAATTTAAGGTTATTGGAAATCAATTCATATTTCTCAAATGCTTCCTTAAGTATTGATTCCAGTTCATCTTGATTCCATGGTTTGGTGATATACCTAAAAATCTGACCATCATTGATAGCCCCAATCACTGCTTCGATATCCGAATATCCGGTAAGCAGCAACTTTAACGCATCAGGAAATTTGTCTTTGATTAGGTTAAAAAAATCAACACCCGTCATTTCAGGCATTCGCTGATCAGCAAGAACCACCTGAATATGTTCGGTTTCCATAATTTTAAACCCTTCCAATGCACTTGTAGCAGTGAAAACCTTGTATTTATTTCTGAACTGCCTGGCAATAGATTTGGTAATTTCAATCTCATCATCAATAATCAAAAGATTATAATCCTGATCTGTATTTTGTTGAAAACTCATTATTTAAAATATTTCTAATAATTAATATTCTATTTTATGCCCCTAATTTGGTCTATTTTCTTTGGAATTGTCAGTATAAAAGAGGTGCCTTTGCCCAGTGTGGATTCTACCTCAATAGTTCCTTTGTGCATTTCTGTAATGATTTTGTAGGCAATACTCAAACCCAGACCCGTTCCGCTTCCAACAGGCTTTGTAGTAAAAAAGGGATCGAAAATTTTGTTTTTTATTTCAGGAGAAATTCCACATCCGTCATCAAGAACAAAAATTGTAACCTTTTGTTCATCATCTGTTACTTTTATCGTCAGATTTCCATCCGATCCGATGGCCTGAGCGGCATTGATAATTATATTCAGCAATGCCTGGTTTAATTGTCCAGGATAACATTCAACCATCAGTGATTCAGGAGAGTTAAACGTAAAATGGATGTTGCGTTTGCTTAATTCCAGATTAGCAATCAGGATAGTTGACGAGATGTTTTCAATCAAGTCAATTGTTTTTATCTCTGCTTCATCTAGTCTCGAAAATCTGCGAAGATCTTCCACAATGCCTTTTATGCGTTCCAATCCTATTTCCGATTGTCTGGTCAAGTCCCCAATATCTTCAATCAAAAAATCGAGATCATTCTTTTTCCTGATATCATTTGCCAAATCAATTAATTCCTGTTTACACCTGGATTGAATCAAATGTTCCAGTTCAGAATAGGAATTATTGAAAGTATCAATGTATTTATCGAGTGAGAACATATTGCTGTAAACAAAGGCGACCGGGTTATTAATTTCATGTGCCACCCCAGCAACAAGCTTACCCAGTGCGTTCATTTTTTCTGAATGGATCAGCATTTGCTGGGTATCTTTTAACTCTTTCAGGGTGTCCTGCAAGTTCATTTTTTCTTTAATCAATTGCCGTTGCAGGTTGTTAACTTCCTGGTTTAATCTGCTCATTGTTCGATTACCATCAAATAGTTCAGGCACATTTGCTTCTGCAAAAACCAAAATGTAGGAGTCTTGTTTAAAAACTGTTGCTTCAAGGGAATAGCTTATCTTACCTAAATTTCCAATGGTCAAAAGTCCTTCAAATACTTTTCCTGAATTACTATCCTCTGCAAAAACAGAAAAGAGGGGATTGACAAAACCGTTTACCGGTTTCATTATTTTTGAATCGGCCCCTAAAAAGTAAAGCATCGCCCAATTGGCATCAAGCAATTCACCCTTCAGATTGAAAACACCAATGGCAACCGATTTGCTCTTAATGATCAAGCCATCAATCACATCACCCCAGGCTGTTATTGTACCGTAGTTTTTCATTCTAAAAAGCCTCCCCTTCAATTAAAATTTAATGGAGTGAATTGGGGGCATCGAGCTTTTCATCAGCAAGTTGTACGAAATTCGGAATATTGATTTGCATCCAATTGTAATATGGATAGATTGCCTTATAACACTCCTCTGAGAGTTCTATTTTATAGATTTCGATCCATGTATTGAGCTGGGCAGCCCAATAAGTAGAATTGAATTTTCGGGCGCGGTAGGCTCTAAACACCCATAAAACAGTATCAACCAGAATGTCAGGTGAATGCTGATAGAAAATCGACTCAAGGAAGCGGGCATGATTGGCATGATTGTCTTTCATCATCTCTATATTGTTTGCTCCAATCATATCAATCAGATCAGGGCGTGCTTCCATTTTAAGATTCATCTTACTGACCAGCATTTCCCTTTTAGCGCTATATTCATCCGCCCATTGTTCGCTTACCTGGGGAAGTTTTTGTGCCGATTGAATTAAGTCATTTCTTTCCATAATCAATAGTATTTTATTTTGAATTTAAAAAATGAATGAATTTCTCTAATAAATATAAATCATTCAACATCACAACATTTCTGATATTGCTGACCTTTTCGATTGAAACGTGTTTAAATGCCTGGCCTCCAATGATAATCTGCAAGTCCGGAAATTCATCCCGCAGTTGATTGATCATCTTGATCAGATTGGCAAAATTAAAATAAACTGTCAAAGAGATGGCTATCAAATCAGGCTTCACCTCATGGATGTAACGAATCAATTCCAGAAGCGGTATACCTGTTCCAAGGAAATAACTTTCCCAACCGTGCATTTCAAAAGTATCGGCTACCATTTTGACTCCCACCTGGTGCTGTTCATTTTCAACACAGGCCACTATCACTTTACGGTTCAGCCTTCGTCTTGAAATAATTTGTTCAAAATACTCATTCAAAATACCCTCTGTAATGGCGGTTGCTATATGTTCGGTAGCAACACTTATTTGGTTAGTTTCCCACAACTGTCCCACTTGGTAAAGGGCCACCTTAAACACTTCTTCGTAAAGTTGCATGAATGATGGATTTACAACCAGATACTGTTTGGCAATAGCAGAACAATTCTGCCTGTTTCCAAGTAGTAAATTTTCAAGGTATCTATCTGCAAAATCAGAAGAATCGAAAACTGCCACGCTTAGGAATTTTGATAATCAGTAAAATATAAAAAATAGGATCAAAACTATTAAAAAATGTTGATAAAAACAAAGCCATATCATAAAATAGTTGCAAAAAAACCTGATATTAGTACTTCAATAGAATGAAGCAAAATGGCAAAAGTTAAATATAGAAGGATATTCTTTGGATGGGCAGCTTTTCCTATCTGGCTGGCCTTGGCAACTTATGGTTTGACCGAAGCGTTTGCCTATCATCCGGGAGTAACGGAAACCCTTTATTCGCAAACCTTTTATCCCTTAATTGCTTATCTATTATCGTTTTTGAGTAAATGGGTATCATTTTCACTCGATGATGCCTTTTACGGTTTATTGGCAGTTGCAGGGATCATACTTTTGATATTGACCGTATTGAGGAAAATAAAAATTGGCCGTTTCATCCTGATCATTATACAAACAGTGGCCCTCTGCTATGTGATGTTCTATTGGTTTTGGGGTTTCAATTATTTTAGAAGCGGAATGAATGATCGTCTACAGATTACCAAATCGAGATCTGACACCGTTAAATTTGTATATGTATTTCAATACCTGATCCAACAAACCAATGAATCATACTGTACATACGAAAATACAAGTTATTCGGTAATTGATTCATTGGTTGAAGCATCTTATAAAAAGAATGCCTCCTTCCTGAAATTGAAATATCCGCAGGGAAATCGCAGACCAAAGTCCATTACTCTTAGTTCGTTTTTTGCAAAGGCCTCCATTGCCGGATATTATGGCCCATTTTTCAACGAGGTGCATCTGAACGACAGCCTGATGATGATCGAATATCCGCAGGTACTGGCTCATGAATCAGCTCATCAGTTTGGAGTTACCAGCGAGGCCGAAGCCAATTTCTACAGTTGGCTCGTTTGCACGCAAAGCGAATCTGCCTATTTGCGTTACAGCGCCGATATCAGCATGGTCAGCTATTTCTTGTCTGAAGCCAAACATCTGCATAATTTTTCAGATCTTGTGCATCAGATCAATAAACCTGTAATGGATGACATCCGAAAAGTTCAGGATCATTGGGAGAAAATGAGAAGAGAAGGAATTGACAATGTAGCCGGAAAAGTAAACGATGCGTATCTGAAAACCAATAAGATTGAACAAGGCGTGAAAGATTACTTCGGAGTCGTCCAATTTGTAATGGATTTTTCAAACGACTCGCTGGCAATGAAGAAAGTAATCAGGCTTAGCGGGCAGTGAACAAGGGGCAGTGGTCAGTAACAGTAATCACTGAACACTAGCGGCCCGAAAATGCTGAGGAGTTTCCTTAAAGTGGGCTTTGAATAATTTTGTGAAATACTGGTTAGAAGAAAATCCGCAGTCGAAGGCAATAGAAGTAATTGTTCTGCCTGTATCTTCAGCAATTAACTTTTTAGCTTTCCGAAGTCTTAGTTTATTGATATAATTTACAGGAGTACAATTGGTTAGCTGATAGCAATGTTTTGAAAATTGTGTGACTCCCAAGCCGCAATGCCTGGCCATATTATTCACTGTCCAGTAATTGGCTGGATCATCTTCCAGACTTTTGAGGAAAATTGAGACGCTCCGCTTCGATTCAATCAAGGCAACATTCAAAATGGGCTTATCTTTTTTGAGCATTTCAAGAAGCAAAATCAGTATCTCATTGAGATATATTTTGATTCGTGTATCGAAATGTTCCTTTTCGTAATATTTAGCCATCCGCCCGATTTGAGCAAAGCATCGCTTCATTTCATCACCCACTTGCCAGACAGGCTGCTCATTCAACCGCAGTATCCGGGTCAGCTCATCCAGATCGTCTTTGGATAGGATGACCCAGTCGGGCCAAACCCATTCTTGATGCGGTTGACGAGCTCCAAGGTCAATGATAAACCAATGAAGTTTACAAAAACCAACATGCGGGTTACCCAATTTGTGCAATATCCAGGGTCGGGTAATGGTCAGTGAATTGGGTTCGAGTTCATACTGTTGGTCATTCAACAAAAAACTAAGGTTTCCGGTTTCGAGTAAGCACAATTCGATGCCTTCGTTACGGTGCCAGTCGAGACCCCAATTCTGAATCTTTTCAGAGTTCCAATATCCAATGGATTTAATACCTTCCAATTCATACTCTTTAAGCGGGACCCCCGGATAAGTTTCACGTGCAAGGGTATACATTTCAACTTGTCCTTCCCGCCAGGCAAGGGTCAGTGGAACACAGGAATCGGGATAGTAAATTCCCTCATCATCCAATGTATTTATTATTTTATCGTTCATTACCAGTTGATTTGAACTTGCAATATTTTTCAGTGAAAAATAGTTAAATATTTTATAGATTCAATGTTTTATTTTTGATGGTGGTAAATATACGGTTTTAGAACTTCAATTACGAACTAGTTAAATAAAGATCATGGCAATAAAAGTAGGATGTTTTGCATTAATCAATCCATTCAGCACGCTCGAAGTGCAGTTGGACCAAATCAAACAATGGGGATTCACTTGCGGCGATTTAACTGATAATTCCGATGGCGCCTGTTTGGGAGTTGAATATGGCTTTACAGCCCTTGCCAGCCTGGATGCAAATCCATTCGACATAAAACGCTTGTTTGAAGACCGCCGGCTGGAACTTTCAAGTATATGTGCCCATGCCAATTTGCTTGATCCAACAGCGCCTTCACGGTATGGAACTGCTCAGATTATCAAAGCAGTTAAGATGGCAGGAGCAATTGGGGTAAAGCATGTGATCACTGCTGAAGGTGAACCGAAAACACCATTTGGCAAAAATTTAACTAATGCAGAAGCTATTTTCTCTATTGCAGAGAAATTATATGAGCCGCTCCGGTTTGCTGAAGATTATGGTGTTAAAATTCTAATTGAACCTCATGGACATATTTCGGATTCAGTTGAACTGTTGGGTGAAGTCTTGGATCGTTGTAATTGCAGGTGAAGCGGCTGTTTTGAAAAGCTTTGAATATTTAAAGAAATTGGGAGCAGTATAAAAGAAAGTTTCAAGTTCAAAGTTTCAAGTTGCGTGCCGATCTTTGTTGCTCCTGAGTCATCGGGACACTTTAAGCGGATCCCTGATCGGCACGCAACTTGAAACTTTGAACATGAAACTTGAAACTCTTTGGAGTAAATTCACAATAAAAAGCTAAATTTGAGATCCTTAACTAACAACTATTGATTGAATGAAACGACAACAAACAATTCTTTTTTTCATACTATTGCTGACGATGGCTTTCATCTCCAATACTTTACAGGCAGAGGGAAAGATAAAGCTCTTATTGCTAAGTGGAAAAAATAATCACGAGTGGCAAAAGACAACTCCCAAACTACAGGAGATATTGAATCAAAGCAACCTTTTTTCGGTTTCAGTAACTGAACGGCCAGATACCTTAACAGCTCAGTCACTGAAGCACTTCCAGCTGATAGTCAGCAATTGGAATGCTTTCCCTGAAAAGTCACGTCAATGGTCAACTGAAACGGAAACAGCCATCATCAATTTTGTAAAAAGGGGCGGTGGATTTGTCTTTGTGCATTCGGCCAGCTCCACAAATTACAATTGGCCTGAATTTCAGAACCTGGCTGGAGGAACATGGGGCGATTCCACTAAACATGGCAGCATTGCACCTTTCGAAGTCATATTTTCTAATACAGGACATCCTGTTACTAAAGGGTTATCAGATTTTTGGATTACCGATGAATTGTGGGTGGATACAAGAATTAACGGGAACCCAAAAGTATTGGCCAATGCCTTTGCATCAATTTCAAACACAGGATCTGACGAGATGGAACCAGTCATTCTAAGCCATCAAGTTGGTAAAGGAAGATCTTTCTTTCTATTGCTGGGTCATGATGTTAATGCGATGAAAAACATAGGGTTCCAGACTTTATTATTGCGTGGATCAGAATGGGCTGCTACTGGGAAAGTCACTCAGAAAATTCCCAATGAACTGAGCATTGACAAGCCTTCCAGAAAACTTTCATGGCACAAAGAGTCAAATTCTGTGGCCTTGGTGAACAATGGGAAAATTGTTTGGCAACACCATTTTAACAAGATTGAAGGCAAGCCGTATTTTCATCCGCTGTCAACAATCGACGGGACCGTTCTCACCGGCCTTCGCCCTGATGATCATCCATGGCACCGTGCAGTCTGGTTCTCATGGAAGTTTATCAACGGATTAAATTATTGGGAGGAAGATGGGACAAGTGGTAAATCAGAAGGAATTACAGAATTGAAATCAGTGAGGTATAATCTCACCAAACAGTTCGGGGCAGAATTTAATTTAGAGCTTACCTATCATCCACAAAAAGGGCAAGACTTGTTGAAGGAAGAACGCTCAGTTCGTCTATCTGCTCCAGCCGAAGATGGGAGCTATTTTATGGATTGGGAAAGCACTTTTACCGCCTTGACTGATGAGGTAACTCTAGACCGCACTCCTCTGCAAAGTGAACCAAACGGCCAATCATGGGGAGGTTATGCAGGATTTTCAGCCCGACTGAACAATCAACTTTGGGATGTAAAAGTGATCAACGATTCGGGAGAAACCAAAGAGCTGCATGGCAAACCATCACGCTGGATGACCTATGAAGCAAAGGACCTGAAGGGGCAGCCCATAGCAACGACTATTTTTGATCATCCGCAGAATATAAATCACCCCAACAAATGGTTTATATCGAATGATCCTGTAACTCCGTTTTACTATTTCAGTCCGGCTATACTATTTGATTCAAAATTAGTACTAAAAAAAGGCGATAAAGTTCATCTGAAATATCGTATACTGGTAAATGCCGGAGAATTAAATCAACATAAATTAAATTTAAACTGGGACCAATTTAAAAATCAATAACATGGAAAATATGAACTCATCAAGAAGAAGGTTTCTGAAAAATGCGGCATTGGTTACCGGAGGTGCTATACTGGCTCCCACCATTTTGTCAAGCTGTGCAAAGGGAGCAAACGATCGTATTTTAATGGCTCACATAGGTGTTGGAGATATGGGGCAAGCGGTACTTAAAAGTTGGTTTATGCCAATTGACACTGCTTATGCTGTGGCTACCTGCGATACTTTTCTGGACCGCAGAATTGGATCGTCTCAGTATGTTAACCGAACTTATAAAGAGAAAAATATTAAGGCTCCTGAATGTCTGCCCTATCTTAATTTTGAGGAGATATTGCAACGTAAAGATATTGATGCAGTAAATATTACCACCCCTGATCACTGGCATGTTCTGGCTGCAATAAAAGCTGCAAGGGCAGGTAAGCATGTCATGCTGGCCAAACCTTTAGGACTGAGTTATCCTGAATTTAAGATTCTGGAAAAAGAACTAAAGGCCAATGATGTGAGGTTTCATTACGGAACACAGCAGCGGGCAATGAGTCATATTAAGCTGGTAGTGAGCATGGTAAAAGAAGGGAAAATTGGTGAGATAGATCGTATTGAAGCATGGTGTCCGGGGAAAAACGATGTTCCTTCACCTCAATGCATGGAAGTTCCGGTTCCTACAGATTTTGATTATGACCGCTGGACTGGTCCTGCCCCACTGAATCCTTATTGTCCTGAACGTGTCACCAATAATGGCAGCTGGTTTCAAAATGATTACAGCATTGGTTTTTTGGGCGGATGGGGCGCTCACCCTCTTGATATCATGATTTGGGCCATGAAGGATAAAATGAATGGTCAATATACCTGCGAAGGAACAGGTACATTCTGGGAACCCGGGGGCATCTATAACAATATCTATTCATGGGATCTGAACTATCAATACGACTCGGGGGTAAAACTTCGATTTATGAGTGATGATATCGTTGGGAAAAATGATGTTTGGAATTATCGGAAAATAAAAGATTCCAATGCAACCACATTCTTCGGATCGAAAGGATGGATCTCTGTTGGCAGGGGTTCCGCAGAATCAAATATTCCTGAACTTCAACAAAAACTGGATGAATTTCCCAGAGATCCTAAAAGTGGAGGTATCAAAGAGGACGGATATAAAATGGGCCAGCTTTTCATTGATGTCGTTAAAGGCACGGTGAAAGAAACCAATCCACTCGATGAAGCTATTTTGTCTGATTGTGTCAGTCATATAGGAGATATAGCGCTCCGAACCGGAAGGAAGGTAACCTGGAACCCAGTGGTTGGGGAGGTTGTAGGTGATCCGGAGGCCAATAAAATATTTACCCGTGAAATGCGTAAGCCTTATACTGCGTAATATTTAAGGTAATTAATGGTATACTGGGGTACTCAGAATGTCTTAATACCAAATCAGTCAATTGATTGAATTGGCATTTTGGCATTTGATCATACGCATATTACGTATATTATGACTTTCATTTTATTGGTTTCATCGACTCTTTATAAAAAAAATGGATACCGTTTCCGCACCTTCCGCACGTTCCGCACGCTTTGTATTTTATTCATTTTCGGTTTCATTTCATTCAATAAGGGTTTATTAATACCCTGAGTTCGATATAAACAACACTGTGAAATGAACCATTATCCAAAAGTGGGTTTGGCAATGTTAGTTTCCATGTTATATACAAAAAGCACTCAATTCTATATAGATAGAATATCTGATATACCCTGCTTCATTTCTAAGAAGACCGCCAAACCGCCAAACCGCCAAGACCGCCACTTGTCTTTTTAATGGTACTTTCACTCCCTGCAAGATTAAAACGACAAGTGGCGGTCTTGGCGGTTTGGCGGTTTGGCGGTCTTCTTGGAAATAGAAGGTCATTGTCAAAGCCTAAGATTAAATTCTGTTTTATGAATTATTCGCTTATATCTAACTCACGTTAAAATTAAAAAGAAGGTATTGATAATAGGTACAAAAATTAAATTAAGAGATAGAAATTATCACTGGATCAATTGTTTATAAATTTAAAGTAGGGACAATTGAGAAAGTGAGAGATAGAGAGTATTAAAAAAAGAGCCGTGCGGAACATGCGGAATGTGCGGAACGTGCGGAAGTTGAGGTCAAACATTCATGGCGTAATGATAAAAAAAAATATCGCTCAACTTGCGCTTAACATTTGTGGCATTTGCTTACATTTGACCGAAGTATGTAAGATCGTAAGGAAAAGATAGATTACATGGAAAGTTTATTCAATATAGCTGATTAGTCCTTACTAAAGAGTGAGAATATAAAGAAAACAACCGTCCTATGGGGTATGCTAAGCCGTTAATAGCTATTTTGAAAAATGAAAACACATATAAAAATGAAAACAATTTTAATAAGTGGATTTTTAATTATTTGGGGATTAATCAGTTTTGGACAAGTATCCTATCCTACTAGAGACTCCGTTCATATCTTCTGATTTCTCAAAAATACCGGTGTACTTTATCCTATTTGAAATTAAGTAACTCTTTGAGCGGTTTTGTTTTTTTCTCTTTTACTTCTGTTAATGATTTTCTAAAATCAGCCATAAATTCAGCTTTTGAAATTTTGGTTGATTCATCGTCTATTATTGCCGCATTTGTTACACCATTCAGAAGTTTTATAGCATCAAGTATTCTTTTTGCTTTCGATTTGCTTTCTACGTTTACAACAATTGTTTCCATATCAATGAATTTTGCATCAAATATACAAAATAACACGATGAATAAGCGTAGTTTTTTATGGAGTATTCCTATGGGTATGGGAGCTACTAGCAGGGTTGAAAAACAAATCACGTAATTGGGTAATTTGGCGTAAACGGAAATAATTTATCACCAAACGGCGTAATGACTCTCAGAATGACAGAAAGCAAAACCACCTTGAAATAAATACAGAATGGTTTTATGACTTTCCAAAGAGGATTAAAACATGACAATTTAATTGGCGTCTGCGAATACTCACCACTTTTTCTTATTTTTACCTTGAAATTCAAAATCAATCATGCAATTACATCCCATACATGCCGGATATTTCTCCTGTGACGGAGGATCACTCTTTAGTGTGATCCCAAAAGCTATGTGGAATAAAGTTTATCCAGCCAATGGAAACAACATCGTCCAACTTGTGATGCGTTGTCTGCTGGTTGATTTGGGAGATCGGAAAATCCTTATTGAAGCCGGGGTGGGCAATCATTATTCAGAGAAAGTGCGATTGAACAATGGACACCGGGACACTGATGCAATTGAAAAGTCTCTGGCTGATAAAGGCTACAAGTTGGAAGATATTACCGATGTGCTGTTTACTCATCTGCATTGGGATCATTGCAACGGAGCTGTACGCAATGAAAACGGTCAGTTGAAACTTCAGTTTCCCAATGCTACTCATTGGTGCAGTAGGCGGCAATGGGAACATTCCAAAGTATCCAATATCCGTGAAAGGGCTGCTTATTATCCTGAAATTCTTAACTTTCTGAATACAGAAGGAAACATGCAGTTAGTTGAAGAAAATTGTCAACTATTCCCTGGAATTTCAGTTCGCATGTTTGATGGTCACACTCCCGGTCAGATGATACCCTTCATACATTGCGGAGATAAAACCTTTATTTACATGTCTGATCTGATACCCACCACAGCCAATATTCCCATTGTTTGGCTGGCAGCCTACGATTTGTACCCGGTATCTGCAATGGAAGAAAAGAAAAACTTCCTAAAAGAAGCGGCTGAGAAGAACTATATCTTGTTTTTCGAACACGACTATTACACCCAATGTGCAACCGTTGAATGGGGTGAACGAGGTCCCAAAGTAAAAGAAAAGTTTAGCATATAACTATCAAAACTACTCTTTAAATCTCTATTCTTACTTAAAAACAAGTGTTAATTATACGTTAAGACAATTACTATAATGTAATTCCTACACAACGCTGGCCCAATGCCATATGGCCTTCTATTGGCACTATAGTCCACATTAATAACTTCACTATCAACAATATTTTGATTTTATTTTAAGGTTTGATTGTTTGGTACCTTTTTGTTTTGTAAATTTATACAGATCGAAGGATAAATCAAGTTTGCAAATTCCTATAAATAAAGCAAATTAATTTTACTTATAAATAAATTTATTTAATATCAAATTTACATTTTAAAATAGGAGGATTAAATGAAAAAATATCTACTATTTATCGTTCTCATCATTATGGTGAACGAATATGTTGATGGTCAAATAAGTTATGTCACCTCAAAAGGTGCAGGTTTAAAAAACGGTACCAATTGGTCAAATGCCCATGATAGTACCCAATTGCAACTGGCTATTGATGAGGCCGCAGCTGCAGCAAACACCGAAGTTTGGGTAGCCGCCGGTAAGTATAAATCAGGTGACTTAATTACCAGTTACTTCAATATGAAAAGTGGAGTGGGCATCTATGGTGGTTTTGCAGGCAATGAAATTTCACGCGACGCCCGTGATTGGGTAGCCAATGTTACTATTTTAAGCGGTGATCACGGAGACCCAAGGCTTAAAACTGACAATTCAATACATGTAATTTATAATGATAGCGTAAATAGTACCGGAATTCTGGATGGATTTACTATTCAGGATGGATTTAATGGAATTGGTCAAGGCGGCGCTGGAGGTGGAATATTTAACCGTGCTTCCTCACCAACAATTAGCAATTGCATTATAACAGGCAATACAGGTTCTTTCGGAGGCGGAATTTTTAATACAAATTCATCTTCTCCCCTGATAACTAACGTAATAATCACTAACAATTCTTCCAGAAGAGGAGGAGCAATAACCAATAATGCTTCATCTCCAACTTTGATTAATTGCAAGATCACCAATAATACTGCTTCTGTTAATGGTGGAGCAATATTTAATGAAAGTTCACCAACATCTCCAACTTTCGTTAATTGCACAATAGCAAATAATACTGCATCCACTTATGGTGGCGCGGTTTGTAATGAAGTTGCAACACCCTTCTTTTACAATTCAATCTTATGGGATAATTCAGCATCATTGGGCGGCAGTGAATTTTATATTGAATCCGGTACTATTACTCTGGACTATTCGTGTTATACAAATGAAACAAATAGTGTTCTAAGTAACACTCCCACCGGAGCGACTTTTACAGCAACTAATAGTATAAATCAGGACCCCTTATTTGTATCTGCGGGTGGTAAAGATTTTCTAATTGCCGGGAATTCTCCTTGTGCCGATGCAGGACTTGATACTTATAACAACCTGGAAAATGATCTTAGGGGTGTCGGCTTTGGCCGCAAACTGAATAAATCTACCAACTCCATAGGTACTATTGACATGGGTGCTTATGAATATAAGTTTGGAACTGACCCTTCCAGTGGTATAAATTACACCTGGATGGGAACTACTGACACCGACTGGAACACAGTGACCAACTGGAATCCAGCGGCATTACCTACAACTGTTGACCAAGTAACAATACCAGGCGGGGCATCCAATTATCCATTGATAAATAACATTATTAATTGCTACTCTCTCACAATTGCAAATGGCGGATCGCTTACAATAGCTACAACAGGAGCAATTACTGTAACAGATGAAATTGCCAATAATGGTACAATTTCTATTTTATCAGATGCTACCGGAACAGGTTCATTAATTGCAGGGAGTGCAACGGGTACAGGAACTGCAACCGCCCAACGCTATTTGCCTGCCAATGCATGGACCTTGGTTTCATCACCTTTATCAGGTCAAACTATTACCAGCTTTCTCACTTCCCCATCAAATGACACTGCCATTGAAACAAACGGTACCAACAGAGGCATGATGGATTATAATCCAGGCTTGGATACCTGGAACAGCTTTTTTACCAATTCAACTACAGGAACAATCGGAGGCGGCCAAGGTTTCTCGATACGGTTACAGGGTTCTACCGCTGCTTCAGTAACTTTTAACGGTGCGCTTAGGGCAGGTCCTGTTTCAGTAATTACAGAGTTGGATAAATGGAACTGCGTTGGTAACCCCTATACGTCTGCAATTGGAATTACGTCGAAAGCAGGTAGCAGTGAAAACTTTATTACCCGTAATTCATCCAATCTTGATCCAGCTTATGGAGTTTATATCTGGGACAATTCAAATGGAGGAAATGATATTACAGGACAATTCACTGCCATTTCAAATGTACCCTCTCCAACAACTTCAGGATATAATTTTCAGTCAGGACAGGCCTTTATGGTAAAAATGAAACCAAAGGTAGCTGGTATCAGCTTCAACAGGTCAATGCAAATTCATGATCCTGGTCTGGCACTAAAATCTGTAGAAGCTGATTGGGCAATCATTAATCTGGTCGTCAAATCCAACAACCAGAAAAGCTCAACCATCATTGGATTTAATACTGAAATGACCAATGGATTAGACCCAACCTATGATGCAGGATTGTATAAAGGAGTATCCGATTTATCTCTTTATACCTACTTATTGGAAGGTATAAACATTCCCTTCGCCATTCAGGCTCTACCTGCAAATCAATATGACAATATGATTATCCCAGTGGGTCTTGATTACAAAACAGGAGGCAGTGTAGCCTTCTCAGCTGAATTATTTAACCTTCCCACTCAAGGACATGCCATTTTGGAAGACCAATTGACCAAAACCTTTACCGACCTTTCAACAGATGTTTACTCAACAACTATTGATGCAAATACAAGTGTTTCAGACCGCTTCAGGCTTCATGCTTCCTTACTGACCGTTACAGGTGTTATTAACAATACTCTCTCTGGACAACTAAGTGCCTATCCAATAAGGAATACAGAAATAAGGGTTTCAGGAAATGTAAGTAAATTAGCCGTTGCAACTCTTTATGATATTCAGGGTAAGGTCGTACTAGTTAAGAACCTGGAAGAAGGAGACTTGAATACGATTCAAACGCCAAATCTTAATTCAGGCATATACTTATTATCGGTTAAAGATAATCAGCATGTTCAACGGTTTAAAATTCCTATAAGTAAATAAGTATATCTTAGCCACATCAGGAAAGTTTAAGAAATACAAGCTGGAGGTGACTCTCCGAAAATCTTAAATCCACCCTCTCAATAATATTGAGGGGGTGAATTTGAATAAGCAACAGAATAAAATCTGACAGTTAATTATAACATTCTGAGGTAACCAATTGAACTAATTTGTTATTTTTGTAACGTTTAATCCAAAAATCAAATAAGTTGACAGTTAGTTCGATCCATACCGACAATTCAGGCAATCACCCGGCAAAAAAGAGTGTACCGGCAAAGTATATGTTTTCAATGCTGGCGCTGTTATTTGTTGTTTCACTCATGACTCTACTTAACCATTACGGCCTGATTGTCATCAATGAAACTTTACTTATTACTTTGCGGTGGTGTTTCCTTTTGATGCTCGTGGGTTATGCTGCCTTCAAACGCTCGCTTACCACCTGGATATTGATCAGTATGATTGTTGGGGCAGAATTCGGTCATGATATCCCATCTATTTCTATGAACTTGAATGTGATAAGCCAGATCTTCCTGCGCATGATCAAAACAATTATTGCCCCATTGCTTTTTGCGACCATTGTTGTTGGAATTGCCGGCCATCCAAATTTAAAACAGGTAGGACGTATGGGTTGGAAGTCGCTTCTATATTTTGAAGTGGTGTCAACCCTTGCCCTTTTCATTGGCCTTATTGCCATCAATATAAGTAAAGCAGGTGTGGGGGTAGTGATACCAAAATCTATGGCACCTATCGATATAGCAAACGTTCCTGTATTAAAGGGTTCCGAAGTACTACTTCATATATTTCCTGAAAATATTGCAAAGGCCATATACGAAGGAAATGTCCTACAAATTGTCATATTCAGTATTCTGTTTGGCATTGCTGTGGCCATGTTGAAAGACAAATTTAAACGTCCATTGATAGTTTTTTCAGAAGCATTATCAGAGGCCATGTTCAAGTTTACTGCGCTCATTATGTATTTTGCCCCCATTGCCGTATTCGCTGCCATCGCCTTCAGCATTGGACAAATGGGTCTGGAAATATTTGTAAATTTATTTAAATTGCTTGCCACCCTTTATGTTTCTCTGATTGTATTTCTGGTGGGAGTTTTGCTTCCCATTGCACTGGCATTCAAAGTTCCAGTCCGTAAATTCATTACAGCTATTTCTGAACCAGTAGCAATTGCATTTGCAACAACAAGTTCTGAATCGGCGCTACCCCTTGCTATGGAACGAATGGAAGAATTTGGAGTGCCGCGTAAAATTGTTGCTTTTGTAATGCCTACCGGTTATAGTTTTAATCTTGATGGAACCGCCCTGTACTTATCCCTTGCAACCATTTTTGTGGCGCAGATAAGTGGTATTAATCTTTCATTTGAAAAGCAATTATTAATTGGTTTTACGCTGATGTTAACCAGCAAAGGCGTCGCAGCAGTACCACGTGCTTCATTGGTCATTTTATTGGCCACTGCCTCAAGTTTTGGGTTACCCATCTGGCCCATCTATATTATCCTTGGAATCGATGAATTGATGGACATGGCCAGAACATCTGTCAATGTAATTGGGAATTGCCTGGCTACTGTCGTTATTGCCCGTTGGGAAAATGAATTTGTCCCTCCTGATCAGTCAATAAATAAGAACCCTGTTGTGATTTAAACGTGCAAATCTACTCCACCAATTCAAATTTAATATCTCCCCATTCCGGGACATTCAATTTCAGGATATGATCTTTTATGCTGAATGAAACAACTTTACCAAGTGTACTTGCCAGTTTATTTGAAAACTGACTATCGCAACAGGCCTCTGTACAAGCTGGAAATGCTATTTCGATTTGATGACTGTTATCAGCATTATAGGTACCCCCACAACTGTTAATATCCAACTTCAAACTATAAGTCCCATCCTTCTTAAAAGTCAGCAGAATCGGCGTATTCTCATTTTTCGGATAAGCAATCGACTCCACGGAAATGAAAGTTTTCGCTTCCCAGGTATGGTAAATAGTATCCACTTGTACTGTCTGTTCTCTTTTACAGGAAATCAGAACTGAAAATAATGAGAAAAACATAAGATTTATAGCCTTCATCGTCTAGGTATTTATCTTTAGATGAAAGATACAGACAAAAGGTTGCTTGAGGCAAAAACTAATTCAATCTCAAGCCTATCTTTCGCTAAATTATATATGTTATTCAATCATTGGCTTTAAGGACTTTAAGGACCTTAAGGACCTTAAAGTCCTTAAGGTTTAACTGCTTATGATTTCTCTATGACAGCACCGACATAGCGGCCCCAATCAGATTGGCATTCTCGATTTTAGAAATTTCAACCACTTTATCACTCATTCCCAATTCGCTCAATAGTTCTTTCAGACAGGCATTTACTAAATCTACATACTTAGCGTTATGGCTTTTTACATCGCTCCAGAACAAACTTCCTTCGGCCAGCACCTGAATCTTTTTAAGTGATGGATAAGCTGAATTTAAATTCAATACCAATCCTGCAATTGAAGCGGCAACCAGTTTGGCCGACCGTTCATATATCTGGAAAGCAACCTCAACGTATTCGGGTTTATAGTCTTGCGGATGATTCATCATACGACTTAAACCTGCGCCGTCCATATTTTCATCAATGGCCTCATTGGGAAATGCTGCACGGAATATGCGACCTACATACATCCCTGAAATGGCTTTCTCGAAGCGCTGTAAACCTTTATTATCAGAATTAGCATCAACCGTTTCATCCATAGCAGTAAGGTGAGGAGGAGCAAAATTGCCACTTTCAAGGTTAACAGGCGTTTCACCCGACCAGCCTTTTAAAGTCTTAATTTTAGGAATATAAGTAGAAGGAAAGAAAGTGGCCATGTTGGTTCCCGTACCGACAATCAATCCAATATAAGCATCAAATCCAGGGTTCATCAATCCGGCAAAAAGACTGGTAATGGTATCGTTCACCACGGCAATCTTGTAGAAATTGCTGCCTGTATGCCCGTTAAGATATTCAACCAGGGGCACCCCAATGGGTTTTCCTGCCATGCCGGCAATGCTAACCCCTTTGGTCCAATTAATCAGTTCTGCATCACCATTGGTCAGCGATTTGGCCGGATAAGAGAAACAATATCCAATGGGTGAATCTGCCGGTAGCTCCAGCTGATTAATAATTCGAGCCTGCGATGCAAAAAGGTCTTCCTGTGTAAACCCTTCATTTTTCATTTCAGTGATATCCTTTTCAGCCAGGCAGGTAATTTTAGTTTCTTCACCAACAGAAACAACGGCAGCGCGGAAGTTGGTACCCCCCAAATCAAAAACGGTAGCCTCGCCGCTGATCCCATCCTTATTGGGATGAATATAGGTTGGCAGACATTTGATTTCTGTGCCGTCATGCTCAAGGCCTGTCTCTATTTTCTGACAAAGATCATTGGCAATTTCACTTAATTGTTGGATGCTTAGGGCAAATTGATTATTCATAATGTGTAGATTAGTTGATTGATATTACGTAAAGATCGACAAAAAAAACTTATAAAAGGACTATTTTTGCAAAAGACTTTCATAATTCTTTCTATGAAAATCAAACATTCTTATCGTCCAATCCGATACGATATTTTCAGCAGAAATACATTATAGGGTTTATTATCAAACAAATCAGTAAAATCATTTCTGAAATCAAATCCTCCGTTGGCGATGGATTGATGGCGTGTTTGCGACCACACCAGGTAAACGGACGATCCTGGCCGGTATTCCCAACGTGCTACCATATTGGATAAAAACTCCTTTATATTAAAATCAGGCTGATCGAAATCGTAAAGTGCAGTCCCGTCCTGACCCTTCACCTGGTATTGTTCATCAGCCTCCACATACCCCAATTCATTGGGGCTCAGCAAACTAAACCGATCTATATAATTAGACGCTCTACCATCTGTAATACGCTTGAATTCAGAATATTTGCCGCTCGAAAGAAATGGTTGACCCCAATATTCAAGACTCAGATCAGGGGTGATATTATAATTAATCCTAAGTGAAGCGCTCAATGTTTTCTGGTTGATACGGGCAAATAGATAATCGGTCGTAGCAGCATAATCTTCCTGAGTCACATATTGAAGCTCATCATTATTCATAGTGAATGCAGGTGAAACAGTAAACTTCAGACTCTTGGAAGGCCTATATCCCAAGCTGACACTGTAATTATAAATACTTTTTGAATTTTTGAAGTTCCCTTCCAATCCCATAAATTCAACACCGGCAGTCAATTTCTTCTGTTCATTGGATTCTATTCCAGCCCAAATATTTTTAGTCCCCGTCACTTTCAAAGCAGGCCCACCTCTCAATTCAGCAATTGATAATCCTTCACCGTTATAATTAGTTCCGAAATCGAGACGCCAATAGTTCTTAAATTGGGTATGAGCATTGAAATTTCCTCCGGGGCCTGTCAACTCTCCAGCGAAATTCCATTCAGTCCATTGGTTGATATTCAGATTCATGTTTCTGAAAATAGAGAACGGTTCGTAAATCCGGTATCCCACCCAGATCACTTCCAATATGTTATCGGCCTGGCGCATATAACCTACATCATTTAACTCCAGACCAGGTGATTTCCAAGCTGTTGCCGCCATAAACTTCAGTTTGCCTCCAAATTTGGCAATCATAATCTTCCCTCCCTGACCCATCAAACTGGTACGTGTTGAATCAAACGACAGGTGTGTAGCATCAGGCCTTTGAAACCCATGTATCCATGATTTCTGGGTATTGCTGATGGCCTCCGTGCTTCCCTCAACACGACTAAAATAACTGCTTAAATCGAATTCCCAGTCCTTGTTATGCCATTTATGAATAAAGTCCAAACCACCGGTAACAGCGGTCTTGTGAAGATAATTCAATTGTTCCTCCTGCAGGTTTCTATTCACCGAGGTAATCATTCCCCCCAACATCGTATTTCCTTTATCAAAATCCTTCTGCACCCGGCCAATGGTATAATTGGTAAACGGTTCAATCATCTCACGAGTCACATTCCCTCTACTGATACGGGCAAATTCATCAGAAGTCAGGCTTTCAAGTACCCCTATAGAAAGGCCATCTTTCGTCTTGCCCGTTATTTTAGCCGCTCCCAGGATGCTTGTAAAATCAGGCGCACTGAGGTACTCCCCGTCATTCAGTTCCGGCTCATAATGAGGCCTGCGACCGATACGACGAGAATAAAACATATTTTCTGAAGCCAAATCTCCATCACCAAACATAAGAGGGAAACTCAGAATATTCTTCCCTTCAATAAAAAAGGGTCTTTTTTCCTGAAAAAAGGTTTCAAACGAAGTTAGGTTCACTTCTGAGGGGTCAGCTTCCACTTGTCCAAAATCAGGATTGACAGTAAAATCGAGTGTCAGATTGTTGGTCAGTCCCACTTTTCCATCCACACCGCCATCCAGTTGGTTCTTGAACCCCGATTTATTAAACGGATTGCCAGGTTCTTTTTCAAACCGATCGGTACGGGCAACCATATAGGGCATTATATCTGCTATCTTTCTCGATTTCAGATTGATAAGGCCTTTCAATTCTCCAAATTGAGAAACCCACCCTGCATTCTTTTTTGATGACGGTTGCCAAACGCTCATCTCCTGCTTTCTGAAAAGTGATCGTGCCACCTGTATGCCCCAGGTCTGTTCGCTGTTGCCTTCAAAACGAAGCTGGGTAAGAGGGATACGCATTTCGGCATACCAACCGGCTTGGTCCCTGCTCGTTTTGACCAACCATATCGGGTCCCATGAATTGTCTTCATTTTCACCATCATTGCTGCTGATAAAATCATTCTTAACGCCTGCTGCATTCACTAAAAACGAAAAAGCAGTCCGTTTGTCGAAGTACGAATCAAATTGAATCCCTACAATATCACCATCAATATCATCACGATGTGTAAGTCGTTGAACAATGCTGTCAGGATGTAAATCCGAGGCCCTAAATCCAACATAAATATAATTTTCATCAAGAATAATGGCAAAGTATGTTTTCTGTCCCGGCGCCTTTCCCTCCGATGGCTCATATTGGGTAAAATCATCTTGCCAATTGGCCCTTATCAAAGCACCTTCGTCTAACTTTCCATCAATAGTAACTTCATTTTTGCTGCATTCACCAGCATAATATTCCTTTTTTGTTGTATTCTGTCCAATTAACTGATCACCAATAATTGTTAATAGTATTAAAAGTGCGTAAAATCTCATTTCCATGCAAAAGTATTTATACTGATATTTATACCTAAATAGACTCCAAACTTATGATTTCGTTACAGCCAAAGCGAAAGTTTTCATGAAATTCCTTTCCATACCCCTCATCTTTCATTTTCAAACCCAAATTTAATGTAAAAAGATACCCCTGTTGAATAATTATTCAGAATATTATTTTCCATCTAAACTAACAAAGAATATTTGTTATCTCTGTTCTATCTCTATTTTATCATTCTTTTCTTATATTCAAATCAAATACAAATCAAATTCTATTTTAATACGTATATTATTCGTACCACTCCGTATTTGTTTCCTATTTTATTTGTATTTTATTTGTATTAACCAAAACAGAAATAAAACAGATACAAAATAGAAGTAAAATAATGCTTCATAAAGAAACGGATTGTGTTTTGATTGGCATGATTGGAAGAGATCGTTATTAATCGGTTTAATGGATTAGCATACAAGCGCTTGGCATTGCATCAATAATGATAATAATAGTTACATTGCTATATGAATACAGTCGTATTTATAGTTGAATTCTGCAGAGGCTAACGGGTAAAATGTTAAACCACATCTGCAAAAGTTGTTGTTACAAATTTGCAATTCTACATTGTTGCCTTCTTATGATACTTATATTTTCAACCCTAAACCCTAAAAATACAAGTGTTTACGCAAAGATTTATTCTCATTGTTAATTTTCTGATGAATTCTAATTTATTTCTCCTACAAACTTTGGAGTTATAAAAACAGTACATAGATTTGCAGACTGAACGATCGGTATGTTTTTATTATGAGTGAAACAAGGGAATATATAATTGACCAGGCGTATGGCCTTTTTCTGAGCAGAAGCTACGAAGCTGTCTCCATAAGTGAAATAAGTAAAGCTATTGGCTTGACCAAAGGAGCTCTGTATCATCATTTTCGCAATAAGGAAGAACTTTTTATGGCAGTGATCGATAAGAACGTCAAAATTGATGAACTGAATTATGACCCCGGAAATATTACCCTTTTGAGCTATATTGCTTTGTGCCAGAAAAATGCACAGGAAATAGTCTTCCATACCTTTAGTCCGAATCCTGCATACATGTCTTATAATTTACTGGCATTATTTATCGATGCTTTCAGGCATTACCCCGGATTTGCAGAGAACAAAGAGAATTGGATACAATCGGAAATTGCGAAAAATAAGAAAGTGCTTGATTTGGCAATTAAGAGGGGAGAAATCAGGAATGATATCAACACTTCTATGATGGCAGAAATATTTTTCACCATCAACACAGGGGTCGCCCGAAGCCTGATTAATACAAACATGAACCAGGAATTAGCCATCAAGCAACTAAAAGATCAGTTGGAAGAACTATATAAACTTTTGGTCAAAACCTAACATCATTTTTTTAAAGGTTGAAACATACCGTTCGTTCAATATGTTATATTGTCAATTCAAATCCTTCCTATTTAATTAATCATAGAAAAATCAATATTAATTATATGCAAAAGAACCTTATTTTATACGCCCTGATGATAATGCTTGGAAGTTGTCAATCCAAACAGGAAACGGAGAAAAAAGTGATCCAATCCATCAACGTAAAGGCAAAAACTGTTACTATGGTTGATGGCCTTTCGAATTTGCGGTACAGCGGAACTGTTGAGGCCTCCCAGACTATTCCGCTCACCTTTCAAAGTCCGGGAACTGTTGAGCAGGTGTTGGTTCAGGAAGGTGACCAGGTACGAAAAGGACAGTTGCTGGCTGTAGTTAACAAGGCTGATAATCAAAGTATATATAATTCATCACTGGCTATTTATCAACAGGCAAAAGATGGTTATGACCGTCTGAAACAGGTGTACGACAAGGGAAGTCTGCCTGAAGTAAAGTGGGTAGAAATGGAAACCAACTTGAAGCAGGCTGAGTCACAATTGCAGATTTCAAAAAACAATTTAAACAAATGCAATTTATATGCCCCTGCAAATGGTATAGTTGGAAGCCGAAACATTGAACCAGGACAATCGTCCATATCAACTCTGGCTCCCCTTGAACTGGTTAAGATTGAAAATGTTTTGGTGAAGATTGCCGTTCCGGAGAATGAAATTGGTAAAATAAAAAAGGGTTTAAATGCAGGATTCGTAATTTCTGCCCTCGCCAATAAGAAGTTTGAAGGAGTCATAACCCATGTTGGAGTGGTGGCAGATCGATTTTCACGAACTTACGAAGTGAAAATTGCAGTCAGTAATACAAACCTGGAAATGAAACCCGGCATGGTTTGCGATGTGACCCTTGTGCTTGAGGAGGGAAGCCATTTCCTAATAGTTCCTTACAAGGCTGTGACAGTGGACAATGCCGGGAATCCATTCGTTTGGAGGATCAATTCAGACAATCAATCAGTGACAAGGACACGAGTAATGCTGGGTGCTGTTAAACAAAACGGAATTGAAGTGCTATCGGGACTTGTGTCCAATGATTTGGTAGTAGTTGAAGGAAAAGAGAAATTGTCGGACGACAGCAAAATCAATTTATAGGATGGGACGCAAGTACAGAGGATTGATTGAGGGCGCCATGCGCAACCGCAACATTGTCATCATAATTACAGCCGTTTTTATGATGATTGGGGTTGTGGCCTTAAAAAAGATGCCCAGAAATGAATTTCCGCAATTTACCATCCGTCAGGGGGTAATTGTAGGAGTATATCCGGGTGCAACATCAGCGGAAGTAGAAGCACAACTCACCAAGGTGGTTGAGAATTATATATTTGGATATCAGGAAGTAAGAAAAGAGAAAACCTATTCTCAATCCAAAGAAGGCATCATGTACATCTTTGTTGAATTAAACGACAATGTAAAAAATGCCGATCAGTTCTGGTCCAAACTAAAACATGGGCTCAGTGAATTAAAGATGAATCTACCCACGGGAGTGTTGGCCTTAATCGCCAATTCAGACTTTGGTGATACATCGGCACTATTAATTACTTTATCCTCAGATTCAAAGAGTTATAAGGAACTGGAGGAGCAATTGAAGAAACTGGAAGCTGAGTGCAGAAAGATTCCGGCCACTTCAAAAATAAAGCATTTTGGATTACAGAAGGAGAAGATTTTTGTAAATGTAAAACCAGAATTGCTGAACGAGTACAATATCAAGTCGTTGTCCTTGCTTGGTTCCTACCAGTCGAACGGTATGGTCAGTTATGCGGGTGAATTGAAAGATGGGATCACTAACCTGCCGATTCATTTTCCAGCCAATTTCGAATCCGAAAGAGACCTGTCCGACCAGATTGTCTATTCAGATCCCCGCAATAATGTGGTGAGATTAAAGAACATTGCTACCATTGAACGACGTTACGACGACCCTAAAAGTTACATCAGGCAGAATGGTAAAAAGTCGATTCTCCTATCCCTTGAAATGCAACCGGGGAACAATATTGTTGAATTTGGTGAGGACGTTGACCTTGCCCTTGCAACATTTAAGAAGCAATGCCCTGAGGGGATTGAAATTGCAAAGATATCAGAGCTGCCTAAGTATGTAGACGATTCAATCAGTAATTTCATGTTGGAATTTTTGATTGCCATCATTGCCGTAATTTTGGTAACGATGGCTCTGCTCCCATTGCGGGTGGCCTCTGTGGCCGGAATTACCGTACCCATTTCGGTGCTCATCACACTCAGTGTCCTTTATTTTATTGGTGTTGAATTACATACAGTATCTCTTGCTGTTCTGATACTTGTACTTGGGATGATTGTAGACAATTCCATCGTGGTGATTGACAACCATGTAGAAAAGATTGATCAGGGATATTCGCCCTGGTATGCGGCCATCAAAAGTGCAAAAGAACTGGTCACACCCATCATCGTCGCCACCCTTGCCATCCTGGCGGCCTATATTCCACTTGGATTTATGGTTCCGGGAACCCCGGGAGAGTTTATGAATACCATCCCGATAGTGGTTTGTGTGGCATTAACTGTTTCGATTATAATAGCCTTGATGCTGGTGCCTTACCTGAATTTTCTTTTCATCAAAAAAGGTTTAAAAGTGAACACGCCTCAAAAGAAAGGCAAATCCTTCCTTGACAGGCTGCAGGGCTGGTTCGACCGTACACTTGAAAAAGCTTTTGTTCATCCAAAAATGATCCTCTCTATTGGATTGGCCACTATCCTATTGGCAGTTTTACTTTTCTCAAGACTCGATCAGCAATTGTTTCCGGAACTGGAACGCAACCAGTTTGCTGTTGAAGTGTATCTGCCCACAGGGGCATCTATTGAAAGCACAGCTACTGTAGTAGACAGCCTTGAAACAATCCTTCTGCACGACGCAAGGGTGACCAATGTGACGAGTTTTATAGGTACCAGTTCTCCTCGGTTTCATACAGTATATGCCCCTAATATGCCGGCATCCAATTATGGACAGCTGTTGATAAATACCCTGTCGGACAAGGCTACGCGCGAAATTGTAAACGAATATAGTCCTAAATATTCAAATAATTTTGCCAATGCACATGTAAAGTGGAAAATTCTGGCCCTCCAGGTTTCCAAAGCTCCGATTGAAATACGTATTTCCACTGATTCAGTGAAAGATATCCGACAGGTTGAATCAAAGGTATACGATATTCTGAAGAAAACCGATCATCTGGGATGGGTACACTGCGATTGGGATCAGATGCAGCAGAATGTAAAAGTGAATCTCGATCGTGACAAGGCCAATCGGTTGGGCTATTCGAAAGGACTGGTAGCCACGTCATTGATGATTGGTCTGGATGGAATACCCCTTACAACGATCTGGGAAAATGATTATCCGGTAGAAGTGAGGCTCTCGCAGGAACCTACCCACTACAGGAATTTGAGAACATTGGAAGATCAATATATCACCTCGTTCTCCAATTTCTCGGCCATTCCCTTGAGGTCGTTTGCAACTTTCACTCCTGAATGGACTCAGGGCACCATCGTACGCCGCAATGGAACGCCAACACTGACCATTCAGATCGAAAATCAACCGCCAGTCACTGCTACCTCCATACTGGATCAAATCAAGCCTCAGATCGATCAAATCGCATTGCCTGAAGGTACTTCGATCATATATGGAGGGGATTTCGAGGCACGCAAAGAGGTATTCATTCCCATGGCCATTGCATTGGGATTGAGTATTGTACTTATCTTCTTCATCTTACTCTTTGAATTTAAGAAAGTAAGGCAGGCATTCCTCATTATGTCCACCATGCTGTTATCCCTTCCTGGGGCTGCAATCGGTTTAACAATTATGCACTACCCCTTCAGCATAACAGGTTTTATAGGTATCACCAGTCTTTGCGGCATGGTGGTCCGCAATGGGATCATACTCATTGATTATGCACGTGAATTAAGGGAGCGAGACAAAATGCCGATTTTTCAAGCGGCCCTTGCTGCGGGAAAACGACGCATGCGTCCCATCTTCCTGACTTCAGCGGCTGCATCTGTGGGAGTTATTCCAATGATTTTAAGTCGCTCTCCGCTTTGGGGCCCCTTGGGAACCGTTATCTGCTTTGGGTTAATGATCTCTATGGTACTCACCCTGTTCATTTTACCTGTTTTATATTACCTGGTCTGCGGCAGCGACAGGACTGCCCACAAGAAGTTTCATTTAAAGAAAATTGCAGCAGTCGTTGTATTCATGGCAATGCTCCTACCCTCTCAGCTTCAGGCTCAAAGCCATCTGCTATCGGTTGATTCATGTAAACAACTGGCCATTAAAAATAACAAGAGGATTATCGAGGCTGGCTTTGAAGTTCAGGCTTCGGGTGAGGTACAAAAAAATGCTTACACGCATTACTTCCCGAAAGTAAGTGCCAGTGCACTGGTGATGCGGTCGACCGACTACCTGGTGAAAGGTACGCTGCCCAAAATGAACTTACCGGTGTACGACGGCAATCCAGCCAATTTGGCCAATGCTACCCAGTTTGCTTATTTCCCTTCAATGGAAATTAATGCCATCGACTACCTGAATTTGGCCAGTGTATCTGCTACCTTACCTATTTATGCCGGCGGACAGATACGAAACAGCAACAAGTTGGCTTCCATCGGTTTAGAAGTGAGTCAGGAACAGCAATCCATGACAACAACAGAGGTGCTGGTGCGAACCGAACAGCTCTATTGGACCATCGTTTCATTGAATGAAAAGTTGAAGACCCTTGATATCTATCATGCTCTATTAGATACTCTTAATCGTGATGTGAACAACTTCAACAATGCCGGATTGGCACAACGCAATGATTTGCTGAAAGTTCAACTCAAGCAGAATGAACTGCAATCGAACCGCTTAAAACTGATGAATGGCATCTCATTGACCAAGAGAGCCTTGTGTCAACATATTGGACTAAAATACGATTCAACATTGGTGTTGACCGATCCTCCGGCAGTTACTGCCATCATTTCTAAGCCAATTAATGAGTCGGAAATCATAGCCGGGAGAACAGAATACCAGTTGCTCAAAAATGCAGGCGAGGCCGAGGAACTTCAGCTTAAGTTGACCAAAGGTGAATTGATGCCTCAACTGGCATTGGGAGCAATGGCGGCTTACGTGGATATCGCCAACACGGGTAATTCACAACAGTTTGCCTTTGCCAGTTTGAGTATTCCAATTTCAGACTGGTGGGCAGGTTCACATAAAATAAAACAGCAACAGCTTAAAATTGAACAGGCTCAGAATAAACTCAGCGAAACTTCCGAATTGCTGGCTTTACAAATTGCACAATCGGAGAATGATCTGAGTGAGAATTACAACCAGGTTCGACTGGCTGAAAAGGCAATAGAACAGTCACGCGAAAATTTAAAGGTGACAGACGATAATTATCGCTCCGGAACAATTGGCATCTCGGATCTGCTTGAAGCACAAGCCCTGTTTCAAACCTCCATGGATCAACTTACCAATTCACGCTGTAATTTGCAGATTGCCAAAGCCAAATATTTGCAGGCCATCGGAAAAATAGAATAAAAGAAAGTTCAGAAAATAGAGTTCAGAAAGCAATGCCAGTTCCTGTTTCATCTGTCCGGTTTACTCAATCCCGGCAGATGGACAGGAACGTTTCTAAAAATGGAATTCAGTCTACTCGTTAAAGTCGAAATAACTCACCTTACGCAAGAATACAGATTATATATCCAGCTTATAGCAAACCAACTGCTGCATATAACGGAGATATAATTTGCCGTTGGCAACCACTGGAACCGTCCATGCCGGATTCTTTACATCTGCAATGGCAGAAGAAATCTCACCCACTTTGACAAAAGCTGAAGGAGTTGGTTTGATAAGAAATACGTTGCCCTTAATATCCTGGCAAATTAAATGTCCATCCACAAAGGTAGTGGTTCCCTGACCTATCAGGTTGGAACTCCACTTCTCTTTACCCGTTAAAAGTTCAATGCATTTAAACTGACCATTGTTGCGGGAACTCTCACCCGAATAGCCATAAATATAACCATCAATCAGTATGGGATCGGAATGCTGAGCCTCCATTAAGTTGTTTTTCCACAGAACAGTAAATCCGTTTTTGGTAACCCGGAGCGCTTCACCACCCATTTTATAACCCGAGGTATGAAAGATGATGTCGTTGGAGACGATTGGTGTCGTCGCATTCACTCCATATTCAGTTGGCCATGGTGCCGTCCACAGCACTTTACCATCTGCTGGATTCAGACATGAAAGACCAGTGCCCTGATAGATCAGAAGATAAGCTTCATTCTCAATAGTCATAGTGATTGCAGCCGCATAACCAGCATCCCCCTCCATTGATTTCCAAAGCAGATTGCCCGTTAGTTTATCGTAAGCAATGACCAGAGCAGTTCCACCTCCCTGGACGATGATCTTGTTATCCAGAACCAGCGGTGTAGTTGAAAAGCCCCAGGTAGGTTCAGCGCCACCGGCCTCTTTTACATTTTTACGCCATACGAGTTTACCATCTTCCAGTTGCCAACATACAAGATCACCGCTACGACCAAAAGTATAAACATGATCCTCATTGATAAAAGGTGTTGCACGAGAACCTGGACCATGGCTGTTGCCTGACTCTGATTCGTAAGAACCCTTCCATATCAGTTCACCAGACTCAGAGTTAATGCAAAAGACCAGATCATTCTTTGCGTCCCTGCCAGGCACGATCAGCCGGTTACCCTGAACAACAGGAGCTGCCCATGAAGCTGTCCCCTGATCCTGACAGATATAATTGACCTGCCATAGTTTCTGAAGGCCTTTTGACCAGTCAGTCTGAATGCCTGTGGAAGTACTTTTACCTTCAAAGTTGTTGCCTCTCCAATTGGTCCAATCTGCAATCCCAGTTGTAATAGGAGGTACCGACTGCACAGCGGTAGGAATATTTCCCTGTTTGCCCGATATCGGTTCGCTTCCCATGATTGACTGATAGACCTGATATCCTATAAATCCCATGGTAATTAAACCAACAGCCACAATGACAAGAATAATTTTTACTGATCGCTTCATAACGAATACCCTTAGATTATTTGAAGGGTTAAATATAACTGTTTTAAGTTGAATAGAAAAAATTAAATGAATTTGCGGATTCCCATTATAATCAAATCTAACGGATGGATATAAAAACGATTAGGTTAAAGCAATTAAGATTCTTCTATTTGTGTTCTCCCTTATATCAAATAGATAAAGAAATTTCACTTTACAGGATATTAATTTTAAGTTAAACAATTGAAATATAAAACGTTATAAAATGTTGATTTTCTCGTGACACTCTTGTGACACTTTTAGCGGAACTTAGTGTCATATTAATTTAAAATTAGAGACTATGCAAACTTTACGATTAACAATGATTGTAGTACTGGCAACTGTAATGTTTACCCAGTGAAAAAAGACGCTATGACAGATCAATCTTCCACTGATGCGCTTGCACTTAAAAATGCAAAACTGCCCGATGCAGGTTCAATCGGCAGCTATATGGTGACAGTTAAAAATGTTTCAACCAATTACATGTTCTATGAATCGGGTGTATCCAGCATCCCTGAGGGAGCAAGTGCTGCAGGTCCCGGACATCCAGGGCAATCGTTTAAATTCTCTTTCCATGCCGGTCCAAACCATAAATTGTCTTTTGCAACCATGTATGGTTTTTCAAACGATGGTTTTTATGCACCTGATGAGGGTGGGATCAGTGTTTATGAAGGAGACTTCCCTGCTGTAGCACAGGAGAGAGATATCACTTCTGAAATTACCCTATGGGATGCCGGAACCCAAGTCAACCAGGAACCAGGGCCGAACAACCCTCACAATGGTGGTGTTGAAAATGGAGTCGTTAGGGATAAGATGTCAGTTGGTGATGGCTATAACTATGGGACTGTTGCCACCAACCTTAAAGCAACTTTAACTTATGATGGTCACAGTATGTTTACCGTAACTATTAAAGACCTGGACGGTAGTACAACAGCTATTTCCCCAGTGGCATGGGTGGTTCATTCAGCAAGACAAACTCCTATTTTTAAAAATGGAGTAGCCGACTTTAAAAAAGGACTTCAACCTTTGGCTGAAAAAGGCAATGCAAGTATATTGGGTCAATATCTTTCCATGAATAGTGGTTATGTTTCACCAGTAGCTCCTATTCTTTGGGTTTTCCATGATAAAAAGGATAAGCCCGTATTTACTCAAGGCACACCTGACTATGGCATCGGACTTGCACCGCTGGCAGAAATGGGTAATCCGGCCCCATTGTACCAATCATTGAAGGCAAAAGGATATATCACCGGATTTTATGCAACCCGTGAAAACAACTTAGGTGATGGACCCCTTGCCCCTGGTCAAATGTACAAATTTACTATTCAAGGACCTGTTGAACAGAACCTGAGCCTCGCATGTATGCTTGGGAATTCCAATGATATCTTCTTCTCAACGGTGGATGAAGGGATCAAGCTTTCAAAGGATGATGATAAAATAGACCTCACTCCCATTATTAAATTGTATGATGCCGGAACTAAAGTCAATGAATATCCGGGAGCTAAAACGCAAGCCAATGTCGTTGAAAACGGAAATGTTCGTCCGTTAGATGATGGATTGCCATGGCCTGCTGCTTCAAAGGTGATCAAAGTAACGATCATGAACATGAAGAATGAACATGGAGACAAACATGGAGATGAAAAGGGTAAAGGAGATCAGAAAGGAGATTGATTCACTGAAGATGAAGTAGTCAATAAACCACTTGCCTTTTAAATAGGCAAGTGGTTTTTTTGTTCATAGAAGGGATGATATCGCATTCTGATTTCTAAACACGATTACACTCTGGCATTTTGAATTATATTGATTGAAAAAAGCATCAAAATATATTAGATTTGCGATATCCAGAAACAAAATAACTAATTAAATTGAGTGGGGGACATAGTAACCAGGGTCAAACCCCTTCCAGGGTTGCAGGTATTTTGGGCACTATATTCTTTTTTTTCCTGCACTTATTACAATGGATATTCTTATAAAAAGCTATTATTCTTAACATTAAGAGTTATTCAGCAGACCCTATTTAGTAAAAAACAAAGCTCCTTGGCATAATTGTTTTATGTATTTTGGTATTCGGATTAAGTTAACCCACAAACAGCGGATATTGGCCCACATTTGGTGTTTTATCACGCCCCAGAATCTTCTCTTTGCATTTGGATATTGGTAACCTAATTGAAAAATGATTGTTTTAACATTGTTGCGTTTATGCAATGTTTCAAAGATCTTTTATGCAATCTGTTTTAGAACCATGTACCCTTTTAATTTGAGGAGAGCATTTAATTTGTATTCGATGACCCCTGATGATGCCAGCCTGTTTTACCTCATTTTAAAATAAACTAAGTGCATCATAAATTAATTCGCATGGACTATGTCATATTATCTTACTGACTAATAATTCAACGTTGAATAATATACCTTATGCATTTACTTCAAAGCCATACGCAAATGGATTAATTTATAATTGAATTCAAATTGTACAAATCGACTATCTGCAAGAATTTTAAAGTTTTTAACAAGAATTTTAAATATGAATATTCTATTCCGTGCTGTAATTTGCAGAATCAATTAACAGGTGAAATTTTAATGTCAAAAAAAAGAATTACAAAAACAGAGATAAGGAATTTGATCATTGTAATGATTATTTCATTTCTCATCCTTTTACCATTTATAATATAGATTTAAATCGACATAACTAATAAACTATGAAGAGAAGAGATTTTTTTACTGCATCAGCGCTTAGTGGGGCAGCACTAACTTTAGGAATTAGCCCAATGGCAGGTTCGTTAACAAGTTGTAAAGGAGAATCTACAAATACAAAAAAGACTCCTGAGGAATTGGGAATGTTTTCATTCGTTGATAAAGCTCCGGATGGCCAACCATTAAGAGCAGCTCTGATCGGCTGTGGAGGAAGAGGTTCCGGGGCAGCATCACAATTTCTGATGGCAGGTTCAAACTTATCCATCATTGCTTTGGCCGATCTTTTTTCTGATCGGTTGGATGGATGCAGACAAATGTTAAAAGAAAAGAGTAACAACGACATCCCGGATTCAAATTGTTTTCTAGGTTTCGATGCCTACAAAAAAGTGCTGGCAATGCCTGAAGTTGATGTGGTATTGATTTGTACCCCCGCCTATTTTCACCCTTATATATGTAAAGAAGCTGTAGAAGCCGGCAAGCATGTATTTATGGAAAAACCTGCAGGTGTAGATCCTGTGGGCATCCGAACTTTAATTGCAGCGGGTAAACAAGCTGAAGCAGCTGGATTGACTATTGTAACCGGGAATCAACGCAGGCATAGTCGCGATTACTGGGAAGCATATCTTCAAATGAAAAATGGTTTAATTGGTGATTTGATTACCGTAAGCGCCCATTTCAACACCGGTGCCGGATGGATTGCCAAGCGTAAACCTGAATGGAGTGATATGGAATATAACATGCGCAACCAGGCAAATATCAAATGGTTGGGTGGTGATCATGTTCTGGATATTGGTCTTCATAACATTGATGCAGTTTCCTGGTTTGCAGGAATGAATCCAATGACAGCTGAGGGTTTTGGAGGTTGCGTACGCCGCCAGATGGGCGATACCTATGATTTCTTTTGCGGCGATTACAATTTTGAAAATGGAAAGCGGATGTTGGCTACTACCCGTCAAATGTCTGATTGTGAAATTAACGTTTGCGAACGTATTTTAGGAACCAAAGGCATCATTTTCCTGAATGACCAAAAAGATGTACGCATAGAAGATTATGAAGGAAAAGTACTTTGGGCCTATGATTATGAAAAAAATCCGATGAAGAATCCTTACGAACAGGAACATATTCATTTGGTTGAATCGATCCGTTTAAATAAAAAGATTAATCAGGCCAACGATTTAGCCAATTCCACAATGGTTGCTATAATGGGGCGTGAAGCAGCCTATACAGGTAAATTAATGAAGTGGGACGAAATGATGTCGTCTGATTTACGCTATGGACCAGAGGAAACTGACATATCAAAATTTGAAATGGGACCTTTACCTTTTTATCATGAAGGAGAAGTGCCTCGTCCGGGGAAAGATGCGAATATTTAGTCAATGAATCGTTTGATAAATAAATAGACAATGAAAAAATATTTAATCCTGATTGGTATACTATTGATAGCTCAGGGAATTGTTTCTGCTCAAAATTTGCAAAACAAAAAAGCGAATACTGATAAGAAAGTAATCAAGACCTCAGCCACTTCTAAAGTGAATAATTTTTCAACCTACGTTTTAAAAGAATTCAATTTAGAGGTAAAAACAGAAGATGAAGCAGGAAGTTTTCAATGGAAAGATGGCAAAGACCTTGCCGAATCATACGCCCAAGGTTGGCGTTTACCTGACAAAGCAGAACTTGATTGCCTGTATAAAAACAAAGATAAAATCGGCAATTTTAAACGCGACTGGTATTGGTCGTCGGTAAGAGTGGGCGATTGGAATGTTTGGGTGCAATCGTTTAGCAACGGAAAACAATTCGGCTATAGTGGAAGTAATTCGGCCAAAGTACGCTGTGTCCGTTCTCTGAAAAAATAGAGTGTTGTTTGCTAAAGTTTAAAGTTGTTTCCACTATTGAGTCAATCTCTTACATTTATTCAAATCACATTAATTCAAATTATCAAATTATGATCAGATTTAAATATATTCATCAATTGTTGTCCGCATTATTATTGGCAATACTGATTTTATGCAGTCAAATTGGTTTAGCACAGCAGGATAAGCAAAGAGATGAAATATTAGCAGCTCATTTGCCTAAAAGTGCAACTGCCAAACCAACAAAGGCAAGAAATGTCCTGATTTTCAACTGCACTAACAGTTTCTATCATGCTGATGCTATACTTTGGGCTTCAAGGGCGATGGAGTTGATGGGAGAAAAAACAGGTGCCTACAAAACCACTGTAAGTAGTGATCCTGCATTGTTTTCGCTGCAGAATCTTAGCAAGTTTGATGCTGTAATATTAAACAACTCGACAGATAATTATTTAGGTGATGCCGGTCAGACAGAATCTCGCAAGCAGGCACTCATCAATTTTGTAAAAGATGGTAAAGGACTAATTGCACTTCATGCAACAACTGCTTTTGATAATGGAGCAAGTAGGGTTGATAATTTGTATCGCGAGATGATTGGAGGAACTTTGATTCAGCACCCATGGAATTACGATGAATACACTCCAATTACTGTTAGTGTGGAAGATCCAAAACATACTTTGTCTAATGCTTTTGAGGGCAATTCCAAATGGCTGTTGCCTTTTAGAGATGAAATTTTCCAATTTTCTGATTCATTTTCAAGAGATCAGGTTCGGGTTTTACTAAGCTTAAGCATGGAAGAAACACCAGATAAGGGATCAAATCCAAAGAAAGATTACCCCCTGGCCTGGATCAAGAATTACGGAAAAGGGCGAGTATTTTATTCGGCGTTTGGCCATAGTGGCGAACCCTATGGGAATCCCCAAATGCTATCATTTCTTTTAGCTGGAATACAGTTTGCAGTAGGCGATTTAAAAGCAGATGTGTCACCGGTTCCTCAGGTGAAAGTTGATTTAGAAAAAGGATTTGTCCAAATTTACAATGGTGAAAATCTCGAAGGCTGGCGAGGTGAATCAAGAATCTGGTCGGTTGAGGATAATTGTATTACCGGTCAAACTACTGACAAGGAGAGTGTCGACAAGAACAATTACCTGATATGGGAAGGCGGTAATCTTAAGAATTTTGAATTGAAAGCAAAATTTAAGCTCCAGGGTGGAAATTCAGGCTTTTACTTTCACAGTTTTGAAAGAATCCCTGATTCTGAAAACCAGGAATCTCTTGTTGGTGTTCAGGCTGATTTTTCTGCCGACCAAGTATGGGTAGGAACAATCATGGAATATAAGCTTCGTGAAGTGCTTGCACCGCGTGGACGTAAAGTGGTAATTAATGAAGATGGGAAACGAATAGATGCAGGTGCAGTAGCCGATCCTGCTGAGCTTCTTAAGGTATACAAGGAAAATGAATGGAACGACTATCATGTGATTGTTCAGGATAACTTGATTGTGTTGCGAATAAATGATGTGGAGATGTCAGAATTAAGAGATTACGACAAAGCCAGATTGGTTTCAGGATTGTTGGCACTTCAGGTCCATGTTGGTTCGCCAATGAAGGTTCAATTTAAAGACATCAGAATAAAAAAATTATAACAAAATCATCATCATTCAGAAATCAACTTATGGGCTTTCGTGTTTTTGAATTTATAAAAAAGCGGCCATGGATACTATTTTGCGGAATTCTTATTGGAATAGCATTGATGATGTCATTGTATAAAACTTCAGTTTTTTTCTCCAGTGACAAATCATGCATGATGTGTCATGTGCATCCGCATTTGGAAGAGAGTTGGACGAAATCTGTACATGTAAATAATTCAAGTGGGGTGACAGTACATTGTATATCCTGTCATTTGCCACCGCAAGATCAAACTTATGCACATTATTCGGCAAAAGCAAAGCTGGGAATTCGGGATGTTTGGGGTTATATAACAAAAGACAGCGCTGATTTTAACTGGGAAGGAAAATCGCAATTGGAAAATGCCATCAAGTATATTCCTAATTCATCATGTGTTGAGTGCCATCAGAATCTTTTTCCGAAAGGAGTTACCACTGATGGAGTAACAGCCCATCTTTATTATGAAAACAATGCTAAGAAGTTGGACTTACAATGCATCAGTTGTCATTTGGATGCAGGACATGCAAACCCGAATTATAAACATGGCAAACAAGATGGGCTCTATGGTGCTAATAAAAAAATTAAACCTGATACTGTCAACTATTTTAAGGAACCGACTGCGATAACTTCATTTGCCGGCTTTATTGAAAAAGTTCCCGGAACAGCTATAACAATCAGCATGAAAGCCATCCCCGGCGGAATTTTTAAAATGGGCAGTACCGAAAAAGAGCGTTTTCATAAAGATGATGAAGGGCCGGTCCGTAATGTCAACGTTAGCGCGTTTTATATGGCTGAAATTGAAATTACGTGGGATCAATATGGATCATTTTTCGAAAATACCATGTCTGAAGGAAGAATTCCACCCAAGGTTGTTTATGCCAATAATATCAATCCCGAAGTAGATGGCATCTCCGGGCCAACACCTCCTTATGGACATCCGGATCAAGGTTGGGGAACAGGAATTAGGCCTGCAATAACCATGACACCTTATGCTGCTGAGATTTTTTGCCTTTGGCTTTCGAAAAAAACAGGCAAGAAATACAGATTGCCTACTGAGGCTGAGTGGGAATATGCCGCACGTGGAGGAACCGAAACACCTTACTTTTTTAAAGGCGATCCGGACAAATTCTCAGAAAAGGGTTTCTGGAGGCGATTTTTCGATGCCTCAACAGATAGTATAAGTAATTATGTGATTTACAGGAAGGATAGCAAGAATCGAACCCAAGAGCCTGACTTAGTGAAAGCAAATCCTTATGGACTAAAGAATATGCTCGGAAATGTGATGGAATATTGTGCCGATAAATATTCTGCTGATGCCTATTCAAAAACAGGTAATCAAGTGAAAGATCCAATGGAAACAAAAGGCGAAGAATATGTTATTCGCGGAGGAAATTATTCATCGGATGCAGCTGAACTTCGGTGTGCATCCCGCGATCATACACAAAACGAAATTTGGCTTAAAACCGATCCACAACAACCCAAAAGCCTTTGGTGGTATTCCGATTTCAAGGGTATTGGGTTTAGAATTGTATGTGAAACTCAAAAGTAAAAAAACATAAAGATGAGATATAAATTATTGATTCTATTGATCTTAATTGCCGGGGTTAACCTGATTGGGGTTTCGCAAAATGCACCCCGGAATGTAAAATTCTCCGTTGGGCAATCGGTGTATGAGTTACCTGCATCAACCAAAATAAATGGTGAGATTGATTGGCATTTTGCCGATAGCATTACTACTTATAAATTAATTCGAAAAGCCATTTCCGATGCATTGGAACAATTTGGAAATGAAAAGCCAAAATTGCTTTTGATAATGGGCAGGGCCGAAGATAAACAGCTAATAAAATCTGCTATTGAAGCTGCCAACACTGATCATTTACCCTATATTTTCGATGGTAGCAACTGGGCTGAATATACGGTAATTGGTCCGGCAGCAGCGACACACCAACTTCAACAAAGCTTTATTGCCGTTGCCATGGGCGGGAATGCCGATTATCAGATTCATTCCTTACACGTTCCTATGTTCAGAGATCAGTATTGGTCGCTGGAGCAAAAGTATGGTAAGGATAGCACTGCAAAAATTCTGGCTGTTGAAAAGGTAAAATATCTGCAAAGCACTAAAGATTTGGCGCATCAATTTGATACCACCCGTATCGGCAAAAAAGTTTACATCCAATTGGGGAATTTTCATACGCCCAGGCAAAACTGGGTTTTGGAAAGCATAAGTGAAGTATTCAAAAACATGAATATTGTTGGAGGAGCTCAGGCCGATTGGGGCTGGCAAATTATTGATGGAAAGCTTGTTGAAAGCACTTTGTACGGCATCATGATTACCGGCGATTTTAGGGTAAGTCAGGACATGGGTGCCAGAAATAAAGAGGAAGAATTGCATATTCAATCGGAGCGGATATTAAAAAGTGCTTTAAGTAATTCGGAACAAGAACCGGATTATGCCTTGTATTTTGGTTGCGCCGGATGGAATTCAGACCAAAATAATCAATACGATGTAATCAAAAAACTATTACCGAATACAGCATTTTTCGGCAGGTTCAACGGAGGCGAAATTGGTCGATTTGTCAATAACGGACAAAATCAGGCTGGAATTGATTTACTCTCAGTTCTGTTTATTTACAATCAAAAAAATACTGAAAAATGAAAGGTTTTAAAATCTCATTTGCATTGCTATTTATCTCAATCGGTATTATCACAAATGCTCAAACTTATGAGCCAAACTGGAAATCGCTCGACCAACGACCAATGCCCGAATGGTTTAACGATGCTAAAGTTGGTATTTTTATTCATTGGGGAGTTTATTCAGTGCCTTCGTACCGGCCTGTAGGCAAGGAACGTTACGCATCTTATGCTGAATGGTATGAGGTTGATGTAATGAACAAACCGGGGGCTGGCCAGGATTTTCATAACCGTGTTTTTGGTGCTGATTTTGAGTACCGCCAATTTGCGCCACTGTTTAAGGCCGAACTTTTCAATCCCGATCAATGGGCTGATCTTTTTCAAAGGGCCGGAGCAAAATATGTGGTGCTCACATCAAAACACCATGATGGCTATTGTCTTTGGCCTTCAAAAAATACCTTCTCTAAAAACTGGAACAGCATGGATGTTGGCCCGAAACGAGATCTGGTTGGCGATTTAACGAATGCGGTCAGGAATAAAGGACTAAAAATGGGTCTTTATTTTTCACTTCTCGAATGGGAAACGCCACCTCCATCGCGCACAAACAATCCCTATATTGCTCCGGAAAAAGTTGGAAAGTATCAAATTCCTGCTGATCAATACATTCAGGGACACATCATTCCGCAACTAAAGGAATTGGTTACCAACTATCAGCCTTCTGTAATTTTTTCTGATGGTGCCTGGGACGAAACATCTGAATACTGGGGAAGTGAATCATTTCTGGCTTGGCTTTATAACGAAGCTCCCAATAAGAATGAAGTGGTGGTAAATGATCGCTGGGGGAAAGACGCCCACGGCACACATGGCGACTTTTTCAGCAGCGAATATTCGGGTGTTAATGATCAAATGAGTGGAGCACATCCTTGGGAAGAGAGTCAGGGAATCGGCGGATCATATGGATACAATCGGGCCGAAAATCTGGAGGATTACAAAAGTTCGGCACAAATTATTCATTTGCTCATCAATCAGGTCAGTCGAGGCGGTAATTTGCTCCTCAATGTCGGGCCGTCATCCGATGGATTGATACCTGTGATTATGCAGCAGCGCCTTCTTGATATGGGAGCCTGGTTGAAGGTTAATGGTGAGGCTATTTACGGATCAAAACCATGGAGCACTAAACCTACTGATGTTGACAATAAAAATACTTTTTATACCGCCAAGGGCAATGATTTGTTTATTATTTGCACTCAATGGCCAGAAAAGGATTTGGCAATTCCGGTTTTAAAACAATCTGGAAAGGTTTCTCTGCTGGGAAGTAATGTTCCTGTAAAATCAAAAATTATAAATGGAAGACTAACTATTTCACCACCTGCAATCAACCCCGGCAATATGCCATGTGAACATGCCTGGATTTTTAAAGTTGAACAATTCAAATAAGGCACTAACTAAAACGATAAATAATGAAGTTACATTCAACCCTGAGGCAGAATACCCACCTATTATTCACGTTGTTTATATTTTTAATGAGTTTGGGTAATCTGATGGCTCAGTCGGTTTCATTACCTACCGACCGCGCCAGAGTTACCATTGCTGCAATACCGGATTATTACAACCCTACTGGCCCAAAGCTTAAAGTGCTACGCACCGATTCGAATACACCCTTGCGAGGAGGAACAGCGTGGATTTGGGAAAAACAGGGCCAGGAAGAACCTGAATCATACTACAAATTAATGAGTTCGAAAGGGATTAATGCTGTTCGGATGATCTTATTCGATACCTGGGAAGTAGAAACATATACACCCTCACCAGTTTTTACACCCACAAACTGGGAAGATGCAGCTTACCGCACCAGACAACTGGCCCGCATGGAACGCGCTGTCAACTATGCTTCTAAATATGGAATGTATTTTATCATCAATTCGCACAACCACATCCCTCAATACAACGAAGCCTACACAAGTGCTCTCTGGAAATATGTTGCGCCTTATTTTGCCAACCGAACCCACGTTCTTTACGAACTTGCCAACGAACCAATGAGTGGAATTGGAAGAAATGGCGATATGGATATGGGTGCTGTCGGTGCTACCAGCAGTCCACGCCTAAAAGCGCTAAAACGCACGTATGACATTGCCCGTGCAGGTGCTCCCAATACCATGTTACTGATACTTACCCCTCCCGGCATTAACGATGCCGCCTTCGGTACCGGCATGGGTAACCTTGCCGCTAGTTTTGCTCAGCTTCCCGGCACTGCGGTTGACTGGACAAAAACTGCCGTTGCCTATCACCTTTATAACAATGATGCTGCCTGGGGTGCTGCAACAAAAGCCAAAAATTTGCGCAATCTTCACCAGCGTTATGCCGGATGGCCCAGCGAGAACAGCTTTCCTCCTGGAGTTACCGGTTTATTAAATACAGACGAATGGCGCTCTCCATCGTTCGATAACGACCTATATGTCAATCAAACTTGTGAAAAATTGGGAATTGGTTGGGATATGTGGTTCATTAACGGAACGACACAGTTTAATGCTAACTTTCCTGTAATGTGGGCCGATGCAGTAACAAAAGGTTGGAGTTGGGCCAAAGATGTAATCATTCCTCAGAGTACTGTTACCGCCAGGGGTGAAAATCTTCCAAATGAAGGGTTGGCCAAAATCAATGATGGCAATTTGACTACAAAATGGCTTGATAATTCGACTACTTCATGGATACAATTTGCTTATGATTCAGCTCAAAAGTGGAATACCTACAAATTAACCACTGGAAACGATCAGTTGAATATAAATAGGGATCCCAAAAATTGGACATTACAAGGGTCAAACGATGGATCCACATGGACAATGTTGGACACACAGACCAATCAATCATTTACCTCACGAAGTACAACTTATACCAATACATTTAATAATGAAGTAAGTTATAAATATTACAAATTAGATATTACTGTCAATAATGGTGGAACAAGTATTGAGTTAGGAGAAATTCAATTTTCGTATATTGATACTCAAGCACCATCAGTTCCTAGCGGATTGGTTTTTTCTACAAATTTTGTTTTATCATGGACAGCCTCAACCGACAATGTTGGCGTAGCAAATTATGAAGTATTTAATAACGGCATTTCAATTGCAAAAACGCTTACAAATTCCTTTATGTTGACCGGTGTAAAACCAATCACTGAATATAATTTCACAGTAAAAGCAGGTGATGAAAAAGGCTTATGGTCGGCAGAAAGCTCCATTCTATCCACAACTACCGGTATTTTTACCAAGTATGAAGCTGAAAATGCAACAGTGAATGGAGGTGGAATGAGCTCGAATCACCCAGGCTATTCTGGAGTCGGTTTTTGGGATAATGTTGGTACTGTTGGAAACTACATCGAGTTTACCGTAAATTCGGTTTCAGGCGGAAGTACTGACATTACTTGCAGATACAGCAGTGGTGATAGCGACAAGACGATGACCTTGTATGTAAATGGTCTTAAAATCAGAATTGTAGCGTTCCCAACAACAAACGGCTGGGACAATTGGGCCAATAAAATTGAAAATGTAAGCACAAATGCAGGTATCAATACAATTAAATATCAGTATGATTCGGGAAATACCGGATTTATCAATGTGGATTATATTCAGGTGAAGCCAAATATTACAGGACTTTCAACAATTGAAACCCCTGAAAAGCTGATTATTTATCCCAATCCTGCAAAAGGAAAGCTAAGTATCGAAAATATACATGCAAACTCGCAGGTTTCAATTAGCTCTTTAAACGGTATTTTTGTTTATGCCAAGGTTGTTACAAATGAAGGTGCTGCTCAAATAGATATTAGCAAATTGAAAAGTGGCATTTATTTATTAAAAGTAACAGATTCTATATCAAGTCGAACTGAAAAAATAATTATTCAATAGAAATAAAATGACTCCACCTTCATGAGTTTATAATTAAGTAAGATGGATTCTCAATATTACAAGACCAAAAGAATCAAAATGAAACATTTTATCATACTGCTTTTGCTTTTGCTTTCTATTTCGGCAAATACTTTTGCTACAAATTACTATTTTTCAACAACAGGAAGCAATTCCAATAGTGGAAAAAGTATAGAAAGCGCCTGGAAATCGTTGGAAAAACTTGATGAAATAACTTTAAATCCGGGTGATTCTATTTTGTTGAAAACAGGAGAAATTTTCATTGGTCAAATTCAGATTCACCAGTCTGGTTCGGCACAAATGCCCATTGTAATAAGTTCTTATGGAAACAAAAAAGATCAGAGGCCATATCTTACCGGTGCCACTTCCATTCAAAAATGGGTAGAATATCCGCCAAATAATAAAATGGTATATACCTTATTTGGTCTGCCTGTTAAACAGTTGTATTTAGGCAATAAGTCTCTTATTTTGGCGCGTTATCCCAATTACCCTAAAACATTATCAACGGCCAATGGTCTCTCAAAAGACTTTATTAAAGAATCAGGTACAATAACCCTTACTCAACCAAAAGATTATTGGAAAGGCGCAACAGTTCGTTACAAATCGTGGCCCTGGCTTTACGAATTTGGACAGGTAAGTGGTTCAAATGCCGGAACTTTGTACATTTCATCAGTTAATGGCCCCAGAAATGGAGCACAGGCAGGGAACCCCTGGTATATCGAAAATATTAAAGAACAATTAGATGTATCCAACGAGTGGTTCTACGACAATACAACAAACGAACTTATATATTATCCGGCAACTGCCGCAAACATTCAAACATCGAATGTAAAAGCCGTTATTTTTGATATTGGAATTAAACTTGATGCAGCGGTTAGCTACGTGAATATCTCAAATTTGATTGTTGATAAATTTGCCGACTGCGGATTTACCGCCCAAGGACAAAACACGTTTGTAAAAGTTGAGAATTGCATCTTTCAGAATATTGAAAAAGCGGGCGTGAAATTCTGGCGTAAATCAAAAAACAATCTGGTAAGTAATTGCTATATAAAAGACTGTCGCGGTCGTGGAATTTCGTTTACCGAATCTTCCTACAATACCATTCGCAACAACGTGGTAAAACGAATCGGCTTGGTTCCCGGCCATGGTATCTCTGCCACCAATGGCGCTGCCGGGATTTTAATTGAAATTATGGACGAAACAGGCAGTAGCAATTATTACGATGAAGTCGCAAAATTCAACGTTGTGGCGCACAATATTGTTGATAGCTGCGGCTATGTGGGCATTCGTGTGGATGGCGAAAATAATCTCACAGAAAAGAATTATATTTCAAAAAGTATGATTACCCTTGACGATGGTGGTGGATTGTATTGCTTCAGTAGTTTGACCAAGAACAGCAAATTCATAAATAACTTTGTGTATAGCAACTCTTCCAATTCTGCAACAAACCAGGGTATTTATATTGACAATTCGGTACATGATGTGCTTGTAGCCAATAATACCGTTGCATATAATCCGGGCACAGGAATTTTAATAAATGCAGAGAACTACAACGATTCTGTTATTAATAATATTGTTTTTAATAATAATTACGGCATCATGTTTCCCGATTGGGGTTCAAATCCGATAAAAAACAATAAAATCTTAAGAAACACTATCGTTACATTCAAGCAAAATGGTTCGTGTGTGGACATAAATTCGAACACAGGCCGCTATGATGTTGGTTTTTTTGATAATAATTATTACGTGAATCCTTATGGCGAGAAAATTGTTTCTTATGGCTGGAAGCAAACCAAGGTTTTTAGTTTTGCTAATTGGCGTGCAGCTTTCCCCGCTTACGATAACCATTCGATTGCCTTAACTAATTTCTCCAAATATCCGGAAGTAAACGTTTTTTTGTTCACAAATAAAAGTGATACAGTTCGAAAAGTGAATTTAACCGGATGTACATACACCGATTTGGATAAGAACCCAATCGAAGAATTAGTATTGGAACCATTCACATCAAAAGTTTTATTAAAAACCGATCTAACCCAGTGTAAAAGTCTCGTTTCCGATCCACCAATTGTGTTGCCAAACTTCAATTTACCGGCTGTAAATTACGATTTAAGAAGTTTTGCAGACAGCTCTTTATTTGTTGATTTATCGGGCACCCTTTCCAAATACGAAGCCGAAAAAGCTATTGCCAGTGGCGGACAAATTGATAGTAATCATCCCGGATATTCGGCAACAGGATTTTGGGCGAATGTTGGTATAGTAGGAAATTACATCGAGTTTAACGTCAATTCCAATTCAGGCGGAAGTACCAATATTTCATGCCGGTACAGTAGTGGAGACTCTAACAAGACAATGACTTTGTATGTAAATGGAACGAGAATAAGAACTGTAACTTTTTCAGGTACCAACGGCTGGGATGGCTGGGACAATAAAACAGAAAATGTTACACTAAAGGCAGGTGATAATACTATTAAATATCAGTATGATAGCGGAAATACCGGATATGTAAATATAGATTATATCCAGATAAATACTTCAACAGATATTTCAACAACCGAAATAATAAATAGCACATCGGTTTTTCCCAATCCTGCCACTGACCAAATAACCATTCGGAATACAAAAAAAAACGCATTGATTGCGATTTTTAGCTGCGATGGAAAATTAATGAAACGAACCCTTTTGGATTCAAATGATTTATCAATTGATGTTTCGAAATGGAGCAAGGGCTTATACATTATTAATATTAAAAATGAAATCCAAACCATTATAGAGAAATTTGTCATAAAATAATATAGTTGGTTTTAGTTTGTTAGTTAGTATTAGTTTAGCTTAAAAGGTGTCTCGGAATTTGGGACACCTTTTGTTACTACCAGTAAATTATTAAAAGTTTTTTTTTCTTAAAAATAGGAGATTCCCAGATTTCATATAAGTCGTAAACAGTAAATAATGATGCATTTCGCATTACAATACAAATAATATGGAATACGGGTGTGAATCAAAGATCAAGGTATTCGCGCTCAATTTATAGGGTGAATTAAAGTCGTTCTTCCAGATTCCATTATTGGAAAAATAAGATCTTAACTTAACATTAATACAAAAATTCAGCAGTCCCTGATCCTAGTACTCGGGGGAGTCTATTTTTGCACCTTCCTATCTACTTTTCAAAATAAGCAATCGATCCTCGATTTTTCCCTCTGTTCTTAACGGATTGGGTAGGTGTTTGTGTGCTATCTTCTGATACCTTTCTGTAACCTTTCTGTAACCTTTCTGTAACCTTACATTACAGAAAGATATCAGAAAGGTATCAGAAAGGTATCAGAAGGTAGGGCGTTATCTCAGGCATAATAGCATTTATACATCGCTGTTATTTATTTTGATGTCCGGGTCCAAATACGTGGGGAACTTAGTAACCAAGGTCAAACCTATACCATAGTGCAAGCATTTTGGACACTTTCTCCTTTTTTTTCATGCACTTATAACAATGAATATTCATATAAAAAGTTATTATTCAGCACAATAAAAGTTTTTAAGCAAACCCTAAATTAATGATAGAACCAATAATACAATTTATTTCTACAAATAAATAAACCTCTGCATATTCCCTCAATTATCCGGCTTGAATTATAGTCGTAATATTTAAATTCATTCGTAGAAAAATACGGAAACAATGATTGACTAATCCTAATATTTACGCTGCAACACCAATTACACATCGGAAAACTGTTTCAGAAACCCAATTGGAATATTGCAGGGATAGAATGCTAAAACACTGGATGAATTGCTGTTTTGCAAGAAAATTAAAGATTTAAACAAGAATTTCAAATCTGATATTTCTGTTTTGTACCTTTTTTTACACCATGAAAATACCGAAACATCAGCAACTGGATAGTGATTAATTTAAAGCAGATCGGCATGAAATTTAAAATGAATGATTCTATCTATATACTTTTTATGTTTTTTCAATTGTTCTGGGGTAAGATTTTGGCAACAGATCAATTTTTTAATCTATTCAAAATCAATTACTAATTTAATTTAACATATTATGAAAAGAAAAATTTTTACTCTTATTTTAAGTGTGTGTTTGTGTTCCTTTATTATGGGACAAGAAGCGCCAACAGCTGTTGTTAAAAGAGCAACAGTTGCTCCGGTAATTGACGGAAATATTGATGATGTATGGGCCACGGCCAATAAGTACACTATTAAAGTTCCATTTCAGGCAGAAACACCAACACTTGGTGAAGAAGGTACAACAACCTGGAAAGCATTGTGGAATGATGATGGTATTTTTGTATTGGTAGAAGTGAACGATGATGTTTGGGCTCCAGCATACGAAGGTAACGCTCCTTCTCAGACATGGATTTATGACAAAACTGAAGTATACTTTGATGTAAATTTCGATAAAAAAGATGGTGGTGGTACAAAAGGCGATGGAAATGGAGCTGGAAATGGACATTACCAATTTGCACCAGCCCCAATTGTAGATGAAGTATTTGGAGATATGAATTCACTAGTAGGAAGTAATGGGGCTACATATTGTTTCAAACTTATTTTTCCTTCCTACTTGGTTGAATATTTTATTCCTTTCTCAAAACTAATTGATAAAGATGGTATTGCAGTAGACCGAAATGGAGAAATCGGTTTTGATATTACCATTCTTGATTCTGATGTGAAGGATCCAGTTCGTAACCGCATGAATTGGGCCAATGCAGGAGGAATTGATGAATCGTGGAATAACATGGACGATTGCGGAATTATTACGCTTGAAGGCGCTTTGCCAAGTGTAATGATTGAATCCATTTCTCTTACAGGGGGCAATGCAATAACAGTTGACAATGGAACACTACAATTTGGGACAACCATTTTACCTGCTGATGCAACCAATAAAGTATTAAATTGGTCGGTAACTAACGGAACCGGACAAGCTACTATCAGTGAAACCGGACTTCTTACTGGCATCGTCAATGGCACTGTAACTGTTTTGGCCGTTTCTACTGATGGTGCTTTCGTTGAGAAAACAATTGTTGTTAATATTAGCGGACAAGTTATTGATTATGGCGAATTGAGCATTTTAAAAGATGGTTTATTCAAAGTTGAAGGTCCTGTTAGCAACTCATGGACAACAAGTGATCCAAAACCTGAAGTTGTTGATGGTAAATTAGTTTGCACCCCCACTATTGGTGGAAATACATGGGACTGGAATTTCAGGCAAACACCAAAAGCTTTACCAAATGTCCCTTATATTTTTAGTTTTGTAGCTTATGCTGATGCTGAAAGAACGGCAAGTGTTGATTTTGAGGATAATGAAACCAATACATACAACCGATATGGAACAACAACCAGTCCATTATCTGCAGATGGTAAATCTCAATGGGACTTTACTTTAACTACCATACCTACCAAATATACTTTCGATGTAAATTTCACCGGACTGACTGAAACCTCAGAACAAAAATTGCAATTTATGTTTGGTGGTTCTGACATCAAAGTATATATTGACAGTATCGTTCTTGTTACAGAAGCTGATTTTGCACTAGCTGTTCCTTCAGAACTTTCAACATCTAAAGTTCAGCTATTCCCTAATCCAGTTGTAAACGAACTAACTATTAGTGGTATCGCAACGGCAAATGCTAAAGTTTCTGTTTACAATGCCCTTGGCCAAAAGTTAATGGAAAGGACTGCTGTTGGAAATCAAGCTAATTTTGATGTTGCAAACTTACGTAAAGGGTTGTATATTGTTAGATTTGATGATGGAACCAGCATTAAATTCCTGAAATAATCATAAATAAAAGGAACACTGATTAAAAAAAAGAAACGGGGAACACTGATTTAACTGATCTCACAGATCTACTCCGATCTTAAAAAAGAAATACTTATTTATGGTCTGCTGAAAAACTCATCCCGAGCACTCGGGATCAATTTGACCTTAGGGCATCCCGATCCCTCCCGAGTACTCGGGATCGGGAGGGATCAATATAAAAGAGCTATTCAGCTGGTCCCTGACTATCTTTAGGAGTATATTTTTGCACCTTCCTATCTACATTTTCAAAATAAGCAATCTATCCTGGATTTCTCCCACTGTTCCTATGCAGTGTGTAGGTGTTTGTATACTTTCTTCTGATACCTTTCTGATACCTTTCTGATTTTTTTCCTGCACTTATTACAATGAATATTCATATAAACAGCTACTATTCAGAACAATAAAAGTTTTTCAGCAGACCCTAAGTAATAGTTAGTGTTAGTTAGTTTCAAAAGGTTTCACTGTAAATGAGGCACCTTTTTTTTTGAACATTTTTGTGTCGAAATCGGGTCGCTGCTGCTAGGGATATTGAAATATCGGATTATGAATTGTCTTGCAAGAATTTCAAACTTTTTAACAAGATTTTCAAACTTTGTTTAGTAGTTTTATAGTTTATTTTACATCCTTAAAATAAACTAACTATGAAACGAAATTTATTTACCCAGGGATTCAAATCGTACTTTGTTTTGACTTTGATACTACTGTATTTTCATCAGGGAAACTTGTCGGCTCAGTCAGTCTCGTTGCCAACCGATAGGGCCCGAATACATGTAGAGCAAATCATCGATCCGACTGATGCTACCAAGAAACTCAAAGTACTCCGGACAGATGCCAACACGCCATTGCGCGGGGCTTCTCCATGGATTACCAATAAAAGTACACAGGCCGACAACAAAGAAATCAGCGCATCATTTTTTAAAGATCAGGCCATTGAAAACCTGAACTCGGTAAGGATCATCTGGTTTCAGGCTTGGTTCGATTGTTATGCACTTCAGAATAATACAACTCCAAACCCGGCAGATATTACTGACTTCAACGACCCGGTGCAGGTAAAACATTGCCTTGATGTTTTAGAAGCTGCAGTTAATCACGCTTCAGAAAACGGAATGTATGCCTGTATTAATTTTCACAGTGCGTGGAAAGGGCCGATTCACCTGTCTTATGCCAAGCAATTCTGGAGTGTGGTTGCGCCCTATTTTGCCAACCGTACAAACGTTATCTACGAGCAGGCCAACGAACCTGTTCCTGGAAGTAATTCTTTTACTGCCGCCAACGACCGCGGAACGGATATGAATTGTCAGGTTGAATTGTATCAGCTTATACGCAATGCAGCACCAAATACATTTTGTATTGTATTGACTCCTCCCTCTTGCGAAGGCGATTTTACTGCCAACAATGATTTTATAAAGGGAGTTAAGCGTTTTGAATCGCTGGTCGGAACGGTTGACTGGAGTAATACCGCTGTTGGATATCACACTTATTACATGGGATGGGACAATGCAACCAACACCGCATTGAAAACAAGCGTTCCGATGAGGGCAATTCACCGCGCTTATCCAGCCATGTCAACCGAAGTGAACTGGCCCGAAGGAGTCGTAAATACACTAAATACGGAACCAAGCTTAGACGGAGAAAAATTCCAGGTGCAAACACATGAAAGGTTGGGACTTGGATGGTGGTTATGGGCCGTTTCGCATCCAGATAATACAGCCGAAGGTTGGTATGCCAATTTCAAAAAACTGAAGAGTGATGCCATTTCAAAAGGATATTTCTGGGGAAAAGATCAGGTTGGCCCACCAGACTATGAGGCTCCAACTGTTCCGTCGGAACTTGCTGCAACTGGTGTTTCGTCAAATCGATTCAAGCTTTCGTGGAAGGCTTCTACCGATAATTTGGGCGTGAGTTATTACGCCATATTCAATGGTTCAAACTATTTGGGTAGTTCTGCCATCAATTCGTATGATTTTATTGGCTTAACACCCGGAACAGATTATATACTAACTATTAAAGCGGTTGACAACGCCGGAAATTTTTCAGCTTCAAGTGCTGATTTAAAGGTCAGTACTTTGGTTGCCGATGCAATCATTCCTTTTACTGAAGTTGCTCCTGTAATTGATGGCACAAAAGAAGCAACCTGGGCGAGAGCTGTCTACAACATCGGAAATCTGGTAACAGGTTCAATTACCAACAGCGACGATTTAAGCGGAACCTGGACTGCAACTTATGACAATACCAATTTGTACTTTTTTGTTGATGTGAAGGACGACCTGATTAAAGTGAATGGTCCTGAATGGTATCTCGACGACCGTATTGAAATTTTTATTGATGCCGATGGTGACCGTTCTGCTACGTTTACCGATCGCGATTATCAGTATTACATCCGTCCTGGTGAAACAAAATTTACCGAAACGCATAAAGGAGCAATTGCCAATATTGAACTCTCCAATGTGACCATTCCCGGTGGTTACCGTCTGGAAGCAAAAATACCTTTCGCAACCTTGGGTATTACGCCCGAAAGTGGCTGGAGAATGGGCATCGATATAATTGTTGCCGATGATGATGGAGGCGATGAAGATGCGATTTTGGTTTGGAACAATAACAATGGTGAAACATGGACCAGTCCAACTTTGTTTGGTGTTGCTCAGTTGGGGCAAAATCCTGATGTTATAGCTCCTGAAGTTCCAACACAACTTACCGCATCAGCCATTTCCGCAAGTGGATTTAAATTGACATGGCTTGCTCCGGCTGACAATATTGGGGTTACAGGTTACGAGGTGTTTAATAACGGAATTTCAGCAGGAAAATCCACAGCTAAAACCTTTGATGTAAAGGGGTTAACTGCCAATACCAACTGTATAATGACCATAAAAGCCCGCGATGCAGCCGGAAACTGGAGCGCAGCAAGTTCTCCGTTAACTGTATCTACACTCAAAAATATAGCACTGAATAAAACAACGACAGCTAGCTCGGTATATTCAGCAAATTATTCGGGGGCAAAGGCTGTTGATGGCATGGCATCTTCATCATGGAGAAGTATCGGCACTGATGTGAATCCTTCATTTTCAGTTGATTTGGGCGCTCTATATACTTTGAATAGTATCAATCTTGTCTGGTCAACAGCTTATGCGAAAGACTATTTGATTGAAATATCAACTGATGGAACATCGTTTACAACGCTTAAAACGCTTACCGCGCGAAATGGCGGAATTGATGAACTTACTGGATTAAACCAATTGGTTCGTTATATGAGAATGACCGTAAATACCCGATCATCGACCAATGGACTGATATTAAATGAGTTTGAGGTTTATGGTGAAACGGTAACCGGGATTAAACCAATTGGGTTAAGCGATTTCCAACTATTTCCAAATCCATTGCACAATCAGAGCCTGAATGTTTTTGTAAATGGTTTTACCGTTCCTGAAAACACAATTTTGTCGCTGTTTGATATTCAGGGACAAGTTGTATTTCAGAAAAATATTGGTAAAGATAAATCGGTTGAACTTCAGGAAACCAGGAATCTGAAAAGTGGAATATACTTTCTACATGTGTCAAACGGACTTTCAACCATAACAAGAAAACTGATTGTTCGGTAGTCAGTAAAAAAAACGATAACCTAAAAAACGAATGAGATGATAATCCAATTCAGAAATAGTTATGCCCCGATAATACTCTTTTTATTGTTCCTGCTGAATGTTCAATCCGGTTTCTCACGCGATATTCATGTTTCCATCCTGACGGAAGCAACTGGCGACGGTTCGTCAGCAGTGCCATTTAAAACCATTCAGGAAGCAGCCAGAATTGCTGCTGCTGGCGATAAGGTAATTATTCATGCCGGAACGTATCGTGAAACGGTAATACCAACCAATTCAGGAACAGCTAATGCCCGAATAATCTATATGCCCTATAACGACGAAAAGGTTGTTATTGATGGTTCTGATTTGGTGACTAATTGGTCGCTATATAAAAATGAGATTTACCGGGCTTATTTTAAAATGACTTTGGGTGCCGAAAACCAACTATTTATTAATGGGAAAATGGGACATTTGGCTCGCTGGCCCAATGTTTCTGAAGCCAGTATAGATGATCCGTTTTTTGTGCATTCGAATTACAGTACAGCAAAAGGTGGCAGTAGCGCTACCAAAATTATCGATTCAGCCCTTCCAGTTAAACCCGATAATTTTTATAAAGGTTGCACCCTTTGGGGAAATTTTGGAGTTAAATGGACTGCATTTGGAACAACCGTTTCCGCTTCATCGGGCACTCAACTTACCTATCCGAGCATCAATGATGCAATGCATGTTCCGTATGCAGCACCTTATTCGCCCATGGTTTCAACCAATAAAGAGCTGTATTTTCTCTCCGGAAAATTTGAATTTCTGGATACGTATAATGAATGGTTTTACAGAAACGACAGCATTTATCTAATGGCTAAGGCTGATGTGGATTTGAATTCAGCTATCAGTGCCAAAAAGAGAAATATTGTTTTAAATCTGAATGGTAAATCATACATCACGGTTAAAAACATACGAGTATTCGGCGGAACTGTTACCATGAGAAGCGCGAATGGCTGCACCTTAGATGGCATTGATGCAAAATTTATTATCCATCATTCAATGGCGGGTGTTGCAGCCTATGCTCTTAGATACCAGCAATTGGTAAATAGAAATGGGATCGATTTCAGTGGCAATGCCGATACAATCAGGAATTGCGTCATCAAATACAGCGCTGGTGGAGGCATTTCTGTTGCCGGGAAGAATCATGTAATTGATAACAACGATATTCAATACTGTAATTATGTGAATTCCTATTGCGAAGGCATCAACTCGACCGATGGAGCTTCAAACAATATTCTGATCACCCGAAATAAAATCTGGTATGCGGGTGGTCCTTTAATTAACTGTTATAGTGCGCAATCGAATACAAAAGGTAACAAAGTTTTTTACAATGACATTGCTTTTGGAGAGCAATTGGGTGATGACCGTGGTGGGGTGAACGGTTCTGCTTATGAAGTGGCGTATAATTGGGTGCATGATATCGGACGTGGACTAGGATCAAGCATTGTTCCCGGCTTATATACCGATGTCTCGTCGGATTATTCAACATATCATCACAATGTTATTTGGAATATGCACCCCACCAATACCGTTGCTCATATTTTAATTAACGATACCGCAAATCCGCCAAACGGCAATCAGGAAACCTATATCTACAACAATACCGGTTTTGGAAAAGGATACAGCGACAACACCATGACTGCTGGTTTATGGCAAAAAATTATTACCGACAAAAATAATTTGTGCAATCCTCCGGCAAATACCTTTGTAGATGCTGCCCATGGCGATTTCAGCTTGAAGTCAACCGCCACAAATGCCCTAGATAAAGCTGTTATTGTGCCCGGATTTACCGATGGCTTCGTAGGTGCCAAACCCGATTTGGGCGCTTATGAATATGGACAATCAGATGGTCGTTCCGATTGGAAAGCAGGATTAAATGTTACCATGTATTACCCCAATTTTATCCCTCCAGCAATGGTTACCGCTCGGGGAGAAACGCTTCCAAACGAAGGTATTGCAAAAATACACGATGGAAAATCGACCACAAAATGGATTGATAATTCCAACACTTCCTGGGTGCAATTTGCCTATAATTCTGGTCAAATTTGGAATACGTATAAATTAACTTCCGGTAACGACGAATTAACCAAAAATTGCGATCCAAAAGACTGGATTCTAATGGCTTCTAATGATGGTACGAATTGGAACAATTTGGATACGATAACCGGTAATTCGTTTACAACTCGCAGTTCCGTGTATACTTATGCGTTTACTAATTCAAAAGACTATAAGTATTACAAAATGGAAATCTCTAAAAATAATGGCGAAACGATTACAGAAGTCAGTGAAATGCAATTTTTATATGTGGATAGAGAAGCGCCAACAGTGCCTAAAGGATTGTCATTCTCGACCAATTTTGTTTTGACATGGGAAGTCTCGACCGATAATGTTGGTGTTGTATCCTACGAAGTTTTCAATAACGGCATATCCGTTGGGAAATCTCTAACAAATTCATTTACAGTACCTGGAATAAAGCCTCAAACAGAATATAATTTCACGGTAAAGGCTGGTGATGTTGCAGAAAATTGGTCAGATTTTAGTGTAACATTAACCACAAAAACTGGTGTTTTTGCCAATTATGAAGCTGAAAACGCAACGATTAGCGGAGGAACACTTGACACTAATCATCCGGGATTTAGTGGTACCGGTTTTTGGGCAAATGTGACTACTGTTGGCAACAATATTGAATTTGCAGTAAATTCTCCAGCTGGAGGAAATACTGATATAACATGTCGGTATAGCAGTGGAAACGGGACAAAAACAATGAATTTGTATGTCAATGGTGTTAAAATAAGAATGGTAAGTTTCACTGCAACATCTAATTGGGATACATGGGCTAATAAAATTGACAATATTATGCTGAATCCCGGAAATAATACGATTAAATATCAATATGATAGTGGGAATTCCGGTGTAATTAATGTGGATTATATCCAAATTACCACTACAACCGGTATTTCAATCAGCGAATTGATCAATGAACCGATTGTTTTTCCAAATCCTGCTTCCGGTCAAATTACCATACGAAATACGGCAAAAAACTCGTTGATAGCGATTATTCGCAGCGATGGAAAATTAATGAAACAAATCCGTCTGGAATCGAATGAATCAGTGATTGATGTTTCAAACTGGAGCAAAGGAATTTACCTTTTAAACATTCAAAATCGAATCGTTTCAAAGACAGTCAAGTTTATAATAAACTAATATATATGAAAAAAATAATTTTAATAACAGTTCTCGTGACTGTGCTCAGTAATTTTGCATCTGCTATTGGAACAAAAACTGGTGGATGGCAGATTAATTTTAACGATGGTTGTTACAGTCAAGGTTGGTGTCAAGAGGCGGATGTATCTTTGACTTTACAGACAACTTAGTTTTGACAATTATTGAACGATGAACTTATTACTTTATAATTACTAACTAACATTTCGGAGGACCTAAATGCTTGATAATCAGTTGTTATATATTATAATTAAATAACATTAAATAACTGATATTTAATGAATTAAGTTTACTTTAAAATTGCACATTTCGACATAAATCA
>Ga0209100_1000189_pt1 | contig 68140 bp, 53 predicted proteins | sample lystaG_FD_185480 | JGI IMG/M metagenome (GOLD analysis project Ga0209100, IMG submission 185480) | Glacier valley bacterial and archeal communities from Borup Fiord, Nunavut, Canada, to study Microbial Dark Matter (Phase II) -... | ecosystem: Environmental > Aquatic > Freshwater > Ice > Glacier ... | reverse complement strand
ATATCCGTCCTCGTTTGATTTTTTGACAAGACGGTATGCGATATAGTACATAATCGCAAAACCGTGTCCAATAATGGAGTTCAATTCCTTCTCAACACGCGCCTTTACAACCGGTGATATTTCTCCTTGGTATTCATAGAGCGATCTGGCTGCATCCCAGGTAAGGTTGGATATATCATCGGCTGCTGTCTCGATAATCGGCGGATACGTACCGTCAGGAAACGGCTTGATGCCAGCTTCGATTCGATCGGAAATCTTGTTGGTATTGGTGACTACGACCTCATAGGCTTTGTCTTCCCCGAGATATGTGAATTCAGCAAGCATCTCAGGTGTGGTTCTGAAATACAGGTCGCTCTGGAGTGCCGCATCCTTATATTCCATATCCATTAAGATATATTTGCGATATTCGCCTTCATCTTTTTCCATAAAATGCGCATCGGTTGTTGCACAGACAGGAACGCCGAGATGTTCTCCGAGAATTGTTATCAGTATGTTCATGTTCTTCAGATCATTTACCGTCTGCAGTCCGCTTTCGGGATTTCTCAAATAGAATTCGTTATTGCCCAGTGGCTGTATTTCAAGATAATCATAAAAACGCGACATACGGATAAATTCTCTGTCCCCCAGCATGGCTGCTTTGGTAAGTTCCATATTATTGCCGTTAGCACGGTAAAAGCTTAGAACTCGCGAAAATATTTCTCCGCGTTCACAGGCGGATCCGATGATGAGACCTGCCTTAAAATACGCAAGTACGGATTTGGGAATACGCGGGCGCATATTAAAATACTGCGTATGTGATTCAGACACCATTCTGTACATATGGTAAAGTCCAAGTGCGTTCTGCGCGAGAAGAATGACGTGGTACACTCTTTGTTTTCTGGCTAATATCTGAGTAAGCGGCAGTCTGCCTGCCTTTTCGTTAAGATCAGAAGGCGTATTCAAATCAAAATCCCTGAGGGTCTTTGAAAGGATAACGCCGCAAGTCAGTGCATCCGAATCAGCCCTGTGCGCGCGAGCCAGGGGAATCTTCAGATAATCCGCCATTGTGGCGAGTTTTGCATTGGGGGCATCCGGATAAAATGCTCGCGCCAAAGCCACCGTATCGATGGTTACCGGGTTGAATTTGACCCGGTACTGTTCGTGTTTCTCAATATCTACATCAAATCCTGCAGCTCTCAGAAATGACAAATCGAACATTGCATTATGGGCGCACATTGGTTTGTCACCCAGAAATCCGGATAACTTGCCGACAGCTGTATAGGGATCCGGAGCGCCTTCGATATCAAACGGCGTTATCCCGGTCAATTCAGTAATTTTACTTGGAATATCCCTGCCTGGATTTACAAATGTATGAAACATCTCCCCCGGAACGAAAGATCCGGATTCGTCCATGATAAAATGAACGGCGCCGATTTCAAGAAGAGAATCAACAGCGCAGTCAAGACCAGTCGTCTCTACATCAATCGCTACGTAACCCTGTTCAAAGGTATCTGAATAACTGGCATGAAAAGCGATGCAGGGTCCGTCATCAACCAGATAACCCTCAAGTCCGTAAATCGCTTTGAAAGGCTTTTCGGCAGATTTGCCGTTAATTTTGCGGCAGGTCTCCGCAGCATCCGGGAAGCCCTGTACAACACCGTGATCAGTAAGTGCGCAGGCCGGGTGTCCCATCCTTGCTGCCTCCTGGAAAAGTCTGGTCACATCAATAACCGCATCCTTTTCACTCATCTTAGAATGGCAGTGAAGTTCAACTCGTTTGACCGGCGCCAGATCCTGCCTCTTTTTAGGCGGATCCTTCTCCATGACTCCTTCAACGGACGCCTGGAGATCGCGGGAATATTTATCGTCATAATAGACATTGGCCTGAAAACGCGCATAGCCGCCTTTTTTAAATCTGGCTTCAAATGCATCTGCATCCTGAGGCTGCATGAAATAGACGCAGGAGATACAGCTCGTATCATCAGTAACGTAAAAATTGACACGTACCTTATTGCCGGTCTTTGTCAGATTGAATTGATCGATCTCTACATTTCCGTCGAACTGGACTATCCCTGTATCTGAATTAAGCTCTTCGATTTTGAGAACTGGAAGAGTTGGATTACCCTTGCCCCAAAGAACGCCGTCAGCCTTGGGCGTTCTTGTAAATACTGTTTTATTCTCTTTGGCAGCTTCCTTCGCCTTGAATAACCAGGAATCCGTATTTTCAGGCGGTATCTCAGGCATTCCATTGTCAGGAAGGGAGCCATCCTGCCCTTTGTTCTGAGGCGCACTTCCCTGAGGATCATTTTTCTTCGCTGTTTTGGGTTTGTTCGATCCCTGACCGCCGCCTGTACTTCCGAACTTATTCTGGGCAAGAGGATTTACGGACGATGCGGCCGGCGCATTGGTACTTTGAAATTGATCGGAGATCAGTATCGCTGTCTGCGCTTCCCTGCGAAGGATTTCTGCCTGCTCCCTTGCAAAAGAACCCGGAGAAAGCGACAGCTCTTCACTGTTGTATTCCCAGGCAAAAGGACACTGTAAACCAAGGTATTTTTGCATAAATGCGCCAAGACGCTCTGCAAATTCTTTCTCAAGTTCAACGTCAACACAGTGATAGAGATGCCCCGTCAGTTTATAGGGGCTGTCTTCAAACTGCGCACTGGCCACAAGCGCACCCAAAAGGGGGTTTTCACGCTTGATTGCGGTCAATATCCATGGAAGCAAAGGATATATCATAGCGGAAGGGGTACCGGTCTTTTGGGGAAAACCAGAGAGAAAAAGACGTATATGTGTAAGGGCAAGCTCTTTTTTCAGTATGTTCTCCAGTTTTATCAGAAGATTACCGGCAGGAACAGTACCTTCAATATCTAAAATCAGTTCAAGACCTTTTGCCGATGCATCCATACGAACATGCAGTACTTTTGCGCCAATTTCATGTGCTATATCAAGAAGCTCCTCATTTTGCGTGAAAGAGCGAATAAAATCTGCCAGATATATCATGCGTTCTGATTACTCTCCTTACTGTCATCGCGTTTTTGAGCCTCGCCCATTTCGCGGATTTCTTTAATAAGCTCTTCCACAGCATTATCTGCAGGTATTTTACGGATAGCAACACCCTTCTTGAAAAGAAGAAACTCGTTGACGCCGCCGGCAATACCGATATCCGATTCCTTAGCCTCCCCCGGTCCGTTGACTACGCAGCCCATAATAGCAACTCGCAGATCATACGGCATGCCTTCCACTCTCTTTTCTATCTGTTCTGCCAGTTCAATCAAAGGAACCTGTGTGCGTCCGCAAGTCGGACAGGATATAAGCTGTATGCCGTGCCTTCTAAGAGAAAGCGATTTCAGAATACTGTAAGCCGCCCTGACCTCTTCCACCGGATCACTTGTAAGTGAGACTCGAATCGTATCTCCGATTCCCTCCGCCAGAAGAGTTCCGATACCAACAGAAGAACGGATGATTCCTTCTCTGATTGTTCCCGCTTCCGTTACACCGACATGAAGCGGATACTCTGTCTTCTCTGCGAGGAGCCGGTAACTCTCAATGGTAAGAAGCGGATCCGATGACTTGATGCTTACCACTATGTCATAAAAGTGAGCCTTCTCAAGCGATTTCACAGCCTCAAGCGCGCTGTATGTCATCGAGTCCCGGTTCACGCCGCCGTACGTAACAAGCATATCGTGTGAAATCGAACCGGAGTTTACACCGACACGGATCGGAATCTGTCTTTCCCGTGCGGCATCTGCCACCTGGAAAATACGCGATTCGTCTCCCAGATTACCTGGATTGATTCGAATCTTAGCAGCTCCGTTTTCAATGGATAGAAGGGCAAGCCGGTAATCAAAATGAATATCTGCCACGACAGGTATAGGCGAGCGCCTGGTAATCTCCAAGAGCGCGAGGGCAGCTTCCCGATCAAGAATCGCAACGCGCGTCATCTCACATCCGGCTTCCGCCAGGCGACCGATCTGCGCTAGTGTTGCCTCCACATCGCGGGTATCCGTCGTATTCATTGACTGAACAACGATAGGAGCATGACCTCCGATCTCGATATTTCCTACTTTTATTGATTTACATATTCTTCTATTCATTTTTTAACCTACCAGTCTCATAATGTCTGACGACAATGCGAAAATCACAAGTGCAATCAAAACAACAAAACCAACTCCATTTATAACCTGCTCCGTCTTCAGCGACAGCTTCTTCCCTCGAATCATCTCAATGACAACAAGTACCATCGCATTACCGTCAAGTCCCGGAAGCGGCAATAGGTTCGAAAAGGCAAGTCCTACAGAGATTAGTCCTGAAAGGATGCCCAGATTTTCCAGTTTGACAGAATTATCAACCTGCGGAGCATCAACAACATCTGAGACAATGGTCGCAATACCAACGGGTCCTGCAACTGCGTCACCGACGGCAATGGTACCTGTTGCCACATCACGCAGACTAAAAAAGGACACTTTGATAATCGAAATCGAGTATAGGACAGATTGCCTGAGAATACTTGCGATTCCAGTTCCCGGAAGAAGGTATATGCCCCTGGCATTAGACGTGTCATAGATTGTTGCAGCCAGCTTCACATCCATCTGCACGCCATCGCGAATAATGGTGACTGTCAGTTCATTCCCATTACTGCCGGAGACTACATTGGCATATTCAGGATCGCTTACCAGAATGCCGTTTATAGCCAAAAGCGAATCGCCCGGTTTTAATACCGGATTGCCGTCATTCTGGCTCTCATCGACTTCAGCGATAGACAATCCTTTGTTTGCATCAAGTTCTGACATAACAGAGATGCCAAGCCGGTACTTCGATGTAATTGTCGGATTAAGAGTAACACGGTACTTTTCTCCGGTATCATCAGATAGAAGTACCATCGAGATCGGATCACTGTCCGGCACATTATAAAGGGCATAGGACAAATCAAGCTGCGTCAAAATGCGGTCACCGTTGACAGAGATGATCTCATCACCTTTTACAGCATTGGTTTCTGCAATTTGGGTGCCCTCATAAATCATATCGAGATTTGTCGACAAAAAACCATAATTGGAGAAAACGACGGCAAATATCACGACGCCCAGCGCCAGATTCGTAAACGGTCCGGCAAGAGCAATAATCAGTCTCTTCCATCTTGGCTGGTTAAAATATGAATCGGGATTAGAAACGCCTCCATCCTCATCTTCAAGTCCCGGGAAACGCACATACGCGCCAAAGGGAATGAGACGGATATGATAATCAACGCCTTTTCTCTTCCAGTGGATAAGGGAGGGACCTACAAAAATAGATAGTTCCTCGACTTTGATTCCCAGTCTTTTCGCGGCAAGAAAATGGCCGACTTCGTGAAACGCAGCCAGTATTCCTAAACCTAAAATACATATGACTATACTTTGTAGTGACATAATTATCTCCTGATCTGTTACGCTTTCGCTTTACTTCGAAAAAATTCCTTAACAAATTCTCTAGCCCACAAATCCATCTCATAAACATCTGCAACTGAAAATTCCTTCGAGACGCCTTCGCGTTCATGCGCGTTCATACAGGCACGAATGCTCTCTTCAATTGAAGTAAAAGATATTTTTCCGGACAAAAACGCTGCAACTGCTTCTTCATTTGCTGAATTCAACATGACCGGCAGGGATCCGCCTACGCGGCCTGCGTGATATGCGAGTTCAAGGCATCCAAAGATCTCTGTATCACATTTCTCAAAATGCAGATCCGAACAGCCCTTATCAAACGGATCAAAGGGCCTACTGAGGTTTTCAAGCCTTGTCGGATAAGCAAGTGCTATCTGTATGGGAAGTATCATATCCGGGCGCCCCATCTGGGCGAGGACGGAGCCATCCTTGAAGCGAACCATAGAATGGACAATACTCTGCGGGTGGACCACAACCGTAACCTGATCAACAGGCACGTCGAAAAGCCATCCTGCCTCTATAACTTCAAGACCTTTGTTCATCATCGAAGCTGAATCTATTGTTATTTTTCCGCCCATCTTCCATGTAGGATGCGAAAGGGCTTCCTTCACGGTTACGCGGGAAAGCTGCTCCCGTGAGAACCCACGGAATGGTCCGCCCGAAGCTGTCAGAAGAATTTGCTCGAGACTGCCGGTAGGCTGTCCCCACAGACACTGCCAGATAGCCGAATGTTCACTGTCAACCGGAAGAAGTTTTCCGAATTTAGCTTTAATCCTGGGTATTACGATCGATCCGCCCGCTACTAGCGTCTCTTTATTGGCAAGAGCTATGTCCTTTCCGGCATCTATCGCGCAGACAACAGGATCAAGTCCCTTAACGCCAACCATAGCGGCAACAACCATTTCTGCTTCCGCAATGGATGCACAAAGTCGATTCCCCTCATCGCCCCAAAAAACAGCTGTCTTTTCGCCGGATGATTCCAGCCGGCTTTTAAGTGAAAGTGCCGCCTTCTCATCAGCCACGCTCGCAATGATTGGATGAAATTCACGGATTTGCTTTTCTATTTCTTCCACACGCGATCCGCAGGAAAGCGCGACAACTTCAAAACGCTCCGGAAAACTGCGGATTACTTCCAAAGTCTGAGTCCCAATGGATCCTGTCGACCCTAATATCGAGAGTTTCTTCATAATATTCTCCTTAGGCAAAACAAAGAGCGAGTGCAAATGCGACGGGCAGAGTAAAGAATGCACTGTCAAAACGATCGAGAATTCCTCCATGACCTGGAAGAATTTTGCCGAAATCCTTAATTCCCGCCCATCTCTTTATGGCTGAAGCCATCCAGTCACCAAGCTGTGAAACAATTGAAATAACAATACCAATCACTGCCGCAAGTATCAAAAGTGTAGACTGTTTGAGATCGGAGTCAATAAACTTATCCATAAAGAGCCAGAAGAACAGGACCATCACCCCGGCACAGCCAATTGCACCGCCGATACACCCCTCAAAAGTCTTTTTGGGGCTGATGTGCGGAACAATTTTATGTCTGCCGAAAAGAGATCCCGTAAAATAGGCAAACACGTCCGATATCCAGGGTGCAAAAAGTCCGATAGCGACAAAATACCATCCATTCGGGATAAAAAGCGCCGTAATATTCGCACACGCCAACGGAAATGATATGTAAAGTGTGATGCTCGATGTTGCGATGCCATCACCGAAAGCATGCTCTCCCGGCTGAAAAAGAACTATAATAATCACTGCATTCATAGCCAGAAGAAGTGCAGCAAGCGAATACGTGCCCAGGGCAAGGAGTGCCGATTTGGAATAGAGGCTTATTATTACAGGGAGAATCGAAAGACAGGCACCAAAGTAACTCAGATACTGTCCCGGTTTCATACCTTTGGCCTCAACACACAAAATCATCTCACGTGCGCCGATAAGAGCTACGACAGCCCAAAGAATAGAAAGCATGAGGGGATAAAAATATCCCGGAACAATAAACACAAGGATTGCCAATGTAAAGAAAACACCTGTGATGACTCTCTGTTTCATATTTACCTAAGGGGAGCAGTCAAACTGATTCACTTAAAGAATCATCTGCTGCGCCACTCCTTTCCCAAACTGATATACATAATGAATCAAGTTATCCTATTTTACGCTATCTGCTTCAAACATGCTACTTTTCATATTGCTTTATCAGCAGGCTTTGACAATCCGCCAAATCGTCTGTCTCTTCCGGTAAACGCCCTCAGTGCGCCCGTCAAATCATCAAAAGAGAAATCCGGCCACAATGTATCAGATACCCAGAACTCCGCATATGCTGCTTCCCACACAAGAAAATTCGACAGTCGCTGTTCTCCGCTCGGCCTTATTACAAGATCAGGATCAGGAATGCCGGGAATATACATATGGTCAGACACCGTATTTTCCGAAATATCCTGAGGAAGAATCGTTCCGTCAAGAACCTTCTGCGCGATTTTTTGGCACGCATTCATAATCTCACGTCGACCGCCGTAATTCATTGCAATAATAAGATCCATTCGATTTCTATTCAAAGAATTTTTCTCTGCATTCTCACATACGAGCCGGATTTTTTCCGGCAATGCAGCAATATCGCCAGAAAAACGGACGCGTATTCCTTCTTTTTCAAGTTCCGGGTCATAACGGTCAAAAAACTCAACAAAAAGCTCCATTAATGCATGGACTTCATCATCGGGTCTTGACCAGTTCTCCGTGGAAAATGCATATACAGTCAGATAACGAATGCCGTAATAACCGCAAAAGCGGCACATCTCTTTAAGATTTTCAGCGCCCGCCCGGTGACCTGCGGATCTCGGAAGATGTCTTTTCTGAGCCCACCGCCCATTACCATCCATTATAACAGCAAGATGAACCGGTATTTTAAGCTGTTCTTCCGGTGTATCAGCGTGTTTACCGGATGGAATTTTTTTACGGCCGAATAGAGACGAATTGGGAAAAAGACCCGCAAAGAATTTTCCGTTGCCTTTTGATAGGCCCATATTATTTCTCCTTACATAAAAAAGGCGGACAAATCGCTTTGCCCGCCGGAAAAGCATACTTTAAGTCTGAATCCTCAGATGTCCATAAGGTCCTTTTCTTTCGCTGCGGTAACTTTTTCAACCTCATGAATATATCTATCCGTTATTTTTTGAATCTCTTCTTCAAAATCAGCCATATCGTCATCTGTCAGTTCCTTCTTCTTATGGAAGGCTCTGTATGTCTCTATGCCGTCGCGACGAATATTGCGAATAGCAATCTTTGCTTCTTCTTCATAGGAGTGAACATTCTTGACTAGATCCTTACGTCTTTCCTGAGAAAGAATCGGGAAAGAAAGCCGTATCATTTTCCCGTCATTACCAGGATTAATGCCGAGGTCGGATGCCATAATCGCCTTTTCAATGCTCTTGAGCGTTGTCGGATCCCAGGGAATCAGAGTGATCATTCTCGGTTCAGGAACCTGGATGTTGGCCACTGCATTCAAAGGGGTTTTTGCTCCGTAGTAATCAATTGTAATACGGTCCAAAACATGTGGGTTTGCGCGTCCTGCACGGATAGCATTTAGATTGTCGGTCAGGTTGGCTATCGTCTTGATCATCTTTTCTTCATAATGGCTGTATGTTTCATTAGTAATCGTCTGCATTTGCTCGATCCTCCCTTTTTGAATTTATTCTACCAGAGTTCCAATTTTTTCGCCTTTGATAATTCGAATTATATTTTCCGGATCCTGCATGGAGAAAACCAGAATGGATGTTTTATTGTCTCTGCACAGAGCAGCCGCTGTAGCATCCATTACTTTCAAGTCAAGGCGGAGGATTTCATCATGGGAAATTGTCTTATATTTGACAGCATCCGGATATATATTTGGATCTTTATCATATACGCCGTCGACCATGGTAGCTTTACAGAATACATCAGCTTCAATTTCTGCGGCGCGAAGAGCGGCGCCCGTATCTGTTGAAAAGAAGGGATTGCCGGTTCCACAAGCAAAAATAACAATTCTTCCCTTTTCAAGATGACGAATCGCACGCTTCCTTATATACGATTCAGCCATCTGACGAATCTCGACGGCTGAAAGTACTCTGGTCACGGCACCCGCCTGCTCTAAAGCATCTGCAAGTGCAAGGGCATTCATCATGGTAGCGAGCATTCCCATATGATCCCCGGTAACACGATCCATACTCGCGCTGGTTCTTCCCCTCCAGAAGTTGCCTCCTCCGACAACTACTGCTATTTCAACTCCCATATCGGCCACTTTCTTTATCGTAGCACTTATGGTGCGGAGAACAGAATCATCAATTCCTATCTTCCGTTCGCCGGCCAATGCCTCGCCGCTGATCTTCAGAAGGATTCGCTTGTATACAGGTCCACTCATCTTTCTACCTCCATGGGTTTATGGTGCTGAACACCTGACTTATATTCTATCGTTTTCAAGCCCTAAAAAAAAGCCGCCACGAAAAAATTCATGACAGCTTCTTTATTTAATTCAGTAATGCCATCTTAATGTATCTGCTTCATTACTTCATCGGCAAAGTTTTCTTCCTTTTTGGCAATACCTTCGCCCATCTCGTAACGGGTAAAGCGACGAATTGCAACTTTTTCACCGATCATTGCAGTCATTTCCTTCTGAAGGATTTCAATTGTCCTGGAATCATCCTTGACATATTCCTGCTCAAGAAGGCAGTTCTCTTTATAGAACTTTGCAATGGATCCTTCAACGATACGATCGAGAATCTTCTCCGGCTTACCTTCGTTTAAGGCCTTGTTACGGATGATTTCTGTCTCTTTCTCGATCTCAATCTGAGGAACATCCTCGCGGGAGACCCACTTCGGATTTGTTGCAGCAATCTGCATGGCAACATCTCTGACAAAAGTTCTGAACTTTTCATTTTTAGCTGCAAAATCAGTTTCAATATTCACTTCAAGAAGAACGCCGATGCGTCCGCCTGCATGAATGTAAGAATCAACAATACCTTCAGAGGCGATACGCCCTGCTTTCTTGGCGGCAGAGGCAATACCCTTCTCACGAAGCCATGCAACAGCTTCTTCCATATTGCCGTCCTTCTCCTGTAGAGCTCTCTTGCAGTCCATGATTCCTGAACCGGTCATTTCGCGTAATTCTTTAACTTGTGCGGCTGTAATGTCTGCCATATATATCCTCCTGCATACCTGTCTGCTGTAAAACAGGTTCTATTTATTTGTTCTGGTTATGGAAGTATCAGACAGCTTCCACTGTCTCAACTGCCGGAGCTGCTTCAACTGCTTCGACAGCAGCTGCCGGGGCATCAGGAGTACCGAAAGTCTCAGGCACTGCCGGAGCTGCCGGTGCGTCGAGCTGTTCGCCCTGACGTGCTTCGATTATAGCATCAGCCATACGGCCTGCTATCAATTTGACGGCGCGAATAGCATCATCATTACCGGGAATTACATAATCGATCTCTTCAGGATCACAATTTGTGTCAACAATAGCAACAAGGGGAATACCCAGTCTTCTTGCTTCTGCAACAGCGAGATGTTCTTTTCTGGTGTCCACAACAAAGATTGCGGATGGGAGACGAGTCATTGTCTGGATACCGCCGAGGTTTCTCTCGAGCTTTTCGAGTTCGAGCTTAAGCTTGGCAACTTCCTTCTTGGGACGAATATCAAAAGATCCGTCAGAAGCCATCTTCTGAAGTTCTGTCATGCGTGCAATTCTCTTCTTAATGGTTGTAAAGTTTGTAAGAGTACCGCCGAGCCAGCGATTGTTGATGAAATACATACCGCAGCGGGCTGCTTCTTCAGCAATTGAATCCTGTGCCTGCTTCTTTGTTCCGACAAAAAGAACGGTACCGCCGTCCATTGCTGTCTGACGTACAAACATGTATGCTTCATCAGCCTTGCGAACGGTCTTCTGCAGATCAATGATATGAATACCATTGCGTTCTGTGTAGATGTACTCAGACATCTTCGGGTTCCATCTGCGGGTCTGGTGTCCGAAATGAACACCTGCTTCGAGTAATTGTTTCATTGAAATAACTGGCATAATCTTTCCTCCTGTTTTTCTTCCATGGAGTGTACACCTTGTTTCAAGGCACACGAGAATATCTCCATGTGTTTAATAAGCCTATAAAATAGTACCATGAGGGTAAAGAATTGGCAAGACATGTTTTCTTTTTTGTTAAGGATATATCATCCGTTTATTGCATCAAAGTCGTGCTAAAATGTTTTTACTGCACTGAAACTACAATATGGAGGAAATATACATGCTCGACATCAACAATAATACACTTACAAATGAGGAAAAGGAATCCATACTTGCCATTCTATCATCCGTTATTGCTATTCCAAGTGTCAAAGGTAATGAAGCACCAAATGCACCTTACGGTATTCACACCGTCCAAGCCCTTGAATATATGCTTGAACTTGGAAGAGAAAATGGCTTTACAGTCAAAAACCTCGACGGCCGAGTAGGATATATTGAATGGGGCGCCGGCGACAAAATTCTTGGACTGCTGTGTCATCTTGATGTTGTACCGGCCGGGGACGGATGGAGTCACGACCCCTTTACGCTGCGAAGAGAAAACGGCTGGCTGATTGGACGTGGGATTAACGATGATAAAGGACCTGCTGTAACTATATTCTTTGCAATGCTCCGGTTAAAAAAAGCGGGATTCAATCCGGCCTGCCGCATCAGACTGATTCTCGGACTGGATGAAGAATGCGGATCTTCCTGTATTGAACATTACAAGGCAATCGAAGAGCTTCCCACATGTGGATTTACTCCTGATGCTGATTTCCCTGCTATTTTCGCTGAAAAAGGAATCCTCCAAATTCTTGTGTCAGGTCCTCTCACTTCAAAAATAACAGTATCAGCCGGAGAACGTCCTAATATGGTTCCTGCACGGTGCAGCATTTTGTTCACGGATTCTGATAAAAAGATAGAAGGAACCGGAATTACGGCACATGCTTCAAAGCCGCAGCTTGGTAAAAATGCTATCTACGAAGCGTTGAAACAAATGGAAAGCAGCGATCTTTCTACCGAGCCTCTTCTCTCCTTCTTTATGGATAAAATTGGAAACGATACAACGGGTAAGTTTTTGCTTCCCGAACTGCCCGGTGATATCTCCGGTGTACTTACGCTGAATGCAGGTGTCCTCGAGTTAGATAATAATAAATCTGAACTTACTATCGATATTCGTTATCCGGTACTCGCTGATCCGGATAACATCCTTACTGTTATTCGCACGATAACTGCTGAATATGGTCTTAAGACGGAGATTATAAGCCATCAGAAACCGTTGTTTCTTGATCCGAAGAAGCCGCTTATCCAGACGCTTCTTACTGTATACGAGAAATTTGTCGAGCTGGCGCCTTTCGATGCAGCCACAGATTCTGATGTTCGACTGGAGTCCCTTAAGAAACCGTCTGTTCCCCAAACGACCGGAGGAGGCACCTACGCTCGTTCGATGCCCGGACTCGTGGCGTTCGGTCCTTCTTTCCCCTGGGATAAGGATCAGGCCCATCAGATCGATGAAGCTGTGCAGGAAGAAGCAATATATATACTGGTACAGATTTATCAGGATGCAATAGCTGCACTTAGTATAAATATTGATATGATGCCATGAAATGACTGTAGCCTAATCTCTTTCCCTAATTAGCCTAAATTAAAAAATAAGCCCGTATTCATTTTTTGAATACGGGCTTATTTAATCAATTTTTATGATAAGACCCAATGTTTACAGGAATCGTCTGATCGTTGTTACAGATGATGTAGATAATGTACCCTGTACAACCTGGCTACGACTGCTCGAAGCATGCACAATCGCTCCGCCGCCAATATAAATCGATACATGATCCACAACGCCGTCGCCTGAATAGTCATAACATACAACATCGCCGACTTGTACCTCAGCTGCGCTGACGCCTGTTCCCTGACCTGCAATTGAATTGGATTGATGGGGAAGTGAAATGCCGAAATAGTTGCTGTACACATACGAGACGTAACCTGAGCAGTCAAATCCACTCGTCGATCCGCCTGTAAATATATATGGAACGCCAATAAACGACTGGCAGTAAGTAACAAAATCAGAAGAGGCCGGATCCGCAGGTGTCACAGGTGCTGCCGCGGATGAAGAAGAGGATGATGAAGACGAAGAGGATACGCTCGGTGCCTCAGACGTTACAAGCTTTGCAAGTACATATGTACCCTTTACTGTCTTATACCAGCCATTACTTGTCTCTGCAGCGACCTCAATCGGCGAACCTACAGAAAGAGTCTTAGTAACAGAGTATTCCTTTCCGGGTCCTGTACGTACATTGAGTTCGCCTATTGCATAATAAGTGCCGGATGCTGAAGACTCAGTTACGGCAGGTTTGGGGGTAGGCGTTGGAGTGGGCGTAGGTGTCGGTGTAGGAGTTGCTATAAATTCTGTCGAGAGGAATTGTGTAAGAACAAATCCTACGCTGCCGTCAGAAAGTTCAATCTTGGACCAGGAAGATCCCATACCGACGCGGGTTGCAACATCAGAATATGAAAGCGTGGATACAAGTTCTCCGCCGGCGCTTGGAATCGTACGTACATTAACGCCGCTGGTATTTACATAAACAATCGTATTGTCAGATACAAACTGAGTTGCGTCTAAAAGCTCAATAGGGATACCGGTCTCGGTATTATGCTCTGTAATTTGATAAGTATTCTTCTCTACGGATATAGCCTCAACAGAAGTATCAGCAACAGATTCAACGGTAGTTGATTCTATTTCTGCAGCTAGTACTGCATCATCATTATTTCTATCAGACAATTCATCCATCTCAATGGAAATGGGAAGGTAATCAGTTGCAGCTGCATTTTCAGCCGAGGGAACCTGAAGGTATACTTCAGATGAATATCCATTTGAGAAAAAAGGAAGAGTGGTTACAACAATCAATGATCCTATCACTAATGCAGTACCACGTATAAACGTCCAGCGGGATGGACGGAATTTTGCTATTTTTATTTTCGAGTGTTTGAAATTGCTAAGTTTTTTCACAATGTCCTCCAAAGAAACAAGACCAACTAAATTAGTGAATAAATCATTGAACATTTACTGGTTAAGACCTATTCTCTGACACAATTATAATGTATTTTAATCGTTTCGAAAACCCTTGTCAAATAAATGTAATATTAGTAGGAATCAGTCACAAACAAATTTATGACAAAAGGCTCTGGAAAACGTGTCGTCTTCCGTTTTTCATCCCTGCAGACTCCGCAGGCTGTAAAGCAAAATTGTTATATTTTGTATATCAAAGCAATCGCATATCTTCGGAAATAAAAAGCGGTTTTGTCTTTCCTTCCGGAGAGACAAAACCGCTTGTTTGTTAACACATTGTTACAAAGCACTTATTCCTCGACAACAGCCGGTGTTTCTTCGACTGCTGTATCAGGAGCAGCTTCAGGTGTTTCTTCGACTGCCGTAACAGGAGCAGCTTCAGGTGTCTCGACAGCAACTTCCACCGGAGCTGTTTCAACAACTTCTACAGGTGTTTCCTGAACAGTCTCAGCAGTTTCAGCAGGCATTTCAGGATCAATCGGCTCAACTTCCTTGATGCTGATGCTAATGCGTCTTGCTGTATTATTTACCTCAAGAACGCGTGCGTCAACTTCCATTCCCTCTTTGAGAACATCATCCGGCTTATTGAGGCGGATGTTGGAAATCTGAGATACATGACAAAGTGCGTCAAGTCCTGGTTCAAGTTCAACAAAAGCGCCGAACTGGAACATGCGTACGACCTTGCCATGAACAATTGAACCAATCGGGAATCTCTCTTCAATATCATGATAGGGATCATCCTCAGGCTTCTTATAGCCAAGAGAAATACGCTTCTTCTCAGGATCAAAATCCTTAACGAAAACGTTAATCGTCTGTCCAACTGAAACGACTTCAGAAGGATGACGGATACGGTTCCATGAAAGTTCTGAAACATGTACCAGACCATCTACGCCGCCGATATCAACAAAGGCGCCGAAATCGGTAAGGCTTCTTACAATGCCGTCATAGCGTGCGCCAACCTGAATTGTGCCCCATACTTCTTCGGCTTTAGCACGACGCTGGGTATTAAGTAAGGATCTGCGTGATCCTGATACGCGCAGACGGCGTTTGTCAGGATCATATTGTGTAATTAAAATCTGAATAGTCTTGCCTTTGTAGGAATCAAGATCGTCTACGGCAGACATTTCAAGCTGTGTACGGTGAATATAAATATCCACACCGCCAAAGGTCGCTATAACGCCGTCTTTAACTACGTTAGTAACCTTAACCGTCACAGGTGTCTTGTTCTCATAGGCATCTTCGATCTGCGTCTTGTATTTGCCAAAATCAACATGTGCCTTGGAGAGTAAAATCTCCTTACCCATGTCGGAGTTACGGACACTACGAACATACACTTCGATCTCGAGGTGTTCTGCAATTGCAGCATCCAGATCAAAATCCGGATCATTGGCGAATTCATGACGAGGAATCCTTCCTTCAGACTTGTCATGGACGTCAACATAAACATACTCATTATCAGCTGAAGTGATAGCTCCCTTCACGGTAGCATTTTTTCTCAGCTGAGGAATGCTGTCGATGTAGTCTCCAAAATTGATGTCCATCTGGTCCTGATTTGCCATGGCTTCGTTCTCACTCATTGTTCGGATAACCTCCCTGATTATACATTCTGGCGTCGACGCACCTGCGGTAATTCCTACAGAAACATTCTCTGAAACGAGATTCAGTTCCGGCAGTATGTTCACGAGATCACTCGCGTTACCAATCAGATAAGTTGCAGCACAGTGACTTCTGCAAATTTCAAAAAGCTTCATTGTATTAGAGCTGCCCTTTGACCCTATGACAAACATATAGTCTGACGCGGCCGCTAATTCATGTGCTTCTCTCTGTCTGTTTACAGTCGTACTACATATTGTATCAAAAATCTGATCGTTTGCAATTTTATTCTTTATATTTTCACGTATTTTATTAAATTCATCGGAAGAAAAGGTAGTCTGGGACACAATTATGCTGTCTCTGCCAGAAATTTCTATGTCCTTGAGTTCGTCGACGCTGCTTATCACGCATACATCACCTTTGCACTCACCGCATATACCAACAACTTCAGGATGTCCTTTGGCGCCTGTAATGATAACCTGCTTGCCATTTTGATCCGCCTGTCTTACGATACGATGAATTTTCTCAACATACGGACATGTACAGTCGATGACATCACATTCTTTGTCGAGGAGTTCCCGGCGAAGTTCAGGCGTAATTCCATGGGCACGGATAAGTACTGTGCTGTCGGGCAGGATGTCGCTGATGTCATTTGCCAGAACCATCCCTTTTGATAATAAGTCGGAAACAACTGTCTCATTATGAGTTATTGAACCGAGCATATAAGTCGGCATTTTGCGGGAAGAATCAGAAAGACATGCATAGGCCGCCTTAACAGCATGATCAACGCCAAAACAGAAACCTGATGATTTTGCCAGTGTTATCTTCATATCAGATCTCCTTTGAAGATTTAAGTCTCAGAAAACATATCAATTTGAATGTTTTTTAAGAGCTCTGCAAGAGTCTGTTCGGGGGTGTTGGGCGTTGTATCAATTTCAATGGCATCCGGCATCTTTTTTAAAGGTGCAAAAGAACGCGTTGAGTCCTGCGCATCCCTGTATCGAATATCGGCAAGAACCTCTTCATACGACTGCGTGTGAATCCCTCGAACAGAAAGCTCTTCAAGTCTTCTTTTTGCACGCTCTTCGGGATCTGCTGTCAGGAAAAACTTGTACTGAGCATTGGGAAGCACGTAAGATCCGATGTCGCGGCCGTCCAGAACTACACTTCTTGTTCCTGCTATCTCGCGCTGCATCGCTACCATTTTGACGCGCACAGCGGGAATGCTGGAAATATCCGATGCGGCAACTGAGACTTCAGGTGTACGGATATCTGACGAAACATCTCTTCTATCCAGAAAAACACGCTGTTCTCCGGCTTCGAATCGAATATCAATATCAAGTGTTTCCAGCATCTTCTCTACAAGAATCTCATTTTTCGGAGAAATCCCTGTGAGGAGCGCCTTCAGTCCGCATGCGCGGTACATGGCTCCTGTATCCAGATAAAGAATCCCGAGCTGCCGCGATACGGCTTTTGCGAGGGTACTTTTTCCTGACCCGGACGGGCCGTCAATAGCTATTTGTACATGAGTCATAAAAATCCTTTCAGATCGCCCGGTGCCCGAGTCCGATCGCTATCTCATTGAGATGCAGCAGTCCGATGCCAAAGAAGCAGCAGACGCTGATATGATCTCCCAGGCGGGCGATTCCGATTTTTCCGCCTACATTAAGGCCTATAGCTTTCGAAGTTATCTGGGAAATTGCTTCGCGGGCCGCACCTGCAAGAGCGCCCTCTTCAATATGTGTTTCACCGATAATTCCTTCGCGCTTGGCAGCCACAACAGTACGCTCAATAATTTTGGAAACCGACGATATAAATTCTCCGCCGAAATCTGCTGCAGTAACCTGTATCTGCGATGCCAGAAACTGCACCTTCAGATCATGTTCCTCTTCTCTGGAGTTTGTAAGTGCAATTCTAATGGCAGCTGATGCAGCGAGTTTACTGTTTGCAATAACATCTTTCATGTTCTATATTCCTTTTTGCTCCATTCGAGCTTTTATCAAAGAAGAAGATCAGCTTTTCGATCCTCGCCTTTATCGTATACCTTATACTCGTCCCACAAAGTCTCAAGCGCCTCAAAAGTCTGTTCAATGTGGTCTCTCTTTCGCATGCCGAGGGCAACAATCAGCGCATTAATAACGGATAAAGGCGCAACAAGTGAATCAACAAACGACGCCATGTCCGAAGTTGCGAAAAGAGCCACATCTGCCTGCTGCGCAAGAGGCGTATCGGCTTTATCGGTAATAGCAACGACAGAGGCTCCTCTTTGTCTTGCATATTGCATGGATTGAATCGTGCGCATGGAATAACGGGGAAAACTGATTCCCAAAAGAACGTCGCCGGGACCAATTGGCAGAATCTGCTCAAAAACTTCATTTGTACTATTGCTGTGAATATGTCTGACATCATCAAACAGCAGTGTAAAATAGAAATGTATGAAAGAGGAAAGCGGCGCGGAGCTTCGAAGGCCCATGACAAAAATACGTTTTGCTGCCAGTATTGTCTCAACTGCTTTACTGAAAGCTGCCTCGTCTATATTTTCAAAAGTGCTCTTCAGATTGTCAATGTCCGTCTGAAGTATAGAGCTCAGAACCTGAGAGTCACTTGAAAACCGTCTTGATGCATTGAGCCGCTGTACCGAGGTAAGCTTAACTTTCAGCTCCTCCTGAAGAAGACGCTGAAAATGCGGGTAGCCCTCATAACCGAGTTCCATAGTAAAACGAACTACCGTTGATTCGCTCACTCCCGCTTCTTCCCCGATTTTGGCGGCGGTCATATAGGCGGCTCTCTCATAATCAGATAGTATGAACCGGGCAATAGCCTTTTGCCCTTTACTCATTTTCGGCATTTCAGCTTCAATATGTTCCACCAGATTGGTATTTCTCATATCCTGATTATCAATGTGTTTTTCATGCATTTTCATGCTCCTCCGATTCGAAAAAAAATCTAATTGAATATATTATACATGATAACGCGAAAAAAAATGAAAGTCTCCCGAAGAAAACTTTCATTTTTTGTCTTGTGTTTCATAATTAATTCAGACAGGCTGATAGGCCTGATCGATGCTTCCAATAGTGTTATCTATCAAATGGCGCGCGGCCTGTCTTTGTATAAAGAACTTTTCGGCGACTTGCGGGAACATGGCCCATGTCAGAACATCTTCAGGCTGTTCTAGGTATTCTGCCATCTGCGCTTTTACTTTTTCTAGCTCTGGCTCAATCGCATCTGCAGGTCTCCCTGTGATTTGCTTCTCATCACCCAGTATCTTCCTGATGATTTCATCAGAAATCGGTGCCGGTGTATGGCCGTACTCACCTTTTACTACAGCCTTGGATTCCTTGGGAACCATTTTGTAGCGTTCTCCTGTGACAACATTCATGACGGCCTGTGTGCCGACAATCTGAGATGACGGAGTAACAAGGGGCGGGAATCCGAAATCTTCACGGACACGGGGAACCTCCTGAAGAACTTCAAGAAGCTTGTCAGACTTACCGGCCTGCTTAAGCTGGGAAACCAGATTGCTGAGCATGCCGCCGGGAACCTGGTACTTAAGCGCATTGACATCGACGCCCAGAACTTTTGTGTCGATCAGACCGGAAGCAATCCACTTTTCACGGATCGGCGTGGCTTTTGCGGAAATATCCGACAAAAGATCAAGATCATAATGCGTGTCGTACGGCGTACCGCGAAGCGATGCTACAAGAGGTTCCGTCGGCGGCTGGGAGGTTCCCATCGCCAGGGGGGACAGCGCACAGTCAACAATATCAACACCGGCTTCAATTGCCTTCAGATAGGTCATGGAAGCAACGCCTGAAGTATAGTGAGTGTGCAGCTCAATTGGAAGTTTGGTGGCCTTCTTGATGGTTGTAATCAAAGAAAAAGCTTCATAAGGAAGAAGTAATCCGGCCATGTCCTTAATGCAGATTGAGTCGGCACCCATTTCTTCAAGGCGCTTGGCGTCAGCTGCAAACTTTTCGTTTGTGTGGTACGGACTTGTCGTATAGGCAATCGCTGCCTGGGCATGTCCGCCTTCTCTTTTGCAGGCTTTCATAGCCTGTTCAATATTCCGGTAATCATTAAGCGCATCAAAAATACGAATAATATCGATACCGTTGGCTATGGATCTTTCTACAAATGAGTCTACAACATCATCTGCGTAGTGCTTGTATCCAAGAAGGTTCTGTCCGCGCAGAAGCATCTGAAGCTTTGTGTTCGGGCAGGCTGCGCGAATCTTTCTAAGCCTGTCCCAGGGATCCTCATTGAGAAACCGGACACAGGCATCAAAAGTTGCACCGCCCCAGCATTCGAGTGCATTGTATCCAACCCTGTCGAGATCGGCAAGCATGGGTTCCATTTCCGCGTATGTCATGCGTGTTGCAGCCAGAGACTGATGCGCATCGCGGAGAATTGTTTCTGTAATCTTTACCATATTGTCCTCCCTGCCCGAATCAGGCAAACGCAACCAGAATATCGCCGGCATTTACCGTCGATCCCTTCTGAACAAAAATTCCGGATATTGAACCGTCAATATGTGCGACAATTTCATTTTCCATCTTCATAGCCTCAAGTACCAAAAGTATATCTCCGCGTTTGACACTCTGGCCGACTACAGCCGTAACAGAAAGGATCGTTCCGGGCATAGGTGCGCGAAGAGTCTCACCCTTAACATCGACCGGAGACGAAACCGGCGCGCTGGCGGCCGGGGTCGGGGCAGCAGCCGGAGCTGCAGCTGAATGAGCCGGGGCCTGAGCGGGTGCCGGTCTTGAACCGGCAGAAGAATTCGAAGCTGCATCCTCAACTTCAACGTCATATGATTTACCGTCTACTGAGATTTTATATTTTTTAAGCATTATTACATCCTCCATCTTTTAAAGAATTATTCTTTTTCTACAAGCGGATATGCACAAAGAAGTATGTCCAGAGCACTTATGATACGCGGACGGGTAACCGACGGAAGAATTATTTCATCAACCTGTCCAAATCCTGCGGCAACTTCCGGATTGGAAATCTCGCTGTCATATACCGATACTTTTTGTGCGCGCTCTGCGATCGGATCTTCGCTCGCGGCGATATCGCTGCGATACAAAATATTCGCTGCCGTATCGGCAGACATTACTGCGATCTGTGCAGTCGGCCACGCAAAAACCATATCAGCGCCAAGCATCTTACTGTTCATTACAAGATAGGCCGTGCCAATCGCTTTGCCGACCAGAACACCTACGCGGGGAACCCCCGATTCAGAAAAAGCACTGATCAGATCACTGGCTGCTTCGATTATGCCGGACTTTTCAACTTCTAAACCAATGGCAAATCCTTCAGCATCTGTAAATGTAACGAGAGGAATCATAAAAGAAGTGCAGAAACGTACGAATTTGGAAGTCTTTCTTGCACCGGCTTCTGTCATTCGAGAGGCAGCATTTCCGATAAGTCCAACAGAAATACCGTCAAGCTTTGCAAGGGCTACCACCATATCCGTGCCGTAACCTTCCCCGATTTCCAGAAATGCCTGCATATCAGAGATCTCACTAAAGACATCGCGTATCTGCAGAGCGGAAGCGTCCATTCCTGAAGCCAGGTCATTGAGTCTGCTGCTGGTGCGGTTCGCATCGTCCTGAAGAAGTGTCTCGCGCGAAAACGCCAGGGAATCGCCTGATATTACCGGAACAAAGTCAAGGAGTTCACGTATTTTGAGGAGGCAGTCCTCTTCATCTGCAAGTACAAATGAAGCAAGTCCTGTCTGTTTAAGATGGGAATCAGGTGTACCGATGTCAGTATACGCAACCGATCCGCCTTCTTGTGCAGCTGTGATTACCGGACTGTTCATATACAGACCGCTAATGCCCTCACAGAAGAAAATAAAGTCACTTTGCGCAGCTGCCAGAGCCAATCCGCCCGGACACGGTCCAACAACAGCACTGATCAGAGGAATCTGCCCCTTGGCGTTACTGAGAGCTGAGATAACAGCGCCCAAACCCTCAAGAGCAAGAACACCCTCTTCAACACGCGCTCCGCCGGAACTATATAATGCGACAAAAGGAGCCCCTGAAGATACGGCCATCTCAATGACCTTAACGATCTTCATTGCATGTGCACGGCCGACGGAACCTCCATACACATCCGGATCCTGAGACGCGGCAAAAACCAGACGTCCGCCGATCGTTCCATAACCGGTAATAACTCCGTCTCCTTCAATCTGCGGTCTTTCAAAAACCGCTGAAAAGGGGCGGGATACCACTTTTTTATCCAGACTCACAAAACTGTCCGGGTCAAAAAGTGTCATCAGGCGTGAATAACATTTTTTGTCTGAATCCATGATGTCCTGATCTGCGGCTGACTTTTCTAAAAAAGCTGCCATCTTTTCCGTAGAACCCAATCCAATCACCTCTTTCTTATCGCAATATGTCAACACAGAAATGCATCAAAACCGCTTAGTCCTGTTCATTTCTCTGAATTGCCGGGTTTAAGTAGTCCATCTGACAGATGCTCCATAGTCAGCTGCCGGGTATCTTTCATACCGGCTGCCGTTTCCAGGGAATCTTCCAGATCACGAATGGTTCCATACATCATCAGATCCATTGCTGGCATATCTGACACGGAAGCGATTCCGAATTCCATAAGAAACTGCTGTGATGTCTCAAACAGGGTCGGACGCCCTGGTGCGTCAAGTGTGCCGCATTCCGTAATCCATCCCCTGTCCAGAAGACGGCTGATTATGCTGTCGCTGCTTACGCCGCGTACGGCCTCAACCTGAGCCCGCGTGACGGGTTGGTTGTATGCGATGACTGCAAGAGTCTCATACGTCGCCTGCGACATCGGAGGGCGGCTTTTGGGCTGGAACATTCTTTCAAAAACCGTCTTCATCTGAGGCTTCGTACACATTACATACTCATTATCGAGGCGGCGGATCAAAAGGCCGCCCCAGGGATTATTCTCATAGTCCGAAGACATCTTCGTAAGTGTCTGCTCCAATACCTGCTTCGGTATAGCGGTGATTTCTTCAAGGCGGTCAATACTGACCGGGTCACCGGCAGCAAACAGTATAGCCTCGAGTGCAGCCGGAAGCTCTTGAACCGTCAATATGAAATCTGTTGCCGCACTTTCAGTCATATAGGTGTTGCTCCTTCACTGCAGAAATGTCTATGGGTATTGCCGCATGGTCCCTTACCGGATGTATCTTGATTTCCGATAACAGAATAACATCAAATGGTCGTTCCTGCGTCGCAGAAATCTGATTTCCGCGCAGTAATTCCAATACGGCCAGAAAGCCTACGACCTTCTCTAACTTTGTTGTATTGTGCGCCGGGAAAATTTCATGAAAAAATATTTTCCCGTTTGAAATAAGTTTTTGCCACACAAGCTTCATTTTATCACGAACAGAAACTTTATCGCGCTTTAAAATGTGAGTTATTTTGGAAGAAAGGTCTGCAAAACGCATTTCGTTTCTTGCACATACAACAGATACCGCTTTTTCATAGTTCTCAGGGTCAAATTCCTGCGGTACATGCTTGATTGAAATGCCGAGAGACGCGGGAGTGGCCGGAAGGCGGCAGATACAATGAGCATATTTTTTATATCGCACGCGCAGATCCATTGCCAGCATTTTGCAGCGCCGGTACTGGAGAAGACGTATAACCAGCTCTTCTCTCGGATCATCTTCGTCAGAGGCAAGCAGAGCCTTTCTGTCAGGGAGCAGCATGCGTGATTTGATGTGAATCAGGGTTGCGGCCATAACAAGAAATTCCGATGCAACCTCCATGTCCAGTGTATCCATGTCCTTTAAGAACACCATGTACTGGTCCGTAATTTCTGCAATCGGAATATCATAAATATCAATATCATTTTTTTCAATCAAATGAAAAAGGAGGTCCAGAGGTCCTTCAAATTGCCTGATCTTAAGTTCAGGTAGCTGATGAATCGCCATCCTTGATCCCTCCCTTCACCTTGATTTATTTATTTTATTTACTATCTGTCTCAGATGCCTATTTGGACGGCGTCCCTGACCAATTCCATTGTTGCTTCCGCTTTAACGGCAGCATTTTGCGATCCGGTCCTGATTACGTCCCGAAGATAATTCTCATCGGCAAGAAGAACCTGTCTTTTTTCAAAAATAGGAGTATGAAAAAGGGCAATCTTCTCCTGCAGAAGCTTCTTGCAGGCAACGCATCCAATACGGCCGCCTCTGCACTGTTCTTCGATCTCAGGAACCATCTCTTCATTAAAAACTTTATGGAATGCAAATACAGTACAGATCTCCGGATGCCCGGGATCATCCCTTCTGATGCGCGCAGGGTCGGTAATCATCCCCATTACCTTCTTCTTTACTTCTTCAGGCGTATCCGCAAGAGCAATTGTATTCCCGTAACTCTTACTCATTTTTCTTCCGTCAGTGCCGGGAAGGACTTTGGCCTTGGTAAGAAGCGGCTGCGGTTCAGGAAACACATCCTTGTTGTAAAGGAAATTGAATCGCCTTGCCATTTCACGGGTAATCTCCAGATGAGGCACCTGATCTTCTCCGACAGGAACGAAATCAGCGCGGTAAACAAGTATGTCCGACGCCATAAGCGCAGGATACCCCAGAAAACCGTATGTCGTTATATCTCTGTCCTTCATATTGGCAATCTGATCCTTATAGGTCGGACATCTTTCCAGCCAGGGCAACGGAGTATTCATGGAAAGTAAAAGATAAAGTTCCGCATGCTGTTTGACTTCAGACTGCAGGAAAATAGTGCTCCTTTGGGGATCAAGTCCGCATGCCATATAATCGGCCAGCAGGCTGATTGTGTTCTTTTTCAAATCCTTTGTATCAGCATATCCGGTAGTAAGGGCATGCCAGTCGGCAATGAAAAAGTTGCAGTCATAATCATTTTGAAGCGATACCCAGTTTTCAATGGCTCCAAAATAATTACCTAAATGGATATTGCCTGTCGGGCGGGATCCGGATACGATTGTTTTCTTCTGCATGTATATACTGCCTTTCCTTATTTGGCCGTTAAGCCGGATCGTAAAAATCCTAATTATTAAAGCGCCCGGCTGAGAATGTCACCCAAAGCCTTAATCGGAGTCTCAATTATAAACTTAAACGGAATTTGAATAAAATTAATAATATAGCTTAATGGACTAATTCCAATAAAGTTGCCGCCGACAATCAGTACAAGTAAAATTATTCCGAAATAACGCTCGTAGCTGCTTACCCACTGCTTCCATTTGTACGGCAAAAACGTCTCAAGAAAGTGATAACCGTCAAGAGGAGGAATTGGCAGAAGATTAAATGCCATGAGCATCAGATTAAACACATACATGTAATACATCAGAAGCTCGAGAACAAGTACAAATGATCCGGCAACGGACGCGGTTGATCCAATCTGTGAGTAAACTGTCAACAGACCGGATTTAATGCCGGCTACGTATACCAGTATATAAAAAAGATATGAAACCCAAGCCACAGCAAGGTTTGATGTAACACCCGCAAGGCTCACCATTCTAATAGAAATGAATCGATTATGAAAGCGTGTCAGCCGGCCATAGTTGACCGGCACAGGCTTAGCCCAGCCGAAGCCTGCTATGAGCATCATAAGGGTACCCATAGGATCCAGATGCGCAAGCGGGTTAAGTGTCAGACGTCCCTGAAGCCGGGCGGTATCATCACCAAGCTTATAGGCAACAAATCCATGCATAACTTCATGAATGGACAAAGAAAAAATCAGAACAATTACAAATACACAGCCGACGATAACCAGTTTACTGCCGGAAAGGCCCGAATTCAGGAGCATGTATATCATTTGGTTCCTCCCAACGGAATTTGTTCGACCGACAGCACACAGGATTCTCCGTTAATATCCCATTCGCGGGGGTTATTTCCCTCACCCTGCCGGATCTCCGAAGCCAGTACTTCCTCAGCTATAAAGTCTTTGTTTGCAGCGATAATCTGCGCAATGCGGTCATTCCCGCTGTAGCAGAATCTGATACGGTCAGTAACCTCGAATCCGGATTCCTTACGCTGTGTCTGCACTTTTGAAATGACTTCGCGAACGAATCCGTCCTCGATCAGCTCAGGTGTCAGCGCTGTATCCAGCGAGACCGTATAATCACGGTCTGCCTGCGTGGAAAGTCCTTCCGGCTGTACATTTTCAACCAGAAGATCTTCCGTATCAAGGACAACCGCTTCACCGTCAACAACAATAGTGATGGATCCGTTCTCACGAAGGGCTGTCATGGTTTCACGTCCCGGAAGATTTGAAATCAGCTCCCTGGCGGCGCCAAGTTTTGCGCCGAGCTTCTTGCCGAGTGTTCTCAGCTGGGGCTTGAAATGATAATCCAAAAGCTCCGCAGCATCGCTCAAATAGACAAGTTCGCGGATATTAAGTTCTTCCTTGATGATTTCCGCATATTCTTCTGTTACGACTTTAGGTGCGACAACATATATTTTGGAAAGAGGCTGTCTGTTTTTAATGGCAGCCGTATTGCGGCACGCTCTGCCCATGAAAACAATGTGCTGGGCAACATCCATCTGCTCTTCTCTTGTCACATCGATCCAGGCGCTGTCAGAGACAGGAAAATCGCACAGATGTACGGAAATCGCAGCATCCGGGAAAGGAACCCGTACGAGATTCTGATAAATAGCCTCCGTGATGAACGGCACAAACGGCGCAGCAACACGGATAAATGTCTCGAGCACCGTGTAGAGCGTCATATATGCATTGATCTTGTCCTGGGTCATATCCTTGCCCCAGTAACGTTCACGGTTTCTTCTTACATACCAGTTCGAAAGTTCATCGACAAAATCCTGCATAAGTCGGCTGGAGCCGGTGATATCATATCCTGTCATCTTTTCATCGACCTGGGCAACAAGAGTATGCAGACGCGACAGAACCCACCGGTCCATGGCCGGGAGCAGATCCATATCCAACGTATATTTCGACGGATCAAAACCGTCAATGTCCGCGTACATGATGTAGAAAGCATATGTATTCCAAAGCGTTCCCATGAATTTACGCTGACTCTCAGATACCGTGCTGTCTGCAAAACGGCTTGGAAGCCACGGAGCATTGGCGCTATAGAAATACCAGCGGGCGGCATCCGCGCCCTGTTTGTTGAGTACATCCCAAGGATCAACAACATTGCCCTTGTGCTTACTCATCTTTATTCCGTCTCTGTCCTGAACAAGGCCCATAACGATACAGTTTTCAAAAGGAGCCTTATCGAAAAGCTGTGTTCCGATAGCTAAAAGCGAATAGAACCACCCGCGGGTCTGGTCAAGTGCTTCCGAAATATAATTCGCAGGATAGTGCTTATCAAAAAATTCTTTGTTCTCGAATGGATAGTGGTACTGTGCAAAAGGCATGGCACCGGAATCAAACCAACAGTCAATTACTTCTGAAACACGGGTCATAGTACCCCCGCATTTTTCGCATTTGATATGCACCTGGTCAACATAGGGCTTGTGCAGCTCAATATCATCAGGGCAATCGGAAGACATGCTTTTAAGCTCGTCAATGGATCCGATGCAGTGGCGGTGTCCGCACTCGCATTCCCAAACAGGCAGAGGCGTGCCCCAGTAGCGTTCACGGGAGATACCCCAGTCAACAACGTTGTCAAGGAAGTTGCCCATACGGCCATCCCTGATTGTCTCCGGATACCACTGTGCTTCCCGGTTATTTTTCATAAGTGAGTCATGCACCTTGGTCATGGCAATAAACCATGAGGTTCTGGCATAGTAGATCAGAGGAGTGTCACAGCGCCAGCAGAATGGATAATCATGCTCATATGGATGTTTTTTGATGAGCTTCCCTTCTCTGCTGAGCTTTTTTACAAGAAGCGGATCAGCGTCTTTTACAAAGATACCGGCAAACTCTTCCGTCTCCGGAGGAAGTGTTCCGTCTTCCCTTACAAGCTGTACAAACGGCAGCTTGTAAGCCCGTCCGACACGGGCGTCGTCCTCACCGAAAGCCGGCGCAATATGGACAATACCTGCACCGTCATTCATCGTGACGTATTCGTCAGCAACAACACGAAATGCATTTAATCTGCTCTCAGCAACCGCTTTGGCTGCATACGGGAAAAGAGGCACATATTTCATACCGACCATCTCACTGCCGGTTTTTCTGTCAAGAATTGTAAAATTTTCAAAAAGCGTGTTAGCGAGAACGCCTGCCATATAGTAACGTGTTTCACGCTCGGTTCCATCAAGGTCAACAGGAACAGAAAGAAGGACATATTCTTCCCTGGGGTTTACACACAGTCCGACGTTGGACGGCAGCGTCCATGGCGTTGTTGTCCATGCAGCAAAATACGTGTTCATTTCCCCTTCTACCGCAAACCTGACGAAAACAGAAGTCTCTTTAACATTCTTATATCCCTGGGCTACCTCATGGCTTGAAAGCGACGTGCCGCAGCGAGGGCAATACGGAACAATTTTATGCCCTTTGTAAAGCATGTCTTTTTCCCACATGGTTTTTAGAGCCCACCACTCGGATTCGATATAATTATTGTCATAGGTAATATACGGGTTCTCCATATCGGCCCAGAAACCGACACGTTCAGACATCTGTTCCCATTCATCCTTATATTTCCAGACAGATTCCTTGCATTTCTTAATGAACGGCTCTACGCCGTATTCTTCGATTTCAGGCTTTCCGTTGATACCGAGCATCTTCTCAACTTCCAGTTCAACAGGAAGTCCGTGCGTATCCCAGCCTGCTTTAAATTCAACGTGCGCCCCTTTCATTGCATGAAAGCGGGGGATTACATCCTTGATAACACGCGTCTTGATATGACCGATGTGCGGCTTGCCATTAGCCGTCGGAGGTCCGTCATACAGGGTAAAGGAAGGCGTACCATCCGCTTCAGGACGAATTGCCTTCTTATAAATATCATTCTCTTTCCAGAATGCCAGGGTTTCCATCTCACGATCGGTAAACTTCATGTCTGTCGGAACTTTCTTATACATGCTTATTTCCCCTCTAACTATAATGTATATCCATTCGGACAGCTGAAAAAACGCATTTACATTTTTACATAAAACTACCCGAGTTAGACTTATAATTATATGAACGAGTCTTTGCTGCTGTCAACTGCGATTCTCAATAATAAACGCCGCTTCGATATCTGATGTGTGAATTGCTACAACTCCCGGATACAAATTAGCCGTCTCAGTGAACGGATCCGGATATCCATTTCTTTCCGAACCCATATGAAGTCTTATCATCGCATACTCTTCATCGGTCAGACGGATACAGCTTTGTATGTAAAAGCAGGATTTTTCTCCATGACCGACAGGGAAATTATCCCTTACAGTCCATACTTCCTTTTCGACCCAGTTTGCGACTTCACTTCCGTAGGCGTTAATCTTACTTCCTTCACGAACATTCTTCTTTTCCATAAAATAGAAATTCGTCTTGCAGAGATCATGCAAAAGGGCTGTAATGATTACCGTTTCCCTCTTTATCTCAAGTAAACCCGCAGCAACTTTGCCGGAAAGCAGTTCATATACATTCAGACTATGCTGTGCAAGGCCTCCTTTACAGGCCAGATGGTATTTCGTTGATGCAGGTGCCGTATAAAAGTCCGTCTTCTGCTCAATCCATTCTACAAGCCGCTCCATCCCGGGCCGTGAAGTAGAAAGAAGCAGCTCTTTGATTTTTTCTTTATTCTTTAGGCATTCCGATTCAGAGAGTTCCTGTGTCTTTTCTTGTTCCTTACTCATAAATAATCTCCCCGCTGCTTTTTTTACTTAAATAAACACCATGGGTCTTCTGTGGAAATGGGCTGTTCGAATAACATTTTCTCTCCTGTTATCGGATGAAAGAAAGACAACGAAAAGGATTCAAGGCAAATCTCACCCCTGTAGACGTTATCGTCCGGTCCGTATTTCCTGTCTCCCAGGATAGGATATCCTGCATCAGACAACTGCGCTCTTATCTGGTGGGATCTGCCGGTAATCAGCTGGACCTCAAGAAGTGAAATGCGCCTTGTGCCGCCGGGACCTTCTCTGAGCGCATCTTTCACCTTATTATAAATAAGAATTCCTTCTTTAGCACCCTGCGGAACGGATTCCATCTGACTCGCCGGAAAAACAGTCACCTGGTTCTTCTCCGGATCTTTCAAAAGGTATGAACGAAGAGTATCTTCTTCTTTTTCCGGTACGCCGCGCACCACGGCCCGATACTTTTTATCCATTTTTCTTTCACGGATCTGCGCGCTGATCCGCGAGGCGCATTTACTAGTTTTGGCAAAAACCATCACACCCGCAACAGGTCTGTCAAGACGGTGAAGAAGCCCAAGATAAGCTTCTCCCGGCTTATTATACGTTTCGCGAAGATATGCCTTCAGGATCGTAAGCATATCCGGTGCCCCTGTAATATCTTCCTGCGAAAGGATTCCGGCAAGCTTTACTGCTACCAGAAGATGATTGTCTTCATAAAGAATCTGCGGTATGACCATTACCGGCCACCCCGTGCTGCCGCATCCGGCGTCCATCGTCCGACTGCCCCGCAGGGAAGAATCAGATCCATTTTTGACGCCCTCAAACCCAGTTCATCTGCTGTTGCCGAGCCTCCATGATCGGGCTTGACAGCGAGATTGAGTATGTTTTCGAGAACAAGCGATGAGAGGCCGGTCGTATATGAATTTACGATAAAAAACAACGGCTGATCCGATAGAAGACCCGCGCATTTTTTAATCAGAGGATAAAGGGCATCCTCCAACTTCCAGAGTTCTCCTGAAGGACCTCTTCCATAGGCAGGCGGGTCCATGATAATTCCGTCATATGTTCTCTCTCTGCGAAGTTCACGGTCTACAAACCGGTTGCAGTCTTCTGTTATAAACCGGATCAGATGATCCGAAAGCCCGGAGGCGTTAATATTCTCTTTCGCGCGTGAAATCATACCTTTTGACGCATCCACATGAACAACCTCAGCTGCACCCGCAATCGAGCAGGCCAGTGTTGCTCCGCCTGTGTATGCAAAAAGATTAAGGATCCGCGGCTTACGTCCCTCTTCAACGGCTTTTTGAATTAGGTCACCACAGAAATCCCAATTTGCAGCCTGTTCCGGAAAGAGTCCTGTATGCTTAAATCCAGTAGGTTCAATAATAAAAGTAAGCTTTCCGCCTACAGCCGGATATGAAATCTTCCACTTGGAAGGGAAAGACCGCTCAGTTGACCAATATCCTCCGCCCGTCTCACTTCTATGATAAAGACCATGCGGCTTGGGCCAGAAGCCGGTTCCATGATCTGCATCTGCATCCGTTTTAGGCCAAATGGCCTGCGGGTCCGGCCGCTGAAGAAATACGTCTCCCCAACGCTCATATTTTTCGCCTTCACCTGCGTACATCAACTCAAAATCGGACCATCGATCTGCAAGAAACATGCTTATTCTCCTCAATCTTTAAATCTGTCTGCATATATCCAGTTATTATAACAAAAAAGGAAGCTGTCTGAAAAACTTTTCAAAGAGCTTCCTATAATGAATTATACGGATTAACTGTAAGTACGGAAGTCCGCAACATCACCTGACAGTAACAGACTCATCTGCAATTAAGGTTCCGTCCTTAAGGGAAAGGACAACCCTGTAGGTATCCGGAGGCATATATTCACCCTCAGCGGGAACAATATATGTGACATACGAAAGGTCATCTTCATCCATTGTGTAATCCATTGTTGTGTAAACACGAGTGCCGTCCCCGTTATACCAAACCGTATAGATTTTAGTTCCCGGCCAGGTCTTGTTGAAATAAATGTTGAATTCGATGAGAGCCGTCGTTGCCGAAATGTAATTGTCCACCTGTTTTTCCAGTTTATAATCATACCAGTAGAAATAATTAACATCAGTGGCCAGGGTCATCTCTGTAGGAATTGTTGTGCCGCCGTCTTTATAGTATGCTGCAAATTCATCATACGTCGCATCATTTATGGAGCCTTCCGCAAGAAGCATATCCAATGCCAGAAGCGCCGCCTGCCCATACAGTTCCTCGGATTCATCCGGCTCCGGATTAATGCTGCAAAGCTCCGGAGGTATGTCAGACAAGACCCACTTACCAGTCTCTTTATTGGCTTCAACAACGAAAACAGCATCATATGTGTCGACAGGAACACTTGCTGAACTGAATATTTCTTCTAATTTGTCATTATATAATTTCATTGACAGCTCTTTTGCAACGGTAGTGTCTTCGCCTCGAATAATGGTGAGCAGGTACGGCTTTTGCATGCCGGCCATAAACTCGAGATCATTTGCAATCTGATTCTTTATTTTTATTAGATCCGGCATCGTCAACGTAATATCCACATATGCATATATATCCTCGACTGAAGGTTCATCTCTGATTTCATACGAGATCTCACTGTAGAATTTTTGCTGCAGATTCTTACTGTTTTCGTTGTCATCAAAGAAAGTGGCTGAAGTAATATTCGGACTGATCAAGTCAATTGCCGCAGTATCACCCTCAGAAAGAGCTGTAATGAATGTGTTGATTATATTAGTAGGACTACCCGCAGCCGGACCGAAAAAGATCTTCGTATAGGGATGACCGAGAATTAGGGCAAGCGGAGCCGTATGTAAAACAAGCCACGCTTTGTCGTTCGAGTCATAAACCATATCCAGAGAAATCTGATATTCCTTAATCGGAACGTCCTCATCCTCAATCAAAGAAAGCAGACTGTCGGGTTTGAGTGTCTGGTCTTCCAGACTTAATAGAGCAGCTTCGAGATCCACGGCTGTAACCGTTATATCACAGATACCTTCACCGTATTTAACGCTTCCCTTCGCCTGATCTACCGTATACTCAATTCTAAGAAGACCCGCATCCATCATTTGAATCATATCATCATCAGCAAATGTGAGATCAGCAAAAGAAGCATCCCCTGCAAATTCAGATACATATCCGTTATTCGAGAACTTTCCGCTTTTCATGTCATCAAGATATGAAGTAACAACCTTTCGGATATCTTGTGAGGCCCCGTCTTCGAAAAGTGATGGAAGCGAACAGGAGACCAGTAGAAAGCAGCCGGCTAAAGCAACTGTAAAAAGTCCCATCCGTAGAAAAGCGCCTGTTTGTTTCACTTCAGCTACCCCCTATTGATGACAATTTATGTGATCTCCTCTTCAGCTCAATGATGATATTTGATTAGTAGACAGTTACATATTCATCAGCGAGGATTGTTCCATCTTCAAGATACATAATTACATAATATGTATCGGCAGGAATCAAGCTGTAGTCTTCAGTCTCAAGGGATGCATATACATCATACTGATCCGCCTGTATTGTCTCAGAAGACGACCATACCACAACCGATCCGTTTTCATTGTAGTAATCGTAATATACAACAAGGCCCGTCCAGTTGTTATAGAACTGAATGTCATATTCGATCGTATAAGTAGTTGCTGAATCATACTCGGTAACATAACTTCCGGAATAATAGTCATACCATCCGGCGAAAATAATATCGGACTGCGGTGTTGTTCCGGAATCCGTTCCTGTCGTTGTGCTTTCCGTCGGTACGATTCCGGAATAATACGCGGCAAACTCATCATAGGTAGCCTGATCAATAGACCCTTCTGTCAGAAGCATTTCAAGAGAGCGAAGAACAGCCTGGGTATAAAGGTCTTCAGACCCATCCGGTTCTGAATCAATATCGCTGAGTTCTGTTGGAATGTCGTATAAGTCCCATCCGCCAGTCTCACTATTGATTTCAAGAGTAAAAACCACTTCTGAGGTCAGCATGGGCACATCCGATGCATTAAACAGCTCCGAGAGTTTGTCACTATACATCTGCAGAGACTGTTTTTCTGAATCTGTTGTATCTACACCCTGTATTGATTCAAGCAGATATTGTTTTAGCGTACCTGCCATGAATTCTGTATCACCGGCAACCTGATTAACGATTGTCTTCAAGTCCGGCATAGTTAAGTTAATGGTAACTTCGGGATACGACTCATCTCCGGCGAGATCCCCGACAAATTCATAAGTGATTTTGCTGTAAAAGGCCTGCTGCATAGACTTTGTAATCGGATCTTCGTCAAAAAAAGTCGCAGAATCATAATACGGACTGATAAGGTCGATTGCTGCAGCATCACCTGTTGTAAGGGCTGTCATAAATGTATCAATGAGTGCAGTAGGAGACCCCGCCGCCAGTCCGAAAGTAATTTCCGTATATGGATCCCCGAGAATTTCAACAAGAGGATAAGAATCTGAGACAAACCACTCTTTATCAGAAGTGCTGTAAACAAGATCAAGTGTAATTTCGTAATCCGTCATCGGAACTTTCTTGTCCTTGACCGCATCCATGAGTTCTTCAGCATCAAAGGATTCATCTTCAAAAACTGAAAGGACTTCTTCCATATCCACAGCCGTGACGGTAACATCACAGGTCCCCTCTTCTTTTTTAACACTGCCCTCTGCAGCTTCTATTGAATATTCCATTTTGGTAAGACCTTTGTCCATTATCTCAATAACAGCATCGTCTTCAAAAGAAAGATCTGCGAAAGGCGCATCCTCGGCATAGGCCGATTCATATTCGTTGTCAGTTAAATCTCCATCCTTTATTTCATCAAGATATGCCTCAACAACTGATTTGATTGTATCGGAGTCATCTCCCTTTCCGAGTAGGGTATCAATGCCGCATGAAGAAAGCAAAAAGCATCCTGCCAAAAGAGTTGTTAGAAGAACCATTGGTCGGGGAGTATTTTCTTTTTTCATAAAGATCGCCTCCTAATAGATAAGGTATTCTTGTTTATTCCATCATACACGAGCAATAATAGAAATGCCATAACACAAAATAAATGACGCAAAAAAAGCTTAAAAAATGATGGATTATTCACCAATATTACCCGGTCTTCCGTTTCAAAAAACCTCATCAATTTCATTTTTAAGTCTATACCACCTGAAAAGCGCAGCCGCCGTTCCTGCCGTTCTAAATATTGTGATTATAATAAATGCAATTATCATAGCTTCGATCGATTCACCCAGAAGCTTATAAATATAAATACCGGTAAAAGGCATAATCGCATTTGAAAGTAAAATAATCGTGTTGTAAAACGATATGGAAATAGCACGGTTCTTATTGGGGATTACTTCAAGAAGGCACTGGAAAAGGGACAGCTGAAATGCGCTGAATGTGGCACTTCCGAGCGTCTGTATTACAAAATAGAATGGCAGGCGGAGGGGAACGGGAAGCAGCAGCGATACAAATATGGCAAAACCGCATACAGCTAATCCAGATGCTCCGATAAAAAAGACAAATCGAACGCCTTTTTTCTGTACGAGGCGGCTCCACAGACCCATTGTTAAGAATTGTGCACTGGAGCCCAAAACTGCCATTAGGCTCATCTGTGCCTCATTCAGATGCAGAAATTTGAACTGAGCTACAAAATAAAGCGACCAGTCCATTTCCCATCCGCAATATACAATAAGGGCTACTCCCAAAAAGCCAAGAAACTTCCTGCTGTGAAATAAGACCCTTGCCGATTCACGAAGAGCTGAAATATCAACATGATTAACCTCCTGCGCATTTCCCCCCCTTATTTTCCGGAGGACAAAAACCTGTCCGATTGCCAGCGGAAATGCAAGCCAGTAATAAATCTGATGAACAAGTATCTTGCCTGAACCGGAAGCAGCCGTAAGAATTGCACCGGCTATGAGCGGGACAATAATATTGACAACCGTATTCATGCGAGTCCTGTGAGTATAGATGAGATTTCGGTCGGCCGGCAGCGCTACATCCGAAAAGAAAGCTTGCCAGGATGAGTTATAAAGCGACAGCGGCACATTAACAAGAACAAGAAGTGCAATTAAAAACGGGAGCCGGTATATATCAAGAAAAGCTGCCATGCCAACAAGAATATATACAAATCCCAGTCCGATGGCAGAGAGCATAACCATGGGCTTCTTATTGTGAAGTCTGTCCGTAATCACTGCAAATGGAATCAGCGTAAGCATCCCTATAATAGGCGGCAGAGATGCCATCAGACCTAAATCTGTCGCTGTTGCACCGAGTCGTGAAGCATAAAGATTATTGTTATTGTGTGCCAATACCAATATGAAATTAAAGAGAATCCCCTCAGCAGCAAACAGGCGGGCAAGCTGATGATTCGTCCGGAAAGTCCGGTTTCTTACATCCGCAATTCTGCATCTGACATTAGTAAGCATGCTTTTGGTTCGACCCACTATGCGCTTCCTCCTGTTCTTAAGAACTGATTCTTTTGAAACACTTATACTGTTTATCTATTATCGCAGTCTGCTTTGTTTTGACAAGTGCTTTTCGAAACAAAGCAGACATATACAACTTAAGGACAATATTTTGATACTTTTTGTTACATTGATATTTTTACCGGAATCAGCATTCAAAATCGGCATAAGGCTTACTCACAGGACGTTAAGTGGTTGCGATGCACAATAATAATGGGTACAATATAAAGTGAATTTCAAAGGAGGACTATCTTGTGTTTACAGTGTTACTGACAGACGGCGCATTTACCGGATTGATTCGCAGTTTGCGCGAAGCATATGCCGGCGGCGTCAGAATTGTGGGTCTGTCGACGGATCCCGATACCTCTCATCAGGCTATATTGGATGCTTTTTATGTTGTTTCATCTCACGATGAACCCGGATATATTGACGAAATAATTCAAATCAGTAAAACTGAAAATGTCGACATTATTTTCCCGATTGTTTCTGAAGGAATTGAGGATCTCATGGACAATGAGGCAAAAATCCTTGAAAATTCGGGTGCCAGAATTCTTTCATCCCCTTCATCTTCCCTGCGTATTTCCAATGACAAGGGTCTTCTCTATTCTTATCTTGGAGAAAGTGATGACCCGGTGATTTCTTCACTGATACCTGTCTTTTTTCTTGCTGATACCAAGACAAGTCTGTATGAGGCCATTCACAAAATCAGGGGCGCCGGTAAAAAACCTTGTATTAAGCGCCGGCGCGGTGAGGATGCCGCTGGTTTCTGGATAATAGATGATGACGCGAATTACGTCTCCCAATTATTTTACGAAGAACCCAAACGTATTATCTCACAGAAAATTCTCGATATCATGCTCGAAAATGTAAATGAGAATGATGCGATACCGCCCTGTATGGCATGTGAATTCCTTCCCGGCGAAGAGTGGGACTGTGATGTGCTCTGCATGGACGGCAAGCTGGTCAGTGTTACAACACGCATCAATTTGGGTATGACCGGCGGATTGACCTCCGTTCTTGAAGTTAAAGATAATCCTTTGCTTGTTTCCTTATGCGAAGGAATTGTATCTGCTCTTAATCTCTCTTATGTTGTGTGCATCAGCTTCCGTGCTGACGCCGACGGGCATTTTTTCCTGCTTGAAATCAACCCAAGAATGATGGGGAATATCTACGTGTCCTCTCTGGCCGGCAACAATTATGTCAAAATGGCGATTGATCTGTTATACGGAAAAACGGTTCAGGCGGTTCCTCCGAAAACCGGTATTAAGACGGCTCTCTATTATGACCAACTTCAAATAACACCCCGACAGGAATATATACAGGGATGATTCAAGGGTATGATTCAAAAATAATAAGCAAGGTGGATTCTAGGAATTCACAGAAAAATGGAGTAAAATATGTCAGAAATTAATTTTCATCGTCTAAATGCAGCTGACCGGATCGAATACAATCACTATTACCGGAAATCACAGAGCAGACTGGCAGATTTGGCTTTCAACTGCAGAGTAGCATGGGACGAAGTATTTAAGAGCGAGATGGCAGTATATGAAGACAGCTGTCTTATTATATCGGATGGCGGCTGCTTTACGGATCCTCATCTATTGATGCCTATGGGAGAGCTTGATTCTGAAAAGCTCGATCGAATTCTTATTGCAGTACGCGACGAATTTATAAAACGTGGATGGCAGCTCAAAGTCATGTGCATTGACGAAAGCAAACTTCCTCTGTTTGATAATCTCCGGCACTTTACCGCAGAGCCGAATTTCAATGAAGACTCCTCCGATTATTTGTATGATGCAGAGTCGCTGCGAACACTGGCAGGAAACGTTCTTCACAAAAAGCGTAACCATCTTAATAAATTCATGCGCCTGTATCCGGATTTCGAGTACGCGGCACTTACCCGGGATGATATGGCTGCCTGTCTTTCACTGGTAGAGGCATGGTGTATTTCCAAGGATCTTGATCCTGATAATTGCGCCGAGAGTGATTATCATATGATCAGGCGGCTTTTCGAGGATTTTGATCAGCTGGAAATCTACGGCGGCCTGATAAAAACCGGGGGTATTGTCAGGGCATTTTCCATCGGAAGCCTTGGAAACGCCAACACGGCTTATATGCATTTTGAAAAGGCGGACCAGGAGATACACGGTATATACTCGGCTATAAATCAGATGGTTCTTATAAATGAATTTCCTGAAGTCGAATTTGTGAATCGCGAAGAAGATCTGGGTCTTCCCGGACTAAGGAAAGCCAAACAATCTTATGAGCCTGTTGCACAGCTAAAAAAGTACAAAACGTGGCTCAAATCTGTCGATTAACAATAAATTATGTAATTTTCTTCATTATTTTTCTATTTGCCTCAATATTCAGGAACAATTGAGCTCAAATCGTTTATAATATATTAATAATATTTTTATTTTGGGTATTTATGCATCAAGAGGTGATGAAATGGCAACTGTACCGCACATATTGATTTGTGATGATGATCCGGTAGTACACGAGTCTCTGGGGCTCTATCTTGAGAATGAACATTTCACCTACTCAAGTGCGTTTGACGGAAAAGACGGTTTGGAACATGTCGTATCCGACAAGCCTGACTTGATTATCCTTGATCTGATGATGCCTGAAAAAACAGGTATTGAAGTCTGCCGCGAAATAAGAAAGACGCTCTCCACACCTATTATTATTCTCACTGCAAAGGGTGAAGAGATTGATCGTGTTCTGGGTCTCGAACTGGGCGCTGACGACTATATTGTCAAGCCTTTCTCTCCCCGCGAGGTAATTGCCAGAATCAAAGCTGTTATGCGGCGCATTTCAGAGCCTCAGGAAGCAGGGTCCCTCCTTCGTTTTGAAGGACTCGAGATCAATCTGGATAATTACCAGGTAAAGGTTAACGGGGAGTTGATATCCTGTACGCCTAAAGAGGTTGAGATCCTTCATCTTCTGGCTTCTCATCTTGGTCAGGTTATGGACAGGGAACAGATCCTTTCGCTTGTCTGGGGTTACGACTATTTTGGGGATACCCGAACGGTTGATACTCATATCAAACGTATCCGTCAGAAGATATGTTACGAAGGCGCCCCGTGGTCCCTCATTACCGTGTATGGCGTCGGCTATAAGTTTGAGGTTTTCGCATAATGATCCGAAGCGTTTTTTTGCGTCGAATTATTCTGATCATGATTACGGCACTTACTTTGTCCGCATTACTTGCTTCTGTTCTTTTTATCAGGGAGTCAAGCAAGACACTTTCAGCAGCCAGAGCAACTGAATTATCAGCGAGGGCCTCTGTCATTGCAGCTGACTACGCAAATGAAACAACGGCAGGACTGAACAAAAGCCCGATGAATTCCGTTATTACAAATTTGGGAATATCAGGGGTCTATATTCTTGTACTTGATGACAGCGGCGATACGGTCGCCATATCTATAGCCTCATCCATCTGGGATGAGGCTGTTATTTCCCAGCTTCAGAGTGCCCTCCATAACAATCTCCTCCCCATTTCTAACGCTGACAGCGGTTATCTGCCGCCAGCATCAAACACTGATTCCGGCAAGATAATGATTGCACAGTCCCCGATAATATCCGGTAACTCAACTCTTGGATATGTCATTTTAGCCGAGCCTATGGACAAGATATTTTCTGTTCAGCAGGTGCTTGTTCAGATTCTTATTATTTCAACAATCCTTGTATCCCTCTTCATGCTGATTCCGATCTATGTTGTAACACACAGACTGGTAAAGCCTCTGCATAGGATGAATGAAGCAGCCCGTGCTATGGGTCAGGGTGATTTTTCTGCAAGAGCAAATACAAAGGCTAAAGGAGAAATCGGCGAACTGGCATCTTCATTCAACGAGCTGGCTGACAGACTGTCCAATTCAATTTCCGATCTCACTATTGAACGAAACCGGCTGCGCGAGATTTTTGATGTCATATCGGAGGGAATTGTCTCTGTCGATTTGGAGCTCCGTCCTGTTTATACGAACCCTGCTATCTATACCCTATTTGAAAATGCCAAACACAAGAACTTTTTTACTGAGAATCTTCAGCTCATTCCATTCGATGATGTCTGGGATGATTTTCGAAAATGCATAAAGCAGGGTATCACTGTTGAACGCACAATTGATATAAGGGAAAGCGCCTATCTCTCGACAATCGTTCCTTCATTTGACAGTAATCATATTGTTAACGGCGCTACCGGTTTTTTCCGCGATATTTCCGAATCAGAACATCTGGAACAGACAAGACGGGACTATGTTGCCAATGTCTCTCATGAGCTCCGCACACCGCTCACCGCTTTACGCGGACTCGTTGAGCCGCTGGCCGACGGTATGGTAAAAAACGAAGCCGACAGAATGAGATACTATGGAATCATCCTTCATGAGACGCTTCGCCTTTCAAGATTAATCGACGATATGCTTGAGCTTTCGCGGCTTCAGGCCAGAACAATTGCTTTCAAGACGTTTCCCTTTGATCTCAACTCCCTTCTTGATGAACTGGAAGCCAAATTCACGCCGATTATGAACGATGCTCAGATATCTTTCCATGTTGAATATAAGGATGGTCCCTGCCCGACAGTTATGGGAAATCCTGACCGCGTCGAACAGATACTGATTATCCTGATGGATAATGCCAAAAAGTATACGCCGCCGGATGGTTCTATCACAATACGTACTGAAATGAACAGCAAGATGGATACAGTACTCGTTTCTGTCCGCGACACAGGACAGGGAATTCACGAGTATGATATTGACCATATTTTTGACCGTTTTTATAAGGCGGACCGTGCACGCGGCAAAAAGGGAACAGGTCTTGGTCTGTCCATTGCCAAAGAGCTGCTCAATTATATGGGTGAATCAATTACGGTTCAGAGCGAGTATGGTGAAGGAACTACCTTTACCTTCACTCTCAAACGTGTCCAGGACTCGATTTGGTTCTAATTCCCCGCAGTAAGGAGAGAATAGTAAATGTCAGATTTTAACTCCCCCGTAGAAGATCCTTCTGATTCCAAGGAAGGTATCCGGGTCAACCGGTATATAAGTTCAAGTGGTTTTTGTTCAAGACGAAAAGCTGACGAATATGTTGCCGCCGGATTTGTTACAGTAGATGATAATACTGCAGTTGCAGGCACACGTGTCCTGCCGGGACAAGTTGTCCGCGTAGAAGGAAAGCCTCTTTTTCCTGATGAAGATTATGTGTATATAGCGCTTCACAAGCCGCTTGGAATTATCTGTACTACAGACACGCGTATTGAAGACAACGTGATTGATTATCTCCATTTTGATAAACGCATCTATCCGATAGGACGACTTGATAAAGCATCTACAGGTCTCTTGCTTCTGACCAATGATGGAAATATAGTTAATAAGATTCTGCGGGCCGAAGGACATCATGAAAAAGAATATGTTGTAGAAGTGGACGAACCTGTCACACCGGATTTTATTGAAAGCATGCGAAGTGGTGTGCCGATTCTCGAAAGGGTAACAATGCCCTGCAAAGTTACACAGATAGGAAGCCACACTTTCCGAATCGTGCTTATGCAGGGATTGAACAGACAGATTCGCCGCATGTGCGAATATCATGATTATCATGTCCGCAGGTTAAAACGCACACGAATTCTAAATATTGATATAGGTAATTTGCCGCTTGGACAGTGGCGGAATCTTTCTTTTAAGGAGATTCGTGACTTGAAGGCTCTTGTTGAACAGCCTCCCAGGGCTCGAAAATGAATGTACCCCGATATGTCTGATTTTTGATGAACCGGCGGGTTTCCTGTCCGGTTCTTTCTATGTCTCTCTGATAGAAATCCAGAAACAATTCATAGGTGTCCTTCCCGGATAATTCTTCCTGATGCTGATGATCATCAATATCCTCAGGTGAAAAAAGTGAAGCCTGAAAAGAAAACCTCTCCTTTTCACCAGTGGTTATCTTAATGCCTTTTCCGTTTCCGTCGGAAATTAAGAGGTACTTTGTATCGCAGTGCCCTCCGTTTTCCTGCGGTCTGACATACTCATGATAGAGCATCCGGGGAGTAGCCTCATAGAAACCAATCCTGGCAGATTCCTTGCGGTCAGGATACGCCTCGTGCAGGCCTCTTCCATACCAGCCAAGATGATTCATCAATTGAGATATCCGCACGCGAAAACCACTTCTGAGAAGATCATACCGGGGCGTAAAAGCCATTGTCACTGTAAGCTTACCGTCAGAACCCATTATGTACTGCATCAGGACTTCCCCTTTAAATGCAAAGCTCTTGTAATGGACAAGCATAATAAAATCCTCGCCCGCCATCTCATAATGGAACCGCTGGTATCTCAAGTCGCTTTGAATCGTTCTCCAATCTGTTTCTTTTGAAAAAACAGTAGCTGCAAGTACGAATGACTGATCCGACCGGTCGCTGTTTGTTGCAGCACGATAAAAACTTGGCTGCAGGCTCCCGGCCAATAATTCCTGATCACCCACAAGAATGGATTGCAGCCCTCCGCTCTTTCTGGAAATATCAATCTGCATGGCGGAATGAGAGACAGTCAGCGCTTCGGGTATTGTACTTATCTTCAGTTTCATTGACGTCTCTTCCGGCCGTACGCTAAAAAGTGCGGAATCAGCCCGCGCTGCAGGAAGATTGGACTGTGAAAGGCCTGAGGATTGGGAACGGCCGGCTGTTTCATCAATGAGAACCTGCTGATAAAAAGCTATCTCATGTCCTTTATTTACATAGGCTGCATCTTCGGCAAGACACGCCCGTATATCCAGAACAAGCTCATGGCTGAGAGAAACATCATATATATGACAAAGCAAAGGATCCGCCTGCATCCAGTTTTGGGTCGTATAATCGCTGACATCAAATGGGAAGCGCATTTCCTGTCTGCCGAGGGGATCGATGGATTTGACCAGACCGCTTCCTCCTTTTATCCTGAAACCTCCTAAAAGAAGCTGCCAGTGCACAACCAGGTTCCCGGTCTTTCCAATCGGATGAAGATTGTATACACATAATTCAGAAGAATTATCTGATGATGCAAGAAACTGAAGTGTTTCGCACTGCTTTTTGATTTCATAATAAATGGGATGCACAGAACGGTCCGGGCTTACTATACCCTGAGCAACCGGCACATCCATTTTTTCGTGGAATTCTTCCAGATCACCCTGATGAATCCAGCGGTAATCTGCTGCATCACTGTCTCTCTTCGCCCTTCCGGCCTGTGACTCAAAAATGCTTTGGCCAGGTTCCAGTTTTGATTGAAGAATTCTCCTGTCGACTCCTATATCCGCCCATTCGCCGAAAAGAGATCCGGCTTCACAAGGAAAAGGCGGGATATCAGAAAGTGTCAGCGATCTGTCATTCTCACAGTAAAAAGGCCTGGTACTATCCAGTAGGAGAAGCTTCTGCTTAGCTTCCCACAACTTACTTTCATCAAAATGAAGAGGTGCAAAAGACCAAAACACAATACTGGGATGTGTCATCAGAGATTCGAACATCGCATGGATATGTATCGGGTCCGCCTGACTGATAACATATAGACCGTAATGATCACACATTCTGTAAAACATGGGGTCTGATGGAAAATGTGCGGTAATAACAGCATTAAGATTAGCCTGTTTGATCAGACATATATCCTGTCTCATGCGCTCGACTGATACCGCAAGTCCCGTTACAGGATCAAAATCAAAATACCGCACCGCACGAAGAGGCAGCGCAATATCGTTGATATGAAATACACGTGCATGAACCTCGGTAGTTCTAAACCCGAATCTTCTCTTCTTGACACATATTACGCGGTCATGCGCATCTTTAACCGTAAGTACAAGATCATATAAGTTGGGCGTCTGATCCGACCACGGGAGAATGCCTGCAGCATTTATCTGTGAATGCAGTGTCAGCAGTGCCCCGGAAGAAATACTGCCCGTCATTTCCTTGTCAGCGGCAGCCGGATGGACCGGAAGATGGTATAAGTCATATTCGTTTCTGGATTCGATGATTTCGCACTTCACGAAAACCGGAATCAACAAATCAGTGTGATTCAAAAGAGTTACCTGTACACGTAGGTTTGCATCCCTTCTGCTCCCGGGATCAGGAAGCAGAAGATCCGCTCTACCGGACACATCATCCAATAGATCAGTACCCGTTCCAACTCCTGCCAAATCTGCCGGCCCGGGTTGCTCCTGCCGGTCCACCCATGTCGTTCTCAGATGAATTTCTGCTATATCAACAAAAGGCTCAGCTATGATTTCAGGCAGCCTGAAAATACCGCTGTATCCGAAAGTACCGTTTTCTCTTCTGACCCGGCCATGGTGATCTGAATCAAGCCGATAAATAAGTAAAGTCAGAAGATTGTTTTCCATCTGCAAAAAGGGGGACAAAAGTATCTTCTGTGTGCTGTAGCATGCTGATGATGTCGTAACCAGATTTCCATTTACAAAGAGTTCGAATCGGCCTCTTATTCCACTGCAGGAAAAATAGACGGCTCTCTTGAGGAAGTTGTCCGGCAAAACAATCCACGTCCGGTAAACGCCGACGTCATCATCAGCCTCACTGCTTCCGAGAGCCGCAAATTTAGCTTTCACTCTTTTTCTAAGCCGGCTTCCTACTTCTTTAGTTCCTGCATCATACATCAGATTAGAAGGCAGGCCATACCCTTCCTGCTGCCACACGGAAGGAAGTTCAATGGCATCCCACAAGGAATCATTGCACGTTGGTTCCATGAAATCAAGTGGAACCATATCCCTGTTCTCGGCATGAAAAAAACGCCAGGACGGCACATAGAACTGCCACTTGGACGGCACCAAACCAAATTCGGGCATTATTTTGTCAGCATATATCTCATCTATCGAATCGTAGGGCCAAAATGAATCCAGCCCGCTCTGCGATTTCATATAACAATTCTCCCATTGTTGAAATTGCCTTTTCTTTGCAAAGATACTAATATCATGTGATTTATAGAAAAGGATATGAATATTTTAACATTTTGACAGGCTAAACATATATCATTCGTATTTCTTTTTGTTTTTAATACTATGAACAAGTAAAGATACGCAAAAAAAACACGGCGGACTGCTTACATGCTGCCCGCCGTGTATCTTTTTTACTGATTAATTAAGAAATTTCAGTTCAGATCATCCAAAAATACTGTAGGTAAGGAACAGTGTAGCCATGAGGGATGCTACAAGTGATACAACAGTAACCTGTGTATTGATGGAAGGGCCGGCTGTATCCTTGAACGGATCGCCTACGGTATCTCCAACAACAGCTGACTTATGTGCATCTGATCCTTTACCGCCATTATTTCCGGACTCAATATATTTCTTTGCATTGTCCCAGAGACCGCCGGAATTGGACATAAAGAGCGCAAGTAAAAGTCCGCTGACGATGTTGCCGGCCAGGAAGCCGCCAATAGCAGATACTCCGCCGATAAATCCAACAGCCAGTGTGGCAAAAATTGCCATCATACCGGCAGGAATCAGTTCTTTCAGAGCGCCGACAGTTGCAATATCAATACACTTGTCATATTCAGGAGAAACTCCCTCTTTACCTTCTTTGAGACCAATAATCTCATTGAACTGTCTGTGAATTTCAGCTACCATACGCTGGGCATTTCTATCAACACCGAGCATCAGCATCGCCGAGAAAACAGCAGGAATGGCGCAGCCAATGAGAAGTCCAAAGAATACAAGAGGATTCAAAATGTCAAAGCCTGTGATTCCCTCAAGTCCCTTTTCTGCGGCAGCCAAGTTAACTTCGCTCATAAAGGTTCCAAGAAGAGCGATGATGGTAAGTCCTGCAGCGCCGATAGCAAAGCCTTTTGTTACAGCCTTGACTGTATTTCCGGCACTGTCAAGGGCATCGGTTATTTCAAGAGCTTCTTCACCGAGATGACCCATCTCGACAAGACCTCTGGCATTATCAACAATGGGGCCATACGCGTCATTTGAAATAACCATACCGACGATGGAGAGCATACCTACAGCAGCCATAGCGATACCGAACATTCCGTATACCGGATTAGTCGGATCAAGAGGAGCCGTGATCTGATATGCAGCCAGGGCAGAAATAGCAATTCCTACAATCGAAGGGAACACGCTTAACAGTCCATAGGACATACCGGATAGGATTGTAAAAGCAGGACCTGACTTGGAAGCATTGGCAACATAACGTACAGGCGGTTTATTATCATTTGTGAAATAATCACTGACAATACCGATAATTGTTCCGACAAGAAGACCAACCGTCATAGCCCCCCATATTCTCCAGCCTGCTTCGTTGCTGAAAAAGACGACTGTGGTCAATGCGGTTAAGCCGGCGAACAAACCGGTAGTAACGTATGTGCTCATGTTGAGTGCACCGGTAGGACTTCCCTTCTTACCCATGCGGGCAGCAAGGACACCGATTGCAGAACATAAAAGGCCGATTGCAGCATAACAGAATACCATGGTTGCATACTTGCCGGTTCCGCCGTCCAAAGCGAGCGCCATTACAAGCGCTGCAGCCATGGATGCAACATTGGAATCAAACAGGTCTGCGCCCATTCCCGCAACATCACCGACATTGTCGCCGACATTATCAGCGATAACAGCAGGATTTCTCGGGTCATCTTCCGGGATGCCAAGTTCAACTTTGCCGACAAGGTCAGCGCTGATATCAGCAGTTTTTGTAAAGATTCCGCCGCCGGCCTTTGCAAAAAGAGCAAGGCTTGATGCACCGAAGCTGAAACCGAGAACAGCACTTGCTTCTCCAGATATCATATATACAATAGTAAGGCCAAGAAGACTTGAACCAACTACTGCCATACCCATAACTGCGCCGCCTCTGAATCCTGCCATAAAGGAAGGTCTGATTCCTTTGGTAGCAGCTTCAGCAGCTTTCACGTTAGCAATTGTTGCTACTGTGATACCAATCTTTCCTGCAAGTGCAGACAGTCCGGTACCAAACAGATAGGCCGCAGCCATTGTGATATTTTTTGTAGGGTCTCCAATCCAGATCGGGCTTGGCAGAAATACAAGAATTAGAATTGCCGCCACACCTGCAAACCTGGCAAGAAGCAGATACTCTCGGCGAAGAAACGTATTTGCGCCCTGATTAATGAGTACACCGATTTTTTGAATAGTCTCATTGGAAGAAGGTTGTTTTTTTACCCAGAAAAAGAAATAGAGAGCCACACCAAATGAAATTAATGAAACTGTAATTGCCATGATATAGGCTACTTGAAGATTCATACCCCACACTCCTTGCTTACGGTTCGTTCCCGTCCATCTTCGCGGGAAAGCCAATTGTTCTTTTGTCATATTATTCCAGACCCAAATTAATCTATATTAAAGATACCACAATAATTTTTAAAAACACTGACGATATTACATTTTGTTTTATAAATTTGTCGGCTATATTTGTGCATTGTGCACAAACACCCTGATAAAACGATTCTTATTTGAAAATAATTGCTTTGATTGACAAAATATTTTTCACTTTTGAAAATGGCAGTTTCACTTACGCAAAATCTGCTTTCAAACCAAAGCTAATTTTTCACTATTGGTATTTGAATATTATGAAAAATTCAAATTGAACCATTCGGTTAATGATTATTGCGTTTACTGTTTTTTAAAAATGACAAGAGTCCTTTAAGCGGATGACCGTTAAATAACATCAGAAGGCTTTCGAGCATACTGTATCCCAGTTCTCCATTCGAGAAATTCACGAGTCCCCGAAGCGGAATGTCTTCAAACATGGCATTCATCATTCTTATCTGATCCGGTCTCGAATCCTCTTCATAAGCCTCCAGATAACGTTTATGTATGTTCTTAACAAATATTCTTCCGGCAAATGAACTATTCAATTCGGAGAGAGTCGAATTGAAATGGTAATGCCCTTTCCCCGTCAAAATATCTGCAGGCAGCGCCGCCCCGTAAATCAACTCAAACTGTTGTCGGGGAATCACAAGGTTATTGCCTGCGAATGAATAATAGGCAGGCGCAAACTGCCGGAAATCCGGAACTAATACTTCCCCGGCTGTAGACTGCACATACAGGGAAGCCGTAAGTCTGATATCCGCGGAGGAGGCTCCTGCAAGTATATGATAAACTCCTGTTTCAACGTGCCAGTCATTGATGTTCGTATTGTAATAAGCAAATGATCTCTTGTCCAGAGTAACGGTCACAGCTCCGGTCTCTCCTCTTTTCAGTGCAATTTTGCCAAATCCTTTCAGTTCTTTTTTTGCTTTAAAAATCGTTGAAGGCGGCGGCTGCACATATATCTGTACGATCTCACTGGCATCATAACTGCCAGTATTCCTGATCAATGCACGAACGGTAATTGTATCTGAATCAAGGATATCCGTCTCGCTCAAAGATAGATCGATGTATGAGAATGTCGAATAGGAAAGACCAAAACCAAAAGGGAAAAGTACATTCTTATTTGCCGTATCGTAATATCGGTATCCCACGAAAATACTCTCCCTGTATTCAGCAGACTTTGAACCGCCAAAATATGGATAGCTTGGATTATCTGATAGACATAAAGGAAACGTCTCCGCAAGCTTCCCGCAGGGAACGGCTATGCCGAAAAGCAAGTCATATACGGCATCACCGGCAGCCTGACCTGGAAGATAACAAAGGAGTACCGATTTCACAGCAGACAGCCAGGGCATGAGAAACGGAGAGCCTGCAAAAAGAACAACAGCTATGTTGGGATTTATTTTCGCTAATTCCATAATGAGTTGATTTTGGTTGGGTGGAAGATCCATATGGGATCTGTCAAATCCTTCCGATTCGTATTCGTCTGGAAGTCCTGCAAAGACAAATACAATATCCTTGCCACGGGCCGCTTCTATTGCTTTATCAAGTAAAAGCCTGTCATTCTCATTACTGTCAAGACGATACCCGTCAGCATATGCAAAAGCCAACTTATTATGGGTAAATGCATCATATGGACTACTCATCTGTGTAGGGTTGATTTTCGAACTGCCACTTCCCTGATATCTGGCTTCCTTAAATAATCTGCCGACTACAGCGATGTTTTGTGACTTATCTGACGGAAGAAGTCCGTCATTTTTAAGAAGGACCGCAGATTCGCGAGCCGCCCTGGCGGCAAGTTCATTGTTTTTCTTATAAGGATTCTGTCTATCCCCGCAACGTTTATTCTGATATGTTCCAGGGTCCTTCAGCTCCTCAGGTGGTTTTTGAAACTTATGAACCAAATCAAGGATTCTCATAACCGCTGTATCGAGAACAGCTTCCGGCAAAGTCTTATTCAAAACGGCCTCAACGATTCTTTGGTCATTTATCCTGCCCGAAGGCGGCATCTCAAGTTCAAGACCAGCTGCAAGTCCCTTTGGCCTATCGTTCACAGCGCCCCAGTCTGACATCACAACTCCGTCAAATCCCCATTCATCTCTAAGAATAGTTGTCAAAAGTCTGTGGTTTTCACTGGTATATGTACCATTCAGAATGTTATAGGAGCACATCACAGTCCATGGGGAGGCACTTTTTACAGCCTTTTCAAAACCGGACAGATATATTTCGCGAAGTGCCCTCTCATCTATTATTGAATCACAGACCATTCGAGCTTTTTCCTGATTGTTCGCAGCAAAATGCTTAAGCGATGTACCGATACCGCGGCTTTGTATTCCCTCTATCATTTTTTGTGCCAGATCTCCTGTTAAATATGGATCTTCTGATACGTATTCGAAATTCCTGCCGCACAAAGGCGATCGTTTGATATTTGCCCCTGGACCTAATAGTACAGATACCTCTTGATCCAGGCACTCTTCAGCGAGCGCCTGTCCTATTTCAAACAACAGCTTTCTGTCAAATGAACAGGCGGTTGTACACGCTGCTGGAAAGCAAGTTGATTTCTGACTCTCACCGATACCGGATCCGTTCGATTTTGAAATCTGCTTACGCACACCATGCGGGCCATCAGCAACCATAATACCCGGTATATCAAACCGTACTACAGGTTTTGTATGCCAGAAATCCTTGCCGGAGCAAAGGGATGCTTTCTCATCCAGTGTCATATATTTGACCCATTCCAAATATTCGTTTTTCATTTGTTTTCCTCCTATATGATGGAGAAATTGTATGCGTTGAAAGCCATGTTACTATTTGAGATTTTATATCCGTTTATATTATTTTACAATTAATTATATAAATATTGTTCCAATAATGACACACTCATTTTTTTTATAGCAACCGGCTTACAGGTTGATGGTGTAAAAAAAGCGGCTGACCTTGTAAGTCAACCGCTTTTGCCTCTGTTAGTACTCACATCCTCACAGCCTGGGCATTGCTGCTCCCTGTTGTAAGAAAAATCGTGCAATACTTATTTGGTGGAGGCGAGGAGAATCGAACTCCTGTCCGAAACCATATCCTCTGGGACATCTCCGGGTGCAGTCAGTGATTAGAGTATTCCCCTCTGGAGCGAGCCCGCTGACAGGCTGCAACGTCCGGTAGCTTCATAAATACATCGCACCATCAAAGCTTATTGTGCGGCGTTTACCAATTTAACCTGCCGATAGGTAAGGTCTGCTATCTGACATCCCGAACCCGTCCAGCAGATCGGACGGAGAGATGCGTGGCTGATTAAGCAGCTACGAGTTGTGTATTATTGTTTGCAATTACTTGCTATCCCGTTTTTTAGAGAGGCCAACGAGAATCCTCTACCCGCTTTCCCAGTCCCAACGACCCCGTCGAAACCAGTACGCCCCCATATAATGGGGCTATTTGTTATTATGACAGAAATGCTTTCTTTAAGCAACAGTTCGTTCTCACTTGTCTGTCATCAATGAGTAAAACCAGCGTCCACTTTCCGAGAGTTCATCAAAAGTCCAGTCCGATGTTTTTGTATTATCCTTTGAAATGAGGGCTGAACTCTCGTCCTTGTTGGAGAGATTCCAAATAACATAGCTGATACTGGATTCATCAAGAAGATCAATCCACTTCTGTGCTTCGACAGTATTGTTGCTGCCGCTTCCTGACGCACTGCAGATACCGAATTCACTCACGAATACCGGAAGTCCTGATGCGACAGCATCAGAAAGCTTTTGACGCAGACTGTCACGGTGCGTATCGGCATAAAAATGTAATGTATACATGATGTTGGAATCTTTAATCGGATCAAGAGCGGCCGTATCAACATCCTGCGACCAGGTCGGCGTGCCGACAAGAATGACTGCATCTGTAGTCTTTTCACGGATTACACGTATTACGTCCACCGCATAACTTTTGATCTGGGCCCATGTCGTACCGCTGTTAGGCTCATTGCAGATCTCGTATATTACATTGTCATAACCAGAATACTTTGAAGCCATCTCGTCGAAGAAGGCAAGCGATTCTGATTTGTACATATCCGGATTATTATCAGAAAGTATATGCCAGTCAATGATGATATACATGCCAAGATTTTCAGCAAACCCCACCGCGTCATCAATAAGAGCCTTAAGTTCTTCGCGGTTCGCCTCATCTCCCGTACAATAACCGTCATTTTCAGCCGTGTACATAGCCAGCCGTATGGCATTTACCCCCCACTGATCCCGAAGCGTCAGAAATGCGTCCTCGCTGACATATTCCGGATACCATGAGAGTCCGTGAGTGCTTACTCCTTTGATCTGAAAAGCAACACCGTTTTTATCTACAAGCTGTGTTCCGGAGACAGTAAGCGCGCCATGCTGTTCAAAAGGCGTCACACCGGTAGTTCCCTGTTCATCTTCAATTATGGATTCATCAGCGGATGAACTTACTGTTTCAGCAGCCGCCTGAAGTGTCGTGCCGGCGGGAGTCTCTTCGACCGGCCGGGTTGTGACAGATGTTGTGGCTGTTGTGGCTGTTGTGGCAGTTGTATCGGCTTCCGTGATTTCGCTATATACTGATGCCGTTCCATCCGAGTTGGCGAAGCCTGCTGCAAATAAAAGGGAAAGCGCCAGACATACGTGCGCTGTGTTTTTTCCTGCTTTACAGATCCGGTTAAATATCAACATATTGCCTCCTGTTTTGCTTAACAATCACTAACATATATTGTATATGAGAATATCACGCAGTAATGATCAATACAATCGGAATAAATCAGGACAAATTTGCAGCTAAACTTCGCAATTTACCGTTATGCAGTTCGGATACAGGACCATGGCCGCCGCACACAACACAGGGTTTACTATTTTGGATTGAAATCTCACTAACGATATCCATTGTCTCCCGTCTCATCTTCGTTGCTTTTTTTGAATTCAGATTGACACTTTTCATCAGATAAGGCGCAAGAGAATTGAATTCAGCCCGTTCTTCAGAAAATCCATTAATATTGACCAGGATATCACCTGTAAGTACTATACCGGCTTCCCTGCTGACATATATCATTTCGCCGTACAAATGCCCGCCGCTGCCTTCCAGTATGGTGAAATGAATGTCTGCTATACTTACCTGCCCGATCTCGGCAAATGAATCGTGTTCTTTAGGTGTTCCGCTGTCAAATACTTCAAAACGATTAACATCCGGCACAATATAGCCGGAAATGATTCGGCTGATTTTGCTGTAACCCAAATTGAGTTCTGTCTGCTCACGATAATCGGGAAGCCCGTCAGCTTGTCTTCTGAAATTCTCAGCGCTTTTTTGGTTAATAATAATTTGAGCATCATTCAATTTATATAAAAGACCGCAGTGATCCACATCGGCATGTGTTATATAAACTCTTTTATTTCGCATATGCCAATCAGGAATCAGGCCTCCAAGGACATGCAGCAATTCATCTGCATATATTGCATAGCCGGTATCTATAAGTATAAGTTCACCGTCGCTGACTAAAACATAGGTATTGCTGCCGCAATATGGCTGAATACTTATAAGATCCACCGATTCACTTAGAACAATTTTCTCAATGTTTACTTTATAATTTTCACCGCGGCAGCTGCTTACGAAATAAGCAAACCTGCGTATATAGTCAAACACTTTGCCTGCATTTTCACCATCAGACTGAAGTACCTGCAGAATCCGGTTCGATTCTGAGATAAACTGTATTGTCTCAGCCGTACTTAGTCCCAGGAGCTCTTTCATCTTGTTGGCAAGCCGTATATAGAAAACAGTATTGTCAAGATTCTCCTCCGAGCTTTCGCACTCGATAATATCAACCGGGTATACTTCACTGATATTATCCAGAAGGGTCTTGACCATACGGGGGTTTTCAATGAGAAGCCCAAATTTGAAATCCTGGGAAAGACTGCCGTCCGAACACGAATTCATATACGAAATATTAATATCATATCTGCTCAGTATTTCAAGGACCGGCAGAATGGCTCCCGTATTGTCCGGAATTCTAACAGATACTTCTATCACTCTGGTTTCAGGAATTCTCTTATTGATATATCCAATATCAGACAGGTCTTTTTCTATTTCCAGCAGTTTATTTTCTGATGCCTGAACGTCAACAAACAGCATATGAAGGTCAACCGCTTTGTTATAACTAACTCTGATAATGTTGCCGTTGTGACTTGCTATGATCCTTGAAGCACGAAGAAATGTACCGGACTTATCCGGCATACTGGTAACAAAGGTTTTTTGGGGCATCAATTTCACCTCTTGCGGTAAATTTGGCTGTGGTAAATCCAACAATATTAAGTTTGAGGCATTTTGGAAATGAATACGGCAATACCTTCACATATTTTCTGCTGATAGGAGGAATCCGACAAAAGCTCGTCATCCGAGGCATTGGACATGAATCCCATCTCAAGTAAAAAACTTGGAATATCGGCTGCCCAGTTCAGGCCGCTGTATGTACTTCCTGCATTACAGCCACGATAGTTCGCGCCTGTTGAAGAAGCGACACTCTCACCGAGAATATCCCCCCATCCGCCTAAAGACGATGCATACGTACCCGTGTCAGCTACAAATACACCTACGCCTCTGGATGAAGAATCATCTGATCCGTCACAGTGGAGACGCAAATAGACATCCGGGGAATAAGAAAGCGCAATATCAGCGCGATCGATATTTGAAATATTCACATCATTTTGTGTTCTGGTCAAATATACTTCACAGCCCAGTGACTGCAGATAATCACAGAGTTTCAAACTTATTTCCAGATTGACTTCATATTCGGCACGACCGGTAGATACCCCCTGCGTACCTGAAGAACACTTATCTTTTGTGCCGGACATACCGGGTCCGATCGACTCCTGTTCGCTGTTTGCATGGGTCTGATGGCCGGGATCAAGAACCACAACGTAACCTGAAAGATCCGGACCGTCTCCATCATAAGAGGGCAGGTTCGCTTCTGTTTCCGTTTCTGTTACAGCTTCAGTCGTAACGGCGCTGGATTCTGCTGCAGGTGTCAGAGATGTGTCCAGCTGAGATTCCATTGGCGCGGAAGTCGGCGCAGCCTCCTGTGAAATGGAGGAAGAAGCTGCTTGATTAGGCGATGTTGTCAAAATCGCAATGTTCTCAGCACTTGTTAAAACAATATCACTTGTCTGCTGATCCTTTGCGCTTATGTTCGGTGCCTTTATTACGGCGTTATAGGTTGCCCATATTCCGAAGCCGACGCACCCCAGAAACAAAAAAGCCGCAGCAAAGAGGACAATTCTTTTGCGTCTTATTTCAGCTATTTCTTTGGGTCCAGGTCTGTGCTTCTTCATTCGACACCTCTTCACTTACCTTTACTATTCTACGTTCATCATATTTTAACACAGGTTGGAGAAGTATTCATTTGATGAAATATACCCTGTAAATACTCAGTCAAACCGAATATTTCAAATATTTTTGCTTTATATGCTGAATTATAAAGTAATGTCCGTTAAAATAGATAAGATACATATATATTTTTATTTCCAAAAACAGCCGTGACAGGTGAACGTGTATGAAAAAAGCTCTTATTATCGGATCTGGATTTGCCGGCAGTGTAATGGCCAGGGAACTTGCTGAAGCAGGTTTTACTGTTCTCATATTTGAGAAAAGAGGTCATATCGGCGGCAACATGTTTGAATACAATCGGAAAAACGGAGTGCGTGTACACAAGTACGGTCCGCACATTTTCCATACAAATTCTCAGAAAGCATTCTCCTATCTTTCCCGTTTTTCTGATTTTTATCCATATGCACATCACGTCCTTGGTCATATTAATAATCACTTAGTTCCCATACCATTCAATTTTACTTCGATTGACGCCCTTTTCTCAGCTGATCACGCAGCGATTTATAAGAGCAAACTGAGCGGATCTTTTCCCGGAAAAGATCATGTGTATATCTCTGAACTCATAACACATCCGGATCCGGATATCTGCGAGATCGGCAGATTTGTATATGAAAATGTATTTGTTCACTATACAGCCAAGCAATGGGGCGTTCCTGTCTCGCAGGTAGATGTGTCGGTAATCAATCGCGTGCCTGTCGTCCTTGGTACAGATAACCGCTACTTTTCAGATACCATACAGATGATGCCGGTCGATGGATATACGCCGCTCTTTGAAAAGATGCTGGACCATCCGAATATTGAGGTCCTGCTTGAAACCAATGCGGCGGATCATATTAATCTGAGTTTCGAAAATAGCACCCTTTTTCTGGACGGCAAGCCATTTGACGGTCCGGTCTGTTACACCGGAGCTTTAGATGAGCTCTTTGGTTATAAGCTCGGTCCGCTTCCCTACCGCAGTCTGGATATGAGATTCGAAGATTATCCCGTTGATTATTATCAGGAATCACCAGTGATTAATTATCCGAATGATCAGAAATATACAAGGATAACTGAGTTTAAACACATGACACACCAGGTCATTCCGGGTCAGACAACGATTCTCAAAGAATATCCGCTGCCCTATATCCCGGGTGGGCTGATCCCGCCCTGCTACCCTATTGCATCCAGGGAAAATCAGAAAAGGTATGACGCCTATCTTGATTTGAGCCGTGCTTTCAGAAATCTATATTTGTGTGGACGGTTAGCTGAGTATCGCTATTACAACATGGATATCGTGATTGAACGTGCGCTACAGGAATCCGGATTGATTCTTGAAAAAGGATGAATAATTAGCAGCAGACACAAATGGGGAGGCAAATAATGATTCAGGAAAATGAAGCAGGCAGGATGTATGACACCTCAGGTGACTCACTTTATATTGTGATTCCTGCATATAACGAAGAAATGAACGTAGAGGCGGTTGCACGCGAATGGCATCAGGTTGTCTCGGATATCGGCGGGAAGTCAAAACTAGTTATAATAAATGATGGAAGCAAAGATCACACCTATGAGACACTGCAAAATCTTGCAAATGAGCTTCCCCGACTGGTTCCTTTGACCAAACCAAACGGTGGACACGGTTCTACCGTTCTTTATGGTTATCAGTATGCTTTAAAGGCGGATGCAGATTACATCTTTCAGACAGACAGCGATGGCCAGACGATTCCGGCAGAATTCGGTGCTTTCTGGAAAATACGTCACGAACATGATGCTGTCATTGGATACCGTGCGCATCGTCAGGATGGCCTGTCGCGCGTATTTGTCACGAAAGTACTAAAATGGGTGCTCAGGATTATATTCCATATGAGTGTCACCGATGCAAACACACCTTATCGTCTGATCCATAAGGAAACACTTGCACGTTACGTGCCAGGAATTCCCAAGGATTTCAATCTCTCCAATGTTCTTTTAACTGTGCTCATGCTGGATGCCAAAGAGGATGTTCTCTTCCTGCCGATAACCTTCAGACCCAGACAAGGCGGAACAAACTCTATCAACCTGAAGAAAATTGCCGGAATTGGCCTTCAGGCTATAAAGGACTTTCGACAAATCAGAAAAAGCATGAAAAAGAACAGGTAAAATGATCACTTAAGTTCTGGTAAACCGCATAACTTTCCGGCCATTTGCTTCAACTGTTTCGCAAAACATGCTGTATGGCCTGACCCATAATCCAAATTCACCATACAGGGCTCTGTATACTACCATATCCTCCAAAGTCTCACTGTGCTTAGCGATGCCGATGACTTCATATTCTTTACCCTTAAAATGACGGTATCTGCCTATGCGTACAGGCAGGGTTTTGCATACATCATTTTGTGTTGTGATGCCATCACTCACGTCCGCATCTTTTCCCTCATAAATTTCAGAAGTGAGTTCACTCTCGGCCTGCTCCCGTTCCAGATCAGTGATGCCGCTGCCCGGTACAAGTATTCTTGAGCCGCACGGCGGAACAGGAATATTCGCCTGGCTGCCGCAGGAATAGGATGTATTCCCGTCAAGGACATCTGTTAAAATACATGCTTCATCTACAGGAAATTTCAGCCACTCTTCTGTATTGGATATATTGAATGCAGCATACACCGTCAGGTCTTCACTTTTTCTTTTAATAACCAGCTGCTCATTTCGTATTAATACGTTTTCGAAAGTACCGTTTTTTAGTGCAGACAAATGATTGCGCAGTTTTCCCAGTTTTTTAAGATGATCCAAAAGACCATAATCCGGATTCGGGATTTGATTTATATCCAGGTGCGGCCGAAGCCCGGCGTCACTTTGATCCGTCCGTATCCCCTCAATCCCCCATTCACTGCCATAGTACAAAGAAGGCGCGCCCGGCATTGCGTAAAGAAGTGTATGGATATTTTTAAGCAGTGCCTTATCCCTGACGACGCTGCCGATTCTGTTGACATCGTGGTTGTCTGCAAAATTGAATGTATATATGTTTTTGTAAATCCCGCCGCTGCCAAACTGACGCTGCAATGAATGTGCAATTTCAAAATAATTGTGATCATTATGCGAAGAATACAATCCTTTGTAACACTCATAATTTGTTACTGAGTCAAGCATATCCGGATTGGCCCAACGGTTGAAATCCCCATGAATAATCTCCCCGTAAAGCCAGAAATCACTTTTCCGGGCTTTACAGAAATTCCTCAGCTCCTTAAAAAAACTGGCATCGATACAGTCTGCAGCGTCAAGGCGGAGACCGTCAATTTCGAATTCTTTTATCCACAGTTCTACAGCGCCTAAGAGATAATCAACAACATCACGGTTCTGAAGATTAAGTTTAACCAAATCATAATGTCCGGACCATCCTTCATACGTAAACGGATCACCTTTGGGGCTTCCTGAGCTGAAATTCACATGGTGAAACCAGCCGGTATATTTTGACTTTTCCCGATTCATCTTTACATCAGCAAAAGCGAAAAATTCTCTGCCAACGTGATTGAATACACCATCAAGAATAACCTTTATTCCGTTTTCATGAAGTGTGCTGCAAATTATTTTAAAACTTTCATTATTTCCAAGTCGACAGTCTATCTTATAGTAGTCCTTTGTGTCATAACCGTGCTTTGTGCTTTCAAAAACGGGATTAAAAACAACAGCGTTTACGCCAAGTTCTTTCAGATGTGGAATCCACTGATTTATATAGTCAAGGCGGGGCACCATGACACCGTCATTATACTCAGGTGCTCCGCAAAATCCTAAAGGATAGATATTATAAAAAATGGTGTTTTCAATCCAGGACATCGTTCTTCCCCTCCAATACGGTAAATCATATACTGCGGCACAATAACACGTGTTTCAATAATTGTCCCAAAGAAAAACATTAGCAGTTCTCTCGCTCGCCGATGTTGAATCCTTTATCAAAAGGCTAAAGCGCAACAGCGCCGCCTGTAACACCTGCAATAAGAGCGTGACTTTCGCTTGTCGGTATACCGTAATAACAGGCAGCTGTGGCCCAGATGACAATAGAAAATGATGATGCAGCAAGCATAACAAGTCGATCCTGAGGGAGATAGGAAGTTATGTCGACCATATTGCTGACCGTCTCCGCAACGCTCTTACTGATATAACACATGATAAGCGTGCCAAGGAAATTAAACACAACGTCCATCTTAACGGCAGTAGCAGGCGTTATAACTCTGGTGGAGACAGCAGTAGCTATTCATTCGGGGCATCCGTCCAACCATTAACTAAAACAACACCAAGTAAAAGAACAACTACTATAAGTATAAGGACAATATCCAAATACTCACACCCTTTTCTATTCTGAAGCCGGATCCCTGTAATCTATAATGTCATTACCTTTACATCACAAAAAATCTGCCTGACTTCACTGACAAACATGCAGGACAGTCCTAATAATATCAGGAAAATCATCACCATTTGTATGATAAGTCAGGCAGATTTAAAAGAAATTGGTCGAGGTGAAGAGACTTGAACTCCCGACATCCTGCTCCCAAAGCAGGCGCGCTACCAACTGCGCTACACCTCGTTATTGCTGGAATCAAACCGCAACAGCAGTAATTATAAACGATACTCGTGTGAACTTCAATCCTACAAATTGAATAAAGATGTCGGCTTTACCTAGATTTAACATAACAGAATAACAAACATAAGATAGAATTGTCATTCTGCAAAATACTGGATAGCAATTATTATCAAAACCGAAATAATTAAGAGGATAAAAAGCAGTGCAAGGAACTTAATAAATTGCTTGGCAAATCTCCATAGCGTGTTCATGTCCTGCTTTTTGATTTCGTGTGCCGTCATTTTTCTTCTGTTTTTTGACCGGGTATCAACGAGAAACATACCGCACTTAGTACACACAGAGCGCGTTCCATTCTCCGTTCCGCAACGTGGACATCTCATTGTTTATCCTCAACCTTCCCAAATTATCCTTAGATATATTTGTATTATACACCAAAAAAACATCTCTTCCGCAGCGCCATCTCCTCTGAGCGGCGAATATATTCCTTAGCATCCCTTACGTTGGGGCATCTTTGCAGACGCTCGTCGGCAAAAGAGCGCTTACTGACACTTCCGGCGCCAAAAGCCAGAATTGACCTCTGATCACTCATCATAGCCACATTATATATGCATTCATGGCCCGGTCTGGAATAACCGGTATTTTCATGGCCGCCAAGAGTATCTTTTTGCCTGTACAGGTAATACGGTAAATACCCCTTCTCCTTTAGCCTGGCATGGGCGTAGGAAAGCATTCGGTCCAGCTCTTCTACCTGCTTTCTGTCCTCCGTTTTATAAACATCCATTGAAATGGAAGCCTTTTTCTTAATTGAAAGGGTATGGATTGTTATGTTTTCCGGATCCAACACAAAAACACCTTCAAGTGAATGAATGAAGTCATCGGGGCTCTCACCCGGAAGACCCGCGATCAGGTCTACACTCACCGTCTTGAATCCTATCTTACGTGCCGCGTTATATGCCGTGTAGAAATCGCCGGTTGTATGATCCCGGCCAATACGAACAAGTGTCCTGTCAGACAGCGTCTGCGGATTAATGCAGATGCGCTGCACACCTAGATCCTTAAGAGTATGAAGCTTATGATCCGTAATTGTATCTGCTCTTCCTGCTTCAACAGTAATTTCGGAAATACAATCTGTGCCTAGCGAACGAAACGAATTTTCAAGAAAGCTTCTGAACGTGTTATCATCAAATACGGTGGGTGTACCGCCGCCGACATACAGACAGGAAATCTTCGGTGCATTTTCCTGAAAAAAGGAATCAATTTCTTTTTGAATCGCTTCTGTATATGGAACGAGAAGGTGTGTTTGAGCAGCGGCATCCTGTGAGATAAAAGAGCAGTAAGTACACCGGCTCCTGCAAAAAGGAACACCCATATACGCACATAAAACATCCGGTGTAACTGAATTCAAAATTCTATCTTCATTTTTCGCTGTTTCAATAGCCAGAAGAGCCTTATCTTCCCTCACGAAATAAATATCCGTAAGTTCTTTGGCTGTTTTGGCTTCGCGGGCAATTACTGTCGGACGTATTCCCGTCAGTGATCCCCAGGGGTACACACGCCCAAGCAGGCCTGACAAAAGAATGTATAGCTGACGCTTTACTTCTCTTTTCGGAGCAAGTTTCTCTGACAAATCCGAAACCGGCAGCCTCTCTTTACTGCCTTCTACCCACGTCGTGACACACTCTCCGGATAATTGACTGTATATTTCAATATCTGTATCCAATCCTGCTGAAATCTGATTTTCCCCGCTGCAGCTGCACGAACCATAGAACATTCGCAGTACATCTATTATCGGATATACAAAATTATGTCCGATTAGTATTACAGTAGGCATTTAGCTTCCTTTCACGTATGTAAAGTAATAGTCGATTATTAGATCTGTAACGCGGCCATAACTTTGTACGCCCTCTTCCTGAAGATTTGCCTGAAGATAGGAATCATTGATTTCCGTCGATGTTTCCTGAACCGGTCCTTCAAACTGTTTCCAATATGCAGAGTTCTGCGACCAGTCACGAATAACACCTTCCGGAATCAATGCGCACACCGATGCATAGTCCGCCTGATCAGCAGAATACAAATCATTCAGACAATATATGAGAGCAAACTGATAGCCGCTATATTGGAAATCAAGCCTTTCACTGGATATACAGGCAAGAAAGGCTGCCAGGTTAGCATCCTGTTCTCTCGCAATCCCGCGGGTATGACTTATCTCATGGCAGATAGTTATCGGAAGCTGAGACTCTGGTATATCAATATTAACATTTGCTTCACAGAGGAAAGGAAAATACATTCCCGTAATTCCGGTATATGACCAATAATGTGATAGCGCTACCGGTTTGGCCAAAACATCAGAGCCCGATAATACCGGAAAACCGACAGCAGCATCATCCATTGCCGCGCTGCCGTCAGAAAGAGCCCGGGAAATACTGGTATCCAAAACCATACATCCATTTTCATCCTCCTGAAGCGTTGGCCGTATTTCTGCCATGATCCGGACAAGCCAGACGGATACCTGGTCAAGATCATCTTCACTCCATTTTGAAGCATCAAGTGATAGCGTGGATTCAAGAGGTTCCCGTGTATAGTTAATCCCGTGAAAAAGTGTAAATAAAATGGCAGTGACGGAAAAACAAACACTGAGAATTAATATGAATCTGTATATATATTCCTTCTTATGTTCAGAACGAATTAATCTATAAATAATAAGAATTGACCATAAAAGGCAAGAACATGCTGCAAATACAACTACTATTTCTGTCAGTGATACGGGAACCAAAGAAGAAACAAATTGAAACGGGCGTGATAGAACCGGGAAAATATGAATTGCATAATATTCCGAAACTGCCGTGTTATTTTGCAAAAAAGTCGGAATATAAAAGAACATGATTCCGGGCAGCAATGCGATTACTAATCCCAGAATCCTTTTAATTATTTTACTCTTTTTCATGTGTACCCCTTGCAGCATCTCTTCATCCGACTATGATTGAACTTGTGTCCAGAAACTACCAGACTCCAAGATAACGCAGTCCAAAGAGAATGGCAAGAAGAACAGGCTGGTGAATCAGATAAATCAGAAGAGAATTGCGTCCCATCCATTCAAAAGGCTTTGCCGCATTACGGACGGCCATCGGGGAATCCGGAAAAAGCGTCTGTTTACCGCGATACCCGATGCGACTGATAATAACGCCCACAAAAAAGAAACCTAACCAGGGAAGCATCGGAAGATAATCCCCCATTCCAACACAATTTTCAGGCAGAAAACCAAGCGGAAGAAACCAGTATGTCTTTACAGCAGATGCAAATATAGATGTCCACTGATCCGCAAAAATAATGATGCCCGCCAAAATAAGAATCCCTACTTCTCCCCGTACCGATATCTGCGGTTCATCAGGATTCACTTTACGACGTTTTTGTGCATCTTTAATTTCCCAGATTGAATATAAGCCATATAGAAACGTTCCAACAGCCAGTAAATGCAGGACATTAAAGAAAACATAAAGTTCTTCTCCGGAAACAATCGAAGCAAAAGCCATTGCTGCCGAAAACGCTGCAGCTATCAGAAAAAGCTTAAGGGATCTCTTTAGATTATCTCTGGAAAACTGGCAGCAAATTCCGGATACAACTACAAATACACCAACAAAAAGCGGACGGAGAATGTAGTTGAACCAATTGGATTCCTGAAATTCAAAAATGTTTATACCAAGTAAATATCTGAAATCATAAATAAGATGATGTAGAATCATCATAAAAAGCGAGAGTCCGCGAAGGGCATCCAGTTCAAAAGCGCGTTTCCTATTATCCATCACAGCTCCGTATAGATCGCAGCACCTATGGCTGTCGCAAATTCAGCATGTTCAGGCACATGAAAATGAACACTATACAGCTGTGAAAAGATAGTAAAGAGTTCTTTACACTGCGGAACCCGGGTCATCTGCCCTGTGAAAACAACATCTTTAAGACCTGTCGTCCTTGCAGCAAGCACAGCCATCGTTCCAATCGACTGGAATACCAGATTAAAAATACCCAGCGCTAAATCTTCCCTCGAAGCATCATCAGCTAATTTGCCAAAGTTGGATGCTGTAGTCTCCATTGAAAGTCCGGGAATCTCAATTCTGGAAATATCACCGATATTCAAATCAACATTCAAAAGAGAACCGCCGCCAGCGAGTTCAATAAGCAAATCAAAGTCGCGGATATTTAAAATACTGTTGGCCAGACCCAATACAGTACCGCCTCCGATACCTGACCCGATAACATGTCTTACAACCTCATGCTTTGCATCTACAAAAGCAGTACCGGTTCCCATGCTAACGACAACAGCGTGTTCCAGGTTGGATAAAAACAACCCTCCCAGACCGGTTGCCAGAAATTCCTGGACATGTATTGTCTTAATGCCAAGAAGATCACCGTTGGGGAAAGAAGCTCCCACACCAGTGATCATCAGGCGTTCTATATCAGAGATCTTAAGATGATTAACATCAAGATATTTACCAAGTGCTCCGAAAGCCGATGCTACCGGATCTGTAGCACGAACTATTTCGTGACTGATTATTTTCTGGTCAAGCACGCCAACAATTTTTGTGGTACTTCCACCTATATCCAGCCCAATGACAATTCCCATCGTCCGAATGCTCCTCCCGGAAGACTCATTAAAAATTATAAAGCAAATGAATCAGCGAGCCATTCTGAGTGTCTCAGTGTAATCATCCATATCGCCCGGAGAAGAAATTTCTTTGTCAACGAGGCTCACATTGCGGGGAACGGCAACAAAGCTGTGTGCTCTGGCATCGATTGGCTTAACATTGCCATCCATTGCATATGTGGAACCGGTAATAAAATCGATCACTCTCTGTGCAACCTTGGCATCAACATTTTCAATATTGCAGATTACAGTGTGACCGGCACGGAGATGGTCGCAAACCTTCTGTGCTGACTGTATGTTGTTTGGCTGAAGGATAATAAGCTGCTGCTCGCCTGGAGCGGCCTGCTTGATCGGGACAACCTTAGGTGCTGCCGAACTGCGGGGCGGCGCAGAATACTGCATTCTTGGTTCCTGCTGAAAAGGAGCCGATGCAAACTGCTGTTCCTGTGGCTGCGTATATGCCTGTGTCTGAGGAGCATAGCCGTACTGATCGGCTGAAGATTCGTCATAACCGTAATCACTGTCATAATCACCATCAGCATCTTCAGGATATCCCGATAATTTATCCACGATTTTTTTGAAAAAACCAGCCATACTCAATACCTCCAAATTATTGCTCACACATTTGTTGAATTCGTTAATATGTAAAATAGTGTTAAGATTTTCTATTTACTAGAGTCAGTATAGAATTCATGGAATGAGTAATCAATAGCATAAGGCAACAAGTAAAACATATGTAACGGCATAGAAATATAAAGGCTCATTTTAACCGTTATATTACATCATGAAACATCTGTATCGCTTTTTAATAGTTTCGCTGACCAAAAATAGCTGATCCAATCCTGATATGTGTCGCGCCACATTGAATTGCATCTATATAATCCTGACTCATTCCCATCGATATATCAGACCATAACTGTGGTTCTCTGACCTGATTCCCAAGGCGCGAAAAAAGATCATATGTCTTCTCAAAGACACTTCGGGCCTCATGTTCAAAAGTCTGAATCGGTGCCATAGTCATCAAACCGCAAAGAGTAATGTTAGAACACTGCCCGGCAAGCTCAACAACCCGCTCCATTTGTTCTGCATCAAAACCATGTTTTGATACCTCCTGCGAGATATTTACCTGGAGTAGAATTGATGTTTTTATCGCTTTTGCCAGAGAACGCTTCTGAATTTCGAGTATTAATTCTTCAGATGAAACAGAATGAATAAGCTTTGTATGCCCGACAATCATTCTGACCTTATTGGTCTGCAGTGTTCCTATCATATGCCAGTCTGGATCAACACCCATATTGTTTAGTTCCTCTTCTTTTGAAAGAAGTTCCTGAACACGGTTTTCCCCAAGGTCGCAAAGTCCCAATTCATAGGCAGCCCGCGCGTTCTTTGCAGGAAAATGCTTGGAAACTCCAATAAGAGTCAAAGAGTCCTCACTTCTTCCGGACATAACAAGCGCCTCATGGATTTCTGCTTTTACCTTTTCCAGCCGAATCCGCATGTTCTCTTTGAGAACCTCATAATCCTCGCTCATAATATTTTCCATCTATTGTTCCACCTTGTCACCTTCAGATATCGTGTTGGGGTTTGTGATTATAATTGTACTCAGGTTAGGTGAATCAAATCCCTGCACCGGTGCGATGATAGCATATTCACGGTCATGATCAACTACCGTAACAGTAAGCTTACGCGCATAACCTGAGGAATTGTAAAGAATCTGGGCGTAGCCGGTTGTGTAATCAGCGTCAAGCAGCGCAGATGCAGGAACACGGAGCCCTTTCGTCGATGACTGGATAATCTCAATCTCAGCCGATCTGCGGTCAAGCAGCCTCTCAACTTGACTGGTCGTCTGAAATACTACAAATACGCCGCCTGTGCTCTGTACCGAACGAATTACTTTACAGTCATCAATGACAACTCCCTCGGAGGAGACACGGATATCACATGTGGAATCAACCGGAAAGTCAGTAACAGAACGTCCTGATACCAGTGTTACAAGGAACTGTTCGGCGTTTTGACAGATACGGAGCGCTGGATCATCTTTCGCTATCTGCAGATCACTCGAAAGAACGCCCTTGGATTTTTGAACATAATCAGCATATTCTTCCGGCGTAATAACCGCCGCAAAAGCTGAAGTTAATGCATTCTCAAAACCATCAAGTTTATAAGATACGATCCCGGGAATCTCTGCTGTCAAGGTACCCGCCTGTGCTGAAAGTGTAATTTCAAGATCGGTCTTTGCTGCAATCAATGCAGTAAGCTGTTCGTCCTGAAAATCGATACTCTGAAGATCAGAATCGCGTTTATCCATAAGAACCTGAACCGACGATGAGAAAGATATCAAATTGGACAGGCTGTTAGAAACGCTGTCAGTCCGGATCATATTAATGATTGGAAGAATTTCATTATCGGCTTCCAGACAAATGGTGTCAGCCCCGCTTCCTTTGCCCAGGTCCATGAGTTCACGCTGACGGCTTACTATCTGCTGCTGTGTATTGCGAAGTAAAGCAGAGTTACTCTCGAGGCCGACCGGAATTACCATGGCAAGTTTCTGTTCCTTACAGACGCGGCTTCCTTCCAGAGCCAGAGAGACCAGAGATCCTTCAGCTGTTGAAATGTACGTCTTCTCATCCCTTATAATCAGCGCAGTTGCTCCGATTGAATGTTCAATTGTGCCATTGGCTACAAATGAATAATTCGGTTTAGCTGCGACATAGTCCGCAACATATAGGATGGCAGCCGCGGTTACGACCATAATCAGAATCACAACTACCGACAGGAAAAGAGCGCTTGTTATAGTTCTTTTCCTCTGCGTCGCACGAATGTGTTCTGCATGTTCAAGTGAGGATGCTTTATGCCTTCGTGATTCATTCGGAGCCGCCAGTGTCTGGATATTGGAAGCAGCCCGGACAGCACTTCTGCGATTTTCCGTAGAAGCAGTATTATTTCCGGATCTGTTATTTGTTTTTCCAGGTATCGGCTTTCCTCCAGGGGGCCGCGGGGGCTTTTGGGCAGATAAATGATTTGAAGGTGCTCTATTTGCAGCGGGCCTGCCAGCAGAGGACCTGTCAGAAGGCGGCATTTTCATGGGAGCCTGCCTGTTTTTGCCCGGCGGTTCCTGTCTTTTTTGACTCATTTTGATATAACTCCCATTTTTTCAACAGCTCTCATAGCCGCAAGTTTCGTCTGCTCAAATACAAGACCTCCCTGCATATATGCAATAAAGGGAGCCTTAATCGGTCCGTCTGCAGAAAGCTCAACGGATGCGCCCTGAATAAATGTTCCTGCAGCCATGACTACGGGGGCGTCATACCCGGGCATTTCCCATGGTTCCGGACTTACAAATGAATCGACCGGTGAAGAAGCCTGAATAATATTACAGAAATCAACAACCTGCTCGCCATTATTAAATCGTATGCTCTGGACAATATCCCCTCTCAAAGAATGAGCGGGCGGCTGTGAAGAAAAGCCGGCCTTTTCAAAGAGTCCTGCCGCAAATACCGCTCCCTTTACGCATTCCGCTGTTATGTGGGGCGCCATAAAAAGTCCCTGCGCAATCGTTCTGTTAAATCCCAGGGAAGGTCCTATATGGCTGCCAAGCCCCGGCGCTGTCGCACGGCATGCAATCTTTTCAATCAGGTCTTTACGCCCGACAACATATCCGCCGGCCGGGCAAAGACCGGCTCCGGGGTTCTTAATAAGGGAACCTGCACAAAGATCTGCTCCGAGCGAACAGGGCTCCTGTTCTTCGACAAATTCTCCGTAGCAATTATCAACAAAAACAATGACACCGGGTTTCGTCCGGCGAACCGTTTCAATGATGCTTTTGAGGTCATCCTTCAAAAGACATCTGCGGCTCGTGTACCCTCTGGATTTTTGAATGAATACTAATTTGGTCTTTTTGTTGATAGACGCGGCTATGGATGTTAAGTCCGGGGACCCGTCATCATGTAAAGACACTTCTTTATAGGTAATGCCAAAATCTAACAGGGACCCCATATCGTCCTTGGAAGAATCAGAAATGCCTATGGTTGATGCAAGTGTGTCATACGGTGTTCCTGTGACG
>Ga0209100_1000188_pt1 | contig 68273 bp, 58 predicted proteins | sample lystaG_FD_185480 | JGI IMG/M metagenome (GOLD analysis project Ga0209100, IMG submission 185480) | Glacier valley bacterial and archeal communities from Borup Fiord, Nunavut, Canada, to study Microbial Dark Matter (Phase II) -... | ecosystem: Environmental > Aquatic > Freshwater > Ice > Glacier ... | reverse complement strand
CACATCGTGGATCATCACCATCACCCTCTCCGCGGCGGATGCGACCGTGCACCTGATCGAGAATCCGTTCGCCCCGAGCGCCTTGGCCGGTCAACAGGTCACCATCACCATCGTGCTGCTGCTGCTCCTCGGCGGGGTGTTCATGCTCGGCTTCCGGGAGGCGGTCAACGTCGCGATCCCCGTAGTCGCGCTGTTTTTGACCCTGAACGCGGTGGTCATCGGAACGGCCATCGTGCGTATCGTCGAGAACCCGCAGTACGTCGGCCGCTGGATCGAGGCTCTCGTCGGGATGGGTGGCGGCCCGATCGGCGTCTTCGGCCCGGCGCTCATCGCCTTTCCGCTTCTGGTACTCGGCCTTTCCGGATTCGAAACGGGCGTCAGCATGATGCCCCTCGTGGCCGCCCCTGGCTCGACTCCCGAGGAGCGGATGGCAGCGCGCGTGCGCAACACCCGGAAGCTCCTGACCGCCGCCGCTCTCATCATGAGCGTCTATCTGTTGACGAGCAGTTTCATCACCACCGTGCTCATCTCGCCCAAGGAGTTCGCCGCAGGCGGGTCGGCCAACGGCAGGGCGTTGGCTTTTCTCGCGCACGACCTGCTGGGGAGCGGGTTCGGAACCGCCTACGACATCAGCAGCATCCTGATTCTCTGGTTCGCCGGAGCGTCGGCGATGGCCGGATTGATCAACATCGTGCCGCGGTACCTGCCTTCGTACGGGATGGCGCCCGAGTGGGGCCGGGCCGTGCGCCCGGTCGTCGTCATCTACACAATCGTGAGCATCGCCATCACGATCGCGTTCAATGCCAACGTCGATGCTCAGGCCGGTGCATATGCCACCGGCATCCTCGTCATGATGGTGTCGGGTTCCGTTGCCGTAGCCATTTCCTCGGCGCGGCGGCGTCAGCGGCGTTCGACGGTCGGGTTTTCGATTCTCACGGCGGTTCTCGGGTACGCCCTCGTGGAGAACATCCGCGAAAAGCCTGATGGAATCGCCATCTCGGGCTTCTTCATCTTGGGTATCGTCGTCATTTCTCTCGTCTCGCGCGTGGCACGAACCACTGAGTTGCGGGCGGAGCGGATCGAGTTCGACGAGAAGGCACGCGCGTTCCTGAACGAATCCCTCGCACATGACGGCTCACTCAATCTGATCGCCAACAAGCGCCAAACAGGGGATGCTGCCGAGTACGCCGAGAAGGAGCGGAGCCAGCGAGCGATGAACCCGCTGCGTCGCGGTATGGATGTGATCTTTCTCGAAATCGAAGTCACGGACCCCTCTCGGTTCGGCGGGGTTCTGACCGTGCGCGGCGAATCAGTCGGCCGTTTCAAGGTTCTGCGAGCAGAGAGCTCGGCCGCTCCGAACGCGATTGCCGCTATTCTGCTAGCTCTGAGGGATGCGACCGGAATCCGCCCCCAGGCACATTTCGAGTGGTCGGAGGGCAACCCCGTGGCGCATCTGCTCCGCTACCTGCTTCTCGGGCGTGGCGACACTCCTCCGGTCGTGCACGAGATTCTGCGGGAGCGGGAGTCGGACCCTACCCTGAGGCCGGGAATCCACGTCGGCGGATGATCCACGCAGGAACACCCCGGTGACCATCGCCCCGGCCCGCAACGACGCGGCAGCTGCGCCGAGCCCCAGCGCCCGGCCGGTGCCCTTCGCCCTTCCCGGTTGGCTTCTCGTGACGGCCGGTTTCGCGGTATCGCGGGTGGTCACGAGTCTCTTCCTGGCCGCGGTCTACGCGTTCGTCTCGACGGGGGACTACACCTTCGAGCACTATGACGGCCGCCAGGGCTTCATCGGATTTCTCGAGTCATGGGACAGCCGCTTCTATCACCGCATCGCGGTGAATGGGTACCCGGACACTCTCCCACGCGAGCCGAACGGCGATGTCGGCAAGAGCGCTTGGGCCTTCCTCCCGCTGTACCCGCTGGTCGTGAGGGCCGTCATCGGCCTCACCGGGCTGGGCTTCCCCATCGCCGGGATGCTCGTCTCCATCATTTTCGGGGGCGCGGCGGCAGTCGCGCTGCACCATCTCATCCGCTACCGTTTCGGCAATCACGCGGCGATGTGGGGGGCGCTGTTCTTCTGCTTCGGCCCGCTCTCGTTCGTTCTGCAGGTCGCCTACGCGGAGAGCTTGTTCCTGTTCTGCATGTTCGTGAGCGTGATCGCGATGATGAAGCGGCGCTACCTGCTGATGATTCCCTTCGCCGTCGCGGCAACGTTCACACATCCGGGCGGGATTGCGCTCGCCGCCGCGCTCGGCGTCGTCGGGCTCACCCGTCTGCTCAGGGGAGAGCGACTCCCGCGTCGGGAGTGGATGAGCGCTAGCACCGCGATTCTCTCCATCGTGGCCTCCACTCTCGCCTGGCCCCTGATCGCGTCTGCTGTCACCGGCTACCCGAGCGCCTACTTCGATACCGAGCTCGCGTGGTGGCGGGACTACATCGAAACGGTGCAGAACTTCGTGCCATTCTCGCCGTGGTTCATGATGGCGGAGGATTCGGGCGGCTGGGTCCTCGTCGTTCTCGTCGCGGTTCTGCTCGCGGCTACCGCAGCTCTGCTCGCGCGGCGGTCCGCCCGCGCGCTCGGAACCGAACTATGGGCGTACACGGTGAGCTACATCACCTACCTGGTGGCCGTGTTCTTGCCGCAGCAGAGCATCTTCCGCATGCTCCTGCTTCCCCTGTCGCCGTTGCTCGGGCACCCCGTGTTCACTGGTTCGCGCACCAGGCGGGTCGTCACGTTGAGTGTTTCGATCGCGCTCCAGCCGATCGCCATGATCATGCTGTGGGTGGTCTGGCCGCCCTAGGCCTATTGTCCGGGCGGGGCCAGACTGAGGGTGAGCGGCGCATCCGGCTGCTGCGAACGAGAGGCGCCCGATGCCCGAATCCAGCGACGAGACCACGAGAGCGCGTGTCGCCGTCTATATCGACTTCGACAACATCGTCATCTCCCAGTACGACCGCGTGCATGGGCGCCAGACATTCATGAAAGAGAAGGCCCGCACGGCGACCGGCACGACGGTGGAACGATTGGATGCCGCCACGGTCAACATCGGGTCGGTGCTCGATTTCGCGTCCTCGTTCGGGCCGATCGCCATCAGTCGTGCCTACGCCGACTGGTCCGCACCCGTCAACGCCCGGTACCAGAAGCAACTGGTGGAGCGCGCGGTGGAACTCACGCAGCTCTTTCCCACTGCCGGCACCAAGAACGGTGCAGACATCCGCCTCGCGATCGACGTGGTTGAAGAATTGTTCCGCCTGCCGGATATCACTCATGTCGTGATCGTGGCCGGCGACTCGGACTACATCCCACTCGCCCTCAGCATCCGCCGCCTCGGGCGCACGGTCATCGGCATCGGGGTCAGCGGGTCCACGAGCGTGGCGTTCAAGAACGCTGTGGACGAATTCGCGTACTACGCGGATCTTCCCGGAGCGATCACCGCCCCCGCGGCATCCGAGCCGGAGGCGCCGGACCCGCAGCGGGATGCAACGGCGCTGCTCGAACGTGCCCTCCGAGTCGGCAGACCCGGTGACAGCGTGGACGAATGGATGATGGCGTCGGCCGTGAAGCAGCAGATGAAACGGCTCGAGTCCTCGTTCGATGAGAAGACGCTGGGCTTTCGTTCCTTCACGGATTTCGTGAAGTCGCGCGATGCCGGGGTTGAGCTCGAGGAAGACGGCCAGGCCCGCAAGGTGCGACTTCGGGTGCGCACTTAGCTCTCGCGCTGGGTGTGCGCGAGCACGCACCGCCGTTCAGTCCGCGAAAGCGCTGCTCGGCAGATCCTTCTCGTCGCCGGTGATCGCCTGAAGGATTCGGGTTGCCACTGCATCCGGGCTGTGGCCCGGAGGGAATGCGGGAGTGACCCCTTCGATCGGATGCTCCGACAGCGCGGTCTCGGTGTGGCCGGGACGGGCATCCACGAGTCGGATGGACGACTTGCGCAACTCGCGGGTCGCCGCCACGGTGAACGCCGCAAGGGCGGCCTTGGCGGCGGAATATGCCGCAAGACCCGCAGTGGGCGCCTCCGACACGATGCCACTCAACGTGACGATGAACGGCTCTCCCCCGGTCGCCGCGGACGCCGCGAGATACGGTGTCGCCTCCCTGATGAGCCGGATCGGGCCGAGTGCATTCACCTCGAAAAGCTCCGTGAGCGCTGCATCCGATAGGTCGGCCATCGGACCGAAGGCGACGACTCCAGCGGCGATCACCATTCCATCCAAACGCCCGTGCTGCTCGATGACCGAGCGCACGATGGATGCCGCGGCGCCCGCCTCGCGCAGGTCACCGGGCAGATATCCCGCGACCTCTCGCCGACCTGCCCGTACCACCGTCGCGCCGGCCGCCTCCAGTAACACCGACAACCGCGATCCCAGTCCACCCGTTGCGCCGATTACGAGTACGACACGTCCTTGTAGTTCCGTCATCTAGCCACCGTACCCGTCGCCGGTGCATGCTCTGCAACGCGATTCAGCAGCTTTGGTACACGTAGTCACGGCCGCCGACCATCGAGAGCGCGCGATCGCGCAAGATCGTCGACCACGGGGTTGTCCGGTCGGCACACACTTCAGTGAACGGACGACGGAGATCATCCGAGTATTCGATGTCGATGACCCGCTCGCCGTAGAGCGCCACGAACGCGGCGCATTCGTTGAACTGGTCGCATCCCTCGACCACGGCGAAATCGAAACCGATGTCATCACGGCCCCGTGCGCCCAGCTCCCCCGTGTTCTTCTGACCCACGGCGAGGCCCAGCCCGTGCGCATGGGCGATCAGACCTGTGGCGAAGGCAACAGCATCGTCGAGGGTCAGGGCGCCCTGCGAGCGCGTGTAGGAGTCCAGGTTGTCGAACTCGACAGCGGCGAACCCGGCGACGGCGCACCGGTCTGTCACGGCGTCGATGCGCGCCTCGGCATCCGCCCGCTTCCGCGCGGTCGAGATGTCGATGATGTTCTCGTCGGGCCAGTTCGGATCGACGAGCCTGGCTCCGGATGCATCGCGCAGCACCGACTCGTCCGGCCAGTCCGCCTTCGGCTGGGTCTGGAACCCGTTCACGTAGCAGATCGAGTAGAGGCCCGGTGCGGGCTGCTCGAGGCTGTCGCGGGTGACGACGCTGACCCCGGGTGGGGGCGGATAACCACCGCCGAGCTGGTAATCGACGCGGGACCCAGCCGGGAAGACCTGCGGCGCGGATCGGGGTGAGGGTACGGCGAGGCCGTCGAGGAAGGACTCCATCGATGTGAGGGCGGCTTGAGCATCCACGCCGTCAAGATGGAACTGATACTCGTGCGGCAACGACGGAACGTGATCATCTGCATAGAACACTTCGGTGACCGGCACCCCGAGGCCCGACAATTTCGCTGCGAATGGTTTCGACTGCGCCGCGGTCAGGGGGTCGCCGTTGCCACCCGTGATCCACGTGCGCGGAAAGTCGCCGGTGACGTCGTCGAGCGTCGACATCAGTTCACCGCCGGCGGTGTTCGACCAGTCCTTGGTTCCGAGGTAGGACCACAGCGCTACCCGGAACCCCCAACCGCCGAGGCCCGGAGCATCAGGGATGCCACTGACGTCGTAGATGCCGCAATTCAGGATGACGGCGCGCAATTGACCCGGCGTGAGGGCCGGCGTGATGCCGACCTTCTCGGCATACACCGGGCTCGTGATCATCGTGGCCAGCTGGCTCGCATACTGGGCCCCGGCGGAGTCCCCCGCGAGGATGATTCGATCGGGGTCGATTCCGTAATCAGCGGCGTGAGCCACCAGGAACGCGAGTGCATCATTGAGCTGCGTCAGGGCGACCGGGTAGGTCGCCTCGGGCGCGACGGTGTAGTTGAGGCCGACTGTCGTGTACCCGTGCGCGGCGAGGATGCGCAGGTAAGGGTCGACGTTCTCCTTCGAGCCCGAGATCCAGGCGCCGCCGTGAATCCAGACAACCGTCGGTAACGGCTTGCGGGAGCCGGACGGCGAAAACACATCGAGCATCGTGTCGGCACCGCGAACGCCGTACGTCACATCCAATCGCGCGTCCACACCCTCGGCCGGCACGTGCGGTTGCATCTCCGCAACGGTCTTCTTCGCCTCGGATTCGAACAGCGAACGAATGACCAGGGCTGCGGGCCACGGGTTCACGATCGCGCCGGTTGCGAAGATGACTCCGAGCGCGAGCGTTGCGAGCGGAATCGAGTGACGCTTCTTTGCAATCCACCGAGTAGGCGCGGGCGTCATGTGGACGACCCTAGCGGCCCGAAACGATTGATACCGACGGGGGTGACGGCGGACCGATATCTGGCGGATCTTGAAATCCTCCGATGGCACCTGCTCGATGAAATGAGTTTCACTGCCGTGAGCATCAGCGGAACCGCATATTCTCGGGATCCCTATCTCGAACTGGATGCCCCGTCGGAGTCCACCCCTACCGGCTATGAACCGGACAACTCTTGGCTCAGGCGGTTCGGCCGCGCATGAACCACGACGCTCTCACCCACCTGACGAAAGACACTTCCCGCCCCAGTGTCCTGTTCCCGAAGCCTCGACCTCACAGCAAGACGTGTTGGGGAGGCATCACGCGCTGGCCCGCTCGAGAACGAGTTCACGCACCCGGGCAGCATCCGCTTGGCCACCCATCGCCTTCATGACCGCGCCGATCACCGCGCCGGCCGCTTGAACCTTGCCCTCACGGATCTTCTCGAGCACGTCGGGCTGAGCCGCGAGAGCGGTGTCGATAGCGGCGAGGAGAGCCGTGTCATCCGAGACGACCGCAAGACCCCGCGAGCGCACCACGTCGGCGGGTGAGCCCTCCCCCGCGATCACTCCCTCGAGCACCTGGCGCGCCAAACGGTCGGTGAGCTCGCCGTTCTCGATCATGGCAACCAGTTCCGACACGTGCAGCGGTGCCACGAGAGATGACGCGTCGACGGATGCCGCGTTGGCGATCCGAGCGATCTCCCCGGTCCACCACTTGCGGGCCGCCGCGGGGCGCGCACCGGCAGCCACCGTCTCCTCCACCTCGACCAGCAGCCCGGAATTCACCACATCCTGGAACTCGAGCTCGGTGAAGCCCCACGCGTTCTGCAGCCTCCGACGCCGCACCGCAGGAGCCTCCGGCAGGGCCGCCCGCAGCTCGGCAATCAGCTCCGCCGACGGCTCGACCGGCAACAGGTCGGGCTCGGGGAAGTAGCGGTAGTCATCGGCGTCGCTCTTCGGGCGGCCCGCGGACGTGACGCCGGTGTCTTCATGCCAGTGCCGTGTCTCCTGGATGATCGTGCCGCCGGCATCCAGAATCGCCGCCTGTCGCTGGATCTCGTACCGGATCGCCCGCTCGACCGAGCGAAGGCTGTTGACGTTCTTCGTCTCGGTGCGGGTGCCCAGTGGCAGGGGCGCGCCAACGGCCACAGCAGCCGCGACGGCGGCGCGCGATCGTAGGGAGATGTTCGCGTCGCACCGCAGATTGCCGCGTTCCATCTTCGCTTCGGAGATGCCGAGCGCGACGACGATGTCGCGAACCGCCGCGACGTACGCCTTGGCCAGTTCCGGGGAATCCGACTCGGCGCCGACGATCATCTTGGTGACGATCTCCACGAGGGGTACCCCGGCCCGGTTGTAGTCGACGAGAGAGTACTCGGCACCCTGGATGCGGCCGGTGGCCCCGCCCACGTGCGTCAGCTTGCCGGCATCCTCCTCCATGTGCGCGCGCTCGATCTCGACCGTGATGACGCGCCCGCTCGCGAGCTCGACCTCCACCGACCCGTCGAACGCGATCGGCTCATCGAACTGGCTGATCTGGTAGTTCTTGGCGAGGTCGGGGTAGAAGTAGTTTTTACGGGCGAATCGACTGGATGCCGCGATCTGACACCCGAGAGCGAGCCCGAGGCTGATCGAATATCGGATCGCCTGCTCATTGACGACGGGCAGCGAGCCCGGAAGGCCGAGGTCGACCGGCGTGACCGTCGTGTTGGGTTCGTGCGGCACGTTGCCGAGTGCGGCCGGGTTGGGGGCATCCGAGAACATCTTCGTCTGGGTGTTGAGCTCGACATGCACCTCGAAACCGAGCACCGGCTCGAACAGTTCGAGCGCACGGTCGTAGTCCATGAGGGGAGCTTTAGCCACCGCGCGATTCTATCGGGCCGCCTCGGTGGCGAGATCGAGGATGGCATCGGCAAAAGCATCCGGTGCTTCGAGCGGCACGAAGTGGCCCGACTCGGGCAGCACGATCACGCGTCCGTTGGGAAACCACTCGGGAATCCGATCCGCCCACTCGACGGGGAACAATTCGTCGCGACCGGGCCAGAGCATGATGCTCGGAACAGTGACCGGCGTAGCTCCCGCGTAGCCGCGGGGTGTGCTGTACCACTCGATGCTCGCGCGGAAAGCACCCGGGCGGGAGTAGTCGGCGACAAGCCGATCGAACTCGGGCCCGCGACTGAGCGATCCATCCCCACCCCACGTTCTCCAGATGGCGCCGAGGTATGTGCGTACCGCGGCCTGGTTGCCGTCGATGAGGTCGGCCGCAAGGCCGCTCCGATGAAAGTGCTGGTACCAGTACTTCCCGGAGAATTCCGGCTCGGTCTGCCTCGAGCCGATCCCCGGGTACGCCGGGGTGATCACGATCCCCGCGATCTCTTCAGGGGCCGCACGGGCGAGCATCTGTGCAAGGCGGCTACCGATGTCATAGCCGGCCACGACCGGCCGACGAAGTCCTTCACGGCGGATCAATTCCAGGATGCGGTGAGTGTGCGCCTCCGGTGTCATCTCCTCGTTCGTCACCGGTCGGGTGTAGCCACCGCCGAACCCGAGGAGATCGACGGCCACAACGCGCAGGGTGCCGAGCTTCGGGATTACGCGGCGGTAGTCCGCAGTCGACCCCGGCCACCCGTGCAGCAACACCACTGAGTCGGCGGTCATGAGCGAATGCTAACCCCGGGGGGTGACCCCTTCGTCGAATACCGGCTGTGATGGGGGAATGGGGGCGACCGGGGGCGTCGAACGCTCCGAGTCGACGAAGATGATGCCAGCGAGAATGAGGGCACCGCCGAGAAACTGCAGCGGGCCGAGCACTTCGCCGAGGAGAAGCCAAGCGAATAGCGCCGCGAACACCACCTCGAGAAGGCCGATGAAGGACATGAGTCGCGAGCCGAGCATCCCGGTCGCGGCGATGCTCGCGGCGTATGCCACGGCGGTTCCGACAAGGGCCACTACCCCGAGCGGAACCCACCACGGTGCGAGGCCACCGAGCAACGGCACCTCACCGAAGTTCGTCTCGAAGGGTAGGGCTCCCGCGAGACCTGCTGACGCGAGGAGCACCGAACCGAGCAGCAGCCCGCACGCCGCCAAGGCGACGGGGGGCAGCCCCACGGCCGGGCGTGCCGCGATGAGGTAATACGTCGCCGCCCCGATCGCGGCGCCGAACGCCGCAATCAGGCCGAGCGCATCCGGCCGTTGCCCGTTGGCGGGACCGATCACCAACACGAGCCCGGTCAGGGCAACGACCGAGCCGATGAGCACAACCACCCTCGGCATCCGTCGCGTCGTAGCCCAGGCGAAACCAACTAAAAGCAACGGTGCGAGGTATTCGATGAGAATCGCCATCCCCACGTTCATCCGCTGGATCGCCATGAAGTAGGCGAGTTGGGTGCCCGCCACACCGATAGCAGCCATCGCAAGGATGCGGCCGCGACCGACCCACAGCGCACCCCAGCGGCCCCTCAGCGCTCGGAACGCGAATGGGGCGAGCGCCAGCCCCGCAATGCCGGTGCGCACGGTGACCGCCGCGGCCGGACTCCACCCGGATTCCAGCAAGGGTTTGATGAAGGCGCCGGAGGTTCCGAAAGCGAGGGACGCAAGAACGCCAATCCATATCCCACGCCGATTCTTCTCCGTCACACCCTCAGGCTAGGCTCGCGTCGAGTCCGGAGTCGACCGAATGCCCCTGGCCGGGCGCATCGGGGTTGAGGCCGCACTCGCGATCGGTGACGTCATCCGCGTGGCGGAAATCAATCAACCGCCGAGGGTTGGGGCCTTCGAAAGCAACGGGTGCCCCCACTGCTCGTGCAGCAGCCGCTCGAGCGTCGCGCCGAGGGAGTAGAGCCGAGCATCCTCGCGGGCGGGCGCCATGATCTGGAACCCCACCGGCAGCCCGTCCTCCGGGGCGAGCCCGATCGGTAGACCCATGCCCGGCACGCCAGCGAGGTTGGCCGGGATCGTCGTCACGTCGTTGAGGTACATCGCCAGCGGGTCGTCCAGCTTCTCGCCGAACCGGAATGCGGTGGTCGGCGCTGATGGGGAGACCAGAACGTCCGCCTGCTCGAACGCTGCGGCGAAGTCGCGCTGAATGAGGGTGCGCACCTTCTGCGCACTGCCGTAGTACGCGTCGTAGTAGCCGGCGCTGAGGGCGTAGGTGCCGAGGATGATGCGCCGCTTCACCTCGTCTCCGAAGCCGGCCTCGCGAGTGGCGGCCATGACATCCTCGACCGTGCCACCCCCGGGCGGGTTGACCCGTAGGCCGAACCGCACCGAATCGAATTTGGCCAGGTTGCTGGATGCCTCGGCCGGCAAGATCACGTAGTAGGCGGCGACCGCGTATTCGAAGTGCGGTGCGCTCACCTCGACGATCTCGGCGCCGGCGGTCGTCAACAACTCGAGCGCCTCGTGGAACCGCTGCGACACCCCCGGCTGGAAGCCCGGGCTGTCGAGCTCCTTCACCACGCCTACGCGGAGCCCCCGGAGCGTTTCAGCGCCAGCGCCCGCGCGGGCTGCCGACGCGAATGACGGCCAGGTGTCGCGGAGCGAGGTCGAGTCGCGCGGGTCGTGACCGCCGATCACGTCGTGGAGCAGGGCGGCGTCGAGAACCGTGCGCGCGACCGGGCCGACCTGGTCGAGCGAACTCGCGAGGGCGATCGCCCCGTAGCGCGAGACCCCGCCGTAGGTCGGTTTGACACCGACGCTGCCCGTCACCGCAGCGGGCTGGCGGATGGATCCCCCGGTGTCCGACCCGAGGGCCAGCGGAGCTTCGAACGCTGCCACCGCCGCCGCCGACCCGCCGCCCGAGCCGCCGGGGATCCGCGTCAGGTCCCACGGGTTGCGGGTCGGCCCGTAAGCCGAATGCTCGGTGGACGAGCCCATCGCGAACTCGTCCATGTTGGTCTTGCCGAGGGGCACGAGCCCGGCGGCTCTCAGGCGCGCGACCGTCGTCGCGTCATAGGGAGGCACCCAGCCTTCGAGGATGCGTGATCCCGCGGTCGTCGGCATGTCGATCGTGCACAGCACGTCTTTGATCGCGATCGGCACCCCGGCTAGCGGCCCGAGGAACTCCCCGGCGGCACGGGCGGCGTCGATGCGGGCGGCGGTGGCCGAGGCATCCTTCGACACGTGCAGAAAGGCGTGCACGTCGCCATCGACCTTCGCGATGCGGTCGAGGTGCGCCTCGGTGGCCTCAACGGAACTGATCTCCCGCGACTTGAGCATTTCCGCGAGCGTCGAAGCGGGCAGGCGGATGATGTCGGGGGCGGTCACCTACTGCTCCTCGCCGAGGATCGCGCTCACCTTGAAGCGGGAGCCGTCATGCTCCGGCGCCCCGGCGAGCGCCTGCGCGGCCGTCAGCGTCGGACCCGGAATATCAGCCCGCGAGACATTGACGAGGGCGATCGGATGACTCGTTGCCGGCACGTCAGGCGTCGCGACCTCACTGACCTTGGCGACAGCCTCGATGATGACCTGCAACTCGAAAGTGAGCTTGTCGATCTCGGCCGGGGTCAGGGCGATGCGGGCAAGGGTGGCAAGGTGGGCCACCACGTCAGACGTGATTTCTTCGTTGTGTGACGGGTCGATTTCGGGCATGCGGCTTCCGGGTCGCGAGCGGGTGGGCTCCCCAGTGTACGGGCGGCCCCGGGTTGCACAGGGGGGCGTAGTTCCTCAGGCAGACCCCGACGACCTGTGGGAAGCCGGGTCCGCAACGGATTCCCCCGTCGGTGTCGGTTCGCCCGCCTCACCGATGACAGGCGAGTCGCCCGCTAGTGCGGCCGGCCCCCCGACGAGCAGAAGCGCGAACTGCGCGGCATCGATGATGCGCACACCCAGGTCTTCGGCGCGGCCCAGCTTCGATCCCGCGCCCGGTCCGGCCGCCACGTAATCGGTCTTCTTACTCACGCTCGAGGCCGCTTTGCCGCCCGCAGCGATGATCGCCTCCAACGCACCCTCCCGGGTGAAACCCTCGAGGCTGCCCGTGGCCACGAGGGTCAGGCCCGAGAGCGGGCCGTCGTTCGCTGCCGCGAACCCCGGCCCGGGATGCCCGGGGGTCGCCAACTGAACGCCCGCCTGCCCCCAGCGGTCGATGATCTCGCGATGCCAGTCCACCCCGAACCACTCGGCCACGGCTTCTGCGATGATCGGCCCGACGCCCTCGACGGCGGCGAGCTCGGTCACATCCGCCATCCGGATCGCCTCGATGGAGCCGAACCACCCCGCGAGGGCCCGAGCGGCGACCGGCCCGACATGCCGGATGCTCAGGCCCACCAGGATGCGCCACAGATCGGTGGCTTTCGCTTTCTCCAGATTCGCGATGAGTTGCACGGCCTGGCTGGACGGCACGTAATCGGCGTCGCCCGCGAAGGCTCCGGGCGGGGTCTGCTCCGGGTCGACTGCGACGTAGGCGCCATCCTGCTTCTGCCGCCGGCGCTTGAACGGCATCTCGGTTTTCGCAGTCCCGTCCTGCAGCAGTCGCGGCATCCCCGTGTCGCTGTCTCGCACGATCACCTGGATCGGGAAGAGGTCGGCGAGGGTCAACTCGAAAAGGCCCGCCTCCGTTTCCAACGGGGCTATGGCAGGAACGAACGGCTGCGTCAGAGCTGCGGCGCTGACCTCCCCGAGACCTTCGATGTCAAGTGCGCCACGACTGCCGACATGCTCAACCCGCCCGCGCACCTGAGCGGGGCAACTGCGCGAATTGGGGCAGCGGAGGTCGGCATCTCCCTCCTTGGCAGGCGCGAGCGTCGTGCCGCATTCCGGGCACGCAACGGGCATCACGAACTCGCGTTCCGTGCCGTCCCGCAGCTCGACGACCGGGCCGAGCACCTCGGGGATCACGTCGCCCGCCTTCCGCAACACGACCGTGTCGCCGATCAACACGCCCTTGGATTTGACGATGTCCTGGTTGTGCAGGGTCGCCTGTCGCACGGTCGAACCCGCGACACGCACGGGCTCCATGACCGCGAAGGGGGTCGCGCGCCCCGTGCGCCCGACGCTCACGACGATATCGAGAAGCTTGGTATTCACCTGCTCCGGTGGGTATTTGTACGCGATCGCCCAGCGCGGCGCTCGACTCGTGGCACCCAGCTCGTCGTGCAACGCGAGCTCGTCGACCTTGATGACCACACCGTCGATCTCGTGCTCGACACTGTCGCGATGCTCGCCGAAGTACCGGATGTAGTCGGTTGCGGCGTCCGTGGTCGGAACAACCCGATAGTGCGAGCTCGTGGGTAGCCCCCAGCTCGCGAGCAGGCCGTAGATCTCGCTCTGTGACGCTACGGGGGGGTCTGGCCAGGCTCCGATGCCGTGCACGAGCATCCGCAGCCGGGAGAGTCTTCGCCGCATGAGGTCGAGCTGGGCCGCGTTCTTGCCCTCGGCTTTCTGCCGTAACGAACCGGATGCCGCGTTCCGCGGGTTCGCGAACACCCGGTCGCCCGCCTCGGCCTGCTGGGCGTTGAGCTCACGGAACGACTCGACCGGGAAGAACACCTCCCCACGCACCTCGACGATCGGCGGATATCCCGGACCACCCTGCGCCGGACCACGCTGCGCCGAACCGCCCTGCGGTGAACCGTTCAGGCGCGCCGGGATACTGCCGATGTACGCGATGTTCTCCGTGACATCTTCGCCGACCACCCCGTCGCCGCGGGTGGCGGCGCTGACGAGCAGCCCATTCTCGTAGCGAAGGTTGATCGCGAGCCCGTCGATCTTCAACTCGCACAAGTAATCGACGCTGCGACCTGCGTTACGCACGACGCGTGCGCTCCACTCGATGAACTGCTCGACGGAGAAGACGTTGTCGAGGCTCAGCATCCGCTCGGCGTGCCGAACCGGGTCGAAGAGGGCCGCCACGCTGCCGCCCACCGACTGCGTCGGACTGTCCTGGCTCTGCAACACGGGGAAGAGCCTCTCGAGCTCCGCGAGGCGCAGCATTAGCTGGTCGTATTCGTCGTCGGAGGCGATCGCGGCGTCCCGTTCGTAATACGCTGCGCGCAAGTCCAGGAGGCGGGTGGTCAGGCCGTCGGCTTCGTCCTTCGCTGTTGTGAGGTCGCTGTCATCTGCCACGGTTCCAGACTAGGCACTTGCACTGACTCCGCTCCGGCCGTGTCGCTCCGGCCGTGTCGATCCTGCCGCGGATGTGCCTGCGACCCGGCACGACAGCCGAGGCAGCCCCCATAGGTCCTATGACGCGGGAACGGACCCGGTCAGGGCTGACACGGTCCGATCGATCGTGCACTGGCCGAGCACTCGGGTACCGACGTAGAGCACCGCACTCTGGCCCGCTGAAACGCCGATGATCGGGGAAGCCGGAGTGATCACGAGCTCACCACCGAGCAATCGCGCCATCGCCGGAACGGGGTCGGCGTGCGCGCGCACCTGCACCTCGCATGCGAAGCTGTCGCCGACGGCATCCACCAGACCGGATGTGACGGGATCACGCCCCGCCCAGCTCACGGAGGAGCCCGCAAGCTCGCACAGCGCAAGCGCTTCGCGAGGGCCGACGATCACCTCGTTGGTCGCCGGGCGGATCTCGAGCACGAATCGGGGTCGACCGTCGGCGGTGGGGTACCCGACGTTCAGGCCCTTCCGTTGCCCGATCGTGAAGGCGAGAGCCCCCTCATGCGTGCCCAGCGTCGTGCCGTCGCGATCGAGGATGTAGCCCGACTCGGCCCCCAAGCGATCTGCGAGCCAGCCGCGGGTATCCCCGTCCGGGATGAAGCAGATGTCGTGTGAATCGGGCTTGGCCGCCAGGCTGAAACCGCGGGCCGCCGCTTCGGCGCGCACCTCGGCCTTAGAAGGGGTCGACCCCAACGGAAACATGCTGTGCGCGAGCTGGCCAGCGGTGAGCACGCCGAGCACGTAGGACTGATCCTTGGCCCAGGCTGCGGCGCGGTGTAGTTCGCGGTTACCGGCTGCATCGATGCGCAGGTCGGCGTAGTGGCCCGTCGCGACCGCATCGAACCCGAATGCCAAGGCTTTCTCGAGCAGGGCAGCGAACTTGATGCGCTCGTTGCACCGCATGCACGGGTTGGGGGTGCGCCCGGCGGCGTACTCGGCAACGAAGTCATCCACCACATCGGCCTGAAACCGTGCCGAGAAGTCCCACACGTAGTAGGGGATGCCGATGATGTTCGCCGCGCGTTGGGCATCCATCGAGTCTTCGATCGTGCAGCATCCGCGCGCGCCGTTGCGGAGCGTGCCGGGGGTGCGGCTGAGCGCGAGATGCACTCCGACGACCTGGTGGCCAGCGTCGACCGCGCGCGCAGCGGCGACGGCGGAGTCCACTCCCCCACTCATGGCCGCCAGAACTTTCACGGAGTCAAGCCTAAGCGTGCGTCACGGAGTCGGCGCCTTTCTCGCCGCCCGAGGCTACTTGGCCCGCGCCCCTAGCCCTTCTTGCGGGTCCCTGACCCGCTCGCCGCCCCTCCCCCGTTCATAACTCCTGCTGTCGTTGCGGCCGCGGCGGGTTTTGACAGCGTGTCGGGGCGGTCTCGACCGGCGCAGCAGGAGTTATGAACACGACTCGGCCGAGCTGGCTTCGCCGGGAGGCTCTGTGCCCACCGCCGGCGACGGTGGCGCGGGCTGGCGGTAGCGCGGGTTCAGGCGAACGGAACGCGGGGTCGAGCCGCAAAACCCGCGGCTTGCGCTTGAGCCACGACGCGAGGGAGGGCGGCCACGAGAGCATCGACCTCGTCCGTCGTGCTATCGGGGCCGAGCGAGATCCGAAGTGCCCCGTGCGCATCGGGCTCCGACATTCCCATCGCGATCAAAACGTGAGATGCCTCCGTGACGCCGGCCCGACAGGCAGAGCCTGTCGAGACACTGAAGCCAGCGGCATCCAGCAGGAACAGGAGGGAGTCGCCTTCGCACCCTTCGAACGTGAAGTGCGCGTTACCCGGCAGCCGAAGCCACCGGTCGCCGTGAAGCACCGCGTGCGGCACCGTGGAAAGCACCCCCGCGATGAGCCGGTTCCGTAGTTCGACGAGCCGCTCGCGCCCCGCGGCTGACTCGAGCCAGCGCCCGGCCGCGGATGCCGCTGCCGCAAACGCGACCGCCCCCGCGACATTCTGCGTCCCCGCACGGATGCGCTGCTGATCACCACCGTGGATGAGTGGGGTGAGCGACGCGGTGCGGGAAACAACGAGCGCACCGACACCCACCGGGCCGCCGATCTTGTGGGCCGAGACGCTCAGCGCGGCAAGCCCCGAAGCGGCGAAGTCGATCGGTACCTGCCCCAGAGCCGCGATCGCATCGCTGTGCACCGGGATGCCGCGGGCCGCCGCCGCCGCCGCGATCTCAGCGATAGGTTGGGTCGTACCGACCTCGTTATTTGCCCACAGCGTCGTGACGAGGGCCACGTCGTCCTCGCCATCCAGGGCCGCGGCCAGCGCCGGAAGCGACATGTGCCCCAGCGGCGTGACCGGGATCCACTCCAGCACCGCCCCCTCATGTTCGGCTAACCAGCGAACGCTGTCGAGCGTTGCGTGGTGTTCCGCGCCGGTGAGCAGAATGCGTGGCCGGCGGCAGGCAGGCGACCGGGCACCCGGTTCTTGCCGCGCCCAGAACAGGCCCTTGATCGCGAGGTTCACCGCCTCGGTTCCCCCCGAGGTGAAGACCACCTCGATGGGGTCGGCTCCGACCAGTGACGCAACCGTCTCGCGCGCTTCTTCGAGCATGCGCCGGGCATCTTGGCCCTGGGAGTGGATCGACGACGGGTTGCCGACCACCGCCAGAGCGGAGACGTAGGCCGCGAGCACATCGGGGCTCATCGGGGTGGTGGCGGCATGGTCCAGGTAGATCACCACACTCGTTACTCTAGAGCGCATGCCCGCCGACGATCCGTTCGCCGACCTCGGCGTGACGCTCGTTGCGGACGGTGGACGAGTGCGGGTGTGGTCGGCCAACGCGACCAGCATGGAGCTCTGCCTGTTCGACCCGCGAGACCCCGAGTGGGTGGCCGAAACGGTGCGGATGCACAAGAGCGACGGCGATGTCTGGAGCGCGGCATCCCCTATGCTGGCGCCCGGCGTGCGCTACTCGGTTCGGGCGAACGGACCGGTCACCCCCGGTAATTTCTTCACGCCGGAGCTCCACCTCATCGATCCCTACGCGAGAGGGCTTGCGCGCACGGCGAACGGTGGGTGGCGCGGATACGTGCAAGAGCCGGACTCTTTCCCCTGGGGCGCATCGACGAAGCCGAGGATCGGTATTGATCACTCCGTGATCTACGAGGCCCACGTGAAGGGCATGTCCAAACTGAACCCCGAGGTACCCGAAGAGCTTCGCGGCACGTACGCGGGCCTCGCACACGAGAGCACGATCGCCTACCTGCTGGGTCTCGGCATCACGAGCGTCGAGCTGCTGCCGGTGCACCACTTCGTCAGCGAACAGCGCCTGGTCACCCAGGGGCTCACCAATTACTGGGGCTACAACACACTGAACTTCTTCACCCCGCATGCCGCTTACGCGTCGCGCGAAGCCCAGCTCGGCGGAACCGGCGCGGTTCTGCGTGAATTCAAGGGCATGGTCAAGTTGCTGCACGAAGCCGGTCTCGAGGTGATTCTCGACGTGGTCTACAACCACACCGCCGAGGAGGGGCTGACCGGCCCGACCACGAGCCTGCGCGGCCTCGACGAGGCCAATTACTACCGCCAGAGTCCCAACGGGGACTACGTGGATGTCACGGGCTGCGGCAACTCCCTGAATACCGCGACCCCGGCTGCGATGCGCCTCGTCCTGGATTCGCTGCGGTACTGGGCCAACGACGTGCAGATCGACGGCTTCCGTTTCGACCTCGCCGCAACGCTCGGTCGCGACGACACCAACACGTTCGACCCGGATCATCCCCTGCTGATCGCGATCCGGGACGACCCGTTGCTGGCTGGAGTGAAGATCGTCGCCGAGCCGTGGGATGTCGGCCAGGGCGGCTGGCAGGTCGGCAACTTCCCTCCCGGCTGGTCGGAATGGAACGACGGGTATCGAGACCGGGTGCGCGACTTCTGGCTGACCGACATCGGGGCCGCCCGCTCTATCGGGCACGCGCCGAACGGCATCGGCTCCCTTGCGCGCCGGTTGGCTGGGTCGGCGCACGTCTTCTCCGATGAGCGCGGCCCAGTCGCATCTCTCAACTTCGTCACCGCGCACGACGGCTTCACGATCGCCGACCTTACCGCCTACAACGACAAGCACAATCTCGGCAACGGGGAGGAAAACCGCGACGGCGCGACGACCAATCGTTCTTACAATCACGGCGTCGAGGGTGCGACCGACGATGTGCGGGTGCTGGATGCGCGATGCAAGGCGATGCGGAACCTCCTCGGCACGCTGCTTCTCTCGGCGGGCATCCCGATGCTGACCGCAGGGGACGAGTACGGCCGCAGCCAGCGGGGCAACAACAACCCGTACAACCAGGACAGCGAGCTGACCTGGCTCAGCTGGGACCGTGAGGTTTGGCAAAAGGAACTGTGGAAGGTGACCCGCCAGTTGATTGCCCTGCGCCGCGAGAACCCGGCGCTTCGCCCGGTGCGCTACGGACGCAGCGGCGAGACGGTGCCCTCCGCGACCCAAATGGACTGGTACAACAAAATCGGCCAACGGATGTCGGAGGCTGACTGGGCCTCTCCAGCGGAGCGCACGCTCCAGTACCTGGCAGCATCGACCCCGGAATTCGAACCCCCCAATCGCATCCTGCTGGTCGTGCACGGGCTGGAGGAGGATGTCACTGTATGCCTGCCTCAGCATATGGGCGTGTCGGGGTACACCCTGTTGTGGGACTCGGCAAACGACAACCTCGCCGACGCCACGATCGATCATGTACCAGGAGGCGAAATCACGCTCACGGGGGCATCGATGAGGCTCTTCCGGGCGAGGTGATTTCGGCGGGGCGCTGGATACCACTAGCATTCGTATCGGCTGGGGGCGGTCGCTTCCCGCAGTACCGTATAAGGAGCCTCTCATCATGACAACCGCATCCGCACCGCTCGTTCCCGTTTCGCAGAAGACCAACACGTTGGCCATCGTTTCTCTGGTCGCGGGCATCCTTCAGTTCAATATCGTCGCCGTCATCCTCGGTCACGTCGCCCTGGGCCAGATCAAGAGAACCGGCGAGGGGGGCCGGATGCTTGCGATCATCGGCCTCGTGCTCGGCTACCTCGCGATTGCCTGGATCGTTCTCGTCATCGTCATCATCTCCCTGGCGGCGGCAACCGGTAACGCCACGGTCACCTACGGCTGATCCGCCCCCTCTCGGTCCCGCGCCCGGGCCTCGGGTCTAGGCGCGGGCCCTCGGGTTACTCGGCGACGGTCACGAGGCCCAGTTCGGCAAGAGATGCCAGCGCGTCGTTTCGCGGTACGACTCGAACGGTGTACCCGAAGCTCCCCGCCCGGTTCAGTGCAACGGTGCCGGCAAAGGTGATCGCGCTAGTGGAAGTCACGCCGACGCCGTCGGCAGCCTCTTCCGGCGCCAGGGTCGAGCGATGCACATCGTCGAGCACGTCGCCATCCCGAGCCCGGCCGTAGACGACCTCAACGGCGATGTCGCTGGGCGCGAGGCCACCGGTATCGACGGTGGCGCGCAGGTGGAGTTCGTCGCCGACTTGGGGCACGGCATCCACCCCCCCAGATTCGACGTGCGTGACATGTACGTTCGGCCAGGCTGTCGCAACCCTGCTCTTCCATTGGGCCAGTTCGCGTGCGGACTGAAACGAGTTGGCTGAGATGGCCCTCGCGGCCGCAGCGGCAGGGACATAGAGCCGGGCTACGTACTCTTTCACCATGCGGTCGGCCGATAGCGCCGGTGACAGGGTCACCAGAGTGTGTCGGATGGATGACACCCACCGCGTCGGAACGCCGTCGGCGCCCGTGTCATAGAAGCGCGGGGCGATTTGGTACTCGATCAGGTCGTACATGCTTTCCGCTTCGAGCGTGTCACGTTCGGCACCATCCCCGGCGCTGTCTGCCGAGGGGATCGCCCATCCGTTCTCCGCGTCGTAGTACTCGGCCCACCAGCCGTCCAGGATCGAGAGATTGAGCGATCCGTTCAGTGCCGCCTTCATTCCGGATGTGCCGCAGGCTTCGAGAGGGCGCAACGGGTTGTTCAGCCAGACGTCCGTGCCGGGGTACAGCAGTTTTGCCATTCCGATGTCGTAATTGGGGAGGAAAACGATGCGTTGGCGCACGTCGGGCTCTTGACTGAATTCCACGAGTCGCTGGATGAGACGTTTACCCTCGTCATCAGCGGGGTGCGACTTGCCCGCGATCACCAGCTGCACCGGCCGCTCCGGGTGCAGCAAAAGAGAGCGCAAGCGGGACTCGTCGTGGAGCATGAGTGTGAGCCGTTTATACGTGGGGACACGGCGCGCGAAGCCGATCGTCAGCACGTCGGGGTCGAGCAGTCTCGAGAACCAGGAGGGGTCTCGCACTCCCGGGTTCTGCTCCTGCCAGGCAGCACTGACCCGGCGACGCGCATCCGATACCAACTGCGAGCGCATCCGATTTCGTGCATGCCACAGGTCGTGGTCGCTCACCGACGGGGATGACCAATCGACGCCCGTCGTGTCGTCGGAGCCGAGTTTGTCGGCGGCGAGGTCGATCATGATCGGGTCGGTCCAGGTGGGCGCGTGCACGCCGTTCGTGACGGAGGTGATCGGTACTTCGCTCGCCTCGAAACCGGGCCACAGTGCACCGAACATTCCGCGGGATACTTCGCCGTGCAGCAGGGAGACCCCGTTGGCGCGCTGGGCCAGACGCAAACCCATCACCGCCATGTTGAACATCGCGGGGTCGCCGCCCTGGTAAACCTCCTCGCCGAGGCCGATCATGTCGGCCGCCGAAACCCCGGGCAGCAGGCCCGTCGAGAAGTACTTGCGGATCAGTTCGATCTCGAATCGGTCGATGCCAGCCGGGACCGGCGTGTGGGTTGTGAAAACCGTGCCGGCCCGCACGACCTGCAGTGCCTCGACGAAGGTGAGGCCGTCGCCGACGAGATCGCTGATCCGCTCGAGTCCCAGAAACCCCGCGTGTCCCTCATTGGTATGGAACACAGCGGGAAACGCGGTGCCGGTCAGATCAGTGAACGCCTTGATGGCCCGAACGCCGCCGATCCCGAGCAGCATCTCCTGGAGGAGGCGATGCTCGCCGCCACCACCGTAGAGCCGGTCGGTTACGGTCCGCAGTTCGTCTTCGTTCTCGGGAATGTCGGTGTCGAGCAGCAACAGGGGAATGCGACCCACCCGCACCTGCCAGACGCGAGCGTAGAGCGCTCTCCCGTCGGGCAGCGCGAGGGCCACTTGCGCGGCTGCGCCATCCGGGTGGCGCAGTACGCTCAGCGGCAGACCGTCTGGATCGAGCACCGGGTACGTCTCCTGCTGCCACCCCTCCGGTGAGATCGCCTGCCGAAAGTACCCGTCACGGTAGAAGAGCCCGACCCCGATGATCGGCACGCCGAGGTCACTCGCGCTCTTGAGGTGGTCCCCCGCGAGAATTCCGAGGCCTCCCGAGTATTGCGGCAGAGCCGCAGCGATTCCGAACTCGGGCGAGAAGTACCCGATGGATGCCGGGGCGTCCTCCAGCGACTGGTACCAACGCGGGTTCTCCAGATACTCGTGAAGGTTGTGCGTGAGATTTTGCGCGCTGGCCACGAAGGCGGCATCGGATGCCAGTTCGGCGAGCCGCGCGGTGTCAACAGCACCGAGGAGCGCAATGGGATCGTGGCCGGTTTCGACCCAGAGGTTCGGGTCGATGGAATCGAAGAGCCGCTGGGTCGGCTCGTGCCACGACCAGCGGAGATTCGTGGACAATTCGTCGAGCGCTGACAGCGCATCGGGGAGAACGGTACGGACGGTAAACCTGCGGATCGCCTTCACTCGCGTAAGCCTAGGGCAGCCGGGTCAAGCGCTTGCATCGGGTGTCTCGCCGTCGCGAGGTGAACCTGATGCTGGAAAAATGGGAGCGTTGCTCGACGGTGGATGCCCGTAGATTTCCGGGCATCCACTGCTCATACGGACTACGGTCGAGTCGTGGCTATCGTGTACGAACCGAAGCTGGGTCGCATCCCGATCCGAGACCTTTCCCCGTTGCAGCCCGGCGACTTGTGGCCGGCCAAAGCGTTTCGCGGCGAGGTCGTGCCATTCGCCGCCACCGTGTTCCGCGAGGGCCACGACCAACTCGGCGTGCAACTCATGCTCACCGATCCCTCCGGTGTTCACTCCGTCCATCGGATGTTCCCGGGCACCCCGGGAACGGATCGATGGCACACGAATGCCCAACTGGACTCCCAGGGCACGTGGTCATGGCAAGTGCGTGCTTTCGCCGACGACTGGGCCACCTGGCTGCACATGGCCGACATCAAGATCCCCGCTGGTGTGGACGTAGACCTGATGATCGCCGCGGGGCTCGCCCTGCTCACCCGGGCAGGTAATCGCAAAGCCGTGCGAACCGCCCTTGAGGCCCTAGCAGATGAGCAGCTCTCCGCGTCGGCCAAGTTGGATGCCGCACACGCGCCGAAACTAGCAGGGCTGATCGCCGGAAAACCCATCACGAGCCTCGTCACCGACAGTGCCGTGCAGCACCTCCGGGTCGAGCGGGAACGAGCCGGGGTCGGCAGTTGGTACGAGTTCTTTCCCCGAAGTGAAGGGGCGCAGCGCGCAAAGGACGGCACGTGGATCAGCGGCACTTTCCGCACGGCGGCGGCACGCGTACCGGCCATCGCGGCGATGGGGTTCGATGTGCTGTACCTGCCCCCCATCCATCCGATCGGCGAGAGCTTCCGCAAGGGGCCCAACAACTCACTCGACCCCGGTCCCGACGACCCTGGTTCACCCTGGGCGATCGGGTCCTCCGCGGGCGGTCACGACACCATCCATCCCGACCTCGGAACGGTCAAAGACTTCAAACACTTCCTCGCGGTCGCCGCGAAGCACCACATCGAGGTGGCTCTCGACTTCGCCTTGCAGGCATCCCCCGACCACCCGTGGGTGACCGAGCACCCCGAATGGTTCACGACGTTGCCCGACGGCTCGATCGCCTACGCCGAGAACCCGCCCAAGAAGTACCAGGACATCTATCCGATCAATTTCGACAACGATCCCGACGGCATCGTCGAGGAGGCGTTGCGGTTACTGCGGTATTGGATCGGTTTGGGCGTCCGTATTTTCCGGGTCGACAACCCCCACACGAAGCCGCTGCAGTTCTGGGAGGTGGTCTTCCACCAGATCAACACCCAGTTCGCGGATGTCGTCTTCCTCGCCGAAGCGTTTACTCGACCCGCGATGATGCGCGCCCTGGCCCAGGTCGGATTCCAGCAGTCCTATACCTACTTCACCTGGCGAAACACGAAGGAGGAGCTGTCCGAATTCTTCGATTCGCTCGCGCACCGGACCGACGCATTCCTGCGGCCCAACCTGTTCGTCAACACCCCTGACATCCTCACCGAATACCTGCAATTCGGCGGTCCCGCTGCTTTTCGCATCCGAGCCATCCTTGCGGCCACCGCCAGCCCCAGTTGGGGCGTCTACTCCGGCTTCGAACTGTTCGAGCACGTGGCGCGGCCGGGGAGCGAAGAGAATATCGACAACGAGAAATTCGAGTACCGGCCACGCGATTGGGACCGCGCCGAGTCGGAAGGAACCTCGCTCAGCCCGTTACTTCAGAGACTCAATCTGATCCGGGCCGCGCATCCAGCCCTTCGGCAGCTGCGCAACCTCGACATCCAGTTCAGCGACGACGGCGCCATCCTCGTCTACAGCAAGTACCTGCCGGCGCGGTACAACGGCGGAATCGCGGACGCGCTCATTGTCGCCGTGAATCTCGACCCTCATTCGGTGCGGGAAACCACGGTCCATCTCGACCTGACTCGCATTGGGCTGGATGCCGACGCCCGGTTCGAGATCACCGACCTGCTAACCGGAGCGCAGTTCGAATGGGGCCGCGCCAACTACGTGCGACTGGATGCGTTCACCCAACCGGCCCATATATTGCACGTGCACCCGACCGCGTATCGCGAGAGTTCGGCGGCGGCGCTGGCCACCGGGCGAAAGGTCGTCTCGCGACCACGCGCGACAGGGTCACCGGGAGGTCGATGATGGCGACGAAAAAGGAAGTCTCCGGGGTGAGACCACCCGGGCGTGAGCCACTTCACCCCGATCACATCGCGGCGCTCGTTGCCGGAGCGCACCCTCGACCGCATGACGCGCTCGGGCAGCATCCGTTTAGTGACGGGTTCGTCATCCGTGTCATCAGGCCGCTCGCCTCGACCGTCACTGCTCTGCGCGCGGACGGGTCCAGAGCCCCCCTCTCCCATGTCGCCGACGGTCTCTGGGAGGGTTTTGTCGCGGCGCCAGGGCAGTCCTACACGGTCGAGACCACCTACGACGACGGCATCCCGTGGGAAATCGAGGACCCGTACCGCTTCGTCCCCTCGGTTGGGGAAGTCGACCTCTACCTGTGGGGCGAAGGCCGCCACGAACAACTCTGGCACGTGCTCGGCGCCCACTACCGGCCGCACGAGGACGTAACCGGTACGAGCTTCAGCGTCTGGGCGCCGCACGCTCGGGCTGCGCGGGTCATCGGTGACTTCAACACGTGGAACGGAGTCGGCCACGCTATGCGGCGGCTGGATGACAACGGCGTGTGGGAGATTTTCATCCCGGCCTTGGAACCCGGCAATACCTACAAGTTCGAGTTGCTCACGCAGTCGGGCACATGGGTTACTCGCGCCGACCCGATGGCTCGCTACACCGAGGTCCCGCCCGCGACCGGCTCGCGCGTCGGGCAGAGCCTGTACTCCTGGGGCGACGAGCAGTGGATGACCCGGCGTGCGTCCCGTGACCCGCATAACTCCCCGATGAGCGTGTACGAACTGCATGCAGGGTCGTGGCGACCGGGGCTCGGCTACCGGGCGCTCGCCGACCAGCTCATCGAGTACGTGCAGCAACTCGGCTTCACCCATGTGGAATTCATGCCGTTGGCGGAGCATCCATTCGGCGGATCGTGGGGCTACCAGGTCACCGGGTACTTCGCGCCGACGAGTCGGTTCGGGCATCCCGACGACCTCAAGTACCTGATCGACCGGCTTCACGGAGCATCGATCGGCGTGATCATGGATTGGGTCCCGGGCCACTTTCCCAAGGACGAATGGGCACTTGCACAGTTCGACGGACAGGCGCTCTATGAGCACAGCGACCCGCGGCGGGGAGAGCAACTCGACTGGGGAACGCTGATCTTCGATTTTGGCCAGTCCCAGGTGCGCAACTTTCTCGTCGCCAATGCTCTGTACTGGCTCGAGGAGTTCCACATCGACGGGTTGCGGGTCGACGCCGTGGCCTCCATGCTCTACCTCGATTACTCGCGCCAAGAGGGCCAGTGGCTACCCAACAAGTACGGCGGCCGCGAGAATTTGGAGGCGCTCAGCTTCCTCCAGGAGGTGAACGCCACTGCCTACAAGCGCAATCCGGGCGTCGTGATGATCGCCGAGGAATCCACCTCTTGGCCCGGGGTGACGAAACCGACCGCATCATCGGGCCTCGGGTACGGCCTGAAATGGAACATGGGGTGGATGAACGACACCCTGCGCTACATGCAGCAGGATCCGATGTACCGCTCCTATCACCACAATCTGCTGACGTTCGGTTTGGTCTACGCCTTCAGTGAGAGCTTTTTACTGCCGATCAGCCACGACGAGGTGGTGCACGGGAAAGGTTCGCTGCTGCACAAGATGCCGGGCGACCAGTGGCAGAAGCTGGCCAACGTTCGCGTCTATCTCGCATTCATGTGGGCGCACCCCGGCAAGCAATTGCTGTTCATGGGCAGCGAGTTCGGTCAGCCCTCCGAATGGAGTGAGGAGCGGGGCCTCGATTGGTGGATTCTCGATCAGCCCCTGCACCAAGGGTTGCAACGGCTCGTCGGGTCGCTCAATCGGGTGTACACGGCCACGGGCTCGCTGTGGGAGCAGGACAATGACCCGGCCGGCTTCGAATGGATCGACGGCGGTAACTCGCTGCAGAACGTACTCGCGTTCGTTCGATGGTCCAAAACCGGCACGCCCCTCGTGGCGTTGTTCAACTTCGGAGGAAACCCCGTGGGACCCTATCGCGTCGGGATGCCGTGGGCCGGTGTCTGGGATGAGGTGATCAACACCGACGCGGCCGAGTTCGGCGGCTCGGGAGTGGGCAACTTCGGTGCGGTGACAGCAACAGACGAGCCGTTCCAGGGTCGGCCAGCCTCGGTGGAACTCACCCTCCCGCCACTGGGTGCGCTGTGGTTGGTGCCTCGGGAGTCCTGACTTGCGCAGCCGCGGCGGTCGCTGGCGAGTGGTGCCTAGTAGAGCAGGGTGGTCAGGCGCCGACGAGATGCTACGACCGCAGGATCTTCTGCCCCGATGATCTCGAAGTACTCGAGGAGCCTGATGCGCGCGGCTGTCTTGCCATCGACATCCAGGGTCGGGAAGACCTCCAGCAGCCGTGCCAACCCCTGGTCGAACCGGCCGGCCGCGATGTCTTGATCGGCCGATGCCAACACCCGCTCGAGGGTAGGGGCTCCGCTGCTCGGATCTGTCGCTGCGCCGTCGGGCACCTCGGGGGGCGTGTTGGACGCCAGCCGACCCAGAAGCCGGACCTGCGCGAGACCGGCGACGGCGAGTTGATCTCGTGGGTTCTGAGCGATCGCGGTCTCGTACTCGGTGATCGCGGTCGCGAAATCGCCCGCCTCGATGGCGTCGTACGCCTCCTGGTGGTGCGGCGGCAACGGCTCCTCGACCGGCTCGGATGAATCCGCACCGGCAACGGTGGCCTCGCCGACGGGGATGACGCCAGTCACGCCGTTCTGCGCCGCCAGCTGGAGCACCTGCTCGATCACCTCACGCAGTTCCGCTTCGGAGAGCGTGCCGGAGAAGAGCTGAATGGGTCGCCCTCCGATGACCGCGGCGACCGTAGGGACTTGCTGAACCTGGAAAGCCTGTACCAATTGCGGGTTGGTGGTGCCATCGACGGTCGCGAGCGCCACCCGACCGCCGTATTGCGTGATGAGGCCCGGCAATTCCCCGGCGACGCCCGCGCCGTGGAATTCGACGATGACGGGAACGGTGGAGGACAGATCGAGCACGTCGGTGAAAGTCGCATCCGTAGCTACGCGCACGGCACCCCCCGATGTCGCTGCCTGCGTCGCCTGGGCAGTCGGAGCGGGGGGGCGCACCAAGGATGAGAGGTCGACAGCCCCCCGGAGGTTCGCGCCCGACGGTGCATTGGTCATGCGATCTCCCTCGCTTTGACGAGGCCCTGGCTGTAGCCGAGCAGGATTATCTTGGCATCCGATCCGGCCGGGGGGACATAGAACAGCAACTGGTCACCGTAGGTTGCGACGACCCCCTTCGTGCTGATGGCCAGCCCAGAAAGTGCTTTCACCTGCCCTGCCGGGTTCACGGCCGCCCCGGCCTCCACCGGGACCACCGTCGTCGATTCATAGAGGTGCACGGCCACGATCGCGCCCGCGTCGTTGGTTGCCAGCGCGATTGCTTCCGCAGGGCCGATCGCATGGCCGAAGGCAACGCTCGCCGTCGTAGGGAGCGCCGCGCGAACCTCCTTCTTCTTCGCTAGCCCCACGGCAGCCCGCAGGCTGTCCGAGGTCCCGTCGAAATCGGCGAACGACTTGCTGCCTGAATCCGTCTCAAGGATGTCAGCATAAGCGAGCGCGGCCGCCGTCGGTGAGAGTTTCAGAAGCGGGCTGTCCAGCGCGAGCCGTGGAGCACCGACGGCCGCTGGGGCGACGTCGGGAATGCCCCGGGATGGCTCGAGAGCGATCACATAACTAGCCCGATAGTTCGAGCGGGCATCGGCCTGATTGAGGAAGATCGCAACGGGGGGGACCGTGGGATCCTTGTCGTCCTGGACCACCGCGAGAATCGTGCGCGGCCAGGTATCCGTCTGTTGCGGAAGGGTCAGCTTGACCGGCCCCGAGGGAATGGGCGGCAGAGCAGTCACGCTCGCGTCAGCATTGCGAATCGCGTAGTTGGCCACCCGGAGTTCGAGCGCGGCCCCATCGAGACGCGTCGCCAGCAGGGTCGCGTCTTTGGCCGTATCGGCACCGGCCGTGACTTTACTGATTTCCCCGATGATTCGCTGCACTTGGCGCACAGTGGCTGCCGGTGCAATCGATACGGGTGCCGTGCCGTCAGTACTCGCACTCGGGTTGGCAGTCACGGTGGCCTCGGCGGCCGGGGTGGCAACGATGGAGCACCCGCTGAGCGCCAAAGCGCCCGTCAAACCGATAACCACGAGGGGACCCGCGACACGGATAGGCATCAGGGCGCGCCGACCGGAAACCGGCTTCTCGATGGCTTTGCGGCTCGGTTTGTACAGAGGCTTGCGCGGAACCCGTGGCATCTTCTGAGTACGACGGCGCGGGCCGCGGGATTTTCGCATGTGGCTGATCGCCAGGAGCAAGAGAATCAAGCCCGCGAGAAGGGCTACGGCTCCTCCGATGATGAGCGTGCCGGACCAGGGGGTCGAATTATCGACCGGCCACGCGAGCGAGATGTCGGCCGGTGCGGGTTTGGTTCCGTCGGCGACGACGACGAATGACACATCGGCAGGAACCCCGACGGTGAGAACGACTTGTTTCTCGCGCAGGTACTGGTCCAACCAGAGGTCCGATCCGTTCGGATCGGGAACGGTGGCGTCGGTTCCCCTCACCAGGGTGCTGATGAGCTGACCGCTCTCGGCATCCATGCTCACCAGGTTGTGGGAGGCCTTCCCCACCCAGGCGAGAACGTCAGACGTGCGACCGTAGGCGGTGAAAACCTTGTCGTCTCCCCGTACGGTCAGGGTCTGGCTCCCGGGGAGCGCGGTGAGAGCGGTGCCGTCGATGACGGTCACTGGCGCGTCTGAGGTCACCGAGACGGCGCGGCTCACCTCGTCCGCCTGAGCGAAAACGGTCCGCTGAGCGATTCCGAAGCCGATCATGACGGCAGCTAGGGCGAAACAAATGATTGCGGCGACTAATCGCATGGGGCTCCTCCCGCACCACCCGGCCCGACCTTCCGGTCGCGGCACCCTCCGCCGCCTCAGGGCGGGCGCTCGCGTCAGGGGCGAGAGGAGGGGTTCCCGGATAACGCGGGAGTAGTGGCGATAAAGACATTCCAGACTAGCGGACACCCGTGCGGCGGCCTATCCGAGGGTGCGTGAATGACCTGATAAAAACCTGAGAGCAAGCTGAACGTCAATCGCGGTCGGGGCCTCGGGGGCTCAAAATCTCCCCGAAAGATGGCCGCGACCGACCACTAAACTCAGAGGGTTCGCCGCGACCCAGGGAGAAGGCCATGGCTGTTGACGAGATCGACTTCGGTACGGAAATGCGCGGCTACCGCAAAGAAGAGGTAGATCGCGCCCTGCAAGATCTTCGCCGCGAACTGATCAAGGCCAATGCCGACCGTTCGGATGCCTCGAAAGAGGTAAAACGGCTGCTCGCGGTCAACGAAGATCTCCAGGCCGAGCTCGACGAATCGGGCAGTCCCACGTACGCGGGCCTCGGCACCAAGCTCGAGAACACCCTGCGAGTCGCCGAGGAGCAGTCCACCCGCCTCATCAGCCAGGCCGACATCGACGCCGAGAAATTGCGTTCCACCACCGCATCCGAAGTAGCGCGCTTACGGTCGGATGCCGTCGATGAGTCTCGTCAAATGGTGTCGGAGGCCACGGCGTCCTCCACCACGATGCTCACGGAAGCCCGCGATGAGGCCGCAACACTGCTCGCCCGGGCGCGGGCGGACGCCGAAGCACTGTCGCAGGACGCGATCCGCGAGTCGGCCGCGTTGCGCGGGGCATCCGCCACGGAAGCTGCCGAAGCAAGAACGAGTGCCAAGCGGGAGGCGGCGGCCTTGATCGCCGAGGCAGAGCGCGAAGCAGCACAGACGCGCATCGCTGCCACTCGTGAAGCCAGTGACGCCCGCGAAGCGGCGGCGGCTCTCGCAAGAGATAGCGAACTCGGCCGCTCGACGTTCGAGAATGACAACGATCGTCTCCGTGCCGAGCTCGAGCGCGACATCGAGCAGGGCCGTACCGATCTCGCCCGGGAACAAGAGACCGGGAGGGCGGAACTCGCAGCGGAAGTCTCTCGGGCTCGCGAGGCCCTCGCCAATGACACTGCCGCGGCCCAGCAGCGGCTCACGAACGAGACCGCCGCTTCGCACGAGCGGTTGCGGATCGAGTCGGCTGCCGCCACCGCCGCCCACGCCGCAGAAGTCGACGCTGCCTATGCCGCGCTAGCGATCGAAACCACGACCGCTCGCGCACAGATCGAGAAGGAAGTATCCGCTTCACGCGCGCAGTTCGAATTCGACAGTACGGCTGCTCGCAACCAGCTCGCATCGGATACGGCCGCTGCCCAAGCGGCGCTTTCCCAGAACATGTCCGAGAAATCCGCCACGCTCAATGCTGAGATCGCCGAACGCCGTGCAGCCCTGGAGGCGGACGTCACGGAAGCGCGCGCGGCCTTGGCTCACGACATCGACAAGCAGACCACCGACCTCGTCCGTGACATCCAACGCCAGCGTGCTGAATTGGCGAGCGAAGCAACAGCAATCCGCGCGGCGCTGGCACACGAGGCCGATGAGGGCCGCACGACGCTGGCCCGGGATGCCGATCAAGCGCGGATGGACCTCGAGGTCAGCATCACCGCGCGAACCGATGAGGCCGAGAAGCAGTTTCTGGTGAACCACCAGCAGGCGACCGCACAGAACCAGGGCTACCTGCAGGAGGCACAGACGCAGTTGGCCGAGGCCGTTCGGGAGGCGGCGAGTAAACGGCAAGAGGCATCCACTCTCGACAGCACGTCGAAGGCCGCCGCGAAGGCGGTCAGCGAGGCCGCGGATACCCGTGCGCGGGAGATGCTGTCGAGCGCCCAGACCAAGGCGAAGCTGGTTATCGACGATGCGGAGCGCCGCAACGCTCAGCTCGTCTCAGAATCCGAGGAGCGCCTGGCCAAGATTATGCTGGAACGTGACACGGTCGCGGGCTACTTCGAGAACCTCCGAGGTGTCTTGCAGCAGGCGGAGAAAGTCACCGCCGAGCAGTAGAAGCTGCTCGCTTCACAGTGGAGCCGAGCACTGGTACCCACCGACCCGACGAGGCCAGCACGTGAAGATACAGAATCCTTTCCGCATCGGCCTGCTCGGCGGTCTCGGCGTGCTCGTGGCCGTCGGAATCGGCGCAACCATCGGGTCTCTCGCCACGATCCTCACCTACGTGGGCGCGGCACTTTTTCTGGCCCTGGGCCTGGATCCCCTCGTAACCTGGTTGGAGGGTCGCAAATTTCCGCGTTCGGTGGCGATCGTCATCGTTGTCGTGGGCGTGCTCGCCGTCTTCGCCGGTCTGATTCTCGCCATCATCCCTGTGCTGTCGGAGCAGGTGCAGAATGCGATCAAGGCCGTGCCCGGCCTCATCAGCGGCTTCGGTGACGGTTCCATCGCGGCCAGCGTGCAGGGCGCCCTGCCTTGGCTGGATGTCAAATCAGTCACAGACGGAATCACCAAGTGGTTGGGCACGCTGGACTTCGCCAATATCGGCAACGGTGTACTGACCGTGGGGTTGGGTATCGCCAGCGGGGTCACGGGGGCGGTGGTCGTGCTCATCCTGACGCTGTACTTCGTCGCTTCGCTCACCGGCCTGAAGCGCGGGTTGTATCAGCTCGTTCCCGCTTCCCGCCGCGAGCGGTTCATCGATCTTGCCGAGCAGGTGAGCAGATCGGTAGGGCGATTTGTCATCGGGCAGGGCACGCTCGCGCTCGTGAACGGCGTGCTCTCCTTCATCGTTCTGACCTTCATTCTCCCCGCTTTCGGCCTGCCGATCAGGTATTCGGCGCTACTCGCGTTTATCGCCTTCCTCGGCTCGTTGATCCCCCTCGTGGGCACGATTTCCGGTTCGGTTGTAATCACTCTCCTCGTTCTCGTTTTCAACGGCTCACCGAGCGTGATCGCTGTCGGGATCTATTACCTCGTTTACATGCAGGTCGAGGCATACATCCTGAATCCCCGCATCATGGCGAAGGCCGTCAAAGTGCCGGGCGCCGTGGTTGTGATCGCCGCGCTTGCGGGCGGAACCTTGCTCGGCATCCTGGGCGCTCTGATCGCCATCCCCGTCGCGGCGGCGACTCTGCTCGTGATCAACCAGGTCTTGGTGCCGCGGCAGAACGAACTCTGAATCAGCCGGCGGGGGGCCACTCGCGGGGCAGCGGGAGGGCATCTGGGTTGAGTCGCTGCACGATTTCGCTCAGCACGCGGTACGTCTGCTCTTCCCCCACCCACAGGTGCTTGCCGCCGGTCACGGCGACCACCTCCGTCTGCGGGACGACGGCGAACCGGGACGATGCTTCCGCAGGCCGCAAATAGTCATCCAGCTCGGGAATCACCGCTACCAGTCGCACGGGCGCGTGCGCCCACGCGGACAATTCATCGACGGTCGTGCGTCGAAGCGGCGGAGAGAGCAGTATCGCGCCGTCGATCGGGTAGCCGAGACCATGCTTGAGAACGACCTCGGTGCCGAAGGACCAGCCGAGCAGCCAGGGATGGGGCAGGGAGCGTGCCGCGACGAAATGCATTGCGGCCGCCAGGTCGTGCCGCTCGGCGACTCCCTCGCCGAATGTGCCGCCGGAGGTGCCCCGTGGCGAGGTAACCCCCCGGAAGTTGAAACGCAACACGGCGACAGCCGCCAGAGCCGGCAGACGAGCGGCGGCTTTGCGAATGATGTGCGAATCCATGAAGCCACCGTGGGTGGGGAGCGGATGAAAGGTCACCAGGGTGGCTACCGGCGGCCTATTCACGGGGCATGCGAGTTCCCCGACGAGCACCAACCCGTCGTCGGTGACCAATTCGATCTCTTCGCGCTCTGCCGGTAGCACAACGCTCCCCCGCACCTCGATCACGGTCGGATCCGCCAGCAGTGCTCATGCCAATGACGGCGGCCCGCCAAGTCGTCGGCTTCGCCCATGATGCCATCGGCCCGCCAGGCGACGACGTGGCCAGTACCCGGCGCGATGTCGAGCCCGCAGCCCGGACACGTGTAATGCTTCTCCGCGCTGGCGGCGGCGATCACCTGAACGTTCCACTCGCCGTCACGTTTGGACTGCCCGTAACGGTGCCCGAGGAGGGCACGACTGAGGTCGACCTCTGACGCCTCGCGCTCTCGCTCACGCCGCGCACGATCACGGTTTGAACGAGGCATCCGGCCAGTGTACGACGCACTTGTGCAGCCTCAGCTGCCCGGGTGGTCGAGTTGCTCCAGCCGCGTCTCTTCGAGGTCGATGAGTCGCTGCGCCCGAGACAGCACTCGGGAGGGATATGTGCCCGCAGATCTAGCATCGAGCAACGCCTCTCGTCCGGCCTGCAACACCTCACGACGCAATTCGCGATATTGCCGTTCCGGGGAGCGGGCCAGGCCTTCGTCCGCTGCACCGTGGTCGGCACGCTCCCGGGCCGCTTCGACGTTTCGCAAGGTGTCCGTTCGCACCCGCTCCACGACATCCTCGTCGATGACCTGACCGTCGGGCAGAGTGAAGCGCGGATTGTCGAGCACGAGCAAACCCGCCTCTGCGAGTTGGTCGAACAGTGTCGCCAATGACTGCCGATCTTCGGAGGGATCGACACCGCGAAGGCGCAGGGCTCGGATGATCCACGGCAAAGTGCCGCCCTGCACGAGCAGGGTGACCACCGCAACGGTGAAAGCGACCAAGATCAGTTGGGATCGGTACGGAACATTCTCGGGCAACGACTGCGCCGCCGCCAGTGTCACGACACCGCGCATCCCCGACCAGCCGAGGATGACGCCGCCGCGCCATCCCAGCCCCTCCCTCCGCAATTGCTCGTAGTCGGTCTTCTTCCGCTTGAGGGATCGAACGGCGCGATCCCGCCGATCGTCGGAACCGGCAGTCGCCTCGACCGCGTCGACGACCGTCTGAAACTGGGTCAACCGGCGATCGGCCCGGTCCCGCCTCTGCCGCAACATCAAGAACAGCGGCGCCATGAAAGCAAAACGCACCAGGACGACAACCAGCGTCACAACGAGGCCCAACCCCACGGCCTCGGCAGCGCTCACCTCGTTCTCGCGCACCCCGGAGACGATCGAGGTGATCTGCACCCCCACCACGAGAAAAACCCCGTTCTCGAGCACGAATTGGATGGTTCGCCAATTCAGGCGCTCTGATGTACGCGCCTGCGGCGAGAAGTGCTGGGCTCCCCGGTGCCCGGTGTAGAGGCCGGCAACGACCACGGCCAGCACGCCACTGCCCCCGATGAGTTGTACTGGGAGAAAGGCGATGAACGGAACGGCGAACGATATCGCGGTCTCGAGCACGGAGTCGTTCAGGCGGGAGCGAATGAAAACCGTGGCTACGCCCACCAGGAGGCCGAGCACGACGGCGGATGACACGGCAAATGCGAAATCACCGACCACCTGCCACAGACTGACCGTGGCAGCGATCGCCGAGATGGCCGAACGCAGCAGCACGAGCGCGGCTGCATCGTTGACCAAACCCTCCCCCTCGAGGATGCTGAGCAAGCGCGGCGGTAGGCCGAGCCGCCGACCGAGAGCGGTTGCCGCGACGGCATCCGTGGGGCTGATCACCGCACCGACCGCCAACGCCGTCGCGAAATCCAGCCGCGGGAGAACCGCCACCAGCAGCAACGCGGTGACGAACGCACTGAGAAGAACGAGCCCGACACTGAGGGCGGAGATGGTCGCGAAATTGCGCCGCAACTCCACGACGGGAACGGAGAGGGCGGCCGCGTAGAGGATGGGCGGTAGCAGGCCGAGCAGGATGACCTGCGAGGGCACCTGCACGGGTGCTCCGGGGATGAAGCTGAATCCGACCCCGACGACGATGAGGACGATGGGCGCTGCGACCCCGAGGCGCTTGCTGAACGCCCCCGCCGCCACGATGGTGATGATGGCGATGACCCCGAGCAGGATCAGCCGAACGATCACATCGGCCGAGGCATCCACTCTCTCAGACTAACGACGGGGTGGCAGCGGTTCAGTACCAGCCGCTGTCCTCCGAGTGCTGCCAGGCGCCGCAGGGTGTTCCGTAGCGGCTTTCGATATAGCCGAGGCCCCAGATGATCTGCGTCGCAGGATTCGTCTCCCAGTCCGCGCCCGCCGAGGCCATCTTGCTGCCCGGTAGTGCCTGCGGGATGCCGTACGCCCCGCTCGGGTTGGCCGCGTAGACGTTCCAATGCGACTCTCGGTTCCAGAGTGAGACGAGGCAACCGTACTGGTCGGCGCCCAAGCCGCGCTCCTGAAGAATCGCGTAGGCGATGGCCTGTGCGGTGCCGGGGTCGGGAGTTCCGGCGGCGGGGGCCACGAACGCGGCGACCGGAGGGGGTGGCGCGCTGACCGAGAAACTGTCCCGGCCGACCTGCGCCGACGGTTGCCCCGCGGCGGTCACAGACTGGCTCGGCTGCGTGGCCGATGCCGCCGCGCGACCTTCCACGGCAGACGCGAATGCCGGTGCCGTGGGAGTGACGGAGATGACACCGACGAATGCGGCAGTAACGACAACGGCGAAAAGCGGCAACGACCAGCGGGCCCGAACGTGACGACCGGTGAGGTCACCGCCCGCGCTACGCCTGTCGGCGCGCAGTTGCTCCGCCCGCGAATGTCTGCCCACGAGGAGATTTTAGCTCACAACGCTGCGCACACGAAAAACCGGTACTCGTTTCATCGAACGGCGAGCATCACATCGATCACGGCGTCGAGCAAAAGGTCGACCTGAGTCTCGTTGTAACCGCGTTTGGATCCGGCGAACACCACCGTTCGCGCCGTTTCGACGCTCATGGGTTTGCCGTGCTGGAAGTAGCCGACCAAGCGGGTGGCGAACGCATCCACATCCCGTGCCGAATAGCCGGTCGTCAACGGTCCTACTCGAGAGAACTTGTGGCCGGGCTCCCGGGCGAGGCGGTCCAGTATCTCCTGCGCCGACCCGCGAGCGCGGGCGTACCAGGCGGCATCCCCGGTGTGCGCGAACGACCGCTCCCGCTCGCGTGACGCGAAAGCGTCTTCGAGGCGTTCCAACGCGGCGTCTACGTGGGTGGGGGAATAACCGCCCCGCTGCATCGAGAAAGCGGTCGTGCGGATGCCGCCGGCGGCAAGCACGGTGGGGTCGCGCGGGTCAGCGGTGTACGCCCGTCGAGCCTCCTCCAGGAAGTCTTCGACCTGATCGACGTTATAGCCCGACCGCGATCGACGGGTCCGTGGGAAGGTGGTGCTCACGGCCCCATTGTGCCGTACCGCGACGCGGGAGTACGTCACGCGGGCCCGGGGTGCCGCCGTTCACACGAAAATCAGGAAGAGGGCGTAGGCGGCCGCGCCAGACAGCAATGAAGAGTCGACCCGGTCGAGAAAACCGCCATGACCGGGCAACCAGGTGCTGATGTCCTTGATCCCCAAGTCCCGTTTGATGAGGGACTCCGCCAAGTCGCCAGTTGTCGCGGTGGACACCATCGTGACTCCGAGGATGGCCCCGACCCACCACGGCTGCTGCAACATGAAGAGCGCCAGCAGCACACCCGCGATGATCGCAGCGACAACCGACCCGGCGAAGCCCTCCCACGTTTTCTTCGGACTGATGCGCGGTGCCATCGGATGCCGGCCGAACGCGACCCCGGTGGCGTAGGCCCCGGTATCGACGGCGACCACCACGATGAGGAACGCCAACGTCCACCACTGCCCGCCATCCTGAGCCGTGAGAAGCACCACGAATCCCGTCATGAACGCGACGTAGATCATGATGAACGCTCCCGCACCCACATCGAAGAGCACGCCGACGGGCGTGGTTCGGCCACGAGGGAGCACCAATTCGGCAAGCCGCCAGACGCTGATGAGGGCGATTCCGATGAAAGTGGCGATCCAGTGCCCGGCGGCGCCGAAGAAGAACGCCGCTGGTACGACGGCGATAGTGGCGAGCACGGTGGGCAGACGCGGCACATCCCGCCCGGCGAACCGGAGCGCGCTGGCCAATTCGTAGGCAGTGAAAGCGACGAGGGCCCCGGCGAAGACCATGAACAGCGCCTTGATGAAGACCAGGCTCACCACCAGGGCGGCGCCGAGAGCGAGCCCCACGAGAATCGCCCGAATCAGCGGCCGACCGGTGCGCGCATTGATCTTGGCGTTCGCCTCGCGAAACTGCGTCTCGAAATCGGATGGCATCAGACCTCGAGCAACTCGGCTTCCTTGCGCTTGAGAGCGTCATCGATCGCATCGACGTGCTGCTTGGTGAGCGCCTCGAGGTCCTTCTCAGCGCGGGCGACCTCATCTTCGCCGACCTCTTTCAGAGAATCGAGATCGTCTTTGGATTTGCGCCGGATGTTGCGCGTGGCCACCCTGGCCTGCTCCGCTTTATCTCGCACGATTTTCACGAAGTCGCGCCGACGCTCCTCGGTGAGTTCCGGCAGGGTCGCACGGATCACCACACCGTCGTTCCCGACGCTGGCACCGAGGTTGGCCGCACCCACGATGGCCCTCTCGATATCCTTCAGTGCCCCCTTGTCGTACGGCGTGATCAAGAGAGTGCGGGCCTCCTGATTGACCATCGACGCTAGCTGAGCCAAGGGGGTGGGGCTGCCGTAATAGTCCACGAGCACCTTCTGGAACAGCGCGGGGTTGGCACGGCCGGTGCGCACCGTGCCGAAATCCTCTTTAGCGACCTCGAGCGCTTTCTGCATCTTCTGGGTGGCTTCGGCCAAAACGTCGCTGATCACGGGCAACTCCTTCGTGTTGTCGGAAGTTTACCGGTGCATGTGTCGGCTCGGTTCGAGCCGAACGCGGCAGAACCTCAGTTCGAGACGAGAGTGCCGATCGGCTCACCGCGAATGGCACGGGCGACGCTCCCGGCCGGCTGCATGCCGAACACGACCATCGGCATCCCGTTGTCCATGCACAGACTGAAGGCCGTTGAATCCACCACTTTGAGGCCACGCACGAGGGCGTCCTGATACGTGACCCGGTCGAGCTTGACGGCATGGTCGTGGGTGCGCGGGTCTGCGTCGTAGACGCCATCCACCCCGTTCTTAGCCAGAAGCACGACATCGGCGCTGATCTCCAGTGCGCGCTGGGCCGCGACGGTGTCGGTGGAGAAGTAGGGCAGCCCCGCTCCGGCGCCGAAGATCACCACTCGCCCCTTTTCGAGGTGACGCTCGGCCCGGCGGGGGATGTACGGCTCCGCCACCTGGGTCATGGAAATCGCGGATTGAACTCGGGTGGCGGCGCCGGCCTGTTCGAGAAAATCCTGAAGCGCCAGCGCGTTCATCACGGTTCCGAGCATGCCCATGTAGTCGGCTCGGCCCCGATCCATTCCCCGCTGGCTCAACTCCGCCCCCCGGAAGAAGTTACCGCCCCCTACGACGATCGCGATCTGAGCTTCGGCAGACGCGGCGGCGATCTCCTTGGCGAGCGCGCTGACCACATCGGGGTTGACGCCGAGCGAACCCCCGCCGAACGCTTCGCCCGAAAGCTTCAACAGAACGCGTCTCGTGCGGGGGTCGGTCATAGGGCTCCCTCGGGCTTACTCGCTCTCAGATTAGCGTGCGCTCATGCCCCGACTTTGAACCTGGCGAATGCGGACACGCTCAGGCCAGCATCCGCCAGCACCCGACCGACGATCTGCTTGTTGTCGCGCGCGTAGTCCTGTTCCGGAAGCACCACCTGCTTGAAGAATCCGTTGACGCGGCCCTCGATGATCTTGGGAAGCGCGGCCTCGGGCTTGCCCTCGCCTCGGCTGATCTCCTCGACGATTCGCCGTTCCGCCTCCACATGCGAGGCTGGCACATCGTCGCGATGCAGATACTGCGGGTCAGCGAACGAAATGTGCTGGGCGATGCTGCGCGCCGTCTCGACGTCGTCACCCGCGTACGCGACGACCACCCCCACCTGCGGTGGCAGGTCTTTGTTCGTACGGTGGAGGTAGATCGCGAACTTGTCACCCGGTATGCGGATGATGCGGCGCAACTCGACCTTCTCCCCCAGAGTCGCGGCCTCGTCGCTGATGAGCTGACCCACGGTCGTCGCGCCGACCGGAGCCGTGAGAGCAGTATCCACCGTCTCCGCTCCGGAGTCCGCCAGGGCCCGAAGAACCGTCTCGCCCAGTGCGACGAACTTGTCACCCTTTGCCACGAAGTCGGTCTCGCAGGCCAACTCGATCATGGTCGTGGCGGTGGCGCTCCGGATGGCCGCGATCAGGCCTTCGCTCGTGGACCGATCAGCGCGCTTGGCGTTGCCCTTCGCCCCCTTGAGGCGCAGGATCTCCACGGCGCGGTCGAAGTCGCCGTCGGCCTCGACGAGGGCGTTCTTGGTGTCGACCATGCCGGTGCCGAGCCGCTCGCGCAGTGCCTTGATGTCGGCGAGGGTCACGTCTGCCATTGCTGTTCCTTCGTTCGTGGGCGTCGTCAGATGAGAAGCGCTACGCGCAAACTACTTCGATGCGGGCTTCCGCGGAGTCGCGGCCCGAGGCGCCGCGGCTTTGACCGGCTTCGCGGCCGTGTCGGCCTCGCCGGACTTGGCGGCCGGTGCTTTCTCCGCCTCGGTCGCGTCGGCTTCGATTTTCGCGATCGCGACGGCATCCGACTCGACATGGTGCTCAGGAACCACGGTGGCGTCATTGGCGGCCTCGTGCTCGGCCGCTACCGCGTCGGCGTCGTTCTCCTCGACGGGCACGGCGGCGGCGATCACTTCGGCGATGGCTGCCGCATCCGGCGTGACGGATTCGACGAGACCGTCGACCGCCTCGACGCGCTCCGCCTCGGTTGCCGGGGTCTCGGAAGACCGCAGCAATTCCGCCTCCCAGGCGGCGAGGGGCTCTACCTCAGCGCCGTCCTCGGGCTTCTGGTGACGTTGGATGAGGCCTTCCGCCGCGGCATCCGCAATGATGCGCGTCAGCAGACCGACGGACCGGATCGCGTCATCATTGCCGGGAATCGGGTACTGCACCTCGTCGGGGTCGCAGTTGGTGTCGAGGATGGCGATGACCGGGATGCCCAGTTTGTGCGCCTCGTCGATGGCGAGGTGCTCCTTCTTGGTGTCCACGATCCACACGGCAGACGGCGTCTTGGTGAGGTTGCGGATCCCGCCGAGGCTCTTTTGCAGCTTGATGAGTTCGCGCCGCTGGATGAGCAGTTCCTTCTTTGTGAAGCCGCGGGTCGTGTCGTCGAAATCGACCTCCTCGAGTTCTTTCATGCGGGCCAGCCGCTTCGAGACGGTCTGAAAATTGGTGAGGAGGCCCCCGAGCCAGCGCTGGTTGACGTACGGCTGGCCGACCCGTTGGGCCTGCTCGGCGATCGCACCCTGCGCCTGCTTCTTCGTACCGACGAAGAGAATCGTGCCGCCGTGTGCGACAGTCTCTTTCACGTATTCGAACGTCGAATCGATGTGCGCCAGCGACTGCTGGAGGTCGATGATGTGGCTTCCGCTGCGCTCCGTGAGGATGAATCGCTTCATCTTGGGATTCCACCGGCGGGTCTGGTGACCGAAATGAACGCCACTGTCGAGCAGCTGGCGGATTGTTACTACGGCCATGGCCGCGCTCCTTCATGGACCGCCGCGGCCACGTCGCGCGCCTCGGTGAGGCACGGCGAGCGCCGTCGTCGTTCCGTCTCAGTTTTCTCCCGCGACCGGTCGGCGCGGGACCTAGTGCCCGGCACACATCCGCCCCACGCCGACAGGCGGCTCGGGGACTGACTGGATGCGGCGGCCGTGTAGTGCCGGCATTGGCCGGCGCGGTGGCACGCGTAGTCACCAGGGTTACCCCGAGTGCTGGTATCAGCATATCACCGGCGTGCCGCGCCGGTCGGGGTCACCCCGGGCACGTCTCCTCCCCACGGGTCGCGGAGTGAGGGCATTCTCAAGCTCGATAAATTGACGCAGCGCAGATCGTCACGGCTGCCATCGTGAACGCATGCCGCACCTCACGCGCGCCGACCAGCTCTGTTCCCGCAGCAGGCTGAGGGCGCCCAGGCTGGCCGGTGCGGTCCTGGTCGCCGTGGTGTGTTCCGCGTTCGGACTCATCGGCCCACCGACCGGGACGACGGGCGTCGCACGAGCCGAAGTGGCGCGAGCTCCGGCCGGGGTGCATTGGCAGTGGCCCGTCGACCCTCCGCATCGCGTGGTGCGGCCCTTCATCGCCCCGGCGAGCCCGTACTCGAGCGGGCATCGGGGGGTCGACCTCGCGGCCGCCACTGCCTCGGTGTACGCACCAGCCGACGGAATCGTGTTCTTCTCGGGCCGCGTGGTTGACCGCGGAGTCCTCTCGATCCGCCATTCCAGCGGGATGCTCTCCAGTTTCGAGCCGGTCTCATCGGATCTCGTGACGGGCGACCCGGTGCGCACGGGGCAAAATATCGGCACGCTGGAGGGCGGTCACTGCTCCACGCCCTGCCTTCATCTCGGGGTGCGACGCAATGGCGAGTACATCAACCCGATGGCCCTGATCGCCGTCCTCGAGCATGCGGTATTGCTGCCCACCCGGCGCCCGTCAACGCCCGCCCCAGAGTCCCGAGTCCCGAGTCCCGATCGAGGGTTGCCCGCATTGGGGTCGCGGGTCACTCTAAGCCCGTGGATGCGCCAAACGGTAGGACTCCTTGAGCCGTTCCGCAGACACGTGCGTGTACAGCTGGGTCGTTCCGAGGCTCGCGTGGCCCAGTATCTCCTGAACTGCTCTCAGATCAGCACCGCCATCGAGGAGGTGGGTGGCGGCGGTGTGGCGGATCGTATGGGGTCCGGCCGGCCCGCTGCCGGGAAGGTCGGCGAGGAGCGACGCGACGAGCCCGTATACCGCGCGGCTGGAGAGCGCCCTGCCGGATGCTCCGAGGAACAGGTGCGACGAGTCGGGCACCGGCACGGCGTGTCGAGCGGGATTTCGCGCCGGACTCGACACGGTGAGTGCGGAGCGACCGTTTCTCATGTAAACCGCAAGGGCTCTCGCCGCAGGAACACCGAACGGAACGACGCGCTCCTTCGATCCCTTCCCCAGAACCCGCACGGTCAACCGCTCGAGATCGACGTCGGCCTGACGCAAGCCCACGAGTTCGCCAACCCGCAAAGCCGACGCGTACAGCAACTCCACGACGGCCTCGTCGCGCTGAGCGATCGGGTCACCGCTCGTGGCCCGCGCGCTCACGCGATCAAGAACCAGCTCGATCTGATCCCGGGACAGCACGCGCGGCAGATGCTTATCGGCCCGCGGGGCTCTGAGGCGGATAGCGGGATCGCTCTCGACGTATCCGGAATGAAGCATCCACGCGGTGAAGCCCCGAACGGATGCCGTGCGGCGCGCCATGGTCGATTTTGCGAGATTCTGCTGGGACGCCTGCCACAGCCAGTCGCGGAGCAGTTCGAGATCGAGGGCGGCTGTCGTGCGGACAGCTCGTTCCTGCGCGAATTCGAGAAACCGGGCCAGGTCGGAGCGATAGGCGCGAACCGTGTGCTCGCTGAAGCCGCGCTCGTGCCGCAGGAAAGCGATGTACGCACTCGCGGCCCTATCGAGGTGCACGGCCCCATCGTGGGACACCGTCCTATCGGGGGGCACCGTTTCATCGTGGGGCACCGTTCTATCGTGGGGCACGGCGGTCTGCAGGCGAGGACCACCGAGTAGCGTTTCGGGAATGGGTGAACCCGTCGCCAGTCGACTGTCGGAAGCTTCTTCGGCATCTCAGCCGATGGGGCAGCCTCGAAAACTCGCCCTCATCACGGGGGCGAGCGCCGGGATCGGGGCCGAGTTCGCCGTGCAACTCGCGGCTCTCGGGTTCGACTTGGTGCTGGTCGCCCGCGATGCGGCCCGTCTGAATTCGACCGCGGCACAATTGCGCTCGCGATTCGGCGTTGCCGTCGAGGTGTTGCCCGCAGACCTCCTCGACGCGGAGCAACTCGCGCTTGTGGAGGAGAGGGTCGCGGCACCGCAGCATCCAATCGACTACCTCGTGAACAATGCCGGGTTCGGCCCAGCGAAGGATTTCGACGAGAACCGGATAGCCGATGAAGTGGCTCTGCTTCGCATCCTGGCGGAGGTTCCGATGCGGCTGACGCATGCCGCCCTGGGTCAGATGCTCCCCCGTCGCTCCGGCACCGTGCTCACCGTCGCGAGCATCGCGGGCTTGGCCCCGCTGGGAACCTACTCGGCGGCGAAAGCGTGGGCCGTCTTCTTCAGCCGTTGGGCGAACGCCTACTACCGGGGCTCCGGTGTGCGGATGACTGCAGTGGCGCCCGGTTTCGTTCGCACCGAGTTTCACGAACGCGCTGGCATCACCCGCGAATCGATGGCGCCTTCGTGGGCCTGGTTGAGCGTCGAGAAAGTTGTGTCGACAGCGATTCGGGATGCGGCCCGGGGCGTGGCGGTCTCCGTGCCGAGTGCGCGATATCGACTGTTGGCCCTCTTACTCCCCGCGGCCTCAGGTGCTGTGCGGCGGGGAGTGTCTCGCCGCGGAAACAAGCGGCGGGACGTCCGCTGACCGCGCTACGGCCGCTCATCCAGTCACAGCGGCCCACCGTCGGTATTCGTCGTTTTCGACGAATAGGCCGCCATCCGCTCCTCCGGCGTCATGGATTCGATCTGACGCCATGCCTCGACCGGGTATCCCGTGATCTCGACGGCATTACCGATCGGGATGATCGAATGCACCACCCGGTCGTCGTAAACGTGCACGAGATTCATCGACTGCCCGAAATCGACGCCCGAGAGCAGGCGCTCTCCCGCGCTGAGATCGAGCGTGTAGCAGGTCGCTGAGGCCACCGAAACCGGGATGCCGGCGAAGGTGCTGTGCGTCGAATAGTGCAAATGGCCGGCCAGGATCGCGATCACGTCGCTGCCCTTCAGTACCGCGGCGAGTCGCTGTTGGCGCTTGAGTTCGAGCATCCCCATCGCCTCGAGGAGGGGCGTCGGGATCGGTGGGTGGTGCATCGCCAGGATCGTGCCGTGCGGGGCCGGGGAGGACAGCACGCCCGCGAGCCACTCGAGCTGCTCGTCACTGAGCTCGCCATGATGGAAACCCGGCACGGTGGTGTCGAAGGACACGACACGAAGGCCACGGATGTCGTACACCCGGTCTTGGGGCTCGGTCGATTCCTGTCCGAAAAGCTGACGCGAATACGCCAGCCGCTCGTCGTGATTGCCCATGACCCAGATCACGCGCGCGTTCAGCCGCTGTGCCGCGGGTTCCACCAACTGCTTGAGCCGCGCATACGCGTCCTCCTCGCCGAGGTCGGCCAGATCGCCGGTGAACACGATCGCCTCGGGGTGCGCGTTCGACGCCTCCAACTGGGCGAGAGCCGCTGCGAGGCGCTCGATGGTGTTCGCTTGCCCGTACAGCGGTCGGCCGCCGGATAGCAGATGGGTATCGCTGAGGTGGGCGATGACATGGGATGGTGCAGGGTACTGCCCGAGTTGGATCACGAGATCAGGGTAGGCGAGTGCCCCCGTGCTGCCGTGCATCCGTCGTAGCCCGGGGTATCAGGGGCAGCCCGGCCGGCGCCGCTTTCGGCGGGACGAAGAGCCAGCCCCCCTCGGCTTCGTGCGCCGAATCCGCCAATTCGAGGGCACCGAGTTGCGAACGTACGGCGGCCACCGAGAGCCCCGAGCGCGCCGCGATATCGTGCGGCGCCCGTTGCGACCGAGTGCTCAGCGCGTCGATGACTCGGGCGCGGTCCCCCGGCACGCTGGTGGCGACGCTCGATCCCGGTCCGGGGTCGGGTTGGGGCACTGGCGACACCTCCCGATCCGCCAGCGGTGCAAGCTCGGCCATCTCATCCGCGGTGGTGACGCATGTGGCGCCGTACTCCCGGAGTAGGCGATGGCATCCGGCGGATGTCGAGCTCGTCACGGGTCCCGGCACCGAGCCCAGTGGGCGGCCCAGTTGCAGGGCGTGACCGGCGGTATTGAGTGACCCGGATCGCCAGCCGGCCTCGAGCACGACGGTGGCTAGGCTAGCGGCGGCGATCAGCCGATTTCGTTGCAAGAAGCGCCATTTCGTGGGGGCGGCCCCGCACGGCAGTTCCGAGATGACGGCACCGTGCTCGACGATGCGCCCGAGCAGAGCATCGTGCCCGCTCGGGTAGAAACGGTCGACCCCGCCCGCCAGGATCGCGATCGTCATCCCCGAGCTGGCCAGGGCCGCGCGGTGAGCCATCCCGTCGATTCCGTAAGCCGCGCCGGAGACGATGGCGTACCCACGATCCACGAGCCCCGCGGATGCCTCCATGGTCACATGCTCGCCATAACCCGTCGCGGCCCGAGCTCCCACGAGCGCGATCGACCGCCCGAGCGCGTGAACAGCTCGCCGCTGACCGCGCACCCACAAGGCGATGGGGGCATGCTCCTGGAGGTCGATCAGCCCCCCGGGCCAGTCCTCCTCCGGCTCCAACAGGTGCACACCGAGACGACCGGCGAGGCGGAGCGAGGTCACCGCCACCTCCGGTACCGCCCGAGGTGACCATCTCTGCAGCGCCTGCGCCACCTCTTCTCCGGTCCACATACCGGCGCCCAGCATGCGCAGAACCTTCTCGGCACCCCACCCCTCGTAGATGGCGGTGAGAGCGGCAACCGGCCCGACACCGGAGATGAACATTCCAGCCATCCGATCACCCGGTTCGGCAATCCCCGTCCAAGCGGCCCGTGCGAACCGTCGTTCGATCGTCCTCCGGTCCGGCTCCCCGTTTGAGACGGCACGAACGAGGTGCGCGACGTCCGCCTCCTTCAGTCCGAACATGGTCATAGTGAAATCGCCCTTCTGAGATACAGCGCTTGGCCGACATGAGATTCATTGGGATTCGCGCACCCATCGAGATCGGCGATGGTCCAGGCGAGGCGCAGAACACGGTCGTACCCGCGCATGGTGATTCCACCCCGTTCAAGGGCCCGGTCGACCGATGCGGTGACGGCTATCGCCAGCCGGTTCGGCTGGCTCCGCAGCCACGTTCCCGACACCTGCGAGTTGAGAGTCCACGGGGTATCGCGAAGACGGGCGGCTGCACTGGCCCGAGCCGCAATGACGCGGCTCCGCGTTGCGGCGCTCCCGGGTCGCGGCCGATCCGTCGTCATCCGCAGCTGTGCCGCCGTGATGCGTTGCACCCGGAATTGAATGTCGATACGGTCCAACAGCGGTCCGGAAAGCCTGCCAACGTAGCGTCGCCGCGCATTCGGCGGGCAGGTGCATTCGGAATCGCGGGTGCCGTACTGGCCGCACGGGCAGGGGTTGGCGGCCATCACCAGCTGGAACCGGCCCGGGAAGTGAGCAACCGAGTTGGCCCGGTGAATGCTGATCACTCCCGATTCCAGAGGTTGGCGTAACGCATCGAGCACGGAGCTGGCGAACTCCGGCGCCTCATCCAGGAACAGAACGCCATGGGATGCCCGCGCCGCAGCGCCCGGTCGAATCTGACCGCTGCCGCCGCCGACGAGCGCCGCCGCCGTGGCGGTGTGGTGCGGGGATTCGAGTGGCGGACGCCGAGACAACGACGCTCCCACGGGCATCCCGCACAGGGATCGGATCGAGCTGACCTCCAGCGCGGCCTCGGCATCCAGGTCGGGGAGGAGCCCGGGAAGTCGGGACGCGAGCATGGTCTTACCGGCACCCGGCGGGCCCAGCAGAAGCACATGGTGCCCTCCCGCTGCGGCCACGACCATGGCTTCGACCGCCTCGTCGTTGCCCACGACATCGGAGAGGTCGGTCTGATCGGGTGGCGTCGGGTCCGGTGCTGGACGGAGAATAGCGTCAACCGGGATCGGATCGAAGCTCGCGCCGTGCCAGATCGCGGCATCCCGCAGAGAAGCAACCGCGATCACGCGCACATCGGGTACCAGTGCCGCTTCATCCGCATTGCCGGTCGGCACCATGACGGTGGTGAAGCCAGCGCGCGCGGCTGCGAGCACCGACGGCAGGATTCCGTCGATCGGGCGGAGCCGGCCATCGAGGCCGAGTTCGCCGAGATGGAGCACTCGGTCGATGGACGCCGCCATCACGGTACCCGCCGCCGCGAGAGCCGCGAGAGCGATCGCGAGGTCGAACCCGGAGCCGTGCTTGGGGAGCGCGGCGGGGGACAGATTCACCGTGATGCGCCGGCCCGGCAGAGCGCATCCCGAGTTCGTGGCCGCTGAACGCACCCGATCCTTCGCCTCCCCGAGCGCAGCATCCGGAAGCCCGATCAGCACAAAGAAGGGGAGGTTGCTCGTGATGTCGGCTTCGATCTCGACCACGGCTCCGCGCATGCCGAGGAGCGAGATCGACCAGGTACGCCCGAGCACCATCAGAACACCCGCTCGAGGTGTTCGACTATCACGTCGCCGACGCTGGGCGCGATGACGGCGACCGCGTCGATTCGAATCTCGTCGTGATGGCCGCCGGGGTGTGCCTCGCACCACGCGGCCGCGAGGCGCCGGAGCCGGGCGAGCTTGGGTGCGGTAATCGCTTCTAACGGATGACCGAACGCCACGCTGCTGCGGGTCTTGACCTCGATGAATACGAGCTCGACACCGTCTCGCATGACGAGATCGATCTCACCCTGTGAGCAACGCCAGTTGCGTTCGACGAAAGCCAAGCCCTTCTGCACAAGGTGGTCGGCGGCGATCTCCTCGCCCCGTCGACCCAGGATGTCTTTGGCTGCCATGGGTCCAGCGTCGCGGCATCCGGCGGTCTGAACAGGTGGTGCATTCCGATCAGCGCGAACCCCCGCCCGCGCACCGGGTGGGGAGGACTACTGCCAGGCGCCCCGTCAATGCCCCCGGGTACCCGCGGCGGGAATGGATCTACTCGTCGAGGGCGAGCTCCTTCGGCAATTCGAGCTCCTTGGCACTGAGCTCTTCGACGTTGACATCCTTGAAGGTCAGCACGCGCACCGACTTGACGAAGCGGTCGGAGCGGTAGACATCCCACACCCACACGTCGTTCATCGTCAATTCGAAGTAGAAGTCGTGCTCGGTGTCCTGGCGCACGAGCTCTACCTCGTTGGCAAGGTAGAAACGCCGTTCCGTTTCGACCACGTACCGGAACTGACCGACGACGTCACGATATTCGCGGTAGAGGGCCAGCTCGACTTCGCGGTCGTAGTCTTCGAATTCGTCTTCATCCATGCTGGATACGAGTCTAGATGCTCGGTCACTCCCTAGCCGGGGGATGCCGCCGCGGGCCACTCGACGGGGCGCTCACCCCAGTTCGAATAGCGCCGGCGCATCGCGATCATGCAACCAGGTGTGTCGGTGCCAAACACTTGGGCCGAGGACATCCAACGCGTCGAAATGCGCCTTCGACGCGTATCCCTTGTTAGCCGCCCAGCCGTAACCCGGGGTGGTGTCGGCCGCAGCGATCATGATGCGATCGCGGTGCACCTTGGCGATGACGGATGCTGCGGCCACCGACGCACAGTCCCGATCGGCTTTGATGCGGGTGCGAACCGGTGGGGCGTTTTGCGCGTGGAGAGTGAGCCAGTCGTGGGAGCCGTCCAGAAGGATGACAGCCTCCTCCAGCGGGGCGGATGCCTCCCGCAGCAGTTGTAGCGCCCGAGCGCCAGCGCGACCGAGAGCGGCGATGATGCCGATCGAATCGACCTCGAAAGCCGAAGCGAGCCCCACGGACGAGAAAAGGGACCACGACGCGGCGATGGGCGCCAACTCCTCTCGACGCTTCTCGCTGAGCATCTTGGAATCCCGAAGGCCCGGGGGGAACCGTCGGATCTTCGTTTCGATGAGGCTGAGGCCGACCGCCACGGGGCCGGCGATCGCACCGCGGCCGACCTCGTCGCATCCGATCACGAAGCGGGCGCCCTCCCGCTTCAGGGCGCCTTCCGTGCGCAGGGTCGGGTCGGCGACCGCCATCGATCAGCCGACGTTCTGGAAGGTGGTGGGGTAGTCGTCGAGCCACGCCCACCGGTTGACCGGCCAACTGATCAACACGGCGCGACCGACCACGTTGTCGATCGGCACGAACCCTCCGGTCGGATCATTGCGATGGAAGGCGGAGTCTGCCGAGTTGTAGCGGTTGTCACCCATCACCCACAGCTTTCCTTCCGGCACCGTGACCGAGAAGTCATCCCGGGTGGCCTTGGTAGTGCCCGCCGGGAGGGTGGTGTACGACTCGACGAGGGGCACACCGTTGACGGTGAGCTGGCCGAAATCGTTGCAGCAGATCACCTCGTCGCCCGGCAATCCGATGACCCGTTTGATCAGATGGTCGTTGCTGTCCGGGGCACTCAATCCCACGAACGCCAGGAGGGCGTCCAAGCCGCCGACGAGCCAGTTGGCTGGCGGGATGTCCGGGGTCGGCGTGAGCCACCCGCCCGGGTCGCGGAAGACGACGACATCCCCGTGGTTGACCGGGAAGAAGCGCGGTTGCAGCTGATTGACGAGAATGCGATCGTCCACGCGCAGCGTCTGCTCCATCGACGACGACGGAATGTAGAACGAGCGAACCAGAAACGTCTTGATGAGGAATGAGATCAGCAGCGCCGCGAGGAAGATGATGAGGATGTCCCGGGCGAAGATGGCCCAGCTGCGCCGCCGGGTTGGAGCCGGGCCCGACTCGGTGCTGTCTGAATCGGTGCTGCCTGAGGCGGTGCGGTCGAACACGGCATCCGGCGTTTCTCTCGACATGGCTCCCCTGAAGTCATCAGCAAGCATAGGCGAGCACATGGCGCCGGGAGATGCCCGGCACACGAGCGGCCTGCGAGCCGATCACCTCCCGCGATAGCTCAGGGCAGCCCGCGGTGCCTCACCCGCTCAGGCGTCGCGCTTCTCCTTGATTTTCGCCTTCTTGCCGCGAAGACCTCGGAGATAGTAGAGCTTGGCGCGCCGCACGTCTCCGCGCGTCACGATCTCGATGTGATCGATAATCGGTGAATGAACCGGAAAGGTGCGCTCGACTCCCACCTGAAAACTGACCTTGCGTACGGCGAACGTCTCACGAACGCCCTCTCCGGAGCGGCCGATCACCACGCCCTGGAAAACCTGGATGCGGGCGCGGGTGCCCTCGACGATGTTCACGTGAACGCGAACAGTGTCACCGGCCCGAAAATCGGGGATGTTGTCTTTCAGTGATGCCGCGTCGACGCCGTCGAGGATGTGCATGATCATTCGCTCTCTGCGATCGCCACCGGTCGAACGCGGTTCAGTACTTCTTGATGAAGGATGGGAGGCGTGACCCGCACAATGCCGGAACCCCTGTGGCAGAGCCGGATGCGAGCACGAACGCATAGTCTCTCATAGAACCCCGGTTGCCTGCCACCCGCTCCCCAGTGGCCGGCGTCCCAACCGCGACAACACACGACCGAAAGCTCTCCGCCATGACTGACCCGGCATCCGCCACCCCCCTGCTTCAGACTGCCCGGCCCATCATGCGAACCGAGCCGGTGCAGCAGCGCAGCGCTGATCGCATCACCCATCTGCTGGATGCCGCGGCACAGGCCATCGACGAACACGGCATCGACGGGCTCACCACGAGTGACGTCGCCCAGCGGTCGGGCTCCTCGGTGGGGGTCGTGTACCGGTACTTCCCGAACATCCAATCGCTGCTGCGCGCCCTAGCCGCGCGCAACATGGACCGCTTCACCGCGTGCGTCTTCGGCGCTCTCGACCGGGAACCGGCCCGGTGGTTGTCCGCCCTCGATCCAACGATCGACGCCTACGTGGATTTATGCCGATCGGAGCCGGGATTCCGGGCTCTCGGCTTCGGAGATGTGATCGCTAAGCGGTTTCTCGAGACGGACGTCAGTAACAACACGGCACTGGCTCGGGTGTTCGGTGAATTGATGAACCGCAAATACGGCACCGCCCCGACCGCGGACCTGCTGTTCGACCTCGAGGTGCTGATCGAAATCGCCGATGCGCTCCTGAGCCGCGCTTTTCTCTACGATCGCGATGGTGATGAGCGCTTCATCGAGAAGCTGAGGCAGATCGTCAGGGAGTACATGAAACCCCACGAGACGGCGGTAGTGCAAGCATGATCGAGATACGGACCGCGGCCGAGATCGAGCAGATGCGGCCCGCGGGAGCCTTCGTGGCCAGCGTGCTCACAGCGACGGCCGAGGCATCCGCTGTCGGGGTGAATCTGCTGGAGCTGAATAGGCTCGCGCACGGGATGATTCGCGCGGCCGGTGCCGAGAGTTGCTACATCGACTACCACCCGTCGTTCGGTGCCTCTCCGTTCGGCAAGGTGCTCTGCACCTCGGTGAACGATGCCGCACTGCACGGGCTACCGCACGATTATCGGCTGCGCGATGGCGACGTGCTGTCGCTGGATTTTGCGGCATCCGTCGACGGGTGGGTTGCCGACTCTGCGATCACCGTGATCGTGGGCCAACCACGTGACGAAGACGTTCGTCTGGTGGAGGTGACAGCCGCCGCTCTCGACGCGGGGATCAGCGCCGCCACGGTCGGCAATCGCATCGGCGACATCTCGGCCGCGATCGGTGATGTCGCGCGCACGGCCGGATACCGCGTCAACACGGACTTCGGCGGGCACGGGGTGGGTCGCACGATGCATGGCGATCCGCACCTGCCCAACGACGGACGCGCGGGCCGTGGATTGAAGCTGAGGGCGGGCCTCGTGTTCGCGATCGAGCCGTGGTTCATGCTCGGCACGGATGACATCTACACCGACGACGACGGATGGACCCTCCGCAGCGCCGATGGGTCGCGCGCGGCCCACTTCGAGCACACGGTTGCCGTGACGGATGCCGGCCCGCTCGTGCTCAGCGCGCGTTGACTCAGGTTTCCAGCAGGTCCGGCCGCACGCGGGCCGTTCGTTCAACCTGCTGAGCGTGACGCCATGCCGCAATGACGGCGTGATTTCCGCTCAAAAGCACCGGAGGGACATCGAGATCACGCCAACGGGACGGCTTCGTGTAGCTCGGGTACTCGAGAAGACCCCGCTCGTGACTCTCTTGAACAAGGCTCGCCGGGTTGCCGACCATGCCCGGCACGAGGCGCGCCACCGCCTCGATCATGGCCACCGCCGCCACCTCGCCGCCGTTGAGCACGTAATCGCCGAGGCTCACCTCGCGCACCCTCGCTCGGGAGGCAGCGAAGTCGACGACCCGCTGATCGATCCCCTCGTAGCGTCCACAGGCGAAGAAGAGATGCTGCTCGCCAGCGAATTCACGCGCGCGGGCCTGGGTGAAGAGTTCTCCGGCCGGACTCGGAACGATCACGAGGGAGGATTCATCCACCAGCCTGTCGAGAGCCTCGCCCCACGGCTCCGGGCGCATGAGCATGCCCGCGCCGCCACCGTACGGGGTGTCATCAACGCTGCGATGGATGTCGTGAGTGAAGCCGCGCAGGTCGTGCACGGCCACGTCGATGAGGCCGGCCTGCCTCGCCTTACCGAGGAGTGCCAGATCCAGCACGCCGAAGAACTCGGGGAAGATCGTGACGATGTCGATGCGCACGTTCCGACCCTAGCTGGCGGCTCCGAGCGTGCCGGGCCCGTCTCCCCGGGCGCCGGGTTCGTCGTCGTCGTCGGGCAGATCTTCGAAGAGGCCGGGTGGGGGCGTGATCACCATCGTGCCGGCGGCGATGTCCACTGCAGAAACGATCGCTTTGACGAACGGGACGAGCACGTCCGCCTGAGCGGTGTGCACGGTGAGCAGATCTTGCGCCGGGAAGTGATCGACCCTGATGAGAGTGCCGACCTTGACACCATCCCGAATCACCGAGAGCCCGACCAACTGGTGATCGAACCACGCGTCTTCCTCATCCGATTGCTCAGCAGGGTCGTGATCGATCCAGAGAATCGCCTTGATCAGAGATTCAGCGGTTGCGCGATCAGTCACATCCTCGAAGAAAGCCACTGGATGGCTGTTGTACCACTTCAATTCGAGAAGCTGCAGCGTTTTCCCGTGCCACGGCGAGCCGGTGGGCACCTGCAGAGTGAAGGTTGCCCCCGGAACGAACCGCTTTTCCGGCGCGTCCGTGTACAACTCCATCTTGATCGCACCCTTGAGGCCGTGCGCCTTGGTCAGGCGACCGACCCGCAATTGGGTGGTGTTGGCTGGGATCTGCTTCTGCTGGGCCACCGTCACGCGCTGGAGGTAGTCACGCGTCGATGTCCGTCATGCATCGGTGTCGATCATGCGTCGGTGTCGACGACGTCGACCCGCACCGATTTGCCGTCGGCCAGCGCCCCCACGAGCGTGCGCAACGCCTTCGCCGTTCGGCCTGCGCGCCCGATGACGCGACCCAGGTCGTCCGGATGCACCCGCACCTCGAGCACCTCGCCGCGCTGCGAGCTCTTGGCGCGCACGCTCACCTGGTCGGGGTGCGCGACGATTCCCTTGACGAGATGGGCGAGAGCGGGTGCGAGCACGGCTAGGCCTTGTCGGTCGCGGGCGCTGTAGGCGCGGCAGATGTGTCCGTCTCAGCGGCCCGCTCTGGATCAGCGGCGCCGTCGAGGACGACCGCGGCCGTCTCTGGCTCGGCCGCTGCGGCGGTCGGCTCGGCTTCGGCAACAGCGGGGTCGGCCTTAGCGGCGGTCGGCTCCGTCTCAGCCACAGCGGGCTCGGCCGTAGCGACCGGTGCGGCCTCAGCCACAACGGGGTCGGCCTTAGCGGCGGTCGGCTCGGCTTCGGCCACAGCGGGCTCGGCCTTAGCGATCGGCGCGGGCGCGGCTTTCGGCTTGAGCACCGGCCTCTTCTTCTCGTCGGCTTCGAACTGCGTCTTGTCGGCCTTGGTCTTGACGGTGCTGACGGCGTTCTTGTCGCCCTTGAAAATACCCCAGTCACCGGTGAGTTTGAGAATCGCCTCGACCTGCGGGCTGGGCTGAGCACCGACACTGAGCCAGTACTGGGCGCGGGCAGAGTCGACCTCGATGAACGAGGGTTCCTCGGTGGGGTGGTACTTGCCGATCTCCTCGATCGACCGGCCATCGCGCTTGGTGCGCGAGTCCGCAACGACGATGCGGTAATACGGCGCGCGAATTTTGCCCATGCGCTTCAAACGAATCTTTACAGCCACAATTCTCCTGATTTAACGTGTGTTGGTGGCGAACCGCTAGCCGTGAGCGTGGGGATACACGCGGCGCGAAAGCTCTGGTGGGTGCCGCTCTCGCCTGATTAGAGGGTCGGGCTACGTGCGGCTCAACTCGCCATTCTGCCACGGTTTGCGTCACTGCGGGAATCGGAGGTCGACGCGCCCCGCCTGGTTTTGCGATCCCCGGGGATACGGCCTCCGTCCGGCCTCGGGCTCGACCTCCGGCGCGAGAGGGCGACGCCGACGAGACAGACGATTCCGCCGGCGATGGCCAGCGGAGTCGGCACTTCGTGAAAGAACAACACGCCCATGACGATCACAATCGGGGGCACTACGTAGGTCGTCACTCCCAGTTGACCCGCCGGCATCCGCGAAAGCGCATACGCCCAGGTGGTGAAGGCGAGGGCCGTCGGCACCGCCCCGAGGTAGACGACGCCCGCCACAGCCTGCACCGGAGCAACCGAGGCCCCCTCGATCAACTGCCCGGTGGACGGCAAGCACGCCACAAGGCCGATGGCGCAGCCGAGAAACGTGACTTGCGCATTGGGCAGTCGCTTGATCGCCGGTTTCTGCATGAGCACGCCAGCCGCATAGACGAATGCCGCAAGGACGCACCAGAGCACCCCGACACCCACGGCCGCACCACCGAAGGCGCCCCCACCGGTGCCGACCCCGATGAGGATGACGCCCGCGAAAGCGACCCCGGCCCCGATGCCCAGCCATTTCGGGATCCCCTCTTTGAGGATGATCCCCGCCCCGAGCGCGATGAGGATGGGACCGACGTTGACGAGCATGGCTGTCGTGCCAGCGTCGAGACTCTGCTCGGCGATCGTCAGGGCGACGTTGTACAGACAGAACCAGAGCACGCCGAATCCGGTGATCAGGAGCCATTCGCGTCGCGTGGGCCTAACCCACCGACGCCCCAGCAAAGCCGTCAAACCGAGCAACACGGTACCGACGGCGAGACGACCCAGCACCAGCGCACCCGCTGAGAAGTGCGGGGCAGTGCCCCGGATCACGATGAATGCGCTGGCCCACGCGAGGATCGTGATGACGATGGCGAAGAAAACGAGTGGGGAGACCCGGGTCTGCGAGGCGCCGGAGATTGTCACTCGCTCAGGCTAGCCACGCCGGCCCACGCTTGCCTCGAGCGCGAGCGTGATGACCGATACCCGCAGGGGTCAGCCGTTACGCGCGTCACGCCACGCGAGCCAGCGGGTGACGTCACCGATGTCGTAATCCGGACCGGATAGACCGATCGTGAATAGGGTGGCCCCGGCGCTGACGAGCTCTTCGGCATCCGACTCGTCGTACTTCGAGAGCACTCCGCCCTCGGACGCCGGACGGCGGCGTAATTCGGTTGAGATCTCGATCTCGGTGATGTCGCGGTGCAGTTCGCTGCACCACTGGGCGAGTACGCCCATCTTGTGCCGCAGTGTCGGGGCGTCGCTGAAACTGTGCCAGATGTCAGCGTGCTGGGCCACCATCTTGAGGGTCTTCTTCTCGCCCCCGCCGCCGATCAGCACCGGGATCGAGCGCGTCGGGGGCGGGTTCAGCTTCTGCCAGCGCGACTCGATGCGGGGCAGAGCCTCGGCCAAGGCATCCAACCGCCCACCGACCGTGCCGAACTCGTAGCCGTACTCGTCGTAGTCCCGCTCGAACCAGCCCGAGCCGGTGCCGAAGATGAAACGCCCCACGCCGGAGTCGCCGGCGCTGATGTGATCGATCGTGCGAGCCATGTCGGCCTGGAGGTCCGCGTTTCGGTAGCTGTTGCAGTTGACGAGTGCGCCGAACTCCGCGCGGGTGGTGATCTCGGCCCAGGAAGCGAGTTCAGTCCACGACTCGAAGTGCAAGCCGTCGGGCTCACCGCTCAGGGGATAGAAGTGGTCCCAGTTGAAAAGGATGTCGACACCCAGGTCGTCGAGCTGGCGCACGCGGTCACGGATGTGAGCGTAAGTAGCGTGCTGAGGGGCTAACTGGACGCCGAGGCGGATTGGACGGGGCATCCCTCCACGCTACCTGCCGAGAAACTTCTGCAGCGACGCCAACTCCTCCTCGGAGGGGGCGCCGGGCTTTGCGGACCCGCTGGATCCGAGGCCGAAGCCGGAACCTGTGGCGAACGACCCGCCCGGGGCCGCCCCCGACGGAACCGCACCCGCCGCCAGCGCCGCGTTCTCGGCGGCCCGCTTGGCCGGGTTGCCCGACTTCGAGCCCTTCTTCTTCGCCACAACCCGAGGAGAGCCGAACTTCGCCCCGGGTATCGGTCCCATTCCGGGAATTTGGGGCGTACCGCCCCGGGAAACGGTCTTCATCATCTTGGATGCCTGCTCGAAACGGTTCACCAACGCGTTGACCTCGGTGACGGTAGCGCCCGATCCGCGGGCGATCCGCACCCGCCGCGACCCGTTGAGCACTTTCGGCACGCGTCGCTCCTGCAGCGTCATCGACTGGATGATGGCCTCGGTGCGGGTGATCTCCTTCTCGTCGAAGTTGTCCAGCTGCTGGCGCATCCCCTTGGCGCCGGGCAGCATCCCGAGCATGCTCTTGATCGAGCCCATGTTCTTGAGTTGCTGCATCTGCGAGAGAAAGTCTTCGAGAGTGAAGGTGTCTGTCGCGAACTTCTCTGCGACCTTGCGCGACTCTTCTTCGTCGAAGGTCTTCTGCGCCTGCTCGATGAGGGTGAGGATGTCGCCGAGGTCGAGGATGCGGCTGGCCATGCGGTCGGGGTAGAACGGTTCGAAATCATCCAGTCCCTCCCCCGTGGAGGCGAAGAGGATCGGGCGGCCGGTGACCGACGCCACCGATAGAGCCGCGCCGCCGCGCGCATCCCCGTCGAGCTTGGACAGCACCACACCGGTGAAATCGACTCCCTGTTGGAACGCGCGGGCCGTAGCCACGGCATCCTGCCCGATCATCGCGTCGATGACGAAGAGCACTTCATCCGGGTCGATGGCCTTGCGGATGTTCGCGGCCTGCTTCATCATCTCGGCATCGACGCCGAGGCGCCCGGCAGTATCGACGATGACCACGTCGTATTGCTTGGACCGCGCGAAGGTCATCGCCTCTTTCGAGACCTTCACGGGGTCGCCCACCCCGTTGCCCGGCTGCGGCGCGAAGACGGGCACCCCGGCCCGCTCGCCCACCACCTGCAGCTGGGTGACGGCGTTCGGGCGCTGCAGGTCAGCCGCTACGAGTACCGGGGTGTGCCCCTCGGATCGCAGCCACTTGGCGAGCTTGCCCGCCAGGGTCGTCTTGCCGGCGCCCTGCAAGCCAGCCAGCATGATGACGGTCGGGGGCTGCTTCGCAAACTGGATGCGACGCGGCGCTCCCCCGTTGAGCTGGCCGCCCAGGATGGTCACGAGCTCGTCATTGACGATCTGCACCACCTGCTGGGCCGGGTTCAGCGCCTTCGACACCTCATCGCCAAGCGCCCGATCCCGCACCCGGCCGGTGAAATCCTTCACCACTTCGAGCGCCACGTCGGCGTCGATCAGCGCGCGCCGTATCTCGCGAACCGTCCCGTCGATGTCTGCCGTGGTGAGCTTCCCCTTGCCACGCAGGTTCTTGAACGTGTCCGCAAGACGATCGGTGAGGTTAGCGAAGAGTGCCATGGTGGCCCCAGTTTAAGCCACGTGAGTCCCTATCGGCCCGGCATCGTTATCCCGTCTCCGGTCCGTAGACCGGGCCGCCCCCGCCAGGTCGAAACGACGAAGTTTTGGTGCGGTAGCCGCCACGTGCTGAACCAGAATCGGGAAGAAAACAGCCGGCTCTGCAGGGACTTCGTCATTTCGAGTGCTGGACCGCGGAAGGGCGGCGGTAGCGTGAGGTCATGGCGGTCATCGTGAGGCTCGGCGAGAAGGCTCCGGTTGTGCCGGACTCCGCGTGGGTGGCGGTCAACGCGACCTTGGCCGGGGCGGTGACCCTCGGCGAGCGAGCGAGCATCTTCTACGGTGCCGTACTGCGAGCCGACATGGATGCCATCACGATCGGCGACGACACCAACCTGCAGGACAACGTGACCGTACACGTCGATTTCGATGTGCCGACCCTCATCGGCGCCCGGGTCAGCGTGGGCCACCGCGCGATCCTGCACGGGTGCCGCGTCGAGGACGACTGCCTCATCGGTATGGGCGCGACTCTGCTCAACGGGGTGGTCGTCGGCGCGGGCTCGCTCGTGGCGGCCGGGTCGGTGGTGCTCGAGGGCACCGTCATCCCCCCCCGATCGCTTGTCGCGGGGCTACCCGCGCGGGTGCGGCGGCCGATCACCGACGAAGAGTTCGAGAAGATCAAGCGGAACGCCACAACCTACCTGAATCTCAGCGGGGAGCACCGGGCGGCAGGGGCACGATAGGGCGCGATGCCCGGGCTCAGGCGACGGTCAGTCGATCAGGCCCTGCACGAAAACGTGGGGCGTGAAGCCGGTGAGGTCTCCGATGCCCTCACCTTGCCCGACGAGCTTGATCGGGATGCCGGTGCGCTCCTGCACCGCGATGACGAAGCCGCCTTTGGCGGAGCCGTCCAGCTTCGTGAGCACGAGCCCCGTGACTCCGGCGTGCTCGATGAACGCCTCGGCCTGGGCGAGCCCGTTCTGGCCGGTGGTGGCATCCAGCACCAGCAGCACCTCGGCGATCGGGGTCTGCTTCTCGATCGCGCGGCGGATCTTGCCGAGCTCGTCCATGAGCCCGCTCTTGGTCTGCAACCGCCCGGCCGTGTCGATGAGTACGATCTCGATCTGCTCGCGGCGAGCGAGCTCCACAGTCTGGAATGCGACCGATGCGGGGTCTTGGTTCTCGTGCTGCGGGCGCACGATGGATGCCCCGCCCCGCTCCGCCCACGTGGCGAGTTGCTCGACGGCTGCGGCTCGGAACGTGTCCGCAGCGCCGACGACCACGGTGCGCCCGTAATTCGTCAGGAACTTCGCGAACTTGCCGATCGTCGTGGTCTTACCCACCCCATTGACACCCACCACCAGCACGACGGCGGGGCGTGCACTGAGATGCAGGGTCGGGTCGAGGCGGGCCAAGCGCTCCTCGAGGTTCTCTCGGAGCATCCGTTGCAGATCGATCGGGTCGGTGGTTCGGAACCGTGTGACGCTCGCCCGTAATTCATCGACGACCGTATCGGTCACATCCGATCCGAAGTCGGCCGAGATCAGGGCGTCTTCGAGATCCGCCCACGTGGTGTCATCGATGGTAGGTCTCGAGAACATTCCGCGCAGCCTGCTCGACAGGGACCACGACGACGCCACGCTTTCAGGCTACGGCACCGGATGCTCGTAACATGAGAATTGAAGCGAGTCGACGACCGGGTACCGGCCGCGAGTAAACACCAGGCAGGCACGAGCGAGGAGCAAAAATGACGAGCACTCAGCGGCACGATGCGGATGAAACCGGTGGGATGCTGGATAAGCGCATCTCGCGCTTGCGCGTCTTCAACATCGTCGCGGGCACCTTCCACCTCCTCCAAGCCCTCGTGCTCATCTTCATCCTGTCGAGGATTGCCGACCAAGTCACCTTCCCGGTCACGGCGAACTATCTCGGAGGCCCACCCGGTGTCGACGTTCCCACGGAACGGGTGACGTTGTTCAACGTCAACGTCGGCGTCGGAGTGGTTGCATTCTTAGCGCTGTCCGCCTTCTTCCACTTCCTCATCTCCTCCCCCGCTTTCTTCGGGCGGTACTCCAACGGGCTCAAGCACAACCGCAATTACTTCCGTTGGCTCGAGTACTCGCTCAGCTCGTCCATCATGATCTGGCTGATCGCCCAGATCACCGGAATCACCGACGTCGCGGCACTCTTCGCGATTTTCGCGGTCAACGCTGCGATGATCATGTTCGGAGCGCTTCAGGAGAAGTACGAGACCCCGGGCAGCGGCGGCTTCGCGCCATTCATTTTCGGTTCGATCGTCGGCATCGTTCCGTGGATCGCGATCGTGATCTACTTCGTCGCGCCCGGTACGGCACGCACCCAAGGCCCGCCGGACTTCGTCTACGGCATCATCCTCGCGCTGTTCATCTTCTTCAACACCTTCGCCGTCAACCAGGCTCTGCAGTACCGTCGGGTCGGACCGTGGCGCGACTATCTCGTCGGCGAACGGGTGTACATCATCCTCAGCCTCGCCGCTAAGAGCCTACTGGCGTGGCAGGTGTTCTCGGGAGCGGTCATCCCGGCCCTCACGAACTGAGCGCGGCCGCAGCATCCAGTCGGCGATGCACCATGCGCTGACCCACGACGGCGCTGATCCCGTCGGCTTGCATCGACACGCCGTAAAGAGCGTCGGCGATCTCCATGGTGCGTTTCTGGTGCGTGATGATGATGAGTTGGGATGCGGCGCGCAAATCCTCGAAGATGCTCAGCAGGCGCCCGAGGTTGGCGTCATCCAGCGCGGCCTCCACCTCGTCCATGATGTAGAACGGGCTGGGCCTGGCCTTGAAGATGGCGATGAGAAGGGCCACTGCGGCGAGCGAACGCTCACCGCCGCTGAGAAGCGAGAGTCGCTCGATCCGTTTACCGGCCGGCTTGACGGTCACCTCGATACCCGTGGTCAGCATGTTGTCGGGATCGGTCAGGCGGATGGTGCCGGTGCCGCCGGGGAAGAGCACCGGGAAGACCTCGTGGAAGGCCGCCCGCGTGTCTTCGAACGCGCCCGCGAAGATGTCGCGCATTCTGCCGTCGATCTCGTCGATGATCGTGAGGAGGTCTTTGCGGGTCTGGGTGAGATCGTTCAACTGGTCGACCAAGAACCGGTGGCGCTGCTCGAGCGCTTGGAACTCCTCGAGGGCTAGAGGATTGACCCGCCCGAGTTGAGTGAGCTTTCTGTCGGCCGTGGCGAGTCGGGCCTGCTGCTCGGCGCGGACGAAAACGGTGGTCTGAGCGGCGGCGGTCGTTCCGCCCCCACCGTGCGCACCATCGGTCTCGGTGCTCGAATCGAGGGGCACCGGCTGCTCCGGTCCGTACTCCTCGATCAAGACCGCTTCCTCGAGCCCGAGCTCGTCGGCGGCGTGCTCCAGCAGGCTCGTCAACTGCAGTCGCTTCTCATACCCCTGCATCTCCAATTCGTGCACACCGTCGCTGAGCACGGTGAGTCGCTCGCGCAGCTCTCCTTCATCGCGCCGCAGGCTCGCCAAATCGTTGGTGAGAACAGCACGCTGCGTTTCGTTTTCGGCCAGCGCGAGCCGGGCGTGCGACACCGACCGGTCCACCGAGTCGAGCACGGCGGGCAGTTGCGCGATGACGGCCGTCGCGGCATCCACTCGGTGTTGACGGATGGCGCTGAGCCGGGCGCGTTCATCGGTCGCGTGCTGCTCGGTCTCGAGTTGCGTTCGGAGGAGGGACACCCGGGCGCGGTCGGCCCGCTCCCGCTCCCGCGCCGTCTCCAATTGCATCCGGGCTTGCAGTTCTCTTGCCCGCGCTCCATCGAGTGATTCGACCAGGGCGGGGCGCACCGACGCGTCGAGAAGCGGTTCGGGTTCGTTGTCGAACACGTCGTGGCCGGAGCTGGCCTGCTCGAGGCCCGAGCGCGCTTCGGTGACCGCACGAGCGGCGAGCGCCACTGCATCGGTCAGTCGTCGAGCTTCGGCCTCGGTCGCATCCAGCTGGCTTCGAAGGCCGGCGAGGAGTTCGGCCTGTCTGGCCAGCGTCTCCTGGTGCGCTCGAAGGGCGTCGCGGGCGGCGGCGGCGTTCGAGCGCGCTGCCTCGAATGCCGTTCTCGTGACCACAAGAGCGGTGCCCGCCTGCTCGACTGCGACCGACGCGAGGGCGAGTTCCGAGGCCGCCGAGTCGCGTTCCGCGAGTAGTTCGAGTCGGGATCGGGTGGCCCCGGAGCCCCCGCGGAACACGAAACGGCTCACGACATCTCCGGAGCGAGTGACGATCGTCGCGTCTGGCGACACCGCCAGAGCAGCGCGCGCGGCAGCGACATCGTCAGCCACGAGAACATTCGAGAGGAGGGCGAGAACGCCGTCTGGTCCGGTGACGAGGCCCGAGGCCCGATACACGCCATCAAGCAGGCTTGGTTCCGCAGCATGGTGAGTATCCAGCGGACCCTCCCCAGCGCCGATCACGATCTCGACTCGCCCGAGGTCCGATGCGGAGGCGTGAGCGAGTGCCTCGAATGCCGAGCGATGCCCTTCGGAGAGGAGTGCGTCGGCGAGGGAACCCAGGGCCGCCGCGATGGCCGTCTCGAAGCCCGGCTCGATACGGGTGTGGTCGGCAACGCGGCCCCGGATGCCGTTCAACCCCGCCCCGACGAGGGCGCTCGAGCCGTCTTTCTGGTCCACCGCGAGCGAAAAGGCCGCCGTGCGAGCGGCCAATGCATCGCGATCCCGTTCCTGGGCGTGCACTTCGTCGCGCCGCCGATCCACCTCGGCGCCGAGGTCGGCCACACGCGCTTCAGCGACAACGAGGGCTTCCGACAGCGTGGTGTCGGCCGGCATGGCCCCGCTCCCGATCGACGTTCCGGCCGAGGGGGTGGTGCCGCCCGCGGCATCCCACTGCGCCCGCACGACGCCCCGACGGCGGTCGGAATCCACCTGTGCGGCGAGTTGGCGACCGTGATCTGCGGTGACCGCCGCGAGGGTGGACGCCGCGACCTCCACCGCCGCCACCAAGCCGGCCAGACGCATTGCCCGGTGCGAGATCAGCGCCCCCTGCGACCTGATCTCCTCATCGAGCGCATTGAGCTCGGCTCCTGCCAAGGCGGTGGATGCCGCGGCGCGCCCGACGGCATCCTCCGCAGACGCCATCTCGGCCGTGCGCAGTTCAAGCTCCCCCGTGGCTCGCTCGACCGCATCCGGTGCGATGGTGACGGTCGGCCCTGCCGCACCCTCTTGCTGCCCCAGCAGCGCCAAGCGCTGGTTCGCGAGGGTGTAGAGATTGCGGAACCGTTCTTGCACCGACTCGAGCGCGAAGGCGGTGCGGCGGGCGGCGTCGACGGGGTCGTCGAGTCGCGAGAGCTCCAACCGCGACTCCCGGCGCTTGCTCTCATCGAGCTGCTCCTGCAGAACGAGGCGCTCGGACTTCTGCCGCGATTCGCTCCGGGCGTAGTCGGCGGCGGCGGTTCGGAGGGTCACGACCTCGTCGGCGATGAGCCTGGCGCGAGAATCGCGCACGATCGCGGCGATCGACGCCGCTTCCCGCGCGATCTCGGCCTGCTGACCGAGGGGCTTCAACTGGCGTCGGATCTCTCCGGCCAGGTCGCTCAACCGGGTCAGGTTGGCCTGCATCGCCTCGAGCTTGCGCAGGGTCTTCTCTTTGCGGCGGCGGTGCTTGAGGATTCCCGCGGCTTCCTCGATGAACCCGCGCCGCTCCTCGGGGCTCGCGTGCAACACCGCGTCGAGCTGTCCCTGCCCGACGATGACGTGCATCTCCCGGCCCAGGCCCGAATCGCTCAAGAGTTCCTGCACATCCAGCAGTCGGCACTGCGCGCCGTTGATCGCGTACTCGCTGCCCCCGGCCCGGAAGAGGGTACGACTGATCGTGACCTCGCTGTACTCGATCGGCAGGGCGCCGTCGGCATTGTCGATGGTGAGGATGACCTCCGCACGCCCGAGGGGACCCTTCGTCGCGGTCCCGGCGAAGATCACGTCCTCCATCTTGCCGCCGCGGAGGGTCTTGGCTCCCTGCTCACCCATGACCCAGGCGAGGGCATCCACCACATTGGACTTGCCCGACCCGTTCGGACCGACGACACAGGTGACGCCCGGCTCGAAGGCGAACGTGGTCGGCTGTGCGAAGGACTTGAACCCTTTCAGGGTCAGGCTCTTCAAGTACACGGATGCCGCCTCTGACGTCATTACGGGCCCGGGACGGGTCGCTCTACGGTATCGCGAGGCGGCGCCCCAGAAGCGGAGGCTCAACCCATGCATCGAGGGGCGCCGTTCGACCCCACCACCACGCGCGGGAGCCTCCAACGACGCACCTCGGGCTGGTGCCGTCGTCTATCCGCTAGCCCGCGACGCAGTTCTTCCAGAAGTCGCTCGATTTCAACCGCTCGGCCGTCGCCTTGACGGTGTCCCCGTAGCCGCCATCCAGAGCCGTCTGCCCGATCGTGCGGATCATCGCGGGCCGGGCGGCGGGATCGGCCGCGCGCACGCCCGCGAGGTCGGTCTTCAACTGGGCAGGCAGGTTTGCAATCACGTCGCGCCGGTTTTCCTTCCCGTGCTGAGCGCGAGACTGAACCGTGGAGCCGTAAGTGCCGTCGAGCGCGCCATCCCGGATGTCCTTGGCCTGCTGCCGACGCTCCGGGCCGGGAGTTTCTGCTCTGAGGTTCTTGAGGTCCCTTCGCAAGTCGGCTGGCAGTTTGAGCGAGCCGCGAACCAAATGCTCGCCGATCCTGCATTGGCCGGTCGAACCGGTTGAGACCGTGGTGGTATCCGCGGATGCGGCGATCGAACCCGTTGCGAGCATGGCGGTGGTGAGGACGGCCGCTCCCGCGGTAACCGCCCAGGTGTGAAGTTTCATGTTCATGCCTTTCCTGTGAGTGGTTGGTGCTGTCGCACAACGCCAACCCTGACCGAGCCATGTTCGAGCGGGGTGCTCGGAATGTTCGGGGTGTGTAAAGGTGTGCTCGCTCGCTCGGCGTCCCGCGACGGATGCACTTGAATGAACCCATGACGGCAGCCGCCAGCGCAGATGCAGACGCACAGCGCGGGTTGGTGATGGTGGTCGAAGACGAGCCCGCCATCGCCGAGATCGAGCGCCTCTACCTGGCCCGGGCCGGCTACGGGGTGCACGTGGAGGCCAACGGCCTCGTGGCGTTGGGGGCTATCCGATCGCTTCGACCAGTGGCCGTCATTCTCGACGTCGGGCTCCCGGGGATGGACGGAATCGAGATCTGTCGCGCCCTGCGAATGGCGGGCGACTGGACCCCCGTGATATTCGTCACGGCACGCGATGACGAAGTCGATCGCGTGCTCGGGCTCGAATTGGGCGCCGACGACTACCTCGCCAAACCGTTCTCCCCGCGGGAGCTGGTGGCCCGGGTTCGTGGCATACTGCGTCGCCAGGCGGGCCCTCCCCCGCTGATGTCCGTGCGGGTGGGGACGGTTGTGTTGGATGCCGCTCGACGGCGGGTGAGCAGCGACGGACGGGACGTGTCGATGACAGCCACCGAATTCGACCTGCTCGCCAAGCTCATGAGCTCACCCGGCCAGGTGTTCTCGCGTGAACAGTTGCGCTCGAGCGTGTGGGGTCAGCTCGACTACGGCGGCGGTCGCACGGTGGACGTGCACATCGCCCAGGTGCGAAGCAAACTCGGAGCGTCGAACCCGATCCGCACGGTGCGCGGGGTCGGCTATTCGGCTGAGTCATGAGATCGCTTCGCACCCGAGTCACCACGGTCATGATCGCGGTCGCCGTCGCCGCGGTCGCGATCACGGGCCTGGTGTCGTTGCAATTGGTTCGATCGTCGTTGGCGGAGGACGCCCGGAGCCAGCTCGCATCGCAGGCGGACTTTCTCGCCGAGTCCCCCCGGCTGCTGGCCGACCGCGCTGCCGCCCAGAGCCCGTCCATCAACGCGGGCGGTGGAGCGCCGGCCGGAACCGAGGTTGCGATCGTGCGCGCTGATGGCACGGCCGAGGGTGCCGCCGCCAGCTACGTCGATCCATTCCTCCTCAAACGGACACAACGTGACGGTGCGGTATCGACGGTGCGGCCCGGTGTGGTCATCGAAACCCGACGACTCGCGGCGGGCGACACGCTCGTGCTGGTGTTGCCCACGGACAGCATCAACCTGGCGCTCGGTCGTGCGACCACCCGCATTCTCATCGCCCTGGGGGTGGGAGTGCTGGTCGCCGCCATCGGTGGAGCGATACTCGCTCGGGTGCTCTCCCGACCCCTGACCGAGACGGCCGCGGCCGCGAGAAGACTGGCATCCGGGGAGCGCGGCGTTCCCCTACCCCGTCCCACAACCCGCGAGGTGGCGGATGTCGCCGACGCGCTGGGTGGGCTCGACGCGGCGCTCGCGGCATCGGAGGGCCGCCAACGCGAGTTTCTCGTGTCGATCTCCCACGAATTACGCACTCCCCTGACCGCTATGCGAGGCTACGCCGAGGCCATGTCAGACGGGCTGGTCGGCGCTGACCAGGTGCGCTCCGTTGGCTCCACCCTCGTCGAGGAGACGAAACGACTGGATCAATTCGTCGCCGACCTGCTCGAACTCTCCCGTTTGGAGGCCGACGACTTCAGCATCCACCTGCAAGAAGTCGACATCCAACGACTGTTCGCCGAGGTCGTGCAAGCCTGGCGGGGTCGCGCTGACCTGATGGGGATCACGGTGACCGCGACCGGTTCCGGGGTCGTGAACACGGACCCGCAGCGGCTGCGACAGGTGGTGGACGGTCTGGTCGAGAACGCGATGCGGGTCAGCCCCGTGGGATCCGTGGTCGAGGTTCGGGCGCCGACCGTCGGCCTCATCGAGATCACCGACCAGGGGCCGGGGTTATCCGACGAGGATCTCGAAGTCGTCTTCCGGCGTGGAGCGCTGAGGGCCCGGTATCGGAATGAGCGCCCCGTGGGCACGGGGCTGGGCCTCTCGATCGCCGCCCGCCTCGTACAGCGGCTCGGGGGGACCATCACGGCCGCGAACCGCGCTGAGGGTGGCGCACTGTTCGCAGTACGGCTGCCCTAACTAACGCTTCGGTCACGATCTGCCGATCGGCGACTGGGGAGCAGTAATCCGGGCGGCTGGTCAGGGTTCGCCGGCATGCTGCAGTGAAAGGCGATGCCATGGCAATCCGGATCGGCGACACAGCGGCACCCGCATCCATCGACGCTCCAGACTCCGCCGATTTCGTGGCGGGTATCGAATTGGCGAACGCGGTCGAGGCGCTCGGGTACGGAACCGAGGAACTGGCGCATGAGCCCGCGGAGGAGTTGCCGTACTTCTGGAACCCTCACGAGCCGAGGCGGATGATCGCGGCGTGGGTGGACGACAAGATGGTGAGCCGCGGACTCTACAAGACCCAGGCCGGCGAGGAGGCGGATACGGCGTGGCTCAACGTGCAGGTGCTGCCCGACTTCAGGGGTCGAGGGATCGGTGGCACGCTGGCCGGCCGTTTGGAATCGATAGCCGTGGCGGATCGCCGATCCAAAGCCCTCGTCTACACTTCGATCCCCGGCCGGAGCGGGCCGCGATTGCCGTCTCCTACCGGTTTCGGGTCCGTCTCCGCGACGCACCCGGCCACTCGGTTCCTCCTCGCGCGTGGTTACCGCCTCGAACAGGTGCAGCGCTGCAGCCGTTTGGCGCTGCCGACGCACCGACGAGCCGAGAGACTGGCCACCGCAGTCGCGACCAGCGGACCCGGTTACGCACTGCATCACTGGGAGCGCGCCACACCTGACCGCTGGCGCGCGGATATGGCTACTTTGCTCACCCGCATGAGCACGGATGCCTCGAGCGCGGGGCTCGAAGAACCCGAAGACGTCTGGACTACCGAACGTCTGATCGAAACCGACCAACGGGACGAACGGATGAACCCGCGTACTCGGATAACCACCGCGGTCGAGCACGTTGCCAGCGGCACCCTGGCCGGGTTCAGCGACCTATCCCTCCTTCGGCAATCCCATCGTGCGGTCAACCAGTACGCGACGCTCGTCGTGAAAGAGCACCGGGGCATCCGTCGGTGCTCACGTCCAATGCCGAGGAGAACCGCCACATGTTGAGCGTGAACGAAGAGCTCGGTTTCACGAGAGTCGTCGACGAGAGTGCCTGGCGCAAAGACCTGCCACGCGGGGCATCCAGCGCCTGATTGCGGGTCGGCGTAATAAGGCGGCAGAACGTCGCTCGACAGATGCCCGGGAACAAAGCAACTCGGCGGATGCGCGGGCGGCGCGTACCTCAGCGGATCCGCTGGCAGAAAGTGCAGAGGTGCGAGCCGCGGTTCATGAAGCTCTCGCGCACGATCGGCTGGCCGCATCGCGGGCATGGCTTGCCCTGCTGCCCGTAGGCGTTGAGAGAGCGAGCGAAGTACCCGGATTGACCGTTGACGTTGAGATACTGCGTGTCGAAACTCGTGCCGCCTTCGCCGAGGGCTCGCACTAAGACGGCCCGCACCTCGCGGAGC
>Ga0209100_1000184_pt1 | contig 69555 bp, 60 predicted proteins | sample lystaG_FD_185480 | JGI IMG/M metagenome (GOLD analysis project Ga0209100, IMG submission 185480) | Glacier valley bacterial and archeal communities from Borup Fiord, Nunavut, Canada, to study Microbial Dark Matter (Phase II) -... | ecosystem: Environmental > Aquatic > Freshwater > Ice > Glacier ... | reverse complement strand
ACCTACAACCACCATATCCCGCAACGTGCGCTGAACCACCAGACGCCCATTCAGGCGTTGCAAAAATGGCGCGCAGAAAAACCTGATTTATTCGTCAAGCGTGTTTACAAACAGGCGGGACTTGACACATACACAATACAGACCCGTGACCTGACAGTTCAAGGCAGTGGCGGTGAATACCGTTTGCAGATCGACGGTGACAGTAATGTCGGCACCAGAATGACGGTCGAGTTGGCCGATGAATCTGTGATGCTGGATTCGTGGAGCGAACGGATTAGGAGTTATGTACGGGCCTGCTTCATGGAATATGCCACGGGTCGCCCGGTGACGATTCACCTTGACGGCCAGGAACTACCCCAAAACAACGACTGCATCTATGACTTCAACGTGCAGACTTCGCTGGGTGCCATGTGGTACGACGAGCTACCGGGCAGTAGTCGATCTGAATTTGTGGTGTCAGTGGCGGGTCTGCCCATGTTCACGGAGACCTTTTACTCCAGTGCCAACCAGAGTGCGCTGAGTGGCGGCCTTGAACTTGACGCTGGCAGCACTGTATTGACGGCCAATCGTGACGGCTTCACTTCTGCCGTTCGTGAGCAGTTTTCTAAGGTGGTGGGCGGGCTGGTGCAAAACCAGAGTGCCGTTCGCTATGGTCAGGCACTTGATCTGTCCATAAACTTTGATGCTGGCGTGGATGCGACACGAATGAGTCCAAGCAGTACTGACACTGGCGGAGACACCAGTGGAAGATCGACGACACCGCTGCTAATGGTATGCACGGAAGCAGTCAAACCGGAATCAATTGCGGGGTACGCGGCGGCGCTCAGGCGCATTACCCATGATCGTTACCCGGCAAACTTTCATCTGAAAGTCGAGTCACTTTCCTTGCGACGGTCAGCCAAGAGCCAGGCGTACATCACCGCACCGGCCTTGGTTACTGAATTGAACAAGCAGCGCAATGCCAAGCTGGCCCATAGTTGGGGGGTGGCGTTGATGACCATCCTCTGTTGCGATTGGGCGCAAGCAAACGGGGTGATACTTTACGACACTCGTGGTCGGTTGATTGAAGACTGGAACAGCTACGAGGACGAACTATTTGATTTGCAGGCCTTTTTTCGTGGTCGCCGGGTCGATCCTGGTTTCTGCTTTATCGCCGACACCGAGGGGCTTTGCACAGCCCCGTTCAACGACAGCAAGCCGCACCGCATCTTTATAAACCCGCTGCTGTTGACAACTGAAACAGGGTTTCGACTTGGGGACACGTTAGACCTTGCGTATCACGAAGTTTCACACCTCTGGGAGCAGCATCACGGTGAATCGTTTTGCGGAGTTGAGGCCAAGCTACGGCAAAGTGTCCGTCGTTGGTTGACGGAGAGGGCGGTTCTGGCAACCATGTCCATGACTGCTGGCCTGACTGGCTGAGCTTGAAGTAAGACATTTTCCACTATCAATGGCCTTACTTCTGGTGACGGACTGGTAGCATTAACTGCTTACTGGCGATAGCAGTTAATGGTCAGTTTTGAACGCTATTCAGTTGGTCAAATGGGTGTCGCCATTCAGAAATGTCCAGTGAATCTAGAACGCGGAAGATTCCAATAGCGCGATGATTGCCTCGAAATCCACTTTTGATCCTGTGTGGCGATTTTCTTTGTGCATGAAGGCCCGCCAGTCAGCCAAGTTCTCAAGTATGTCGCGCGCCATGTCCAAGGGTGTTTGTTCAGCAGCATTGGTTTGCGACGCGAGACAGCGGAATTCCTCAAGAATCAGCCGAACACAATCCGGCTGGCCGAAGCGAAGCGCGGTGTGCAGTACCGTTTGCTCCTCCCCGATAGTCACTTTCGCAATATCGGGATCGCAGTCCAACAATATGGCAACGCACTCTGGTGAACGCCCGGACACTGCGGAATGCAATGCCGTTCGGCCACGATAGTCCTGTGCGTCCACGTTCGATTGGGTTGCCAGCAGTCGCGTGAGTTCTGCATCGCCGTTGTCGGCGGCGAGCATTAAGGGCGTTTGCCCTTTGAAGTCGGCAATCTTGGCCTGTTCGGGCCAGACTTCGAGCAGCAGACCAATGGCATGTCGCCTGTTATGAACATGTCTAGTCACTTTTTCAAACTCACTGACCATGTCCAGCGGCAGCATGGCCTTGAGTGCAGGCAGCTTGCTTTCAAATGTATGAAGAATTTTCAGCCACAGCAGCAGAACGCTGTCACAACGGGCATCCTTGAAGTTTGCCTCGCGCAGTTGCTTAGCGTGGCGCTTCATCCAAAGCCGTAGGCCATCCCAATCAGCTTTTTCGATCAATCCAAAGGTTTCGGTCAGCACAGTGTCAAACACCTGCTTTGTAAGTCGCTTCTTCCGTTCAACGCCAGGGTAGGGGTGATAAAGATCATTCCAGAAAAACTCATCGCTCTTTACAGCGGCATCCTCGATTGAGAGCACACCGTCAGGAAACATCCCGTACGACAGCATGCTCCGATAAAAGACCTCTTGGTTGTTGGGAATAAAGCCGCGCATGGCAATTTCGGCTGCCCACCCGTCACGGGCAATTTCTCCCCGAACCGCACCAAAACCTCGTTCAGAGCAGGCATTAAGTGCGGCCTTGAAATCCTCACATGCTTGGTCGAACTCGTTCTGCATTAGGTAATTCTTGGCCCGCAGATGCAACAAAGGAGCTTTCCATTCTTCGTAGCCTTGGCTGGCTTGCGCTTCGTCGAGCAGCGACTGAACGCGTTGCTGGATATCTTTTGGACGTTGCTTCGGTTCCTCATTCAACAGGAAGCCGAGTTCAAGCATGATGGCCGAAACTGTCTGACCCGGCGTTGCCGCCAGATTGCGCATACGCTTGATCGCCATGGCCCGCGCATTGTCAGACAATGTTTTTTGTTGCGCAAATTGGCTGAGCACCCAAAAACTCGATTCTGTCTCTAGCGACCGCCAAGGCGATGATCGGCGAACTTTGTCAATCAGCGCCATGAGGCGCAGGTCCTCCTCGTGTTCTTGCATGAGAGAAAGACGCCGACGCTCGATGACCGACTTCGCATTCCACCCTCCCAATGCAATCAAGTCCTCCAGCGGGCTATCCTGTTCAAGACTCATGAATTTTCGGGTCAACCGTTGCGCCAATTCCAGGTAGGCCGTCTCCCGCTGCGATGGCATTATTGAAAGCAGTAGGTCCTCTCTGTCCCACGGTGCAAACTGAGCCTCAAACCAGGCATCTTGATCTTCGATGCTATCGGCGTTTTTCCAAGCAGCGATGGTCAAGTTGTAGATATTTTGAAATAGGACAATCAATTGCAGCAGCTTGTTTTGGGTGGGGTCGGTACAGCTTGCATCAATCTTGTCCCCGCACAGTGCCTTTAATAGACTCTGGTATCCGTCTTGGGCCGCTCGCGCTACCCGTAAGCGCTGGCGGATGGTGGACATGGACGGCTCGGCATATCGCAAGACGATCAGGCGAATAAATTTCTGCATATCCTCTTCCGTCGCATTGCCGTTCACGATGGGCTCCAGTTGCTCCACCGCCATTGGGATTTGGTTTCGTAGCGTCTGGGCATCCAACCCCTTGCGCAGGATTAAAGCCAAAGCGGCCTGAAATTGCTCGTCGACGCTGAAGCTTTTATCAAGCAGAAAAGCGCCCGCGAAATTCAAGGTCGCATCATCAGGAAAAAGTTGTTCTATTTTTTCGGCGCTTTGAGGCTTGGTGCCCTTGCTCCAGTTCCTTAGGGTAGCCACCACTGAATCGTCACCATTCTCTTCGCGTAAAAGCTTTCGCCCGAGTCCGGTTTTGGATTCCTGGAAGGACGACGCATCCAGCAAATCCAGCAACCAATTAATCACTTGGGGTACTGGCAATTCGACCGTGTCGGCCTCCACATCCCAATTAGGCAAGAACCAGAACTCGCCACCAGGCATACCAGCATCAAAAGGCTGCCGTTCCTCCATGCCTGCCAAACTCCAAAATGCCAACCGGCGTGCCAATCCTGGTACATAGGCATAGGCCAGCAAATGCCACAAAACCTGCTGCTCACCTGCATTGCCCGTCCAGGTGTTTAATTCCAAGGCTTTGTAAAAATTAGCCCATTCCAAGATATTGCCCATAGCATCTTTGCGAGCCTGCTCATCCATCCCTAGCGACGTGAAAACGCCATCGAGAAGACTCCCAACCATGTCCAAGTGGTTGTCAAGCCGCATTTTCTGTTCGATAAATCGATGTTTGCGCGGACCAAGCTTGAGATCAAGGCCAAGACCTTGCTGAACCTTAAGAAGTACGGTTTCAAAGGAAGGGAGGAGCGCCATGATGGATGCGTCTTTATTGAGGAAGGCACGAATCATGCACCACGGCCAACACGAATGCGACGAAAAATCCCGTACACCCTCCCCCTCGGCCTGTGCATCGTATGTATGTTCCTGATCACGATGGGGGTGTACGGTATTTTTCTTTGATGCGCTCCGACTTTCTCCAGATACTCAGCCCCATCGAATGCAAAACCGCATCCGAACTTGTCCGGGGAATCCCTCAATCCCAGACACGAAATTTTGAGGACTATTGGAGAAACAACATGAACATCACTAACTCAGCAGGCTGGCCCAGTACACATGAAGGTCAAAAATCTGGCGGCGGGCGCGACAACGCGGCACCAAGCAGGAAGTAAATGACGCACCGGCGGGTGTTCACATTCACGAACGCCTGCCGGATGTCCATTAGCAAACAACCCGACATGACCCGGCCCCCCATGCTTAAAACGATCCTCACAGTTTTTCTTTTCCTATCCCTTTTGTTATTGACCGCCTGTGAATCGACCGGTCCGAAATACCGCAATGTCCGCTCATTCAGCGAGGGTCTGGCACCCGTTCAGGCGCAAAACAGCAAATGGGGATTTATCAATGAACACCAGCAATGGGCGATTCAGCCCCGCTTTGAAGATGCCCGAGAGTTTCAGGGCGGCAGGGCAGCCGTTCGGCAAAATGGGAAATGGGGCTTTATCAACAAGCGAGGTGAATGGCTCTGATGCCTTCGTAGTGCCATGAAATACTGCACATGCAAAGAGATTAACTCCCTGGTTAGAGCGCTTATCCGAGAGGGCTGGACATTCTGCAGGGGTGGCAAGCATGGAAAATTACGCGGGCCGTCCGGAAAATTCGCTCTAACCGTACCAAATTCGCCGAGTGATCACCGGGCATTTTTAAACTTTAGACGCGACGTACATCATGCGCTTGCGTCGATGTAGCCGGATGAATAGACGGAATTTTTTGGAACACTGAGTGTGCTTTGGATTCTGTCATTACACGGATTAAGGTTCGCAACTTCCCAAATCTGTTTGGCGACGCAAATCACAATCACTATGACCGCCATCGCCGCGTTGGAATCCGACAGGTCATAACCCCGTTTCGCAGCGTGTGACTTCGAACGTACATCAGGCGGACTACCTGGGTGGTAGTTGTGCGTACCCGCCGAATCGACGTTCACCCAATGTGTAAGACCCTGACCGATGACTTTCTGGCGAAACACACCATGGGGCGTTAGGCTGCGACAGATATTGCCCATCCAGACAAACAGAACGGAATAAGTGGTCGTGGTCTTGGTCAAGAAAAAAGGGCGCTGTTTGTTGGAGATGCCTGAATTGCATGCAACGGCACCCCCGGAGAATGATGTATCAATGCCATGCTTTGTTCTGGCCGTGCGGTCAGCCAGTCTTGGTAACGCTCTTCCGGCAGGATCACGACCATGCGCTTTTCATCGGTGGGCTTATGAAACAAGCGCATCAGGGGGTGGTCATCGGCATTCACCGTCAACATGGTGTAACTGTGTACCTCGTCACCTTTGGCCGATTTCCAGACTGACCAAAGCCCGGCAATCCCCAAGGGCTCACCGTCGGCGCGCGCAATCCGCGTTGGAATGGGTTTCCCAGTGCGCCAGTCCGGTTCGTAAAAAGCTTCAGCCGGAATGATGCAGTGTTGCGCGTGCTTCCAAGCATCTCGGAAACTGGGCTTCGCTGCAACGGTCTCGCTACGGGCGTTGTAGGTGTGCCGCGTAATTGTCGCGTCTGCCGACCAGTGCGGCACTAGTCCAAACAGGCCGGGCAGGGCCTCGCGTTGCGGCACGGCTTCATCGCCCACGCCAGCATGCGGGTGGCGGCGAATAAAGGTGCCTAAATATCCGGGCCAAAGGTCTAGCTCGCCCATATCTGGTGGCGGCTCCACGCCGAAGTGACGCAGATAGCGTTCGCGTTCTTTGAGGGCTTGGTAATGGCTGCACATGGGTAAATCGTAACGTTACGGCGGTTTGGCCAGATCGTGAAATATACTGTATGCGTGTACAGCATCCTATCACCGCAAACCCCAGTGCTCATATCCAGCGCACCGTTGCTGGCGATGTTGATCCGAAACCGGGTCTGTGCTGGTTTTCCGTCACCCGCCGAAGATTTGGGCGCACAACGGATTGACCTGACCCAAATGCTGGTTGTTCACGCACAGGCCACTTACTTTCTGCGTGCCAGCGGTCAATCGATGATCGAGGCCGGTATTTTCGACAACGACATTCTGGTTGTGGACCGTGCCATCAAGCCCCGCCATAACCATATCGTGGTTGCCATCGTGGACGGAGATTTCACCGTGAAGTATCTTTACCAGAGGGCAGGGCGGATCAAGCTCAAAGCGGCCAACCCCACTTTCCCCGACATCGTTCCCAAAGAAGGCCAGACCATCGAAGTTTGGGGCGTGGTGACCAGCAGCATCAAACAGTTTTCGGTCTGAGGGGGTGGCTATATGTATGCGCTGGTGGATGGAAACAACTTCTTTGTGAGCTGCGAGCGGGTGTTCCGACCCAGCTTAAACGGCTGTCCGGTGGTGGTACTCAGCAATAACGACGGTTGCGCCATTGCCCGCTCTAACGAAGCCAAGGCGCTGGGCATTGCCATGGGAGCACCGTGGTTCAAGATCAAGCATCTGGCGGAATCAGACGGCTTGGTGGCCTTGTCGGCAAACTTTGCGCTCTACGGCGACCTGAGCGACCGAATGATGAGTCTGGCAGCGGGACTGGGGCCTCGGCAGGAAATTTACTCGATAGACGAGAGTTTTATCGATTTGACCGGGGTGCGCGGCAACATGGTGGAACGCAGCCACAAAATACGCGCCCGCATCCTGCAGTGGGTGGGTATTCCATGCGGTATTGGCATTGGTGCCACCAAAACCCTTGCCAAACTGGCTAACTATGTTGCCAAAACCGCAGAGCGCAAGCCCGGCAGCTATCCCGATCATTTGGCGCAGGTATGCGACTTGGCAGCGTTGACACCGTCCGAGTTGGAGGCCGTGATGGCAGCCACCGCCGTGAACGAAGTCTGGGGCGTGGGACGACGCATCAGCGCTCAGTTAATCGAGGACGGCGTGAATACGGTGCTGGACCTCGCCCGGCTTGATCCCGCCATGGTGAAAAGTCGCTGGTCTGTGGTGCTGGAGCGCACGGTTCGCGAGTTGCAGGGCACCACGTGCATTGAACTGGAACACGCGCCGCAATCAAAACAGGAAATTGCCTGCACGCGTTCGTTTGGGCACCCGGTGACAGAACTCCACGAACTTGCAGAAGCCATCACCGAATTTGCCAGCCGCGCGGCCCAAAAGCTGCGCAAACAAGGCAGTCTGGCAGGGCAGGTGCTGTGTTTCATTCGCACCAGTCCATTTAGGCAAGATGCACAGTTCAGCCGTACCACCACGGTGCCGCTGCGCAGACCCAGCGCGGATACAGCCGCTATCGTGGCTGCGGCGTTGGCTGGCCTGCGCGCCATTTACCGGCCCGGCTACAAACTGGCCAAGGCCGGTGTGATGTTGCTAGACCTGCAGCCTGGTACCGTGCAGCAGCAAGAACTGGCGCTGGAAAATGACGAAGTGACTGACAGGGGCAGCCTGATGACAACCCTCGATGTCTTAAATCAGCGCTACGGCAGGGGCACGGTGCTGTTGGCCAGTGCTGGACTGGCGGGAAATCGACGGTCCTGGTCCATGAAGCAGGAGCGCCGAACGCCGGGCTACACCACCTGTTTGGATGACGTGGCGGTGGCCAGGGCGTGACGGTGATTGCGGCAGACGCGCAGGATGCCTGAGTACACGGTGTGTTGAGCCAGTCATCTCCGCCATTCCTATTTCGTAGCGTTACCACTTCTCATAACGCTCACCTGTTTCAAAGGTCGGGTTTTCCTCATAGGGGACGTAGTCATCTACACAGGGCACCGTGACCGGGCGGATGCGCAGTTCTCTTTCGAGCGGGATGATTCTCACAAACGATCCAGGCTTGAATCCAAGTTTTCGTGCGACCGACGCAGAAATTATCAACCCGACATTATTTCCAAACTTTAAAAGCTTCGTAGCCATCAATACCTCCGAATTCGTCATTGACTATTCAACGTCCGGCATAAGGTAGCCGAGCAACACCTTGGAATCGCCGCTACATCCGCTACACAGCTACCACCGCTCCGGTTCGGACGGTTTTGCCTTCGGTGCCCCCTTGGTGGGCGTAACCGTGTCGGCGGATTGCAGCCCCTTGGATGGCCGCACCCTTATGTCACCGCAATCCATGAGTCGAACGTCAACGTAATCACCCACTTCCAATCCGGCAGATTCCATCACCGCTGCCGAAATGCGCAGGCCCGTTGAATTTCCCCAGCGGATCAACTTACAGGTCATCTTTCACCTCCGTTTTCTTGGTGTATAGCCAACGTATATACCGGTGAAATTGCGGAGGTGCTGCTCGTTTTAAACGCTGCTGGTCGTGTGATGTCACCGGCATGGGCAATACAAGCACCGATTCCGGTGCCTGAGGGCTGGATAGTGGCTGCTGCGCATCGGTAAATCGGGGAGGTGCAATAGGTATGCATGCGCCCTTGCGCGACCGTCATAATCTTCGACCATGGGAACAAGCGTCTGAATAACACCTAGCCAGGACAAGAGATGGAAATAGTCGCAGTTTTGGACTTTGAAACGACAGGTCTTTCACCAAACTGGGGTGACAGGGCGACTGAAATCGCTATCACTTTGGTGCGTGACGGTCACGTCGTTGACAGATTTCAGAGCCTGATGAATGCCGGTCGCAGAATTCCAGCCGAGGTAACCCAGCTCACCGGCATCACCAACGCCATGATTGCGTCGGCACCACCAGTTGCAAAAGTCATGCGCGAAGCCTCCATGTTTGTCGGCAAAACACCGGTTGTGGCCCACAACGCCTCGTTTGACAAGAAGTTCTGGGAGGCTGAACTGGCTTTCTTGTCGATTCCGTCATCCAGCGTGTTTGCGTGCACCATGTTGCTGTCTCGTCGGCTATACCCCCAATCACCAAACCATAAGCTCTCAACGCTGGTGCAACTGCTTGGTCTTCCCAAATCTGGTCGTGCGCACAGGGCCATGGTTGATGCCGAGATGGCGAGCCACCTGTGGTGTCGAATACAGCAGGACGTGTCCAAGAATTACGGCATTCAGTCCGTCAGTCATGAACTGCTGTCCCGTGTTCAAAAGGTCTCACGCGCGAAAATGCCGATGCTGTTGCATGCCTGCGCATGTGCGGCATGAGGGTGCCAACGAATAAAATCGCCCGAGAGTTGAGTCCGGTCGTGATCGCTCGTTAGCACCACCTACGGGGAGGAATGTTGGTGGTCGGGCGTAGCTGAGGTTGCACAATGAGCGCCCCTAAAGATAGGCGCATCCCGGAAATGCCGCTACATCCGCTACAGCGCTACAAACTGCACGTTGCTTCTGGCACTCTGGGCTGGGATACCGTTGAACTTACACGGTCGTATTTTTAAGACCGTCTGCCATTGCTTTAGCTCCATGAAGGCGCAGTGCGCTCACCATTTCTGCCTTTGAATATGGCGTTTTTTTTAGATCACCGAGCGACTTCGCAATGGCATGACTGGTTCTTTGTGGCGCAGCCTCAAATAGCCTGTCCAGGAAGGCACCAGCCTTGATGACCTCAATGCCAAGTTTGCGGGTGTCAGTGACAGCCAGATGCTTGGTGTTGTCGGAAACAATCAATACCTTGTGCAGTTCTTGATCATCTTCTTCATCAAGGCCGTTCACCATGACCAGCGCGGCAGCGACCAGATGCCGATCATTTTCATGCACACGGGCGGGGACATGGGACATGAAAACTGCATCGTCGTACCCGGTGATCAAGTGCCCGTTATTTGTGGCGCGTTGAAATGCCTTCAGTCGCTTTGCTCCTGACTTTGACGCATCGGGATGGACTTGAGGCCAGTTCCGTAAAAACTCGGTTTCAACATCACCTGTCCAGTAGGCGAAGTAAAGGCCTTCCAGCATCAAATCAAACAGCACATCGGACAACCGCGACGGCAGCAGTACGCAGGTATCCAAAATAACCAGCGTGCTTCCTCCGGGGGAGAGTGGATGGCGGTTCATCACTTGCCAGCCGTAAGCGCTTTGACTCGACGAACCACGTCCGCTTCAGTGCTTTTGTAGGCCCCTATTTTCTGACCCTCCGTGCGTAAATCAGTTGCCTTGCCCGAAACTTGATGCTTATCTTTCCACTCCAGGACTGCAGCGCGGGAGACGCGCCGATGACCACCAGCAGAAACGGTAGCCCCCTTTAGCTTGTTCTGGTCGATCAGCATGGCAACGTAGGGGCGGCTGTACCCCAGTATTTCCGCAGCTTGGGCCGTGCTGATCAGGTCGTTTGCAGTGGCAAGCGTTTTCGGAATCTCAATCCCAGCCGCTTGGCTTTCAATGTCTACCAAGTGACGGATTAAAAGCAATCGGGTGCTACGGCTTTTCGGGGTTCTGGCGTCCAGAACATGGTGCAACGCTTTGGCCACCTGAAAGGACACAGTTCCGGCGGCAGCCTGTTTCTTGCCCACAGTACTAATGAGCATCGATTCGATGGCGTCGGCCAGGGGCGCCAGTGGATCGTATGGGCGCGCATGAGTTTTAACAGGAGAAGCGGCGGTAGGCATGATGCCCTCCATGTATATGAATGTACATAAAAGTTCAGTATAAAACGAAATTAACGAATAAAACGAAAACCATGTTGAGGGCGAGGTAAAGGCACGTCAGAACAGGTTTCTAGGCCTCTGTGCCTTTCAGTCAATACCCCGGAAGTGCGACTACGGATTCTGGGAGTGGATCAACCACTTGTAACCGCCATTGACATACGCCTGTCCCCGTTTGGCGTAGTTGTCAAACAGAATGGCACGTTCCTCAATGTCATCAAGCCATGGGCTGCCGGTACGTTTCGCATCACTGGGGGGGATGTCTTTGCCAGCGCCCATTTTCGCTAGCGCTCTGATGATCGTTTTGGGATCAGTGGTTCCGGCTTCGTTGAATTCTGCCATCATCAAAAATGCCTTGAGGGCACTTCCATCCATTCCGACGCCTTCTTGAGTTCCATCAACAAGGGGGCGAAAGCGCTCTTGAAAATACTTTCGCCATGGCTTGCCTTCCAACGAGGACACATGCGCTTGCATGAGCTCTACGCGACATTTATTCAGTTGAGCCAGCACAGGGCCAACCAGGCAAACTTTAACCAACCTCCACATTTCCATAGCATCCGTTTCGCGTTCGTCAACCGCCGTCGGCGAAAGTACGTTTGATGCCCATCCCTTGGGGTCAATGCGCTTAATTTTGAAGGCTTCCTGCACGAAGGCGGTGGCGGTCAACTTCCCGTCAGCCATTTCAGCCGCAAACTTTTTGGCGATAACGCTGATCGAGTTGATCTGCCCATCCGGAGGAATGCTGCAATCAATTGCGAACCAAACGCTCCCGTTCATCCATGGGTCTCGACGGCCACTGGTGGAAGAGCAAACTTGCTCACCGGAATGAACATGGTCATCTGCGACGCTCTCAGATTCAGATTCGAGATATTTGTGGAGCACACGGTACCCAAATATTTCTGCTTTGAGTCCATCAAATCTCGGTTCAGCAATAACGGTTTTGAGAGGGGCAAACCATGATTCGCCTGTGGCCAATTTAGGTAAGTCCTTCATTTTGGGATTGAGCCATGTGCTGATCCCGAAAGTCTCCCGGCATATATGCTCATCGACTAGAACAGTACGATGAGCTTCATCTGACCTGGTGAAATCTAACAAACTCGGAATCGGCCGGAACGGTGACTGGGATAGTGCCAACTGTCTCTTTTGGAGGGCATCCTGGTAGGCGTTCTTGTAATGCTTATTCAGTCGAAGAAACCGCCACGCCCAATCATCCGGCCCCATCAAATTTTCATCACCATTGAGGTCAAAGCATCGTGGCCCAGAATTTACCTCCATTGTGAGACCAAGGTCTGAAATTTCCGAATTAGCTTCTTCCATCATTTGGCCTCTTCATTCTTGGTGCCCGCGCCTTCGAGTCGGGACTCGTTCATCCGCGTCATCAGTTTTGTAATGTGCGCTTTGGTGAAATGTGAATAGCGCTTCACCATCTGAAGGCTTTTATGCCCAAGAATTTCAGCGATTTCTGGTGCGGTCGCGCCTTCCATTGCAAGGTAGCTGGCGGCAGTGTGTCGCAAGTCATGGAAATGAAAATCAGTGACTTTTGCCCGATTGAGGGTCGTTTCCCAAGACTTGCGAATATCAACTGGCTGAGTGGGCTTTTCGTCACTCGGGAACAACAAGGCAGCATTGTCAATGCGACCATTGTTCATTTTGGCATGGGCCGTTCTCATGACCTTTAACGCATCGAAGGCATTTCTGACCAGGGGAATGCCTCTCCTGTCCCCATTTTTTGTCTTCTGCAACAGGATCAATCCGATTTGATCGTCATCTTCGAAAAGCACGTCCAACCAGCGCAGTTCCATGATCTCGCCGTGGCGCATGCCAGTGGAAAGTGCAAGGACCAAAATGGTGTGCAGGTATCCATTCGCAGAAAGCTTTGCGGCTTCTAGTAGTCTGGATAGCTCGTCGGCGGAAAGATGGCGCAATCGCTCATTGTTGACTTTGGGCTTGCTGACCTTGGTCATTGGCGACTCTGGCATCCACTGCCATTCATTGACGGCGACATTGAAAGCTTGTGACAGGCCCGCCAGATAGCGAACGACCGTTGCCGCGGCTCGCGGCTTCTTGCCTTTTTTTCCAATCGGTGTCACGAGCAGTTCGTCTCGACACTTTGCAATCGCAGCCGGTGTTATGTCAGCCAGGCTGTAATTGCCGAGCCTTTCAATCCACCAGTCGATTTGGGGACCTTGGGTTCGGACTTCCTTTGGTTTGAAGGGGATCAACACCTTGGATTTGTAATCTTCTAGCAGTTCCCGCATGGTGTGTCGCTGCGACACGGCATGGGGCATGTATCTCCCCGTTCGAATCTCGGTCTCGATCCTGGCCGCCCAATGCTTTCCCTCGGTTTTGTTGTCGAAGGTTTGGGTCTGTGGGGGAAAGCCCTTGATCCTGATTTGTACGTGGTAGGACTTTTTCCCGTTGGAGTCAATGCGTTCGCGGATGGATGCCATGGCTCAGCTCCTTACTTTGCTAAAGAGACATGACGTAATGCTGCAACTTTTGCCATGGGGTTCCTTGGTCTACCACTGGTGCTGTGCCAGCAGTGTGCCATGAAACAAAAAACGCGCCAAGAGGCGCGTTTAAGTAGTTGAATTAATTGAATATTTTCAGAAACAGCGTGTAGCATTACGAATGAGCTGCTCTACCGACTGAGCTACACCGGCTTAAGCGCTGAATTATAGCCGGCTCTTTAGGCCTCGTTATGGTAGCGGGTGGCGCGTTCTACTTCGTTTTTAGAGCCCAAAATCACGCTCACGCGTTCATGCAATTTGCCGGGCTGGATGTCCAGAATGCGCTGTTTGCCGTTGGTGGCGGCGCCACCGGCTTGCTCGATGAGCCAGCTCATGGGGTTGGCTTCGTACATCAGGCGCAGCTTGCCGGGCTTCTCGGGCTCGCGCTTGTCCCAGGGGTACAGGAAGACGCCACCGCGCGAGAGAATCCGGTGCACGTCGGCCACCATGCTGGCAATCCAGCGCATGTTGAAGTCTTTGGCCCGGGGGCCTTCAGTGCCTTGCAGACATTCGTCAACGTAGCGCTTCACGGGGGCGTCCCAATGGCGCATATTGCTCATGTTGATGGCAAACTCTTTCGTGTCTTCCGGAATGCGCACGTTTTCCTCGGTCAGGATGAAGGAACCCTGCTCGCGGTCCAGTGTGAACATGGCGACGCCGTCGCCCACGGTCAGCACCAGGGTGGTTTGCGGGCCGTACACGCAGTAACCGGCGGCGACTTGCTTGGTGCCGCGTTGCAGGAAATCCTGCTCGGACACGCCGGTGCCTTCAGGTTTGCGCAGCACGCTGAAGATGGTGCCGATGCTGACGTTCACGTCGATATTGCTGGAGCCGTCCAGGGGGTCAAACAGCAGCAGGAATTCACCTTGTGGGTAGCGGTTGGGCACGAGGTAGATGCCTTCCATTTCCTCACTGGCCATGGCCGCCAGATGGCCACCCCATTCATTGGCTTCGATCAGCACTTCGTTGGCGATGATGTCGAGCTTTTTTTGCATCTCGCCTTGCACGTTTTCGGTCTCGGCACTGCCCATCACATCGCCCAGCGCGCCTTTGTTGACGGCCTGACTGATGCGCTTGCAGGCGCGGGCGACCACTTCAAGCAGAAGCCGCAGTTGCGCCGGAATATGACCGTCAATGCGTTGCTGCTCCACCAGATAGCGGGTGAGAGAAATTTTTGTAGACATTGTGGTTCCTTTAAAGTTCACATTAGTCGGCCAGTGCGCGGCTGATGACCTCGCGCACGTCGTTGCTCAAATCGGTTTTATCCGCGATGCGTGCAATGGCGTCACGCGCTGCGCTGCGGTAGGGTTCGGCCAGTTTTTTCCAGCGGTCCAGAGCCCGTGCCAAGCGCGCGGCCACCTGCGGGTTGATGCTGTTGAGTGCCATCACCTGCTCGCTCCAGAACAGATAGCCTGCGCCATCGGTGCGGTGAAAGGCGCCGGGGTTGGCATTGCAGTAGCTGAAGATGACGCTGCGCGCCCGGTTCGGGTTGCGGATGTTGAAGTCGGGATGCGTCATCAGCTGACGCACGGCTGGTAGCACCTGGCCGCCGCGGTCGCAGGCGCCGGCTTGCAGGGCAAACCATTTGTCGATGACCAGTTCTTCTTTTTTGAACTGGCTGTGAAAACGCGCCAGCGCCGGGATGGCGAGCGCGTGACCGCTGCTGATCAAGGCCTGCAGCGCGTTGGCGCAGTCGGTCATGTTGCCGGCGTCCTTGAAGCGCTGGTAGGTCTTGCCGGGCCACACACTGTCGGCATCGTCACGGGCGGCCAGACACAGCTGCGCCAGCGCCATGCCGGCCAAAGCGCGACGACCGGCAGACAGGGCATCGGGCCGGTAAGCGCCGTTGTCGCTGTGGGCTTCAAACGCCCATTGCCAGTCGGGCGCGAGGGCCTTGGCCAGCTGGGCGCGCATGGCTTCGCGCACCGCATGAATGCGCTGCGGGTCGACCACGTCGAGCTGCTCGGCGATGTAGGTCTCAGAGGGCAGGGTGAGCACCAGTTCCTTGAAGGCGGCATCCAGCGTGGGATGCCGCAAGACGCGGCGCATCGCCTCGATATAGGCATCATTTAGGCCTGTAGCCCCCGTTGCATCTGCAGAAGTAGCTATTGAATTAATAGCGCTTCGCAGTGCCAGCCGTTGTCCGGCTTCCCAGCGGTTGAACGGGTCAAGGTCCGCGGCCAGCAGGGTGAGCAGCTGGGCGTCGCTGTAGTCAAAGTCCAGCAGCACCGGCGCGGTGAAGCCGCGCAGGATGGAAGGCACCGGCTCTTCATCGACGTTGATGAAGGTGATGGATTCGCTCGGCTGTGTCATGACAAACAGGTGGCTGTCACCGGATATGGCCGCGTTGTCTTGCACCTGCAAGGGCAGGGCGGCGCCGCTGATGCCGACCAGGCCCAGGCTGACCGGAATCACAAACGACTGTTTGGCTGACTGGCCGGGGGTGGCGGCGCAAGACTGGCTGAAGTTGAGGGTGTAGGTCTGGGCCGTTGCGTCATAGTGGCCGTTAGCAGCCAGCCGGGGCGTGCCGGCCTGGCTGTACCAGCGCTTGAACTGGGGCAGCAGGCGCGCCAGTTCCGAGTCCGGGTTGGCGTCGGCAATCGCCTGCGCGAAATCGTCGCAGGTCACAGCCTGGCCGTCGTGGCGGGCAAAGTACAGCGTCATGCCCTTGGCAAAGCCGGCGCGACCGACCAGGGTTTGCATCATGCGCACCACCTCGGCCCCTTTTTCGTAAATGGTGACGGTGTAGAAGTTGTTGATCTCAATGTAGCTGTCGGGCCGCACCGGGTGCGCCATCGGGCCGGCATCTTCCGGGAACTGGGCGGTGCGCAGCACACGCACGTCTTCGATGCGCTTGACGGCGCGGGCGGACGCGTCGGCGCACAGGTCCATGCTGAATTCCTGGTCACGGAACACGGTCAGGCCTTCTTTCAGGGAAAGCTGGAACCAGTCGCGGCAGGTGATGCGGTTGCCGGTCCAGTTGTGGAAATACTCGTGGCCGACGACCGACTCGATGTTGGCGTAGTCGGCATCGGTGGCGGTGGCCTGGTTCGCCAACACGTATTTGGTGTTGAAGATGTTGAGGCCCTTGTTCTCCATGGCGCCCATGTTGAAGTCACTGGTGGCCACAATCATGAAGCGCTCCAGATCGAGCGGCAGGCCAAAGCGGGCCTCGTCCCACACCACGGAGGCCATCAGCGAGTTCATGGCGTGTTCGGTTTTGTCCATGTCGCCGGGGCGCACATAAACCTGCAGCAAATGTTCTTTGCCGCCGCGCGAGGTAATGCGCTGCTCGCGGCACACCAGCTGGCCCGCCACCAGGGCAAACAGGTAAGACGGTTTTTTGTGCGGGTCAACCCAGGTCGCAAAGTGGCGGCCTTCGTTGCCGCTGCCGGTCAGCAGCCCGGAGTCCACCAGGTTGCCGTTGGACAGTAGCACGGGGTATTTGCTTTTGTCGGCGCGCAGCGTCACGGTGTAGCTGGCCATCACATCGGGGCGGTCCAGGAAATAGGTGATGCGGCGAAAGCCTTCGGCTTCACACTGGGTAAAGAAGGAGTCGTTGCTGACGTACAAGCCGGTCAAACTGGTGTTCTTGATCGGCGCGCAGGTGGTGAAAATCTCCAACTCAAAAGCGCCTTCAGCCGGCAGGTTGTCCAGCACCAGCTGCTTGCCTTCCATTTTGAACGAGGCGCCCTGGCCGTTGACCAGCACACGTGCCAGGTTCAGCTCTTCTCCGATCAGTTTCAGGGGCTGCAGCGCAACCTCCACATTGCGGCGCAACGTCATTTTGTTGAGCACGCGGGTCTTGGCCGGGTCCAGATCAAACGTCAGGTTGACGGTGTCAATCCAGTAGGCGGGTGCGGCGTAGTCGGCGCGGTGGATCACCGTGGCGGGGCCATCGGCCTCACGAAGTTGCAACATGCAGGTTCTCCCAATATTTTGAATTCATCAACGCCAAGCAGCCGCGCACACTGGCGGCCACTTGCTGAGCACGCAAGGGGCGCACTAGACGCCCTGCTTTAACGAGGCTTGAATGAACTGGTCCAGGTCACCGTCCAGCACCTTCTGGGTGGCGGAGGTTTCGTAGTTGGTGCGCAAATCCTTGATGCGGCTGTTGTCCAGCACATAGCTGCGAATCTGGTGGCCCCAACCGACGTCGGTCTTGGAGTCTTCCAGTTTTTGCTGCTCTTCCTGCTGCTTGCGCATCTCGAAGTCGTACAGGCGCGAACGCAGGCGCTTCCAGGCCACATCGCGGTTGCCGTGCTGGCTGCGGCCATCCTGGCACTGCACCACGATGCCGGTTGGCAAGTGGGTCAGACGCACGGCGGAGTCGGTCTTGTTGATGTGCTGACCACCCGCACCGCTGGCCCGGAAAGTGTCGGTGCGCACGTCGCTGGGGTTGATGTCGATGACGATCGAATCATCAATTTCGGGGTACACAAACACCGAGGCAAACGAGGTGTGGCGGCCACCCGACGAGTCAAACGGCGACTTGCGCACCAGCCGGTGCACGCCGGTCTCGGTGCGCAGCAGACCAAAGGCGTATTCGCCTTCGACCTTGATGGTGGCGCCCTTGATGCCGGCGGTGTCGCCGGCGGTTTCGTCTTCAATCGTGACGGCAAAACCCTTGCGCTCGGCATAACGAACGTACTGGCGCAGCAGCATGCTGGCCCAGTCGCAGGCCTCCGTCCCGCCGGCGCCGGCCTGAATGTCAACAAAGGCATTCAGGGGATCGGCCGGGTTGTTGAACATGCGGCGGAATTCCAGCCCTTCCACGATGGCGGCCAGTTTGGCGGTCTCGGTTTCGATGGTCAGCAGGCCGTCTTCGTCCGCTTCTTCTTTGCTCATCTCGAACAACTCGGTGTTGTCGGCCAGTTCGCCCGTCAGGTTGTCGAGCGTCAGCACGACGCCGTCCAGCGCTTTTTTCTCGCGGCCCAGTTCCTGGGCGCGTTTCGGGTCATTCCAGACGGCGGGGTCTTCGAGGGAGGCGTTGACGGTTCTCAGCCGTTCTGCTTTGGCAGGGTAGTCAAAGATACCCCCGTAAATCGAGGGTGCGGGCGCTCAAATCGGAGAGTTGGGTGCCGATGAGGTTGATGCGTTCTGCTTCCATGAGGCGGGTCCTGACGTTGTCGGTTTCAAATAACCCGCTATTTTCTCACGCCGGGCCTGTTACACCTGGCCGCGGCACGGCGCCGATCGGGCTCAGGCAAGAAAACGCTCGATCAGCGCCGCCAGAATCTCCGGCTGGTCGTGGTGCATCATGTGGCCGGCGTCCTCGATGCGGGCGATTTCCACCTGCGGCACGGACTTGAGGCGTTCGTGGAACTCCGCCAGCGTGAACTTGCCTTTCCACCACAGCTCCAGGCTGTTGTCGGAGGCCTCCACCGACAGCACTGGCATGCTGATGCGCTGGTAAATCTCCAGCAACTCGTCCACCCGGTACAGCTGGGCGTTGGAAATCTTGTGCGATGGATTGCCCAAGATGCTCCATTTGCCCAGGGCGTTTTCATGCGCCCAGTGCTGGGCCAGCCAGTTGGCCTTGTCCTGCCCGAGCCGGGGGTTGGTCTTCATCAGGCGGCGCGCCACACCGCTGACAGCCTCGTAGGCCTTGAGGTCCAGCTCGCCCCGGTGCAGTTTTTTCAGTTCGTCCATCCACTTGGCGTAGCGGCCCGGCGCCTCGTCGGGCGTGGTGGCCGCCATGCCAAAACCTTCCAGATTGACCAGGCGGCGGATGCGCTCGGGGCGCACACCGGCGTACAGCATGGCCACATTGCCGCCCATGCTGTGGCCCACCAGATTGACCTGCGCCGCCGGGGCGTAGTGGTCCAGCAAAAAGTCCAGATCGGCCAGGTAGTCGGGAAACCAGAAGTTGTCCGCACCGCCGGCGGCCGTCTGGCCATAGCCGCGCCAGTCGGGGGCGATCACGTAATGGCTGTGGCTGAGGGCGTCCACCACAAACTGGTAGCTGGCGGCCACGTCCATCCAGCCGTGCAGCAGCACCAGCGGGGTCTTGTCGGGGGCCGGTTCGCCCCAGACCTGCACGTGATAGGTGAGGTTGCGTATAGGGACAAACTCGCTATGGGAAATTCTTTTGACTTGGTACATTCGGTTGATCATAAAGAGGCCTCCCATGCGCGTCAGTCAACACCGTGACAAATTGGACAACTACGTCCGGCTGCACAGCAGCTTCCAGTGGCAGGTACCGGAGAAGTTCAACATCGCCGAGGTTTGTTGTGGCCGCTGGGCCCAGTTGCCGGATGCTACGAAAAGAGTAGCTATTCACGCAATGGATACGGGGGCTGGAGCCACTTTTTATACCTATTTTGAGCTGCAGCAGCAGGCCAACCGCTTGTCCCGGGTGCTGGCGGTGCTGGGCGTGGCGCGGGGCGACCGCGTGGCGATCGTGATGCCGCAGCGCTTTGAGACCGCCGTGGCCTACATGGCGGTGCTGCAAATGGGCGCGGTGGCCATGCCGCTGTCGATGCTGTTTGGCCCGGAAGCGCTCGAATACCGGCTGCATGACAGCGAGGCGGTGCTGGCGATCTGTGATGAAAGCTCCATCACCAGCGTGCGCTCGGTGCGCGCAAATTGCCCGCTGTTGGCGAGTGTGCTCGGGGTGGGCGGCGCTGGCGCGCAGGCGGATGTGGATTACGCCGACGCGCTGGCCCGGGTCACGCCTGACTTTGTGCCCGCCGTGACCGATGCCAACGAGGCCGCCGTGCTGATCTACACCAGCGGCACCACCGGCAACCCCAAAGGCGCCGTCATCCCGCACCGGGCGCTGATCGGCAACCTCAGCGGCTTTGTCTGCAGCCAGAACTGGTTTGGGTTTGACGGTCGGGACAATGCCGCGACCGAGGCCGTCTTCTGGTCACCGGCCGACTGGGCCTGGACCGGTGGCTTGATGGATGCGCTGTTGCCCACGCTCTACTTTGGCCGCCCGATCGTGGCCTACAGCGGCCGCTTCAGCCCGCAGACGGCGCTGGAGTTGATGAGCCAGTACGGCGTGACGCACACGTTTTTGTTTCCCACCGCGCTGAAAGCCATGATGAAGGCGTACCCGGGGCAACCGGGGCGCACCGTGCGCGACCAATTCAAGCTGAAACTGCAGGCCATCATGAGCGCGGGCGAGGCGGTGGGCGACGCTGTGTTTGACTACTGCGACAGCCAACTCGGTGTGACGGTCAACGAGATGTTCGGCCAGACCGAAATGAATTACATCGTCGGGAACTGCGTTGTCCAGTGGCCGGCCAAGCCCGGCAGCATGGGCAAGGGCTACCCCGGCCACCGCGTGGCGGTGATCGATGACGCGGGCAACGAGTGCCCGGTCGGCGTGGCCGGCGATGTGGCGCTGCACCGGTTTGACGTGCACGGCCAGCCCGACCCCATCTTCTTTCTCGGTTACTGGAAAAACGAAGCCGCCACCCGCGACAAATTCACCGGCGACTGGTGCCGCACCGGCGACCTGGCAACGCGCGACGCCGACGGTTATCTCTGGTACCAGGGCCGTTCGGACGACGTGTTCAAGGCCGCCGGCTACCGCATCGGCCCCGGCGAGATCGAGAACTGCCTGGTCAAGCATCCGGCGGTGGCCAACGCCGCTGTCGTGCCCAAGCCGGACCCGGAGCGCGGCGCCCTGGTCAAGGCCTATGTCGTTCTTGCTCCTGATTTTGTAGCTGCTCGCGCAGGTAACACGGAGGCTAGAGCCCAGTTTGATCTAAAGCTGGTGGCGGAGCTGCAAGCCCACGTCAAAGGCAAGCTGGCGCCCTACGAATACCCGAAAGAGATTGAGTTTGTCGATGCCCTGCCCATGACCACCACCGGCAAGTTGCAGCGCCGCGTGCTGCGCCTGCAGGAGGAAGCCCGCGCGGCACAAGCCCGTAGCGCGGCAGCCTCGCCGGCGAAGCCGTAAACTCATTTATCTTCTTGTCGCGCGCAGGCCCGTCCAGCGGGCCGCGTTTCTTTTTTCACTATCGCCCCAACACTATGAAAACCATCCAGCTCGGCCAAAGCGATTTGCACGTCACCCCCATTTGCCTGGGCACCATGACCTTTGGCGAACAGGTAGATGAACCCACCGCCCACGCCATCCTGGATCGCTCGCTGGAGCGCGGCGTCAACTTCATCGACACGGCCGAAATGTATGCCGTGCCGCCGCGCGCTGAAACCTTCAACGCCACTGAAATCATCATCGGCCACTGGCTGGCCAAGAACCCGACTGCGCGCCAGAAGCTGGTGCTCGCCACCAAGGTCGCCGGCCCGGCGCGCGGCATGCCGTGGATTCGTGGCGGCAGCGCCGACCTGACCGCCGCCGACATCGTCGCCGCCTGCGAAGGCAGCCTCAAGCGCCTGCAGACCGAGGTGATTGACCTCTACCAAATCCACTGGCCGGTGCGCCATGTGCCTGCCTTTGGCCAGGTGTATTTCGACCCGGCGAAGGACGGCCCTGCGACCTCGATTCACGCGCAGCTGGAAGCGCTGCAACAACTGGTGCAAAGTGGCAAAGTGCGGGCGGTCGGCTTGTCGAATGAGTCCCCCTATGGCGTGCACGAGTTTGTGCGGCTGGCCGAACAATATGGCTTGCCGCGCGTGGCGACCGTGCAAAACCCCTACTGCCTGTTGAACCGCACGGTGGAAAACGGGCTGGACGAAACCATGCACCGCCTCGGTGTCTCCCTGCTGGCCTATTCGCCGCTGGCCTTTGGCCTGTTGACCGGCAAGTACGACACCTCCGGCCTGACCGGCCCGGACGCACCGGCGCAGGCCCGCATCACCAAGTTCGAGTCCACCCGCAAGCAGCGCTGGGGTCGCCCCGAAGCGCTGACGGCGGCGCGTCAATACAACGCACTGGCACGCGACTACGGCATGACGCCGACCCAGTTGGCGCTGGCCTTTTGCTACACCAAATGGCAGGTCGCCAGCACCATCATCGGCGTCACCTCGGTGGCGCAGCTGGACGAAGACCTGAATGCCTGGGGCACCACCTTGCCGCCCGAGCTGCTCACCAAAATCGACGCCATTCGCTGGGAGATCCGGGACCCGGCGCTGTAATGGCCAAAAAAGATCACGTCAGCGAAACCCCCGCCACCCAGTTGCTGAAGGCGAACAAGGTGGTGTTCAGCGAGCACCCCTACGAGTACCTGGAGCACGGCGGCGCTCTGCACAGCGCCGAGGTGCTGGGGTTTGATCCTTTTCATGTGGTCAAAACCCTCATCATGCAGGACCAGGACGCCAAACCGCTGGTGGTGCTGATGCACGGCAACCGCAAGGTGTCGACCAAAAACCTGGCGCGCCAGATTGGCGCCAAGTCGGTGGCGCCCTGCCTGCCCGAGGTGGCGAACCGGCACAGCGGCTATCTGGTGGGCGGTACCTCGCCGTTTGGCACGCGCAAAACCATGCCGATTTATATCGAAGCGTCGATTCTGGAGTTGCCCAAGATCCTGATCAATGGCGGGCGTCGCGGTTATCTGGTGGGCCTGGATCCGCAGGTCTGCGTGTCTCTGCTGGCGGCCAAACCGGTGCACTGCGCGCTGCTTGATTAATCGCCGCCCGGGCGCTTGGGCCGGGCTGGCAAAATACGCGCTTCATGCCTCCGGTTGCCGGGGGCAGCAGCAGGAGACGACTTTTGGAATCAATGCAATCTTTCTTCCCCCTGGCGGCCATGGTGGCGGGTTACCTGATCGGCTCGCTGTCATTTGCGGTGATCGTCAGCCGTGTCATGGGCTTGAATGACCCGCGCACGTTTGGCAGCAAAAACCCCGGTGCCACCAACGTGCTGCGTTCCGGCAGCAAAGGCGCCGCCATTGCCACGCTGCTGCTCGATGCGGCCAAGGGTTGGCTGCCGGTGATGCTGGTCAAGTGGTACGGCAAGCCCTATGGGCTGGAAGAAGGCACCATGGCGTTGGTCGGGTTGGCAGCTTTTGTGGGCCATCTCTACCCGGTGTTTTTCAAGTTTGTGGGCGGCAAAGGGGTGGCCACTGCCTTGGGCGTGCTGGTGGGCATCAGCTGGATTCTGGGGCTGGCCACGGGGGTCACCTGGCTGATCATGGCTTACTTTTTCCGCTACTCGTCGCTGGCGTCGCTGACGGCGGCGGTGTTTGCCCCGGTCTATTACATCTTTGGCGATGGCACGGCCTGGTACATGAACAAGGGCGTTTTGTTGTCGCTGTCCATCATGTCATTGCTGCTGATCTATCGCCATGCCGAGAACCTCGGCCGGCTGGCCAAAGGCACCGAGTCGCGGCTGGGTAAAAAAGTGACGCCTGAAAAAACCAGCCATCTCCAGGATCACGCCCACAAAAACCCGCACGACCATACGCACAAACATAAACATTGAACAAGTTCATGCGAATCTGCGTCCTTGACAACGACGTGCTAGACCCGGAGGCGGCACCGATCTACCGCAGCTACGGCGCCATGTTCGTGCGCCTGCTCGGCGAGGCGGGCGCGGACTGGTCGTTTGAGCTTTTCAACACCACGCAGGGGCACTACCCCGCGTCGTTTGATGATTTCGATGCCGTGTTGCTGACGGGCAGCCAGGCCGACGCCTTTGCGCAAACCCCGTGGGTACTGGAGCTGCGTCAACGCGTGACGCTACTGCTGCAAGCCAAAAAGAAACTTGTGGGCGTGTGCTTTGGTCACCAGTTGATCGCGCTGTGTATGGGCGCCCCGGTCGGGCGGGCCGCGCAAGGCTGGGGCGCCGGGCGTATGACCTACCAATGGCACGTACCCGCGATGGCGCAGGCGCAAGGGCGCACCGAGATCGCGCTGTTGGCCAGCCACCAGGATCAGGTGCTGGCGCTGCCCGAGGGCGCCACCCTGTTGGCCAGCAGCGTGTTTTGCCCGGTGGCCGCCTTTGCCGTCGGTCAGCAGGTGTTTTGCGTCCAGCCGCACCCTGAGTTCATTGAAGACTACAGCGCCCACCTGCTGAACAAGCGGCGTGAGCAGCTGGGGGAAGAACACTACACCGCCAGTATCAACAGTCTGGCGCTGGGTCATGACGGCTTGCACATGGCCCGCATGATCGTCGCCTTCATGGAAGGCGTCTGACAGCCGTGCTTGCCAGCGTGCCGCTAGGCCAGCGGCCGCAAAACGCTCTCTAAAGTTGTTGCATCCAGCGACCGCGCTGCGCCAAAACCCGCCACCTGCCGGGCGCCCGTCAAGTGGATCGCCACAAACATGAAATCGCCCAACTGCGTCATCGGTTCGGCTTCCGGGAAACGCGCCAGATAAGCCTGGCGGCCCTCAAGCCAGGGCGCACTGTCGCGCGCCAGCACGGTGGCTTTGCCGATCAGCGTGACGCGGGGCAGGGCGTGCACCGGCTCACCCGCCACCTCGGCTTGCATCACCAGCAGCGACACCTGCGGCGTGAGTTGCAAATTGCGCGTGTGGGCCGCCAGCCCGCTGACATGGATCACCACACAGGCGCTGCCCGGCTCCAGCGCATACGGCACCATCGACACGAACGGCAGGCCATCTTCGCCCAGCGTGCCCAAGGCCGCCACGCGCTGGGTGTTGAGCAGCGTGCGCAAATCGCGACTGAGGCGGGGTTCGTGGGGTGTAGGCATTGGATTGGGCATTAAACCGCCAATATTAGCCCGTCGGTTGCATGTGAGGCTGAGCGCTGTGTAGCGGTGCCAGAGACCTCTAAAAACAGCACTGATTTTGTCTGGGGGAGGTCATCGCCGTAAGGCTTGACCCCCGGCGCACGTTTCGCCAGGGGTTCAGGTTTTGTATGACCAGTCCTTGTGAGACCAGCCTGCGCAGCGTTGGGGGGTGACCGGTTGCTTGCATTTGCCTGTGGGTAACAGGTGAAACAAGTGTAGGCCGGGGTGCCCGGCAGGGGATTGCGCAGTTTCCATTTAAATCGCATTTAAAAGTATCTGCTGCTTGTAAATGTAATTATTTTGGAATAATCTGCCTTTTATATGAAAAACAAGGCAATCTATGAAACTTGATCGCTACGACCAGCACATTCTGGAGGTGCTGCAGCAAGACGGGCGCATCAATAACCAGGACCTGGCCGACCGCATCGGCCTGTCCCCTTCGCCCTGTCTGCGCCGGGTGCGTGCGCTGGAAGAATCCGGCCTGATCGTGGGCTACCGGGCGCTGCTGGATGCCAAAAAGCTGGGCCTGACGCTGATGGCGCTGATCCACATTTCCATGGACCTGCACACGCCCGAGCGTTTTGCCAATTTTGAGGCGGCTGTCAGCGTGTTGCCCGAGGTGCTGGAGTGCCTGTTGATTACCGGGCACGATGCCGACTACCAGCTCAAAGTGGCGGTGCGCGACATGGAGCACTACCAGTCCCTGCTGCTTGATCAGATCACGCGGATCGAGGGCGTGACCGGTGTGCATTCCAGTTTTGTGTTGCGGCGGGTGGTGAGTCGAACGACGTTGGCGGTGTCGGCGGGGTGATCTGATGTAAAGAAATTGCCGAACGGTAAGCAAAGGGTGACATCAATCCGATGCGGTGGGGCTTTGTTGGAAAACCCGCTGCCTGAAGGCGAGTTGCGCGACTGCATTGCGGCATTCGCAAAAGCCGGCCTCCACGCATATTCTCAAGCCTGACATTAAACGGTTGGCCAAAGAAATGGCCATTCGCTCCGCCTCTGCCTTTTGCATTGCCAGAGACATGGGCAAAAAAGTTCTGGATGCTGTCGATGCCGCTGTTGCAGCGTTACTGCTGGACCTGGCACCGGGCCCGAAAACTCTGGCTTTACAGCTGCAGAAGTTTGTGCTGCAAACGACTCGGCAGACTGCCACGCGAATCATCACGGAGTAGCGTGGTACCGCCAGCACGATAGAACCTAAGATAGGCGCAGCATTAAAAAAATCAACTTTGGGATATCGGATGGAATGGTCACGTGAAGAAGTAGAAGCAATCGTTGCTGACTATTTGCAAATGCTAACGATGGAACTTGCTGGCCAGAATTTCAACAAGACCGAGCATCGGCGCGGGCTGCAGACCAAGCTCAACGGACGATCTGATGGATCAATCGAATTCAAGCATGGAAACCTCAGCGCCGCGATGATTGATCTAGGGTTCCCCTACATTCGCGGCTACAAACCCCGTGCCAACTATCAAGCACTCCTTGGGATAGTCGCAGAACAGCAAGTCAGCGGGAAAACAACGCTGGATCAAGTGGCTCTTGCCGCTGTGCAACAACCAGCAGTTGCGCCAATTCAAACGGACTTTTCCCGAGTGAAGTCGGATGCGCCGATCAAACAGCATCGGGTAAGAGAGTTCGAATCTCCTCCACTTTTCAGAGCTGTAAAACGTGATTACCTTGAGCGCGAAGCCCGCAACATGTCATTGGGCTTAGCGGGTGAAGAGTTTGTCGCCCTGTTTGAACATTGGCGTCTCATCGAACTGGGTCAACAACGGCTTGCCGACAAAGTCGAACACGTTTCCCAAACAAAGGGAGATGGTCTTGGGTACGACGTTTTATCGTATGACTCCGATGGAAAAGAGCGATTCATTGAGGTCAAGACGACAACGTTTGGCCGTGACACACCATTTTTTGTTTCGCGCGGTGAACTGTCTCTCTCACACGGAGCAAAAGATCAGTTTCACCTTTATCGTCTGTTCGAATTTAGGAATGCCCCTCGATTGTTTGATCTTCCGGGTTCGCTTGATCAGCACTGCGTTTTGGACCCTGTGTCTTATCGAGCCAGCTTTGGTTGACCCCAGGGCTTTACCTAGGGTCAATCCCCGAAAATATATAAGAAATAAGCCCCTAGCCCCCGTCCTATAAGCGCAAGAAGCTATAAAAAATATAGCATCTACGGCTGCAGCGCCGCGTTCGCATCCAGCTGCAAAATCAAGTGGTGATTGAGTCGTTCGCGCACGGCCGAGGCTGCCAGCGCGGACTTGATGCAGGGGCTGCCGTTGGCGGTTCGGTGCAGGCGGGGCGGGTTCATCAGCGAGCCGGCTTCGTTGATGACGATGGCCACATGGGGGTGATTGGGTTTGCTGCTGCGGCGCATCACCACGGCCACTTGCATGTTGTCGAGTCGCACATAGGTGCCCGGCGGGCACAGTCCGACGGCGCGCACCAGTGCGTGGCCGACTTCGTCGTTGCGCTCGGTCGTGTTGGTGATGATGGAGCGCACCGAGTCGGTGGCGCTGCGACCTTCCCGTGTTTTACGCGGACTGATCATGGCGGCGTAGCGGTCCACCGCGCGCAAAATGCGGGCCAGCCGTTTCACGGGGGCGATTTCTCGCAGCTCGCCTTTGTCCGTGCTTTCGTCATGGTGCAGGGTGATGGTGTCGAGCCACAAGGTGTCTCTCACCCCCATGTTGACGAGCATCTGCGTGCTTTTGGCGGCGTGCATCTGAATGGCCTCCCTTTGCGAGGCGGAAGGTTTCTCCATTTGGCCCGCCAGCTGGTCTTGCAGGGTGGTCATGCCAATATTCATGGTCAGGGCCGCATGCACGAGGTTGTCGCGTTCGGTCTGGGGTAGCCCCAATTCCACGGCGATCAGGTGGCACAGCACGGCACAAACCAGCGCGTGGGAGGCGCTGTAGCCCACTGGCGAATTGGTGGCCAGCTGAAACAGCAGGTACAGGCCCACATCGGTGTCGCGTTTCAGCAGGCCTTTCATCCAGCGGTCGTATTGCCAGACGCGTTGCTCAAACTCCTGGATGCTGCCGGGGCTGCCCAGAATGATGCCCAGGCCCGACTCCAGATCCGACCAGAGGCCGAGCAAGTCTTCGTATTCGTTTTCAGTCTGAATCGTCACGCGGCGGCCTCAATAACGCTTGTCGAGGACCATCTGGTCATTGGTTCGCGTCATCTGAAAGTGCGTCAGGAAACTGTTGCCCAGCAGCACATAGGGCATGGCGCCCGACGAGACAATGGCGTCCACGTCGTACACCACCACATCACCGACCCGCACCGAGGCCAGCTTGAGCCGCCAGCCCGGGATGACGCCATTGGCTGTGCTCATCTGCACGGCTTGGCCGGCCTTGTAGTTGAGGCCGACGCGTTCGGCATCGCCGACACTCAGGGACACCAGGGTGGCGCCGGTGTCCACCACCAGCTGCACGGCCCGGCCGTTGATCTGGCCCTGGGTAAAGAAGTGGCCGCCGCTGCTGGCGCTCAAGATAATTTTGGTACCACCCGACCCGCCGTTTGAGGCACTGCCGACACTGGCCGGAGCCTCGCCGACGCGCAGCGTGTGCCGCTTGCCGGCAATCTCCATCACCGCCTGATCACCCTGGGTCGAGACGATTTTGACGCCCCGGTAAGACTCGCCCACGGGGACACTTTTGGGCGCACTGCCATCCACGATCACCAGCGCCTTGCCACCCAGCATGCCCGACAAGGCCACGGTCTGCGCCGCGGCAACCGAGCCGAGTGTTAACAGCGAGAGCAACAGGGCGGCGGTTTTCATCAATCGCGGAAGTTGTCAAAGGTCAGGGGAATATCGGTAATTTCTTTTTTGATCAAGGCCATGGCGGCCTGCAGGTCATCGCGCTTGGCGCCGGTGACCCGTACTTTTTCTTCCTGAATCGCGCCTTGAACTTTGATCTTGCTGTCCTTCAGCAGGCGCTGGATTTTTTTCGCCACTTCAGTCTCAATGCCGCTGCGCACCTTGATGACGCGCTTGACCTTGTCGCCGCCGATTTTCTGCACATCGCCCATGTCCAGAAAGCGCACGTCGACATCACGTTTGGTCAGCTTGTTGCGCAGGATGTCTTCGATCTGGGTCAGCTGAAATTCAGCATCGCCGATCACGGTGATTTCTTTGTCCTTGAGTTCAATCGAGGCCGGTGTACCTTTGAAGTCAAAGCGGGTGGTGATTTCTTTGGTGGTGTTTTCCACCGCGTGTTTGACGTCCACCATCTTGGCGTCGCAAACGGTATCAAATGAAGGCATTTTGGGGTAAGTGAGTTGTGCGCGACCCGTATCGGTCCCGGGCAGTGCGCGAGTTAAACAACCAGGCCATGACCGACCTGACCTGCGTGGGGCTCCCGGCCCCAATGCGACAATCCCATGATGTTAGTCGAGAAAAACGTCCCCCTCCAGGCTTTTAATACCTTCCACATCGTGGCCAAGGCTCATACGCTGGTGCGCATTGCCAGCGATGCGGATGTGCTCGCGCTGCTCAAGCACCCCGAGTGGGGCGCCGAGCCGAAGTTTGTGCTCGGCGGTGGCAGCAACATTGTGCTCACCGGCGACGTCAAGCCGGTGGTGCTGAAGGTGGAGATCATGGGCCGGCGGCTGGTGCTGGAGACCGCCAAGGCCTTCATTGTGGAGGCGGGTGCCGGGGAAAGCTGGCACGACTTCGTGGCCTGGACGCTGGCGCAAGGCTATCCCGGACTGGAAAACATGGCGCTGATCCCGGGCACCGTCGGCGCCTCGCCGGTGCAAAACATCGGTGCTTATGGCGTGGAACTGCAAGACCGCTTTGAGGCGCTGGATGCGGTGGACCTGCAGACCGGACAGGTCTTTACCCTGAATGCCGCGCAATGCGCGTTTGGCTATCGCGATTCGGTGTTCAAGCACGGCGGCAGCACGGGTCTGACAAGCGCTGACGGGCATCAGGTGGTGGGTCTGAAAGACCGTGCCCTGATTTTGCGGGTGCGCTTTAGCCTGCCCAAAGCCTGGAAGCCGGTGCTGGGCTACGCTGACATGGACAAGAAAATGGCCGAACACAACTGCAGCCACCCGACGGCGCAGCAGATGTTTGACTGGGTGTGCGAGATTCGCCGCGCCAAGCTGCCGGACCCGCAGGTGATTGGCAACGCCGGCAGTTTTTTCAAGAACCCGACGGTGACGCTGGAGCAGTGTGCCGACATCATTGCCCGCGATCCCAAGGTGGTGCATTACCGCCTGGCCGATGGTTCGGTCAAGCTGGCGGCGGGCTGGCTGATTGACTCCTGCGGCTGGCGCGGCAAGTCGGTCGGCCACGCGGGGGTCTATGAAAAGCAGGCGCTGATTCTGGTCAATCGCGGTGACGGCAGTGATAGCCACAGCGCGACCGGGGGCGAGGTCATGACCCTGGCCCGCGCGATTCAAACCAGCGTGTACGAGCGCTTTGGCATCATGCTGGAGCCGGAGCCGGTGGTGGTTTAGCGCTGCCAGCGTCTTTGCTTCGTCCGGGTTGTTGATAATTTGCAGGACTCCGGCTGTAAAAGCCGCTAGATTGGAAACATGGAACGAATTTTGGTTTTAGGTGGTTCTGGTTTTGTCGGCACCCATGTGTGCGAAAAACTCGTGCGCAAGGAATGCCACGTCACCGTGCCCACCCGGCACGAAGCCAATGCCAGAAATTTGTTGATCTATCCGTTTCTGGATGTGCTGGAGTTTGATGTGCATGACGAGGCGGCGCTCACCCGCGCCGTCGCCGGTCATGACGCGGTGGTGAATCTGATTGCCATCCTGCACGGCAACCAGGCGACGTTCGACAAAGTGCATGTGGCCTTGCCGCAGAAGCTGGCGCGTGCCTGCCTCGCTGAGGGCGTTAAAAAACTCGTTCACATCAGTGCCTTGGGTGCCGATGCCCTGCAACCTCAGTCGGCACCCTCGATGTACCTGCGCAGCAAAGGGCAGGGCGAGGCGGTACTGATACAGGCGGCGATGGGTGCGGGCGCTGGTGTTGGCGCGCAGGCCGGGTTTGATCTCACCATTCTGCGGCCCAGTGTGATTTTTGGCGCCGAAGACAAGTTTCTCAATCTATTTGCCAGGCTGCAAAAAGTGTTCCCGATCATGCCGCTGGCGGGGGCGCATGCCCGCTTTCAGCCGGTGTGGGTCGAAGATGTGGCGACCGCCGTGGTGCGCAGCCTGGAGCAGGTTGGCACGGCAACTGCCAATGCACCGCGGATCATTGAGGTCTGCGGGCCGGATGTCTTTACGTTGAAGGAGTTGGTGCAACTGTCTGCGCGCTTAAGCGGCATCCGCGAAGGGCGTGGCCGTCCGGTGATTGCGCTGCCCGACTGGCTCGGTCGCCTGCAGGCGATGCTGATGGAGCTGGCGCCGGGCCAGCCCCTGATGAGCCGCGACAACCTCGCCTCCATGCAGCGCGACAACGTGGCCAGTGACACGTTACCGGGCTTGCAATCGCTGGGCATCACGCCCTCGGCCCTCAAACCCATTGCACGAGACTATCTCACGCAAGATCGGCCGGACCACGGTTTGCTGGGTATTCGCCAGCACTCCCACCATTAATCGGCGTTACTTGCCGCTGTCGTTGCTCAGGTTGAGAAAATCACCGCCTTCGCCCAGTGACAGCAAGCCGCTTTTGGCGTAAATGCCCAGCTTGGCGCGCGTGTCCACAATGTCCAGGTTGCGCATGGTCAGTTGGCCGATGCGGTCCAGTGGCGAGAACGGCGCGTCGTCCACTTTTTCCATGCTCAGGCGCTCAGGGGCGTAGGTCAGGTTGGCCGACTCGGTGTTCAAAATCGAGTAGTCGTTACCGCGACGCAGCTCCAGCGTCACCGAGCCGGTGACGGCGCGTGCGACCCAGCGTTGCGCGGTTTCGCGCAGCATGATGGCTTGCGGGTCGAACCAGCGGCCCTGGTACAACAGACGACCGAGTTTGCGGCCGTTGTCACGGTACTGCTCGATGGTGTCTTCGTTGTGGATGCCGGTGACCAGACGCTCGTAGCAGGCAAACAGCAGCGCCAGACCGGGCGCTTCGTAAATGCCACGGCTCTTGGCTTCGATGATCCGGTTTTCAATCTGGTCGCTCATGCCCAGACCGTGGCGACCGCCGATGCGGTTGGCTTCCAGAATCAGGCTCACCAGGTCAGGGTATTCGACGCCGTTCAAAGCGACCGGGCGGCCTTCTTCAAAGCGCACGGTGACTTCTTCGGCTTTGACGACAACTTCTTCTTTCCAGAAGGCCACGCCCATGATCGGGTTGACGATCTTCATGCCGCTGGAGAGCAGCTCCAGGTCTTTCGCTTCGTGCGTGGCGCCCAGCATGTTGGAGTCGGTCGAGTAGGCTTTTTCGGCCGACATTTTGTAGCCAAAACCGTGCTGCGTCATGAATGCCGACATCTCGGCGCGGCCACCGAGTTCGTCGATGAAAGCCTGATCCAGCCAGGGCTTGTAGATTTTCAGCGACGGGTTGGTGAGCAGGCCGTAGCGGTAAAAACGCTCGATGTCGTTGCCCTTGAAGGTGCTGCCGTCGCCCCAGATGTTGACGTCGTCTTCCTTCATCGCCGCCACCAGCATGGTGCCGGTCACGGCACGGCCAATCGGCGTGGTGTTGAAGTAAGTCACGCCACCGGTGGAGATATGAAAGGCCGCGCTTTGCAACGCCGCCAGACCTTCGGCCGCCAATTGGCTGCGGCAGTCGATCAGGCGGGCGGCTTCAGCGCCGTATTCCATCGCCTTGCGCGGGATTTCGTCGTAATCGGTCTCGTCGGGCTGGCCCAGGTTGGCGGTGTAGGCGTAGGGAATGGCGCCTTTGAGCTTCATCCAGTGCAGGGCGGCGCTGGTGTCCAGGCCGCCGGAGAAGGCGATGCCGACTTTTTGGCCGACGGGGGTGTTTTGCAGGATAGTATTTGACATATTTGGCCTCTAGCCCCCGCAGGATATGCGTGAGCAGCTATAAAAAACGGAGCGAAACGGGAGCGGTTTAACCGAAGTGGCAGATGTAGTGGTAAGCCTCAGTCACGCGAATCTCGAACTTGGAATTGCCCGGGATGCTGAATTGCTCGCCAGCGGTGGATTTCACCCAGGCGTCAGAGCCCGTCAGCTTGTATTCGCAGCTACCGGCCACGCATTCCATGATTTCCGGCGCGCCGGTGTTGAAGGTCAGGGTGGCGGGCAGGATCACGCCGACCGATTTTTTAGTGCCATCGGGGAACGTGACGCCGTGGCTGACGCATTTGCCATCAAAGTAAACGCTGGCCTGGGTGCTGACGGACACGCCGTCTAATTTGGATGTAATCATGTGGGGCATTTTAATCGGGGTCGAAATGAGGGGTGCTAAACCCGTATGACGTAAACCGCGCGACGAGTCCTGGAACCCGTGCGGCCAGTCAGGCCCGAATGCCGGGGGCTCTCAACGCTTCGCTTTTTGAAATCGCCCCCGACATCCAGTCCTGACTCGCCGCACTACCGTCACAGGCAAGCGTTAAGCGGCAAGTGATACCCGGACGATGAAGCCGATTTCAAAAAGCGAAGCGCATGAGGCTTCAGCGTCCGGGTGTCGCTTGTCGCGTCTTCGCAGAACACGTGTCGACTACGGTATGAACCCAAGCCATTGAGTGACATCAAAACCAACCGTCACGCGGTCATTACCCCACACCACCACCGGGCGCTTAATGACGCTGGGGTTCGCCAGCATCAAGGCGCTGGCCGATGTGGCGTCCACCACCGCGGCGCGGGTGGCGTCGTCCAACTGGCGCCAGGTGGTGCCTTTGCGGTTCACCAGCTTTTCCCAGCCGACGGCGGCCAGCCAGCCGGGCAGCAGTTCAGCGGGGACGCCAAGTTTCTTGAAGTCGTGAAACACAAAGTCCACGCCCTGCTCGGTCAGCCAGGTACGCGCTTTTTTGACGGTGTCGCAGTTGGGGATGCCGAAGACGGTCACATGGGAGGCTGGAGTGGGGCTGTTCATGCCCTGCATCATGCCACCGGCCCAAGGTGGGCGACAATCGACAGTCGTATGAAAACCCCTCTCAACACATTGTCCGACTGGCTCGCCTACTGCGAGCAATTGCATCCCAAAAACATCGACATGGGCCTGGAACGGGTCCGTACCGTGGCCGAGCGCATGCAAATTCGCTTCGACTGTCCGGTCATCACCGTGGCGGGCACCAACGGCAAGGGCTCGACCTGCGCCATGCTGGAAGCCATCCTGTTGCAGGCCGGCTACCGCACCGGGGTCTACACCTCGCCGCATCTGGTGCGTTTTGAAGAGCGCTTGCGTCTCAATGGTGAGCCGGTGGATGCTACACAATTAATAGCTTCTTTCGCAGGTGTGGAAAGGGCTAGAGCCTTAAATGAGGCTGACATCTCATTAACTTACTTCGAATTCTCCACTTTGGCCATCCTGGATGTGATGGCGCATTCCAAGCTGGACGTGGTGATTCTGGAGGTCGGTCTGGGCGGTCGCCTCGATGCCGTCAACATCATCGAGCCCGACTGTGCCGTGATCACCAGCATCGACCTCGATCACATGGAGTTTCTGGGCGCCGACCGCGAAAGCATTGGTTACGAGAAGGCCGGCATCATGCGCACCGGGCGGCCGGTGGTGGTGAGTGATCCGATGCCGCCGCAAAGCGTGCTGGACCGTGCGCTGGAAGTGGGTGCTGACCTCTGGCGCTTTGGCGTTGACTTCAATGTGTCGGGCGACAAGCAGCAATGGGGCTGGGCCGGGCGCGGTCGGCGTTACAGCGGTTTGGCCTATCCGGCGCTGCGCGGCGCCAACCAGCTGGTCAATGCGGCTGGGGTGCTGGCGACTTTGGCCGCATTGCGCGACCGCCTGCCGATCACGGCCCAGGCGGTGCGCAACGGGCTGGCCTTTGTCGAACTGCCCGGGCGGTTTCAAATCATTCCGGGCGAACCCACGCTGGTGCTGGATGTGGCGCACAACCCGCATTCGGTGGCGGCGCTGACGGCCAATCTGGACGCCATGAGCTACTTTCCGACCACGCACGCAGTGTTTGGGGCCATGGCCGACAAAGACCTGGCGGCCATGCTGGTCAAGATCAACCCCTTGATTGACAAGTGGTATTTCACTGATTTGCCGACGCCCCGGGCCGAGTCGGCGGACGGTCTGCTGCTCAAGTGGCAAGCGCAAAACAAACGAAAAGAGGCCACGGCCTGCGCCTACCCAGACCCTCGGCAAGCCCTGCAGGCGGCTATTGATGCTGCAGACCCCACTGATAGAATCGTGGTCTTTGGGTCGTTCTACACCGTGGGCGGCATTTTGAAGGACGGTGTGCCCCGCCTTCATGCCAAACACATGCCCAATATTTGAACTCCTGAGCCCCCACTACATGGCCTTTTTCAAGTTTCGAAAAAGTGGCGACGAGCAGTCGGCCACGCCTGTTCAGCCCGAGAGTGTCGAGGCGATGCGAAAGCGGGCCAAATACCGCCTGATTGGTGCGGCCGTGCTGGTGCTGGTTGGCGTGATCGGCTTCCCGCTGTTGTTTGACAAGCAGCCACGTCCCATTTCAGTTGATTTGCCGATTGAAATTCCGGACAAAAACAAGGTGAAACCGCTCAGCATCCCCGCCCCGGCGGCGATGGAGGCCGTCAAACCCGAGTCGGTTGCGCCGGTTCTTCCTGCGGCTCCGGTTCCTGCCGCTGCGGCTTTGTCTAAAAAAGAAGAAATAGTGACTGAGACCCCCGTCGCTACTGCACCGGAAGCTCCTAAAGTAATAGCTAAAGCAGAGCCGAAAGTGACTGAAAAGCCAGTCGTTAAGACAATCGACAAGCCGGCCGAGAAGCCGGTCGAGAAGCCTGTTTCGGCCGTGAAACCGGTGGCCAAGGCGGACGACAGCAGCAAGGCCCAGGCGTTGCTGGATGGCAAGGAGCCTGCAACGAAAGCGGACGCCAGCGCAGGCCGGTTTGTGGTACAGGTGGGCGCGTTTGCGGATGTTGCCCGGGCGCGTGAGGCGCGGCTGAAGCTGGAGCACGCCGGCCTGAAAACCTACACCCAAGTCGCCGAGACCAAGGATGGCAGCCGGATTCGGGTGAGGGTCGGCCCCTTTGCTGACAAGGCGGAAGCGGACAAGGCGGCGCAAAAGATCAAAAAGCTTGATTTGCCAGCCTCCGTACTCACCTTATAAAAGGCGCCCTCAAACCGATGCCTGCACTGGACTGGATTTTTGTTGGGGTATTGCTTGCCTCGCTGGCATTAGGCGCGTGGCGGGGACTGATTTATGAGGTGTTGTCAGTGGTGAGCTGGATTGCGGCGTTCGTTCTGGCGCAGTGGTTCGCCCCGGATGTCGCGCAGAAGCTGCCCATGTCCGGGTCGGGCGAGTCGGTTCGTTACGCGGCCGGTTTTGTACTGGTGTTTGTCCTGTCCGTGTTTGCAGGCAGTCTGCTGGCAAAACTTGTTCAATTATTTTTTGCTGCAGTCGGTTTGCAGCCGGCGGATCGGGCGTTGGGCGCCGCTTTTGGCCTGGTTCGCGGTATGGTTTTGTTATTGGCGGCAACGGTGGTGATCGACATGACCGCGTTCAAGTCGAGCGACTGGTGGCAGCAGTCTTTGGGGGCCGGTTTGTCACAAGCAGCGCTCAAAGGGTTGAAGCCGGTGTTGCCGCTGGAGTTTGGTAAATATTTGCCTTCATGAGGCTGTGTGGGGCAGGGCGTAGCGCTGTTCGCAACTGATCGGAAAAAATATGTGTGGAATCGTAGGCGTTGTCAGCAACGCACCAGTCAATCAACTCATCTATGACGCCTTGCTGCTGCTGCAGCACCGCGGGCAGGATGCGGCCGGTATCGTGACGCAGCAAGAGCGCAAGTTCTTCATGCAAAAGGCCAAGGGCATGGTGCGCGATGTGTTTCGCACCCGCAACATGCGCTCACTGCCGGGCACCAGCGGGCTGGGCCAGGTGCGTTACCCGACAGCCGGCAATGCTTTTAGCGAGGAAGAGGCGCAGCCGTTTTACGTGAATGCGCCGTTTGGCATCGTGCTGGTGCACAACGGCAACCTGACAAACGCACATGCCCTGAAAACGGAACTCTTCGGCACCGACCACCGCCATATCAATACCGACAGCGACTCCGAGGTCTTGCTCAACGTGCTGGCACATGAAATTGGCGAGACGACACGCGGCATGCCGCTGCTGCCGCGCGATGTGTTTGAGGCGGTGCGCCGGGTGCATCGCCGCATCAAGGGTTCCTACGCGGTGATTGCGATGATCGCCGGCCATGGCGTGCTGGCCTTCCGCGACCCGTTTGGCATTCGCCCTTTGTGCATGGGGCGTAGCGAGGACGGCACCGTGATGCTGGCCAGTGAATCCGTGGCACTGGAAGGAACGTCACACAAGTTTGAACGCGATATCGCCCCGGGCGAGGCGGTCTTCGTTGACCTGCAGGGCCAGGTGCATGCGCTGCAGTGCTCGGATCATCCGGTGCTGAGCCCTTGCATCTTTGAGTATGTTTATCTGGCGCGCCCGGACTCGGTGATGGACGGCATTTCGGTCTATCAGGCCCGCATGAATCTGGGTGAGTCACTGGCCAAGCGCGTGATTTCCACCGTGCCGCCGAACGAGATTGATGTGGTGATTCCGATCCCCGAGTCGAGCCGCCCGAGTGCCGCCCAGCTGGCGCATTTGCTGGGGCTGCCGTATCGCGAGGGTTTTGTGAAGAACCGCTACGTGGGTCGCACCTTCATCATGCCGGGGCAATCGGTGCGCAAGAAATCAGTGCGCCAGAAGCTCAATGTGATCGCCAGTGAATTCAAGGGCCGCAATGTGCTGCTGGTGGACGACTCAATCGTGCGCGGCACCACCAGCCGCGAAATCGTACAGATGGCACGCGACGCCGGTGCGCGCAAGGTTTACATGGCCAGTGCCGCGCCACCCGTGCGTTACCCCAATGTGTATGGCATCGACATGCCGACCCCTGATGAGTTGGTGGCACACAACCGGACGGTTGAACAGATCCGCCAGATCATTGGCTGCGATGCCCTGATTTACCAGGACGTGGACGGCATGAAAAAAGCCATTGGCTCGCTGAACCCCAACATCAAGGGCTTTGATGCCTCGTGCTTTGACGGTGTCTATTGCACCGGCGACATCACGGCGGATGACATTGCCCGGCTGAACACCAGCCGCGTGGGCGGCGAAGAAGGGGCGGAGGACAACTCCCGTCTGGCACTCCCGAATCACGCGGACTGAGCATGACTAACAAACAATTGCCCGACCATTTGCATCGAGACACGCTGGCCGTGCGCGCCGCGGTAGATAAAAGCCAGTATGGCGAAAACTCCGAAGCACTGTATTTGACCAGCAGCTTCGTTCAACCTGATTCCCAAACGGCGGCGCGCCGCTTTGCCGGTGAGGAAGAGGGTTACACCTATTCCCGTTTCACCAACCCCACCGTCACCAGCATGGAGCTGCGGCTCGCGGCGCTGGAAGGCACCGAGGCCTGCATTGGGACCTCCAGCGGTATGGCCGCCATCATGTTGATGTGCATGGGCTTGTTGAAAGCCGGCGATCATGTCATTTGTTCGCAAAGTGTGTTTGGTGCCACCATTCGCCTGATATCCGGCGAGTTTGGCAAGTTTGGTGTGCAGAGCACTTTTGTATCGCAAACCGATGTGGCGCAATGGCAGGCGGCGGTTCAGCCCAACACCCGTTTGCTGTTTGCCGAGACGCCCACCAACCCGTTGACCGATGTCTGCGACATTCAGGCGCTGGCGGACGTGGCGCATGCAGCCGGGGCCTTGCTGGCGGTCGACAACTGTTTTTGTTCGCCCGCCCTGCAGCAGCCCGTCAAGTTCGGGGCCGATATCGTGATTCATTCGGGTACCAAGTATCTGGATGGTCAGGGTCGGGTGATTGCTGGTGCGCTGTGCACCACCCAAAAACTGATTGACGAAAAGTTCATGCCGGTGATGCGCAGTTGCGGGCTGACCCTGTCGGCCTTCAACGCCTGGGTGGTGCTCAAAGGCATAGAAACCCTGTCGATCCGGATGAAAGCGCAGAGCGACAACGCGCTGGAACTGGCCACCTGGCTGGAAGCGCAGCCGCAAGTGGCGCGGGTTTATTACCCCGGCCTGAAGTCGCATCCGCAGCACGCACTGGCGATGCAACAGCAGTCCGGTATTGGTGGCGCGGTGGTGTCCTTTGACGTCAAGGCGGGCGACCCGGCTGATCCCGTCGTTGCGCGTAAAAACGCATTTCATGTGATTGACAGCACGCAGGTGTGCTCCATTACTTCCAATCTGGGCGACACCAAAACCACCATCACCCACCCGGCCAGCACCTCACACGGGCGCATTACCGAAGCGCAACGCCAGGCCGCCGGTATCGGTCAGGGTCTGATTCGTCTGGCGGTTGGGCTGGAAAACATTGAAGACCTGAAGGTCGACCTGGACCGTGGCCTTCGTAGTCTGGAAACATTGAAATGACACAAAAAATTCGCACCCGATTTGCGCCGTCACCGACGGGCTTTATCCACCTAGGCAACATACGCTCGGCCTTGTACCCGTGGGCGTTTGCCCGCGCCACCGGCGGTGAATTCATTCTGCGCATTGAAGACACCGACGTGGAGCGTTCCACGCAGGCCGCCGTGGATGTGATTATTGAGAGCATGACCTGGCTGGGCCTCGACTACGACGAGGGTCCGTTCTACCAAATGCAGCGCATGGACCGTTACAAGGCCGTGCTGGCTGAGTTGGTGGCGGCAGGACATGTGTACCCCTGCTACATGAGTGTGGCCGAACTCGACGCACTGCGTGAGAGCCAGATGGCAGCCAAAGAAAAGCCGCGCTACGACGGGACCTGGCGCCCGGCACCGGGCAAGACCTTGCCCGCCATTCCTGAAGGTGTGAAGCCGGTGCTGCGCTTCAAAAACCCGCAGGGCGGCTCGGTCGTGTGGGAGGACAAGGTCAAGGGCCGCATCGAGATCAGCAACGACGAACTCGACGACCTGGTGATTGCCCGACCCGACGGCACGCCCACCTACAACTTCTGTGTAGTAGTGGATGATCTTGACATGGCGATTACCCATGTGATTCGTGGCGACGACCACGTTAACAACACGCCGCGCCAGATCAATATCTTTCTTGCTTTGGGTAAAGTGCCACCGGTGTATGCCCATCTGCCCACGGTGCTCAATGAGCAGGGCGAAAAGATGAGCAAGCGCAGCGGTGCCAAGCCGGTGACCCAATTCCGTGATGAAGGCTATCTGCCTGACGCCATGGTCAACTATCTTGCGCGCCTGGGCTGGAGCCATGGCGATGATGAAATTTTTAGCCGTGAGCAATTTTTGCAATGGTTCAACCTGGATCATTTGGGCCGCAGCGCCGGTCAGTTTGACGAAGCCAAGTTGCGTTGGGTGAATGCGCAACACCTCAAGGCCATGAATGACGATGCCTTGGCCATGCTGGTGGCTCCGCTGCTGCAAAAGCGCGCCATCGTGGCAGACGAGCGTTTGCCACGTATCTGTGGCCTGTTCAAGGACCGTTGTGACACCACGGTGATTCTGGCTGACTGGGCTGCGGCGTTTTATGCAAACATCTCACCTAATCCAGAGGAAGTTGAGAAGCATGTCACCGACGCCATTAAACCGGCGCTTAATCTGCTGCTTGAAAAACTGACGACCTGCACCTGGGATAAGCCAACGATTGCGGCAACCATCAAGGAAGTGCTGGTCGCCTGCAGTATCAAAATGCCGCAACTCGCCATGCCCGTGCGGGTGTTGGTCATGGGCACAACCCAGACGCCATCGCTGGATGCAGTGCTTGAATTGAGCGAAAGAGAAAAAGTATTGGAACGTTTGCAAACAGCGTGATTTTTAACGCTATAATTTGAGGCTTGGAAGTAACGAATACTTGAAAAAGAATTCGGTGGTTTAGGGGGTATAGCTCAGCTGGGAGAGCGCTTGCATGGCATGCAAGAGGTCAGCAGTTCGATCCTGCTTACCTCCACCAATATTTCTGAGGTGAGTCTGAAAAGATTTACGTGTTGAGACGGAAGTCCAAAGGTTATGACCCCATCGTCTAGAGGCCTAGGACACTACCCTTTCACGGTAGGTACCGGGGTTCGAATCCCCGTGGGGTCGCCAAATTCATCATGAGATGAGTAAAGCGCAAGTTGGTAACACTTGGCTCGCAAGAGTGAACGTTGCCTACCAGGAGTGGTAGTTCAGTTGGTTAGAATACCGGCCTGTCACGCCGGGGGTCGCGGGTTCGAGTCCCGTCCGCTCCGCCAGTAATATGGAAAGCCGCTATAAATATTTTATTTATAGCGGCTTTTTCATTTTCATCTGCGCCTGCTGTGGTTCCTTTGTGTTATTCCTTGTTCATTCCGAAGGGGTGCCCAATGTAGCTGCCCCCGTTCTTTCAATCGGTCCATTCTGATCCGCTCACCTTTAAGCCCTGTTGAAATAACTGCAGCGGCTAAACCAAACGATATTTAATTAAAGTGAAAACACCATCTTCTGCTTTTGTGTCAAACTTCTTGCACAAACGGTTGTTATGCGTTCAACGCCCCCAGAAATGATTTGCGTTGGAAAGACAGGGTGTGGCGAAAAGCTCAAACTTGACCCTTGTCAAAGGGACATTTTGGGTAGCGTGTAGTCTTATTTAATTGAATCTATTTGAAGACAGAAGGACATGACAATGCGTAAAGTTCAAAAGACAAGTGCCGCAAAAAGGCTGCAGGATGCTGAATCGATCACTGACAGTCTCGTTGAAAATATCATGCTGCGGCCAGATGGATATTACTGGCAGGCGCCTGACGGTAAACAGGACTTTGGGCCGTTCGAAAGTATAGAAATGGCCATGGCCGATATGGGGGCTACTGATGAACAGGCCCCAGAGCCAGGTGAAACGCTTCAGGAGGCTGAAGATGAAATTGGCATCGCTGGCTGGATCGACCCTGAAACGGGAGAGCTTGCGGAGGGGCAGTCGCCGCCTCGACTTGAGGAATAGGGAGGGTGGTGCGTAACGGTCATCGCGCGGAGTGCCCAAAAGCGCTTGCCTAACGGACCCCTATCGACCCTAACAAGGCGTCTTTCAATACGCTCTGGGTGTTAATAGCCTTGAAGAGCCCCAGACTGTTTACGCCGGTGTTGATGACCGTGAGGGTCTGTATCTTTTGTGCATTCAGTGTGTTTTGAATTATTGTGCCGCTTGACAGTTGCGATTTCACGTTCGTGTCCACGAAGTTACCAGGGCCGTTTTGAACTATGCCCGCCTCGGCAATTGCCGCACTGGCAATCTTGGCTTGCTCAGACGTTATTTTGCTCATGTCGGGCAAAGTGAAGCTTGTTTTGTTAACCAAGTCCCCGTTGATCGAGACTGTTCTGACGATTCCGAAAGACACAGTAAGACCTGAGCCCGCAACAAATCCGCCACGCATATTGCTTAGATTTTCATCGCTTGCCGCGACCCATTCAGCAGGCTGAAACGCTCTTCTTTCTTCTTTATCGATGCCAACGCCAAAACAGGCATTCCCGGCCATCAACAAGAAGCACACGCTCGTCAGTTGTTTGGGTAAATTTTTCATGATGAGCCATCCGTTAAAAATCACCCGGACCGAATTTACCTAAGGTCATGCCGCCTAGACTCTCATGATTGATTCCGGCAGTCAATGGCGCTCTGGGTGCAACCTGCCAATCTGCCGCATCGTTAAACTTTGCCAACTCCTGTTTGTTGTGAATCACGAACAGCAGCTTGTTAACCCAAGTGGATTCAAAACTTTCCCGCGATACCGCCCGTGTCCCGTTTGATGGATCTCCAATCAGGATTCGGCCATCAAGCATTCCCTTGATCACAACAAAATGGTGATAGCCATTTTCAGCAATCAAAACAATGGCGGGCAGTCCTGATTCCAGTAATTTAGTCAGGGGAAACGCAAACCCATCCGCCTGAAATTGATGGGCATTCAAATACGTTTTGATATCCAGTAAAGAAAAGCCTTCACGTCGAATTTTTTCTTGATCACCACGTACAAACATTTCTTCAAACACAGACTGCTCAGTCACTGGGTAGCCGTAATGATAGGTAAGCAAAGTAGCCAAAGCAGCAGAACCACAACTGAAGTCATATTGTTGTCGCGTGGTCGCTTTGAAACGTGCCTCTTTCAGGCTGGTCACCTTGACTGCATATCTTCCGCCAATGCCTGACAAGTCCATCGTGTCGGCTTGAACTGTTGCACAAGCGGCGATAAAAATTACCGTGAACAGGAAGCGAAAAGTTCTCATGGTTTACTGGTATTGCAAATTGATGATGGTTGCGTTCTGGATCAAAACATTCGACCCCGAGTTTTGAATCACCATAGGAAACCCGCTGGAATTGGTGAATGAGCCATCGGCGATGGAGTTGCTTCCGGTCATGACATTGAACGCAGAATTGTTTGCCACAGTCCCACTTAACTGCATGTCATTTTTAACCTGGTCAAATCCGCCACGATAAGCTTCCAGCTGATTGCTCGCAACGGGCATGCCAAAACCTGTAACGGCAACGGTTGCAACCGGGACTTCCAATGCGACAAAAACTTCTCTAGAACGGGCTTCTGTTTGCATTGAGATATCCGAAATAGCTTCGCTGGCCAGGGCCCAACCCGAGGAACAAAACGCCAAGACCAGTGCGGCCCTGACCATAAAAATATTGGTATGCATAATCTTCTCCATGTAAGTGCCGATCACCGGGTGAAAGAAATGCCACCCGGCGATCAGCACAGCCGCTTACTTGCCCACGTTTAAGTTAGCCTGAACATTGACGCTTTGCTGCACCATCGCAGCCATGCCGCTATTTTGAGCGGCAATCATGATGCCAGCTGCCGATTGCCCGACACTGGTCATGGCATTGGACATATTGAAGGTACCAGCGTTAACATTAACGCTGCCACCCGCGCCGCCAGTCCCACCGGATCCAACACCGCCGTTGCCAACACCACCAGTGACAGTTCCACCGGCTCCACCAGCGCCGCCACTGTTGCCGCCACCACCAGCACCACCAGCACCGCCGCTACCAGCCGTTGCATTACCGTTTGTAGCACTGCCATTGGTCGCATTGCCATTGCTGGCCGGTCCGCCATTGCCACCCGTGCCACCGTTGTTTTGTGCTGTGCCACTAGCGCCTCCGCTACCACCAGCCGCACCGCCCGCACCAGCCCCGCCGGTGCTGTTACCTGCAGCACCTGCGGCACCCGAGCCGCCCATCCCGCTGGTTACAGCGCCACCAGCTCCGGCCACTCCGCTAGAGGATGCGCCACCTGTCCCGGCCACTCCGCTAGAGGATGCGCCACCTGTCCCGGCCACTCCACTAGAGGATGCGCCACCTGTCCCGGCCACTCCACTGGAGGCTGCGCCACCTGCGCCACCCATGCCTGTGGTTGCGGCGGCACCCGAACCGGCCGTGCCACTGGCTGCAGCACCTGCACCAGCGGTTCCACTTGTAGCCATTCCGCCAGCTGCGCCAGCGCCTGCTGTGCTGGTGCCTGATGCACCTGCTGCACCAGCCGCACCCGTTGCCCCGGCACCACCGGCACCACTGCTACCTGCGCCCGCAGTAGCTGTACTGCCGCCACCGTTGGCATTGCTGGCACCTCCTGTGGATGTGCTGGCTCCCGCACTCGTCGTGCCGCCACCACCCGCACCACCATTGCCATTGGCAGCATTTGTGCCGCCGGAGGAAGCACCACCATTGCCTGTGGGAGGTGCGCCTACGCCGCCATTGCCACCAGTGCCACCGTTGGCTGTTCCCGGGCTTCCGCCTTGGGAGCCGCCTGCTGCGCTAAGTGTGCCGCCTGTGGTGCCTGAGCTTCCGGCATTCGCAGCGGATCCGCCAGCATTGGCGTTTGAACCTGAGCCGCCTCCGTTCGCCATGCCACTGGCAGCGCCGCTGCCACCCATGCCACCCGTGCCCCCCATGCCGCCTGTAGCACCACCCGAACCGCCGCCCGTGCCGCCCGCCCCAGCCGTCAATCCGCCTGTGCTGCCGCCTGTGCCACCCGCCGTGCTGCCGCTTGCCCCGCCAAGGCCCCCTGTTCCGCCGCCACTTGCCCCACCCAAGCCTGCAGTAGAGCCGCCACTTGTGCCGCCAGCACCCGCGGTAGTGCCGCCACTTGACCCGCCAGCGCCCGCAGTAGTGCCGCCACTTGACCCGCCAGCACCCGCAGTAGTGCCGCCACTTGACCCGCCAGTGCCTCCCATGGCACCGCCACTTGCTGCACCAGCGCCACCGGCCCCGCCCGTTGCGATGCCAGCACCACCACCTGTACCACCGGCACCACCCATGCCCCCGGTGCCGGCCGTACTGTTCGCAGCCGAGGCGCTACCGCCCGCGCCACCCATACCTGCGTTGTTAGTGCCATTTGAGGCACTGCCGTTTGAGGCGCTACCGTTTGTAGCACTGCCACCCAAGGCGCCGACTGCGCCGGCACCGCCTGTTGCGGTTGCCCCGCTACCGCCCTGGCCTGATGCATTTCCACCTTGACCCATACCACCGGTGCCACCATTACCGGTAGCGCCATTGGCAGAGCCGTTGTTAGACGCATTGTTGCCAATGCTAGAAATGCTGTTGCCAGTGACACTGCCGTTCAGCGTGCTGACAGCAGTGGCTGTTGATGTGTTGTAGGCGTTCGAAGGATTGGCGTTGGCTGTCGCGCCATTATTGGCCGCTGCTGACCCTTGAGCCGAGGCGCTGGAGTTGCCCCTTGAATTGTTTTGCCCGGTGCTCTTGTCGTTGTTTTGGTCAGATTGATTTCGGTTGTCGGATAAATTCCGGTTGTCGGTGGCATTGTTAGTGCTCTTGTTGTTATTTTGGTCCGCGTTATTGGAGCTCTTGTTGTTGTTTTGATCAGCATTACTCGTGTTGGAGCTCTTGTTGTTGCCCTGGTCGGAGTTGTTACTGCTGTTGCTTGATGAGCTCTGGGTCGCTGTGGAATACTCATTGGCCGCAGGACCCGGGTTCGAAGTTTGAGTGGAGGTTGCCGTTGCAGATTGAGTGTTGTTCTGAGCAGTATCAGCCGTATTGTTTGTTGTTGGATTCGCCATTGCCTGACCTGCGATACCAAAAGCAACCGCGATAGCCGACGCCAAGAGTGTCTTATTCATGGTATTTCCTTTAAAAATTGCTAGTTAAGATTTACATGGCTCGACGTATCAAATACGTCAATCCGTGCAACCCACAGCAAATTCAATGCCATGAAAAGATCATGTCTTCTAAGTTATTGATTTATATATAAAAAAATATATTATTGCGAGAAAAAATATGTTTTTTTTCTGTCGAAATATGGGAATTATTTCTGGTGAATGGCTGGTTGTATCAAGTACGTTACAGTTCTGAAAATCAGTGGCTCCGCAGTGTTTGATATATCGCAAAGAGGGCAAGTTGCCGCCTTTAAATTCAATGCTCACGACGACGACGTACCAACTTGCCGCAACCCAATCAAGGTGTCACACTTTTGATGCACCTGATGCTTTAGGCCAAGAGGGCGTGTCAAGCTGCGGGTCTATTCAGGGACTAATGCCGTGTTTTTCCATCAGTCGATACAGCGTCATGCGGGATACGCCCAGATCACGCGCAGCGCGAGTGACATTGCTGCCGCTGCCTTGCAGGCAGACGTGAATGGCATCGCGTTCGGCCCGGATGCGGGCCTCCTCCAGCGCCTCACCATTGCGCAGCCCCGTTTGCATTTGCAGATCAAGGTCTTCAGGGGTGATCAAGCGTCCCTCGGACATCACCAAGGCCCGTCGGATGCGGTTGATGAGTTCACGTACGTTGCCTGGCCAATCGTGCGTTTTGATGGCGAGCATGGCCCGGTTGCTGAATCCTGTGAGCCGGGGATTCTTGTCATGCGAAAACACTTTAAAAAAGTGTCTGGCCAACAACTCCAGATCTTCTTTTCTTTCGCGCAGGGCCGGCACTGTCAGTGGCAGAACGTTGAGTCGGTACAACAGGTCTTCACGAAAAAGGCCGGATTTCACCGCGTCTTCAAGGCGCATGTGCGACGCTGCAATAACCCGCACATCAACTTCAATACTGTTCGAGGAGCCGATCCGGTTGATGGTGCGCTCCTGCAGAAAACGCAGCAGGTTGGTTTGTAGTTCAAGCGGCAAGTCGCCGATCTCGTCCAGAAAAAGCGTACCGCTTGCGGCCGACTCAATCAGCCCCCGCTTTTCTTTGGCTGCACCCGTGAACGCACCACGCTCGTAGCCAAACAACTCTGACTGAATCAGGCTAGCGGGAATAGCGCCGCAATTGACCGCGATAAAGGGGCCGTGAGCCCGTTTCGAGTGGTTGTGGATAGCATGCGCCGTCAGTTCCTTGCCGCTGCCGCTTTCTCCCCAGATCAGTACCGGGGCATTGGCCTGAGCGACTTTGGTTATTTGTCTGCGTAATTGTTGAATGGCCTCACTCTGACCCACCAGTTCCATGTCGCGCTTGGCCGAAATCGTAATATCGGGTGATCCACTCAGTTCAGCATATCCGTAGGCATGACCCAGGGTGTGATTGAGCCGAAAGGGATCGATGGGCCAAGTATGAAAATCAAACAGGTGTTGGACAATTAACGCCCGATACACGGGAAGCTTGATTATTTCGGCCGGGAAAACGCCCACCCATTGAGTTGATTGGTGCGCTTCGAGCAGGGCATCCAAGTCGATGACATCGGCATCCCTTGAATTATTGAGCAACAAAAGTCCCACTGGATAACGCTGATGGTTCAGCGCCTTGCGGGCGGAACTCAGGTCATTGACGGAACACACATCCCAAGATGACAACAACAGTGGGGGGGTGGTCAAGAGCGAAGTATCCCCCAGCGTGACACTCAACAACGATCTCAACGACATGTGCATTTCCCTTTGGGTATTACCTCTGTATCCTGGACTCGGCATGCCCGCACTCTCATTCAAGAGGCAGGTGCCGCATTGGATTGACGCCGAGCGTAAGCGGCACCCGTTTCAAGTGATTTGAGATTTGTCACTATGACGACCTGCATTGGGGAAATCAGCTCTGTACAGGGCTTGATTTTTCGCAACTGTGAATTTGAGCAGTTCTTCAACACTAGTCACCCCGATTGGGGCTTTTTAGTATTTTGGACACTCGGAGAAATGACTCATGGTTCATCTGAAATTACCCTCCATCAGCGCGGTGAGTTGTGCTGTTCTGTTGTTGTTGGGGGGCTCGGTTCACGCGCAATCAAAAACGGGTAGCTCGCATGAAATGCAAGCGCGCCTGGAATCCTTGAGTCAGGAACTGGACGAGCAAAGAAAATTACTGGCACATCTGGAGTCGTTTCGCCAACAGTATTTTGAACAAAGAACGCTGCTCAAATCTTTGGAGCGCCAGGTCGCGCAACAACAAACGGCGCTTGATGAATTGCGCGGCGTAGCGAGTTGGGACACTCTGGCCGCTCAACGCGGCGCGGGCAAGGTGGGTGAGCCGGAGCAAATTGCCCAGGCGCAATCGCAAGAAGCCAAGCCGGTGGGTAAAGCTGCAAGCACGGAGGGGCGTCCGCCGGAGGTGGCGCCCCTGTTTGAGCAGCCTGGCGTACTTACGCCCAAGGGGCACTACGTGCTGGAGCCCTCTGTTCAGTATGGTTATTCGTCAAGCAATCGGGTTTCCCTGGTGGGGTACACCATCATTCCGGCGCTTCTGATTGGATTGATTGATGTGCGCGAAGTCAAACGCAACACGGTCACGGCCGCATTGTCAGCTCGACTGGGCGTGACCAACCGGCTTGAACTGGAGGTGCGGGCGCCTTATGTTTACCGCTCGGATGTCTCTGTAAATCGTGAGATCGGCACGGGTTCTGCCTCTGACAGCGCGTTCTCAGCGAGTGGCATGGACATCGGTGATGTTGAGTTTGGTGCACGCTACCAATTGAACGATGGTGGCGTTGACACACCTTATTACTTGGGTACGTTGCGCTACAAATCACGCACCGGTACCGATCCGTTCAGTGTGGTGACCCGATGCACAACGCGTTGCATTAACGACCCCAATGCTTCAGGTTTACCTCTTGATTTGCCAACCGGCTCCGGCTTCAACTCGCTGCAAGTCGGCATGACCGTTCTTTACCCGTCAGACCCCGCCGTGTTTTTCGGAAGCCTTACCTACACGCACAATTTTTCGCGCGACAACGTCAGCCGCAAAATCCTGAACGGCCAGGAGGAGTTTCTGGGGACGATTGCCCCCGGCGATATCATCGGTTTTAACTTCGGCATGGGCTTGGCGTTGAACGAAAAGGCTTCTTTCAGCATCGGTTATGACCACAGTTCGGTGGGCTCAACGCGGCAAGATGGTGTGGTGGTGCCAGGTTCTGTCAGGACACAGTTAGGGACCTTGCTGCTCGGCTACTCCTACCGACTCAGCCAAAAAACATCCTTGAACGTGTCAGTTGGTGCCGGCCTCACGCGTGATACGCCCGATGTGTCGTTGACGGTCCGGTTACCGATGACGTTCTGAAACCATTCAGCAACAGAGGTTGAGGTTTAAAACTGACTTTGCTGTTCTTCATCGCAGCACCTTGACCGGAATAAAGTCCGCGACGTTCATCCTAATGTATGAAGAAAATATTGGTGCTCTACTATTCACGAACCGGATTCACGCGGGCTATTGCCCGGCAGGTCGCCCGTGCCTGCAATGCTGATCTGGAGCCCATCGAAGGCGTGAAAGGGCGCAGCCATGCCGTCGGTTATGTTCGATCGGCCATTGAAGCCGCTCTGCATCTGGATACGCCGATTCGGCGTGCCAGACATATTCCGAGTGACTATGACATCGTCGTGCTTGGAACGCCGATCTGGTTCTGGAATGTGGCCAGTCCGGTGCGAACCTACGTCAAAAGACATCGTCGTCAATTCAAACGGGTTGCTTTTTTCTGCACCTATGGCGGTTCCGGACAAGGCAAGGTGCTCAGTGATCTGGCGTCCCTCTGTGGTCGGCCCGCAGTCGCAACAATGGCCGTTGCCGATGCCGAGGTGACGGCCGAGCTGTATCACGATCGACTGTCGAAATTTGCCAGCGCACTCAAGGGCTCCGGCCGATTACGCCGGCGGCCCCGTCGCGTTGAGCGCGCATTCAGCAAGTCCCCTATCGGTCTTTAGAGCGCACGCCATGACAATTAAAAAACCTGTCAATTTACCTGATACAAAACGTGAAAAGAGCCTGCGCCTCGCGCGCAAAAGATACTCCTGTCGATTACCGCTTGCGCTTGCCTCCCGGCTGGAGGCACTGTGCGAGATGCATCCGCAGAAAACACGTACCCAGCTTCTTACGGATTTGCTGGACTTGGGCATGGCTGAGGTTGAGCGCGCCTCGTCCGGGGCGGCCGCTGGACTGGCCGGGTTTCAACCTGATACAAGGCAGCCGGTTTACCTGCTGACGGGACCGTTTTCAGAATTTCATGACCTCATCCACAAACATCACCTGGCCATGGAGCATGAGCTGGACAAAGATGAGCCCGAGGCGTCGTATCCGATGGATGACTACACGCTGGGCGATGTCGAATAGCGTGGCAGTCTTGGACTAGCGCCCGCGTAAAAACAGCTTGTCCAGGTCCGTGATGCTGACCTGTCGCCAGGTCGGGCGCCCGTGGTTGCATTGGTCGGAGCGGTCGGTGGCTTCCATCTGGCGCAGCAGCGCATTCATTTCTTCGAGGGTCAGGCGGCGATTGGCGCGCACCGCTCCGTGACAGGCCATGGTGGACAGCAATTCATTTTGCGCACGCTGGATGACGGTGCTGGCATCGTGCTGGGACAACTCTGCCAGCACGCCTCTCGCCAATTCGGTGGCATCACCCTTAGCCAGCGTGGTGGGCACCGCCCGCACCGCCAGGGTTTTGGGTGAAAACGGGGTGATTTCCAGACCCAGCGTTTTCAGGGTGTCGGCGTGGGCTTCGGCGGTGGCCACCTCGTTCGGCGTGGCCGCAAAGGTCACGGGAATCAGCAGCGGCTGGCTCACCAGTCGGGCCAATGCGCCGGTGGCCGCAACTTCTGAAGCATCGTTCACTGTATGCTGGACCCGCAACTGGGCCTTTAACCGCTCGTAGACGATGCGCTCGTGGGCGGCATGCATGTCCACGATGATGAGGCCTTGCGTGTTTTCTGCCAGTATGTAAATACCTTGCAACTGTGCCAGTGCGCGGCCCAAGGGCCAGTCGCCTGCTGGCTGCGGAGCGGGCGGGCGACCGTCGTTGTTGGCGGCGCTTGCCAGGTTGCTTGCGGGGCGGGTCCATGCGTTACTGGGCTGCACGGGCTCGGTTTTGTGCCAAAGCAGTCCCACATCACTGACCCGGTAACCGGCAGCCGCTTCAAAATTGATAGCTGGTTGCGCAGAGTACATGGGGGCCAGAGGCATATTTGATGCATAAATACCGGGTGATGCGGCATTCAGGGCCAAGTCCGGGTTTGAGGTCCCATCGGTCGGCCCGCTGGTCATACCTATTTGCGCTGCGAGCGCCGCACGTGGCGCGGCCAGCGCGTCCTCAACGGCGTGGCGCACGGCTTGGTGGACTTCGCGGCTATCGCGAAAACGGACTTCGATCTTGGTCGGGTGCACATTGACGTCCACGCGGGTCGGGTCAATCTCGATGTACAGCGCATACACCGGCTGGCGGTGGCCGTGCAGCACGTCTTCATAGGCGCTGCGGCCGGCGTGGGTCAGCACCTTGTCGCGTACAAAGCGGCCGTTGACGTAGCAAAATTGCTGGTCAGCCCGTGAGCGCGCGGCGTCGGGAATGCCGGCGCGGCCCCAGACCCGAACCGCGGGCGTGCTTTCTAGACGGTGGCTGTTGCTGGTGCGGTAGTCGATCCGCACGGAGCGTTCGACAAAATCGCTGCCCAGTACATCGGCCAGGCGCTGGTTCAGCGCTTGGTCACCGTCGCACTTGCGCCATTGCTCCACCAGCTTGCCTTCGTGCCAGATGGCAAAGCCCACATCGGGCCGCGCCAAGGCGTGGCGGCGCACCGCCTCCACACAGTGCGCCAGTTCGGTGGCGTCGGTTTTCAGGAATTTGCGCCGCGCCGGGGTGCTGAAGAACAGTTCTTTGACTTCCACCGTGGTGCCGGTGCTGCGCGCCACCGGTTTGAGCTCGCCGGTACGGCCGTCCAGAAAATAAGCACTGTTTTGGCCTGTGGCCCTCGACAGTATTGCGCAGTCAGCTATTGAATTAATAGCGGCGAGCGCCTCGCCCCGAAACCCCATGGTCGCCACCGACTCCAGATCGAGCAGGTTGCTGATTTTGCTGGTGGCGTGGCGTTTGAGCGCAATCGGCAGTTCTTCCCGCAGGATGCCGGCGCCGTCGTCTTCGACCGAGATCAGCCGTACACCGCCTGCCAGCAGGCGCACGGTGACCTGCGTGGCCCCGGCGTCCAGCGCGTTATCGACCAACTCACGCACCACCGAGGCCGGGCGTTCCACGACTTCACCAGCGGCAATCTGGCTGATCAACTCATCGGGCAGTTCGCGGATAGGCCGACGGGGGGAGGGGGATAGGGCAGCGTTCACAGGGCTGTATTTTAAGGTGCGGGGATAATTCAGCCCCATGGAAATCATTACCTATCTCTTTGACTTCATTCTCCACGTCGACAAACACCTGGAGGTGTTCGTGCAAAACTACGGCCTGTGGGTGTATGCCTTGCTGTTTTTGATCATTTTTGTGGAAACCGGCGTGGTCGTCATGCCTTTTCTGCCGGGCGACTCCTTGCTCTTTGTGGTGGGCGCCATGTGCGGCGTCGGGCTGATGAGTTACCCGATGTCGGTGGGGCTGCTGCTGCTGGCGGCGGTGTTGGGCAACCAGTCCAACTACGCCTTGGGCCGCTACTTTGGTCCCCGTGTGTTCAAGTGGGAAGACTCCCGGCTGTTCAATAAAGCGGCCTTCAACCGGGCACATGACTTTTACGAGCGTTATGGCGGCATCACCATCGTCGCGGCGCGCTTCATGCCTTTTGTCCGCACGTTTGCGCCTTTTGTGGCCGGTGTGGCGAAGATGAGCCGGGCCAAGTTCACGTTCTTTGATGTGACTGGCGGCACGCTGTGGGTGGTCGGCATCATCACCATCGGTTATTTCTTCGGCAACTTCCCGTTTGTGAAGGCGCATCTGGACAAAATTATCTGGGCCATGATTTTGATCCCCGGGCTGGTGATCATGTTTGGCGCCTGGAAATCGCGTCAAAAACCGGTGCAGGTGGGCTAAGTCCCCTGTCCTCAGGCCACCGCGTGGGCTGACTCGGAATTCAGGTAGTAGATGACGCGCCGGCGGGGTGACAGGTAATCAAAAATGGGCTGCGGTAGATCCTCGGGCGTGAGCGCACGGCTGATCGAGACCTCCGGCTCACTTTCGAGTTCGACCAGGATCGCCCGTTCGCGCGGAATCTCAGGGTCGTAAATCAGCACGGTCGGCTTGAGCGGCTTGGAACTGTTCACAGAGACGACCATGCCGACGCATTCATTCGACAGCACGACGATGGTGCCGGGTGGATAGATGCCAATGCAACGCACAAAGGCGGTCATGGGCGCTGCCGCGAATTTTGTGCGCTGCTGGGCATACATCAGGGACAGCGCCTGGTGCGGCGTCAAAGCCTGGTTCAATTTGATCGGGTTGCACAGGTTGTCGTAGGTGTTGGCAATGGCAACGATGCGGGCCAGCAAGGAATCTCCGCCCTTCAAGCCTTTGGGGTAGCCGCTACCGTCCATAAATTCGTGGTGCTGTTCAATCACCATCAAGGCCTCATCGGGCAGGTCAAGCTTGCGGCCGGTCTCAACCCCATAGGCGCAATGCTGTTGCAGGAGAGACAGTTCGGGCAGGGTCAGGGCCTCGGTTTTGCGCACGATGCGATCGGGAATGTCTCGCTTGCCGACATCGTGAAACATCGCGCCCATGCCCAGCAGCCGAATCGACTCGGGCGATTCTTTCAGTTCCCTGGCCAGCATCATCGACAGCAGCATGACATTGAGGGAGTGAAAGTAAACCTCTTCGTATCCGACCTTGTCTTTCATCAAGTTGATCGCGATGTCACAGTCGGGCAGCATCGAATCGGCGATCCCCTCGATCAGGGATTCGGCATCTTCGCGTGCCTGGGTTGGGTCACTGAAAATGTTCTGATTGATCGACTTGACCCTGCGCGCCGATAACAGAAACTTGCGTTCGCACAGCGCGACTTTGGCCTGTTGCTCCAGCAGGCGCTTGACGCGCGCTTGTTTGGATTGGTACAGGGCGTTGTCTTCGTCGTGCGGGGGAGGCGGAGTCACCACGGGCGCCGGGCCGGCTGGAACCCTCAGGGGTTTGCCATCGCTTTTGGTCGGTGTGTAACGAATGCGTGTCAGTCCCAGCAGTTGCAGCGTCACGATCTGCTCCAGACTTTTTATCTTGAAGCTGGAGAAGGTAAAGGGATGCTCCGTCCACGCCAAGTCAATGTGGACGTGCAAACCGATGCAAAGTTGTGCGGGCGTGATATAGGAGCTGTCGGAAGAAGAATTAATGATCATTGAGTGCGGGTTGCTGGCCGAGGTTGGCGTCGTGCCGAATTCACGCTGGTGGCGTATAGCACTTCAGGTCCAAGCAGGCAGTCTACAGCCTTGATCAATCTATTTCGGGGCAAACCAGCGCCGCTGGTGTTTAAGTCCCAACTTTCAGCAACAAATCCTGACCCGGTTCTAAAGAGGGTGGCAATAAGAGCGGTTGAGCACAACGGCTCCAATCTTCAGAAACGCCGTGTGACCTCAGCGCAGATTAAACCGTGCGATTTCGGGCCAGTGGCGGGTTCTTGGAAAAGTAACCTTCAATCCCGCGCAACAAGGCGCTGGCCAGTTGATCCTGGTAGTCGTCACTGTTGAGTTTGGCTTCTTCCTCGGGGTTGCTGATGAAAGCTGCTTCCACCAGCACACTGGGAATGTCGGGCGCTTTCAGCACGGCAAAGCCGGCTTGCTCGACCTTGCCTTTGTGCAACTTGCCAACCCGGCCGATTTCACCCAGCATGGCGCCGCCGAGTTTCAGGCTGTCGTTGATTTGAGCGGTGGTGCTCATGTCAAACAGGGCACGTTTGACTTGCGCATCCTTGGCTTTCACATTCAAGCCGCCAATCAGATCGGCCTTGTTTTCTTTGGCTGCCATCCAGCGCGCCGCCGTGCTGGAGGCGCCGCCCTGGCTCAGTGCAAAGATGCTGGCGCCTTGCGGCCGGGGGGTGAAGAACGCATCGGCATGGATGCTGATGAACAGGTCCGCCTGCACATGCTGCGCTTTTTGCACCCGCACATGCAGCGGGACAAAGAAGTCAGCGTCGCGCGTCAGGTAGGCGCGCATGGTGTTGCCGTTGATGTTGCTTGCATTGATGCGGTCGCGCAGCCGGTGCGCCAGGCGCAGCACCACGTCTTTTTCGCGGGTCCCGCCGGGGCCGATGGCGCCGGGATCTTCGCCCCCGTGGCCGGGGTCTATAGCCACAATGATCAGGCGGTCGGTTTTATCCGGGGCATCGGTTGCGACCTTGGGTTCAATGGATTTTTTATTGACATTTAAGCCGCCAGCCCCCGTCGCTGCTGGCGCAGTCGCTATAGATTGTGGAGCGGTTGCGGGCTTGGTCGAGGCCGCTTTGCCCTCGCCGCCTGGCTTCTGGTTTTGTTGGGTGATGAGTTCACCCAACGGGTCGGCCGCTGGCTTGGCGGGGCCGCTGTCTTTGAGTCGCTCGGTAATCAGCGCCTCCAGCGGGTCCTGCACCTGGGTCGGGTACAAGTCAAACACCAGCCGGTGCTGGTAAGCCGCCACCGGCGCCAGCGTGAAGACCTGCGGCGAGATGGCCTGTTTCAGGTCCACCACCAGACGCACCACGCCGGGCGTGTTCTGCGCCACGCGAATGCCGGCAATATTGGGGTCGTTCGCAGCCACCTTGGCCACCAGTTCTTTCAAGGCCGGATTGAGGTCAATGCCCTCGATGTCCACGGCCAGTCGTGGCGGGCTGCCAATAAAAAATTGTTTGGCCTTGAGTTCGCGGTCCGACTCGATGGTGACGCGCGAGTAGTCGGGCGCGGGCCAGACCCGGACCGCCACGATGGTGGCGCCTCGGGCCAGGTGTTGTGCGCCGAGTAACAGCACCAGCGCACCGGACTTCAATAGGCTGCGGCGTTTCATGTTCGACCTTCTTGTTGATCTTTCAGCTCGGGCGACCTGTCTGGCGTGACGGCTTGCAGCAATGCAAGGCCCGTGGAGCTTTGCGCGGTCAGTGTGACTTGCCGGGCGTCATCGGTCAAGGTTTCCAGCTGGATGAGCAGATCAGCACGCGGCAGGAAGCCCGCCGCTTTTTCTGGCCATTCGGCCAGTTTGAGGCCGGGGCTGGCAAAGATGTCGCGAAAGCCGGCGTCTTCCCATTCGCGGGGATCGCTGAAACGGTAAAAGTCGAAATGCCAGATATTGAGGTCCGGCAATTCATAGGGCTCTACCACGGCGTAGGTGGGGCTTTTGACCCGGCCGGGCACGCCCAGGGCGCGCAGCAAATGGCGCACCAAGGTGGTCTTGCCCGCGCCCAGATCACCGTGCAATTCGACAAACGCGTTGCGCAGGGTGGGTTGCCCAGCCAGCGCTTGCGCAAAAAATTGCGTGGCCGTTTCGTCCGGCCAGAACAGACTTTTTACAATGGGAGCGTGACCAACTTCAGCACTCATATCAATAGCCACCACTTGGTGTCCGAAATTCAGGCGTGGGCCCGGGAATTGGGATTCTCCCAAATTGGCGTGGCCGGTGTGGATTTATCTTCATCTGAGGCAGGATTATCGGCCTGGCTGGCTCGCGGCTTTCATGGTGACATGGGCTACATGGCGGCGCATGGTCTCAAGCGAGCCCGACCCGCCGAACTGGTACCGGGCACCGTGAGTGTCATCACGGTTCGTATGGACTACCTGCCCGGCACCACGCCGCCAGGCTGGCAGGCCATCGAGTTTGCCCGCTTGACGCGACCCAGCGAAGGGATCGTGTCAGTCTACGCCCGGGGTCGGGACTACCACAAGGTATTGCGTAAGCGCCTGCAACACTTGAGCGACCGCATTGCGGCGCATGTGGGGCTGTTTGGTCATCGGGTGTTCACCGATTCCGCGCCGGTGCTGGAGGCCGAACTGGCCGCACGCAGCGGTCAGGGCTGGCGCGGCAAGCACACCTTGCTGCTCAGCCGCGAGGCCGGTTCAATGTTTTTTTTGGGCGAAATTTATGTCGACCTGGCGCTGCCTTTGAGTGAGCCGGTATTGGGCCACTGCGGCAGTTGCAACGCCTGTATCGAGGTCTGCCCGACGCAGGCCATCGTCGCGCCGCACCAGCTCGATGCCCGGCGCTGTATCTCGTACCTGACCATTGAACATGCAGGGCCAATACCGCTGGAACTGCGTCCCTTGATTGGTAACCGCATCTACGGCTGCGATGACTGCCAGCTGATTTGCCCGTGGAACAAGTTCGCGCAGCGCAGCGCTTTGCCGGACTTTGATGAACGCAAGGGCTTGGCGGGCAGCCAGTTGGCGACCCTGTTCGCCTGGACCGAAGATGATTTTTTACGCTTCACCGAAGGCAGCCCGATCCGGCGCATCGGGCATGAACGGTGGCTGCGCAACATCGCGGTGGCGATGGGCAACGCCTTGCACAAGGGAAGCGCGCCGGAACTGCGGCAAGCCCTGGCGCTGCGAGCGGATCATCCCAGCGAGCTGGTGCGCGAGCATGTGGCCTGGGCGCTGGCCGGTTAGTGTTTTCAGGGCCTGGGGGGTGAGCAAAGGCCGGGTTTTAAATGTCTAGAATCAGTTTGCACTGATTAAGGCTGGCCGCAGAATGAATTCGATTGATATATTCCCCTGGAACGAAAATTTCAATACCGATATTCCGAAGATTGATGAACAGCACAAGAAGCTTGTTCAGTTATTGAACAAGCTGGCCAGTCATGTGGCATTCCAATCGGATCTTCCTGCGTTAGATGTCATTTTTGACGAGCTGGCAGACTACGCGGTCTATCACTTTCAGACTGAAGAGGCCATTTGGCAAGCGTATCTGGGTGACGATCCGATGGATGCCGCGCACAAGGTCATTCACAGCAGTTTTATAGAGACAGTGGTTAATCTCAAGGCTGTAGAAAGTGTCAAGCCAGTGGGGGTCGTGGTGGAAGAAATTCTTTCTTTTCTCACGCGCTGGCTGGCCTCTCATATTTTGGAAAATGATCGGTTTCTGGCCAAGCTGGTGTTGGCGATGCAGTCCGGCATGTCCCTGGAGTCCGCCAAGCAGCAGGCGGCTGTGCAAATGGGGGGCTCCGCCAAACTGCTGATTGAAATCATACTTTCCATCTATGACAACCTGTCAACCAATACCTTGCATCTGATGCGTGAGTTGGGTGAACGCAAGCAGGCTGACGCCAACCTGCGCATTGCGGCGACCGCCTTCGAGTCACATATGGGCATGCTCATTACCAATGCAGATCAAGTGATTCTGCGGGTCAACCGTGCCTTTACTGAGATCACAGGCTATACAGCGACAGAAGCTGTCGGCCAAAATCCATCGCTGCTCAGTTCCGGCCGCCACGAGGCGGCCTTTTATACCGCGATGTGGGCGTGCATTGCGGTGGACGGAACATGGCAGGGCGAGATCTGGAATCGGCGCAAGAACGGTGAGGTTTTTCCGGAATGGCTCACCATCAGCGCGGTGAAGGACGAGGCCGGGTTGACGGCAAACTATGTTGCGACTTTCTCCGACATCACCTCGAACAAGACGGCCGAGGCGCAGATCAAAAATCTGGCCTTCTACGACCCGCTGACGCGCCTGCCCAACCGCCGGCTCCTGATGGATCGGCTGGAGCAGGCGCTGGTTTCCGGGGCCCGTCACCAGCGCAAGGGCGCGCTGCTGTTTGTCGATCTGGATGACTTTAAAACCATCAACGAAACCCTTGGCCACTACCAGGGCGACTTGTTGCTGGAGCAAGTGGCACAGCGTCTGGTCACCTGTGTGCGCGAAGGCGACACCGTGGCCCGCTTGGGGGGCGATGAATTTGTGGTGATGCTGGAAGACTTGAGCGAGGACGCGCTCGTTGCTGCCACACAGGCCGAAACCGTGGGCGAAAAAATACGTGTCACGCTCAGCAAGATGTATCAACTCGGCCCGTACGAGCAACACAGCACGCCCAGCATCGGTGTCACCTTGTTCGGTGGCGGCCAGTCGGAAAGCATTGATGAGCCTTTGAAACGGGCTGATCTGGCCATGTACCAAGCCAAGCCCGCAGGCCGCAACACCCTGCGCTTTTTTGACCCGCAGATGCAGGCGGTCGTCATGGCACGTGCCGCCCTGGACGCCGGGTTACGAGAGGCGCTTGAAAAAGAGCAGTTTTGTCTTTACTACCAAGCTCAGGTGTCGGGCGTCAATCAATTGACGGGGGTTGAAGCTTTGGTGCGCTGGCAGCATCCCCAGCGCGGCATGGTGTCGCCCGCTGAGTTCATTCCTTTGGCCGAGGAAACCGGCTTGATCTTGCCCTTGGGGCAGTGGGTGCTGGAAACCGCTTGTGCCCAGTTGGCGCTGTGGGCGACCCAACCTGCCATGGCGCATCTCACCATTGCCGTGAATGTCAGCGTTTGCCAGTTTCAACAAGCCGTCTTTGTCGATCAGGTGCTGGCGGCGCTTGAGCGCACCGGTGCCAACCCGCTGCGGCTCAAGCTGGAATTGACCGAGGGGCTGCTGGTCTCCCAGGTCGAGGAAGTGATTGCCAAAATGAACACGCTGAAGGCGACCGGCGTTGGTTTCTCGCTGGACGACTTCGGCACGGGTTATTCGTCACTCTCTTATTTGAAGCGCTTGCCGCTGGATCAACTCAAGATCGATCAGGGTTTTGTGCGGGATATTTTGCTTGACGCCAATGATGCGGCCATTGCCAAGATGGTCATTGTTCTGGCCGATAGTTTGGGGCTGGCGGTGATCGCTGAAGGCGTGGAAACCGAGGCGCAGCTGGACTTTCTCGCGGGGCAGGGCTGCCATGCCTATCAGGGTTATTTGTTCAGTCGCCCGCTGCCGTTGGCCGAGTTTGAGAAGTTCGCGCAACAGTTTGGATTCCGGGTGTCCTCATCCAGTGAAGCACACAGTCTTGCTTCGTGACGCATTCCCTCACGCAATCAGCTTCAATCCCGGCGGCAATGATTCGCCCAACACACGGCGCTCGGTAGCGGCGTCCAGTTCCACGCGTTGACGCACCATGTCGATCCAGATCGGTGGCGCGTTGATGGCGACCAGGCGCGCCATGATGCGTTCGCGCAAAGCGAGCGGCAGGTCGCGCGTGCGGTCGTCGGTCATGCGGGCCAGGTGCGTGGCGGCAAAGGCAGCGGGCTCCAGGCGTTTCCAGTCGAGTGCCAGCAGCATCTCGACCCATGCAACGGCGGTCTCGGCCGGCACCACATCGTGCGTGTTGCCGTAAAACGGCTGGCGCGCACCGATGCGGCCCAAGGCCCACAGATTGCGGGCGTCGCTGGCCGCATCCACGCTGCGACCTTTGACTGCTGCGGCCATCGATTTGTGGATACGACCGAGCAGCCATTCACCAATCTCCACCTTGTAGGCCACTGGAATGCGTTCCAGCGAGGCGCCCAGGCGCAGCATGTCTTCATCGCTGCCTTTGACGGGCTTTGTCGCGCTGTCGTCGCTGCCTTGTTCGTTCTGCTGCAGGTTAAAGGCAAAGTCATCGAGCAGGCGCAGTTGCTCGGGGGCAGCGAGGCCGCCCGCCACACGGCGCCACAGCGTCCACCATTCGACGCAGACCTGTTTGTCGCTGGCGAATTGCACGCCGGGCGCGAACTGGGTCCAGAGTTGCTGCACACGCCATTCGTCCAGCGCATCGCCAAAGCCGGGGCGCAGGCAGTAACCGGCCAGATTGAGCCAGACCCGTTCGTGCTCCGCCGAACGGCGACGGCCTCGCGCACGCGCCCACAGGGCGTCGAATAAGTGGCGCAATTCAGGCGTGGCCCAGCGCTCACGCTCACCCAGGATGCGCTCCAGTTGGGCGCGCAGTTGTTTCACTTCTTTGACGGCCACAGGTTTGCTGCCGGTACCAAATATGCGATCGATTTTGTCAATCGCCTCGCGCAAGCGGGCGGCCATCATGGTGTCACTGCCGGTGGCGGCGTTAACGCCGGTGGGTGCGTGGCGCAAGTCAAATTCAAGCAACCACCGTTGGCGCGGGTCGGCCAGGCTGACGCAGTGCATCGCCAGGGTGCCGACTTCGGTGAGCGAGGCAGCCAGTTGCACGGGGATATCTTGTTGGCTTAATTGGGCTCTAGCCCCCGTGCTGCCTGCGTAAGTAGCTTCTAAAACAATAGCAATCGGTGGCAGTGGAACAAAATGTTCACCCTCCAGTGTGACCAGTTCGCCCGGTACGGCGGGCGCGTGATCCGCGGCGTCGGCCGTGGCGGTGAACAGGTTGAAGCGCACCGGTTGCCCGACGCGCAGGGCAAAGGTGCGGTCTTTCAGCAAGACTTCCTGACCTGCTTCGCTGCCACGCGGCAGGATGCAAATGCCGCGTTGAGTGGGCGCGCTGCCACTTGTGCTGCGCGCTTTGCTGGCATGCGGCGCATCTTCAAGCAGCAAAAAGTAGCTGCGTGCCGAGCCGCCGCCGATGCTGGGTGCCAGTCCTTGTTGTGCCAGCGCATAGGCCACGGCGCCGCGTGCCACCGCCACGTCGGGGTTGTCGTTGTGCAGCAGGCGCAGCGGGGCACCGCGCCAGTCTTCCAGGGTTTGCGTCAGCCGCTGCACCAGCGCGTCGGCCCGAAACACGCCGCCGTTGAGCAGCAGGGTGTCGGGCATGGCTTGCGCGTGTTGCCGCAGAAAGTCGGCAATGTGGCGGGTGATGGCCGGGTCGCGGGCGTAGGGCAGGCCAAACGCCACGATGCCGCTGCGGCCTTCCCTGGCCGGTTCACTGATTGCTACCTGCGGAAAAAAGCCGTCCACCAGGAGCGCCACCACCTCGTTGCGCGTGAGCGTCACCGAGCGGCTGCCGCCAATCATGCGGGCGCCGCCGCCGAGCAAGGTGACTTGCGTTTGCGCCGGGGCATCGGCCGCCAGCAACAGCTCTTTGGCGGCGCGGCAGCGTTCCATCAACTGGGCCAGCCGGCTGGCCGAGAGTTGGGACGCCGCCGGCTCGTTGGCCGTGGCAGCCATGCGAGCCTCGACCGCGTGTGCCAGCGCCAGGTCCATGTTGTCGCCACCCAGCATCAGGTGCTTGCCGACCCCAATGCGGGTCAGTTGCGGCTGGCCGTCCCGCAACTCGACTTTGATCAGGCTGAGGTCGGTGGTGCCGCCGCCCACATCGCACACCAGCACCAGCCGGGTTTGCGCCAGTTCGTCAGCCAAGCTGCTGCGGTGGCGCAGCAGCCAGTCGTAAAACACCGCCTGCGGTTCTTCCAGCAGGCGCAGGTTCGGCAGCCCGGCCTGGCGGGCGGCGCTCAGGGTCAGAGCGCGCGCGCCTTCGTCAAACGAGGCCGGCACGGTCAGCACAATGTCTTGCTGTTCCAGCGGGCTTTGGGGATGTTGTGCGTTCCAGGCGGCGCGCACGTAGCTCATATAGCTGGCGCTGGCCTCCACTGGAGAAACTTTGGACACGTCGGCGGGCGCGCCCCAGGGCAGGATCGGCGCCAGTCGGTCCACGGTGGTGTGGGATAACCAGCTTTTGGCGCTGCTCACCAGGCGGCCCGGCACCTGCGCGCCCAGTTGACGCGCCCATTGCCCCATCACGACCGGCGCCCGCGCCGCATCGTCATCGGTGGGCCAGGGCAATTGCAACTCGCCTTCAGCAATTTCGCCCGGCGCGGCGTGGTAGCGCACCGAAGGCAGCAAGGGACGGGCTGCGACCTGACCCGGTGCGATCAGCTGCTCAATCTCAAACAGCTTGATCTCGGCCGGCGCGGCGCGCTGGCCCCGGCCCGGCGGTTGGGCGACCGGCGCGTAGGCGACCACCGTGTTGGTGGTGCCGAGGTCAATGCCAACCAGGTACTGGTGCATCAGCGCGGGCGCTAGCTGTTGCCGCGCACGTCGAACTCGACCTTCCAGCGTTCACCGCCCTGGGTGGCGACGGCGGTCAGTTCCAGCGTACCGGTTTCTGAGGCGATGGCGCGCAATTTGACCTGCACGATTTCGCCGACCCGGCGCCCTTCGGCGGGCAGCGTGGCCTGAATCTCGCCCAGCTCTTGCAGTTCTTCGGGTTGCCAGAAGTCGAGCAGGGTACCGAGTTGGTCTTGTCGGCGCACGGAGGAGCCAAAGAAGCGCAAATGCACCGGCTCGCCCACGACCAGACCAAATTCCTGCGCCAGCAAATCGGCTTCGACGCCTTCTTCCATGCCAAACGGCGCCACGCACAGGGCTTGCACCGGCGGCGCCATGCCGGGGATGGCGGGCATGCTGGATTCCACCGCGACGTAATAGGCGCGGGCTGTGCCACCGCGAATGCGCACGCCCTGACCCCGGCGCACATAACCGTAGTAGGCGGCACCGCGAGCCACCGCCAGGTCCATGTCGGCGCCGGCCAGTTCGCGCGCCGGTTCGGCCTGCTCTGCGGTCAGCCACTGGTTGAGCGTACCCAGGGTGCGCTCCGACAGGAGGGGGGATTTGAAAACACCACCGTTGAACAGCACGGCGGTGGGGTGCAAAAAGCTGGCGTCGGCATCGACTTGGCCGGCAAAACCTTCGAGCTCGGCGGTGGCACCGGCCTGACGGCCCAGCAGGGCGGCCAGGTGACGGGTGACGCCCGCGTCTTGCGCGTAGGGCAGGCCAAGTTGCGTCAGGCCGCTGCGGGTGCGGCTGGTCGGGCGTGTGGCGGCGTCCACGGCGGGGAAGAAGCCTTCCAGAATGGTGGTGCGTACTTCGGTTTGCGTGAGTTCGGTGCGAATGGAACCGCCAATCAGTTTGGAGCCGCGACTGGGCACCACGATGGACTGCGTTGTAAGCGCCGCATCGCTCAAGAGGTTTTCTTTGGCGCTGCGGCAGGCGTAGGTGAGCGCCCGCATTTGCCAGGGGTCGAGTGTCTTGCCCTCTGCGGCCAGCTTGCGGGCCACCACATGCGCCAGCGTCAGGTCCATGTTGTCGCCGCCGAGCAGGATGTGGTCGCCCACCGCCACCCGGTGCAGTTCCAGCTGGCCTTCGCGTTCCAGCACCGCGATCAATGAGAAATCGCTGGTACCGCCGCCGACGTCAATCACCAGGATGATGTCGCCCGGCTTCACGTCTTTGCGCCAGCGCCCATTGCTGCCTTGAATCCAGTTGTAGAGCGCGGCCTGTGGTTCCTCCAGCAGGGTCAGGCTGGTGTAACCGGCGGCGCGGGCCGCTTCGGCGGTGAGTTCGCGTGCGGCCGGGTCGAACGAGGCGGGGATGGTCACGGTCACATCCTGCTGGTCAAACGGCGCCTCCGGGTGGGCCTGGTCCCAGGCTTGGCGCAAGTGAGCCAGGTAGCGGGTGGAGGCTTCCAGCGGCGAGACGCGTGCCACTTCCGCCGGTGCATCGTTGGGCAAGATGGCAGCACGGCGGTCAACGCCGGGGTGGCAAAGCCAGCTTTTGGCGCTGGAGACAAGGCGAATCGGCGTGAGCGCGCCGCGGGCCCGGGCAAACTCGCCCACGGCAAAGTCCTGCGTACTGGACCAGGGCAGGTTCAGGTCACCACTTGCCAACTCGTCCGCGTGCGGCAGGTACAAAAAGGACGGCAGCAAGGGCAGTGATTCCACCGCGCCGGGGGCGGTGAGCTGGGGGATATCAAGCACGCCGTAACGGGTGGTTTCGCCGTCGCTGGCGGCAATATCCACATAGGCGAGGGCGCAGTGGGTGGTGCCCAGGTCGATGCCGATGGAAAACCGGGGTTCGCTCACAGCTCCACCTCGGCTTGGGCCAGTACGGTGACGTCATGGCTCTCCGTCAGCTTGGGCAGGCGGGTCTCGGTGGCACGCCAGCCGCGGTGGCTGAGGCTGCCTTGAAACGGCGCTTGGCCGACCACATTGCCGGTCAAGCGCACGGCGCGGGCGTCGAAGCCGTCGTTGAGGGTAATGCGGCTGCCCTCAAGCTCCGGGCGCACTGGCGTGATGCTGAAGTGCTCGCGCAGCACCTTGCAACAGCCTTCATGCACCACGCGGGCGGCACCGCCGATGTCAGCGTCGGAGTAGCTGCTCAGGTTTTCCTGGGTGAAGTCGATCAGGCGGGCCTCCCGCTGCAACAAGCCCAGCAGTTGCAGGGCGGCATCGGGCGTGGCTTCTTTAAAGGGGACCGGTACCACGTCCGCCGGGGCTGCGGCTTGAGTGGGTGCTGGCGCATGGCCTGGTTGCAAGCCATCGACAACGGCTGCAAATTCGGCGCTCGACAAAATGTGAAAAAACGTGCCGAAGGCGATCGGGATGCGACGCAAGAAAGAAAGTTCAGGAGGCTTTGGAGGGGTGTGATTGGCGTTTTGTGTCGAGTGAGTCATCAATGGTTCCTGCGGTGTTCCGGCTTGGGGCCAAACATCAAATGGTAATACGTGGCTAAAGCGCCTGCAACACGCCCAGCGCAAACGGCAAGCTGATCATGCCCATGACGGTGGACAGCGTGACCAGTCCCGCGACATAGCCGCCGTCATAGCCCATGCGTGCTGCCAGCACATAGCAGCTGGAGGCTGTCGGCAAGGCCGAAAAAGCCAGCAGCACGGTGGTTTGCACCAAGTCGAGTTGAAACAGGTGCGCTAACCCCAGTGCCGCCAGCGGCAGCAAGAAATGGCGGATCGCCAGCACCGCCAGCGCCAGGGTTTTCTCCCGGCGCAGTGCACCGAACTGCATGCCGGCGCCCGCGGCCATCAGGCCCAGCGCCAGAGAGGCCGCGCCGATGCGGGAGACTGTTGGCTCCAGCCAGACCGGCAGCGTAAAGCCCAGCAGGTTGGCCGCCAGGCCGGATGCCGTGCCGATGATGAGCGGGTTGCGCACCAGTTCGCGCAGGAAGCCGCGCTCTGCATGGCGGGCCATGGGCCACACGGCGGCCACGTTGGTCAGCGGCACGCAGACGCCGATCAGGACCGCAATCAGCAGCGACCCCTGCGGGCCCGCCAAACGGTCGGCCAATGCCAGGCCGATAAATGAATTGAAACGAAAAGCCACCTGGGCGGTGGCGGCGTGCTCCCGCCGACCGATGTGTCGGCCCAGCCACGGCCAATAAGGGAGTGAATAGGCGAGGGCGATGCCAATGAACATCATGGCCCAGCCGGCACCGATCAGGCTGGAGGTGGCGGTGATGTCCAGCGGGCTTTTCACTATCGAGTGAAACAGCAGGACCGGGAAGAACAGGAAATAGACCAGGGTCTCGACCTGCGCCCACACGGTGCGATTCAGGGCCGTGTAGCGGCACACCAGGTAGCCGCACAGGATCAGGGAGAAGTCGGGGAACAAGAGTTGGGCGTAATTCACGCTTCGAGAATACCAGCCCGCTCTCATTCCGATAGGGCAGGTCTTGCGGTGAACGCTGTCGCCTGAGGGTTTGCCCCTAGGTGCCAAACACCGCCAGACGGGGCCGTGCGACGCTAAACTGACCGTTGAATTTTTTCAATTCAGTACCCGAGGAGTCCATCCATCATGCATCGTCGAACGCTATTCGCTTTGAGCCTGCTCGCTGTTACGGGTGCCGCCATGGCACAGGGTTATCCCAACAAGGTCATCAAGTTGCAAGTGCCCTTTGCGCCGGGCGGCACCACCGACATCATTGCCCGCACAATTTCAGACGCGTTGGGCAGGGCCTTGGGCCAGACGGTCGTGGTGGAAAACCGGGCTGGCGGTGGCGGTGTGATCGGTGCCAACGAAACCGCCAAGGCCGCGCCGGATGGCTACTCGCTGGGGATGGCCACCGTGTCCACCACGGCGGCCAATCCCGCGATCAACCCGCGCACGCCGTACAACCCGCTGACCGATTTCACCCCCATCATCAACATTGCCGCAACCCCCAATGTGATTGCGGTGCACCCCAGTTTCCCGGCGAAAGACTACAAAGGCTTTGTTGCTGAGCTGAAGAAAAATCCCGGCAAATACTCGTATTCGTCGTCGGGCACGGGCGGCATCGGGCACCTGCAGATGGAGCTCTACAAAAATTTGAGCGGCACTTTTGTCACCCATATTCCTTACCGCGGTGCGGGCCCGGCCCTGAATGACACCGTTGCGGGCCAGGTGCTGATGACCTTTGACAATCTGCCGTCGGCCTTGCCGTTCATCCAAAGCAACCGTCTGGTTCCGATCGTGGTGGCAGCACCGCAGCGGCTGTCTCAATTACCGAATGTGCCGACCTTCAAGGAGGTGGGGCTGGAGCCGGTGAACCGCATGGCTTTTTACGGCATTTATGGCCCCAAAGGAATGTCGAAAGAAGTGGTGGACAAAATCAATGCCGGCGTGCGCAAAGCATTGGAAGACCCGGCGGTGAAAAAGCGGATCGAAGACACAGGCTCCATCATCATTGCCAACACGCCCGAGCAGTTCGCCGCGCAGATCAAGGCCGAGTTTGACGTTTACAAAAAAGTGGTTGATTCGTCTCGCCTCACACTCGAGTGAGGGCCGATGCACTGCCTGCTGCGGCGGCCATCGACGTCTTCATCGACGCCTTGTGGCTGGAAGAGGGCTTGTCCAAAAACACTCTCGCGGCCTATCGACGCGACCTGACGCTGTATGCCGCCTGGTTGCAGGGGCGAGAGCAGGTGTTGACCGATACATCCGAGAATGATTTGAACGGGTACTTTGCCGCCCAGCACAGCACCACCAAGGCCACCACGGCAAACCGGCGACTGACGGTTTTCAAGCGCTATTTCCGCTGGGCCTTGCGCGAGCACCTGATTTTTTCTGACCCGACGCTCAAACTGCAGGCGGCCAAACAGGCCTTGCGAGTGCCCAAAACGTTGACGGAATCGCAGGTCGAGGCGCTGCTGGCGGCGCCTGACACCAGCACGCCGCTGGGCGTGCGCGACCGCACCATGCTGGAGCTGATGTATGCCAGCGGCCTGCGTGTCAGTGAGCTAGTGACACTCAAGGTGTTCAATGTGAGTCTGTCAGAAAACGTGTTGCGTGTGTTTGGCAAAGGCAACAAGGAAAGGCTGGTGCCTTTTGGTGAGGTGGCCAGCGTCTGGCTCAGTCGATACCTGACCGGGGCACGCCCGGGCCTGCTGGCGGGCAAGCAGACGGAAGACCTGTTTGTGACGCTGCGGGGCGCCAATGCTGGCACGGCCATGAGCCGGGTGATGTTCTGGATGATTGTTAAAAAGTATGCCGTTAGCGCGGGCATCACGGCACCTTTGTCACCGCACACCTTGCGCCATGCTTTTGCGACGCATCTGTTGAACCATGGTGCTGATTTGCGTGCAGTGCAGATGCTGCTGGGGCATGCCGATATTTCAACCACGACCATCTACACCCATGTGGCCCGCGAACGGTTGAAGTCCTTGCATGCCCAGCATCATCCCCGCGGTTAGTGCGGGTTGAATTTTGATCTGCGGGCGTTTTAGTCCGCGAGCGTTTCGGCCCAGGCCAGGGCTTGCAGATGCGCCCAGTTCACCTGCCGGTTGTTCAAATGAAGGGCGTCCGCTGTTCTGCCAAACACCTCGTCATCGGCGCTTTCGCAGGCCTTGGTTAATTCCAGAAACGGGGCCAGAACGCCCGTGTGGTGCAGCAGCGCATTGACCACGGTTTCCGGCAAGGAAATAGATTCCAGTGCCTTTTCCAACGGAATGCCCAGCATGGTGTCAAGCAAGGAAAATACGCCGACGACAAAAGCGTTGTCGCATTCGTCCGGGGGTAATAGTTCAGTTGCCAGCAGCTCCATCAATCGCCCGCGGACAACGGCCATGTTGCCGACGGCCGGCGCGACACCGGTGGTGCGGGAGGTGGTCAATAACAGCGCCGCCCATCGAAACAGCTTTTTCAGGCCGAGAATCATCACCGCATGGCGAAAGGAGGTGATCTCGCAACTCAGTCCAAACCCCGATGAATTGATAAAGCGGAGGAGGTTGAACGACAGCGTGGGGTCCCTTTTGAGAACTTCTTCAATTTCGGAGGTGCTGGCCTGCTTGCGCACCAGGTTGATCAGCTGAATGATGGTGGCCTGCGCTGGGCGCACCGTTTGCCCGGTGAAGAGCACCGGTTTTGCAAACCAGTAGCCCTGAAACAGTTTCAGACCCAAGCCCGCCACCTGTTCGAATTGGGCGGCGGTCTCCACTTTTTCCGCAATGAGCTGGGCAGCAGAGTTTTTTTGCGCCAGATGGATTACCGAGCTGACGGCGTCGGGCGGGAGCTTGGAGAGATCAAGCTTGATGAACGAGGCCAGGGGCAGCCAGCTGGCGTAAGGCCGGGTCAACACGGTGTGGTCAAAGGCGAGCCGGAAGCCCCGTTTGGCCATGTCGGTCAGCGTCTGTAAACGCGCTTCGATTTCATCGGTGGCCGCGACGGCTAAAGGCGGTATCTCCAGAACCACCCGGTCGGGTTGAATCAGTTCCAGATGG